>Ga0302320_10002983_pt1 | contig 39496 bp, 42 predicted proteins | sample Bog_T0_3_FD_202130 | JGI IMG/M metagenome (GOLD analysis project Ga0302320, IMG submission 202130) | Peat permafrost microbial communities from Stordalen Mire near Abisko, Sweden - Bog_T0_3 | ecosystem: Environmental > Terrestrial > Soil > Wetlands > Peat | place: Sweden: Abisko, Stordalen Mire... | reverse complement strand
GGAATTCCGCCCCGCCCTCCATTTGGTATTTTCCCTTCGCCTTTTTCGGGCGATTTTCAGTTTTCTGCTATTTTGCTCCGCGACCAGGGCTCGAACCTGGGACATCCTCGTTAACAGCGAGGCGCTCTACCAACTGAGCTATCGCGGAATGTGAAGGAGTATAGCAAACAGGCCGGGAAAAGTGAAGAAGAAAGAGATATGCTCGAGCGCCAGGCCGGCAGAGGGTTTTCTTTTGGAATAAGTGGAAATCAGCGCGGGCATGGTATATACTGTATGTCCTTATGAATATAAATATAAAAACGACCGCCATCAGCCTGACGCCTTCCATAAGCGAATACGTCAACAAGAAGATGGAATCCGTCAAAAAATTCTTGGAGAGCGACCCGTCCGCCATCTGCGACTTTGAAGTCGGCAAGACTACCCAACACCACAAGAGCGGAGATATATTTCGTGCGGAGGCGCATATAGTCGCCGCAAAGAGGGATATCTATGCACAGAGCGAACAGAGCGATCTGTATGCCGCGATCGATGCCGTGCGCGACGAAGTCATGCACCGGCTCACATCAGACAAGGGCAAGAGGCTGTCTCGCATCCGTCACGGCGGCGTCATAGTCAAAAATATGATCAAGGGGCTTTGGAGGGATCGATCATAGATTTCCGATGTACGCTTTTTTCCATCAAAAGGTCAACAGCTATCTCTGCATCGCGCTCGTCTCCCTCATGGGCTTTTGGACATGCTTGTATTACCTCACCCATGCGACCGAAGCAGTCGGCGCGAATCTCGTCGCCAACTATAGCATCACATCCTTGAAATAAGACTCTTTTCTATTAGCGATTTTCAGCGATGCTTTGCATGAAATCGGAATACGGCATCTCTTTTTTGCTCTCGGGTATGACTTTTTCGATCGCCAGCTTTTGGTCTTTCCACGAGGCCGAAGATACCTTTACCCTGATCTTTTTGCCGTTCTTTTCGGTGAAAAAATATGTTCCCGGCCATGCGTGATAGGCCTGGATCTTTTGGAAAGCGAGATATGCCCGGTCGACGGGCGCATCAGGAGATATGTCCGCGAGATCGAGCAGGCCAGCCTCTTTTTTTATTTTTTTCGTGTATGTAGCCTGGGAATGGTCCTGGGGTGTTTCGTGCGCCTTCTCCTGCATCCAATCCGGAAGAATCGTTGCAAGGAGGCTGCCACCGACGGACCCGAGCTTTTCTTCCGCTTTTTCATATGTCGGCCATTCGTCGAAGCGCACTTTTTTCGCGGCGACTATCGGCCCATGATCCATCTCGCTATCCAGACGCATGATGGTCACGCCGGTGTCTTTGGCGTCGTCGACGATCGCGCTCTGTATCGGCGAAGCGCCGCGATAGCTCGGCAAAAGGGAAGGATGGACGTTCAGGGTCCTTTTCGGGGCCGCATCGAGGACTTTTTCCGGGATGATCTTGCCGTAGGAAGCCACGACAAAGACCTCGCAGTTGCATCCCTTCAATTTTTCAATGAAGGCATCATCGAATTTGGCCGGATCGAGGACGGGTATGCCATTTTTCTGCGCCCAAGCTTTCACCAGATTCGGAGACACGACGAGCCCGCGGCCGTACGGCTTGTCGGGCGTCGTCACGACCACTGTCGGCGCCAGTCCTCGCAGCAAAAGAGCGTCAGCGACATGGATGGAGAATTCTGAACTTCCAAAGAAGGCGAATCTGATCATGGAAAAAGTATACCACTTTACCTCATACAAAATGCACGCCGCCCGCCTCGGTCTTCTTGCCGCGCACTACGAGGTCTTTTATGTTCTCGGTGCCTTTTTTGTCGGCATTTATGAAGCCGTTCATGGCGGCCTCGGCCAGCCAGCCGGAATCGATCCAGTCGAACAGCCATTCATCGGCATAGCGCGGATCGTATTGCTCGAAGCCGGCGCCCATCATATGGAGCCATGATAGGTTCAATTCTTCTTGCGACCCCAACGGCGGAGAGATCACTATCGGCAAGCCCAAGGCTACGTAGAATGACAGCTCGCTCGGCTTTGTCCAAAGAATGTCTGTTTCGGACAGCAGGGCATTGAATTTTCGGAAATATTCGTACTTGTCGAGGTTGTAGAGGATATTCACCCTGCCGTCGTTGTATGATTCTAGGAACAAACGGCGCACCTCCCTCTGGAATTTTTTCATGATGGCAGCGGAAGTGCCGGCTATGAGGTTCATCCTGACTTCTCCTTTTCGGATCTTTTCCGCGAAAGAGGACAAAAGCTTTACGGCGATGTCCGATTGCGCGCCTGCTCCCCCTATGGCAAAGGTGATGGTCAACGGCCTGTCGTTCTTTGCTTTTGAAAAGCCGCGGCCGAGATAGAGAGACAGCAACTTGTCGAATTTTTTATGAAATACGCCGCTCGGATCCAATCTCGATATCCGCATCTTCAGATTATCCACCAGGGCTTTATCAGGGCTTTCTTTCCCATTGGTTTCCGCGGGCAATGGGAAACCGGTGACGATGATGTTTCCATCCTTGACTCCGTAGAGCTTGAGTCTTTCTTTTGAACGGGCAGTCGGGGCCAGATATACGATCCGGCTCTTTTCGGGATGCAAAGGCACCCAGGAGCGGGCGATATCAGTGTCGGTGCATAGGCAGTAGATGCCGCCTTTGTAGCCGTGCTCTTCGGCGCATATGGCAGGAATGGGAAAAGAGCAGACGAGCGGCAGGGGATTATCGTTCAAAGCGTCGATCAGATGCTTGCCCAGCCCGTTCCTTATGAGCGCATGGACTAGTCTGACGGGGAACGTAGCCTGAGACAGGTCTCGCCGCGGATAGAAAGGCTCGATCTTTTGCAGATAGCTCATCAGATGGAACACCCTCTTGCCAAAAATTGGGAAGCCTTGGAACCTTGAAACGCCTTCATATATCTTGCGCGTGCAGAACCATTTGAATTTATCGGAGCGGGGAATGGAAGGGTAGTCATTGGCAGTTATTATGAACGGCTTGTCTATGTTCCATGCCGCCGGCGTGGCTGAAATATCAAGCAGAGGGAAGACTGCGCGCTGATGACCGTAGCCCATGTCTACCGCGACTATGTACGCTTTTTCCGTTTTGCTTTCCATGGTCATTTATATTCTATGTCAGCCTTTGGCACGGACTTGTATCGGGGATTCTTTTGGAGAGCCGGCTTGCCGTTCTTTGAAATTGCATAATAGGCGAAGCCTTGCATTTTCCTTACCGATTCATAGTCGGCATGTTTCGGCATGCTCGAAGAATCTCCGGTCGGGTCAAAGACGCTGTCATCGGAAGTGACCAGCCATGTATCGCCGGTATTCACCAGGAGATGTCCCGCGAATGACGGTATCTCGATCACGTCGCCGGGGCCGACAGGAATGGCGCGGAATGAAGCTATCGAATCATCAATGAATTTGCCATCCTTGTCCTTGTCGCGAATCTGGAGCAGAACCAATCCCTCCCCATGGATTATCTTGTATGTCTCTTTGAAGTCAAAGACGTGATAATGGCCGTATGTCTTTATATACTCGCCTCCGACCGTTCCCGTCTCCATGACGGTGATATTCAGCTTTTCCTTGCCGCCGCGGATCATATAGTAATGGATGGCAGGCCCGTTGGCATTTGGGTCCATCAGCACTTCCTGCATCTTTTCCTGCGTCCGTTCGGCGAAAGGTTTTTCCATGCAGGGATTATATAACAAAATGCATTTCAAGGCATCCTCATCTTTGCACCCGTTTTTATGCCGCTCGCGTATATCTCTCACTTCAAATATCGTCGATTTGATCATTAGACAGCACTAACTCATTACCCATGAAGAATATCAACAGGATTTCAGCTGGTTTTGCCGCTATCGCCTTCCTCGTCGTTGCCAGTGCGGCGTATGCCCAAACCGTTACGACTATAGGAGGGGCGGCAGGTCACAGCAATCACAAAGCCATCGAGCGCCCGATCGTAGGAGTCGTCACGCTCGTAAATAACGGAAGCATCTCTATGACGGTGCAAGCGAGCTCGACTGCGGCCATAACTACGTATACCGTCAGCACGAATGGAGCAAAGATAATCAAATCCGGCGCGACAACGACCGTTTCGAGCATACAGATAAACGACAAGATCGCTGTCATCGGCACGGTTTCAGGCACTGATATAGCCGCAAAAACGATCATCGACGGAATCCTTCCTCATACCACTGGTCCGCCCACAGGCATAAAGGGCGGCCGCTTTGGTTCCACTACCGGCCGTTCATTTGCCTCCTCGACCCAGCCATTTGTTCGACCAGCGGCTTTCGGAACGGTATCGGCCATAAACGGCAGTTCATCGTTCTCTCTCGCTGAAAAGACAAAGACCGGCACCACGACGCTATCGATAGATACGAATCAGTCGACGGTGTTTCGAGAAGGCACTACGACGGCATCATTCTCTACGATTGCCGTCGGGAACCTGGTTGCGGTGAGCGGTACGACGACTTCGACGAACGAGATCCTCGCTTCAAAGGTGACGATCATGCAAAAAACGACTTTCGGCAAGGGGTCAAATGGCCACAAAAAAGGCCTCCCAAAGGGGTTCAAAGGAACCGCTTCGACGACAGAGCAGTAGATCCGGCATTAAAAATATGAGGCACACCCGTTCGATAAATCGCGCGGGTGTTTTCCTTTTTATATTCATGCATAATCATGGCTTGCACAAAAGCGCGGCAGGAGTATGATTGCCGGAGCTTTCAAGGCACATTACAAGAAAGGATTCACTATGAATTTCAAAAGCGAGGCATATCTCGCCGCCATAACCATGGCGTGCTTCTCCATGAATGCGGGGCAGGATACCAATGCCCCCTCTCTCGCCGCGTTCACAGCGAAACCGCGCCAAGGGACGCGAGACGCCGGTTTTTCAGCTCAATGCGTGGACCGATTCGAAACATCGAGCTCGACTCTCGTTTGGGACAAGTTCGGTTCGACAGCGGGTTTCGATTGGGTCACAAAGAGCGAAGACGACGGCTATAGGGTCGTATCGGAATGGAATACTGCCGGAAGATCGGTGGTGCAAAACTCATTCACGGATGCCGCGCGCGAAATGGCTGTGCATTCAGAGTTCGTCGAGGAATGCGAGGATTCTCGTGGATGGAAAGGGTGGATCGCGTGGCTTTTTATCGGCACTGTAGGGAATACTGCCGAAGAACATATCAATATCACATCGCCGTCGGTCACAGCCTCGCTCATAGCTTGGATGCGGGCGCGCAGAGAAGACGAGAGCCTGCTCATCGCGCCGCATTTTCTGGATACGAGGCCATATCTCTACCAGAGCTCCGTCTGGAAAAAGCATTCAGGCGAGCCGATCCTGTTCGAGGACTTTCGAGTCCGATATGAGCCGCTCCGATCGATGCGCGTCGAAGAGGAGACCGTCATACCCCTCACCTCTTCGTGGCAGTTCGCGGCCAGCATGTCGATAGATCCGATGCGCTTTGACAGGCCAGGATCCGGATCCGGTGCATCATTCAGTTTCAGCAGGATATTCTCCATCGATGAGTCGTTGTCGATCGGTTCATATGTCTCCGATAGGAGCCATGCTTCGTTCCACCTGGCTTTCTCGAGGAGCTTTTGATTCAAAACTCCGTCGCTTTAAAACGGCGGGTTTTTTTATGATACAATGTCTCGCATGACCAAAATCCTGCAAGAAGCGGCACCAAAGATACTTGAAGCCATCAAGGCCGCCAACAACATCCTCCTTCATTGCCATCCTTCGCCTGATCCAGACTCGGTCGGCTCTGCTCTTGCCATGAAATTCGCTCTCGAAGGAATGGGCAAGAACGCCACGGTCATCCGCGGCGACAGCGAGATCCCGCAGGCCTTCATGCATTTTCCAGGCGCCGACACGATCGTGCCAAAAAATTTCTTTGAAGTTGATTTGAGCCAATTCGATCTTTTCATCATACAGGATGCTACCCTCGACCGTGTCTCGAGCGTGGCCCGGGTCGCATTCCCTGAGACCCTGACTCTCATCAATATAGACCATCATGCGAGCAATACCGGCGGCGCCAAGATTGACCTAATCGAGCCGACATACCCAGCCACAGCGGAGATTCTTTTCGATCTCTTCCATATATGGAAGTTGCCCATCAGCCATGACATCGCAGCCAACCTCTTTATTGGCATATACACAGATACTGGTGGGTTCAAATATACTGACACGACTGCTCACACGTTCGAGGCAGCCGGGGAGCTCGCCAAAATCGTCCCCGATTTTCCGCGGCTCATCTCAGACATGGAGAATTCCAATACGCTCGAGTCGCTATCCTTTGAAGCTTTAGCATTGAGCTCTGTTCAGACCTTCCTGGGTGGCGCTCTCGGTCTTTCAATCGTTTCGTATGACGTTCTCAAAAACAAAGCCATACCGCCCCTGGGCGTCAGCGGAGCAGTTGTCTCCGCCAAGCTGCGTACCGTCAAGGAGTGGAAAGTCTCCGGCAGTCTTATCGAAAACGAACCGGGGCATATCAAGGTCAGCATGCGTAGCAAAGATGGTGATCGGTATGACGTTTCAAAGCTTGCCGTTGCTCTCGGCGGAGGCGGTCACAAGGCTGCCGCAGGAGCTACGCTCACCATGCCACTTCCCGAGGCGATTGAAAAGATTGTGGCCACGGCAAAGGAGATATATAATCTTTAGACTATGAAAGGAGAAACGAGCGTTTATGTCATATCGGGCATCATCTGTCTTGCCGTCATTGCCGGCATCATCTGGTGGGCGAACGCCAGCTCGAATCCAACAGCTTCGTCGAGCTCGGCGGCCCCTAGCGATGTCACGGGCCTATTATCAGCTTCAATTTCGACATCAACGGCCGCCATTAAAAACTTTATGCATAAAATAACCATACAAACGAACAAAGGCACCATCATCTTCGAGACGTACGATGCCGATGCGCCGAACACTGTCAACAACTTTATCACGCTCGCGAACAAAGGCTTCTACAACGGCCTCATATTCCATCGAGTCATCGAAGGCTTTATGATCCAAGGCGGCGATCCCACAGGTACGGGCAGAGGAGGTCCGGGATATGCTTTTGCGGATGAATTGAACCCAAATACGCCCTCATACCAGGCCGGATATGTGCCCGGTACGGTCGCTATGGCCAATTCAGGTCCGAATACCAACGGTTCCCAATTCTTTATCATGCAGGCGAACACTCCGTTGCCGCATGCATACACCATATTCGGCAAAGTCATTTCCGGTCAGGACGTAGTCGACGCCATCGCCGCTGTGCCGGTGGATTCAAATGACAAGCCTTTGACGCCCGTCGTTATGGAAAAGGTGACGATAGAGCAGGTGAACGGATAAAGGAGGTCCTTTTAGGATGCATGCTCTTCTGGCGGCAGGTCTCGGACGTTGCGTGCCCTATCGATAAAGAGCTTGCCTTCGAGATGATCAGTCTCATGCTGGAAGACCTGCGCCAGGATGCCGGAAGCGCCGCGCTCGAACGGCCGCCCGTTCTCGTCCAAGGCGCTCACTGTGACTTTTTCTGCCCTCTTGACCATGCCGTATTTCCAGCGGACTGACAGACAGCCCTCCTCGGTTTCCTGCGTCTTTTTCGACAGCTTCAGGATCTGCGGATTGATGAAGACGAGATGGTTTTCGGCGCCTTTCCATTTAGGGTCGACCTCGCGCATGATGATGCCGGACACGACAAAGATGCGCAAAGAAACGCCTACCTGCGGCGCGGCGATGGCGATGCCGTCACGCTGGCTGTCGACGGCCGCTTTCATGTCCGCGATTATCTTTTGTATGCGAGGCGTGCCGATGTCTTCTGGCTTTACCGGCGCGGCTTTTTTGCGCAGGATAGGGTCGCCCGTCTGAACGATGTTCATGGGGAAAGTATAAGGTCAAGTCTTGTTTGGAGCAAGCTATTGACTTTTGTCTCTTATGGGACTAGCTTTGAGGAAGGAAAAAGCTGTTCGCGCTTTTTGACAAGGCGGAAAAACGACAGTTTTTTGTAAACAACAAATAAAAATCCTTTAAACGAAAGGATTGCAGTATGAAAGAAAAAAATAGAATTGAGGTCGGCGGCCTGACTCTGGCATTGCCGAAAAACATCCGGATGGTCATAGTGTGCTTCTATGAAGACTTGACTCTTGACGGCACAGGCAAACCCTTTAATGGGCGCTACGAAGCGAGGTATTGTTTCTTCCGCAACAAAGAAAAACAAAATCCGGACTTCCTACGCAACGTCGGTGGTCTTCCAGAACTTTCACTTGGTGACACGTCCGTTCTTCGGTTCAACCCGAATTCAACCAACAACTCTCATCGGTGTCCTGTCGAACGGATATTCGACACTGATGGGCTTTCTTCCTGGGTCTCATTGCGGGTGGGGAAGATGGCCGAGTTAAGCACGAAGAGCTTTTCGTTGATCCACTTCTATCTCAACGGCAGACAAGTGGAATGCTTTATTGTTTGGGAAGAGACGAAAGACCCGACGTTTGTCAGCCAGTTGTATTTCAAAAAGCTTGCTGGCTTGGCCGAGGGCGTTTTCTCGAACTATCGTGAATCGAACCTCTATATCTCCATCGAATGTTCCTCGGGATGCAATCAGGAATTGTTTGATAAATTCTTCAAGATCTACAAGTTCGAAGTAGTATCGGGAGGTGTTGTCGATATGATCATTACCGATATTCCCGATCCTTCAAAGTTCGAGCGTGCGAGCAAGGTTGCTTTCTACGGTTGTCGGTTATACGATCTATCACCGAAAGAGCAATCGCAGGTGATTGAACTCGGGAACGACACGTATCCCACCCAATTGCTCAATGCATTCGGCGGTTTGATGGGAGCGAAAAATTCGATAACTGACTAAAGGCCGGATTTACAACAGCTGTTTCTCGCGAAGCGGCTGTTTTTCTTTTTACAACAAACTCTCCGGATCGACATTGATCGAAACGGACGGCGGCAGAGAGCGAAGCTTTGACAGGAGCTCTGCATCAGGCCACGAATCGGGCGCGAGCCGGGCGAGGCCGTGCAAGAGGGAATTGCCGCGCGTTCCGGCGGTGAAAGAAGGGAAAACATCTATTTCAGCCGGCGCGAGGAAGCCCTTGATCTCTTCCATCTCCATGGCGATTGTATCCCGTTTTCCTTCGATTGAAAGCTTTATCAAGGTCGAATACGGGGGCCAATTGAATTGCTTTCGTTCGTCCAGGGAATGTCGGACAAAATCGGTGATATTGCCCTTTGCCGCGAATTCAAAGGTCTTGTCCTCTGGTTTGCGCGTCTGGATGACTATCTCGCGTTCGGTCAAAGCGCGCAGTCGCAGGAGCAGGTAAAAGATTCGCTCGCTGATGCGGAAATCCGGCAACGAGAGCAGTGAATCGAGCGTGACGACGGCCGAATAGGGGACCTTTTCGTGAAAGTGGTTGACGAGAAGTTCCGTGCCGAGGAGGACGCTGCCAGGCGTCGATGTGAACTTTTCGATGGTTTCGCGGATCTTTTTCGGCGTCGGCGTCGAATCAGAATCGAGCTGGAATATCTTGATGCCGGGAAAGAGGTCGGCGATCTTCTTTCGTACCAGGTCGATGCCGATGCCGACGGTGCCGAGCTTCCACGAGCCGCAATTTTTGCAATATTCCTCGGTGCTGCGCCTCTCGCCGCAATGGTGGCAGAGGAAATAGGTCGAGCCGTCGTGTGATTCGTGCAGGACGACAGGAGCGCCGCAGGCGGTGCATGTGACGATCGAATGGCAGTCCCCGCAGACGGTCGAAGGCGCCAGCCCTTTGCGCGCCGCGATGACGACCATATGAGCGCTCTCCTCGGATGTTTTTTTCATGAGCGTCTCCGCCAATTCGGAAAAAATACGGAAGGACGAGCCGCCTTTGTACTGCTTCATATCGATGACGGTATCGTGCGCCGTCGAGATCGAACGGGCTTTGAAAAGAGAGCCGGCCTCGATCTCTCCCTGGTCTTGTCTTCGCGATGTTTCGAGCCGCACGGCGAGATCGCCGATGAACAATTTCATGCCGGATTTTTTGGCGTACGTTTGAATGGCGTGGCGCATGTCCAGATATGGCCGGCGCTGGCTCTTCCAGCCGCGCATATTTTCCCGTTCGATGACGAGCGTTTCCTGATCCAGCCTCGCAAAGGCCATAAAGCCGCCGGTTGCGACGACGACGACAGGATGCTTTTCCAGAGCCGCCTTGTTCCATGTCTCGCGGATCTTTTTTGGCGTCAGTCCGCTGTGGATGAGGAAGATATATTTTTCGATGCCTTTTTCAAGGACGCTTTGGAGGTAGCCTGCCTCTTCGACCGTCGATGCGAGGAAGAGCAGCGATTTTTTCCGGGCGAACCCCTCCCGGATCATGCTGCGATAGACGCCGTATCGCTCGTCATCGTCGCCTTGGAGGACGTGGACGCTCGGCGTATGCCCCGAGTCCCGAGCCACGAGTCCCACATCTTGTTTTTCTTTGCTTTCGATCATTTCCAATTTGTCCGCTTCTGCAAAGATGCTTTCGTGTAGCATCGATTTCAATGTTGCACCGAGAGTGGCACCGGCGTAGTCCGCTTCTTGACGCGCTGTCTCGATAAGCGCCGGCGATAGGAAATTCCTCGCCTTTACTTTCTCGATTTTTTTCAAGGAAAACGGCGCGGTCTTCAGATCGGCTTTCATACTGGCCGCTGATTGCACTGCCGCCACGATGCCATGGACGGTCTTTCCGCGGAGGGGAACGTCGACGATGGCGCCCAAAGGCGGATTCTCGCTCGTAAAGTACGACAATGTTTCGACGCGCGTGCCTCGTGCGATGGGGATGATCTCGAGGATGTTCATGGTCTTTATTTTTTTGAGTATAGCAGATTTTTACGTGTTTGACCTTAAACATTATTTATGATAGAAAGTGCCTAGATAAACAGGTAAAAACAAACAACAAGAGAGGTTTTATATGGACTTTGAAATAAAGGGAAAATCGCTTGAACGGGCGGTATTCCTTGCCCAAAGGCTCGGATGTCGGGAGGAGGTCCTTTTTCCCGAAATATTCCGCAAGGGCCTTGATGCCGTCGAATCCGGAAACAACATAGCACGCTCAAAGGGGGGCAAGCCGTCCGATATGCCGGCGCTCGACCTGAGCGTCGTGCCTGCTGACCTGTCGAAATCCCAGAAGTCATTCATCCGAAAGAATCTCGTTTCGATGGACGATGCCCTCATCGCGAAACGAATCGGGAGCGCGCCCTTGATCGTGAGAGCATGCCGCTATCAGCTCGCTTCGGAATATATCCCCGGGCATTACCTGAAAGAGACGGATGTTACCATCGGGGAAAAATTCGGCATCGATTCAAATAGGATCATGCTCTTGCGCAAACGGCTGAATATCTTGAGAGAGAGAGGCAAGGGTCTCAATACCGCCTGCAGTAATAGAAAGGTCTTTGCCGAACAGCTGGGGACAAGGAAGGAGATAATCTTTGCCTTGACGAAAGGCGGGAAGACCCTGTACGAACTGTTTCGTGACAAGGGTTTGAATGTCAGGCGGCAGCGGGCCTGCCAGATTATCGAGCGACGTTTCAGTTTGTCTGTCAGGGGCTTGGAAAAGGAACCGATCTGGTATATCCGGCGGATGCTCAAAGGCAAGCCGGACAAGCTGGCGAGAGCGTTGGCCGTCAAAGAAAAAATGGAGAAAGCCGTGAATGAGGCGGGCGGCGTCAAGCAGTATGCCCAAAAAATCGGCGTAATCGAATCCACCCTGAGGTACATGTGCTCCCATATCGGAGCTTCCTTTCAAAAAGGCAGAAAAAACGCAAAAATGGCGGCTTCTTCTGACTGATCAATAATTCACGGCGGCCGGCTCTCATGAGTTCGGTCGCCTTTTTTATCTTTAAAACAAGGTAAGGTGGGGTGCAAGATCACTTGTCTAAACTTGATATCGCAAATTGTAATATCAAGCTTTCAATAACAAACGGTGTGGCGGGATCATTTGTCCAAATTTGAGATTGCAAATTGCAACCTCAAATCTAGAGTGGTGAATGACCGGGCCGAGCTGAGATTCGCTATTTCTGCATCGCTTTCCTTTTTTAAAGGTTCCCTTGGAATGAGGTAGAAAACAATATATAATTGAGTCTATGTCTAAAACCGACTCGCTTGTTGTGAAAGGCCTCGCTGGCAAGAAAACCCTGCGCGGCGAAGTGCGCATAAAAGGCGCAAAGAACGCTATTTTGAAGGCGATGGCCGCCTCTATTTTGTTTGAAGAAGCCGTCGAGATCGAAAATGTCTCGGAGACCGCCGATGTCGACATGATGAATGACTTGCTTGTCGATCTTGGCGCAAAGGTGAAAAAAAGCCATGGCGCGCTTTCTATCGACGCCTCAAAGCTTTCTTCGACCGACCTTGATGCGGATATTTCACGGAGCATGCGCTCGTCCATTGTCGCGACGGGCCCGATTCTCGCGCGTTTTGGCAAAGTTTCATTTCCATCTCCCGGGGGTTGCGTCATAGGCGAGCGGCCAGTTGACCTTTTTATTGATAATTATAAAAAAATGGGCGCGAGCGTCGTCGAAAAAGACGGCATGTTCGACATAACCGCTACAAAAGGCGGCCTCAAAAGCGCGGATATTTTCTTTCGCGTTCAAACTGTCACCGGCACTGAAACACTCATGATGGCGGCGGTTTTGGCAAAGGGAACAACAATCTTGCGCAATTGTGCCATGGAGCCGGAAATACAGAGCGTCGCCGAATGGCTGAATGTGTGCGGCGCAAGAATAGAAGGCGCCGGCACTACGACGATGACCATTCATGGCGGAAAACCTTTGAAAGCAAAGAGCCCTTACCACGCTATACCAGATCGCATCGAAGCCGCCAGCTTTCTTTTTCTTGGAGCATTGTGCGCCGACGATCTCCTTGTCTCAAAGTGCGAGCCGAGGCATCTTGAATCGGTCACAAATTTTCTTTCGACCTCCGGCGTTCCTCTTGAAATCGGAAAGGATTTTCTTCATATAAAGAAAAACGGGAAGCATAAAAATTCCTCTTTTAAAAGTGCCAACATCCGCACGCACGAATATCCCGGATTTGTGACTGATCTCCAGCCCATCGCCGCAGTCTATTTATCCCAAACGACCGGTGAAAGCACTATTTTCGAAACAATTTTTGAAGGAAGGTTCAAGTATGTGGATGACTTGAACAAGCTTGGTGCGGATATAAAAATAATGAATCCGCGTGAAGTTCTTGTTACAAGTCCGACCTCGTACAGAGCCATGCCAGCTGGCCAAGAACTGACGGCCCACGACATCCGCGCCGGCTTTGCCATCGTCCTCGCCGCTCTCTGCGCAGAAGGTAATTCAGCCGTCAAAAATGTCCACTTGATAGATCGTGGATATGAAAGCTTGGAAAAGACTTTAACGACGCTTGGTGCCGATGCGCGAAGGGTGCACGGAGAAGAGGTGACGGATTAAGGCCATTAAACGCTTGCTCTCCTTGAAAAATATGGTAAAGTGAATGCCCATGTCATTCTTCTCCAAACAACTCGGCATAGACCTCGGCACGGCTAATACGCTCGTTTTTGTGCCGGGCAAAGGCATCGTGTTGAACGAGCCTTCTGTCGTGGCTATTTCACAGATCGATAAAAAAGTGCTGGCTGTCGGCATCGAAGCAAAGGAAATGGTCGGTCGCACGCCTGACACCATCGTCGCTTACAAGCCGATGCGCGACGGCGTCATCGCCGACTATCGCGTGACCGAGGCCATGCTGCGCTACTTTATCGACAAGGCTCTCGGCAAATGGAACATCTGGAAGCCGGACGTCATCGTATCCGTGCCGGCTTCGATTACTTCAACTGAACGTCGCGCCGTCGTCGAAGCGGCTCTGCGTGCTGGCGCCAGAAATGCGTATGTGGTCAAGGAGCCCGTCCTCGCCGCAATCGGTGCAGGCATTCCCATCCATGAAGCTCGCGGCCACATGGTCGTCGACATCGGCGGCGGTACGACCGACGTGGCCGTGATTTCTCTCGGCGGCATCGTTTCGTCAACGTCGGTCAAGGTCGCTGGTAACAAAATAGACGCGGCTATCGCGGATTATATAAAGAAGACCCACAACCTCGGCATCGGCGACCAAATGGCCGAAGATATAAAGATAAAGATCGGCTCAGCCGTTCCACTCGACGAAGAGCTCGTCATGATCGTCAAAGGCCGCGACTTTGTGAGCGGCTTGCCGCGCTCCATCGAACTGCGCACGAACGAGATCACAAAGGCCATCGTAAAGGAACTACGCGACATGATAAAAGCCATGAAGGACGTTTTGCAGGATACGCCGCCCGAGCTCGCTTCTGACATCATCGATCACGGCATCATCATGACCGGTGGTTCCTCCATGCTCCGCAATTTTCCCGAGCTCGTCTACCGCCGCACCGGCGTCAAGGCAGTTTTGGCCGAAGATGCTCTGTTTTGCGTGGCAAAGGGGACTGGCATCGCCATGGAACATTTGGATGTGTATAAGAAGACGATCATTGCGAAGAAATAAAAACCACTCAAACCAAGTTGTGACAAATTTATTTATATGATAGCGTCATGCAAGTGGTTTCTTGTAAATAAAATCAAATAGAAAGGATAATTTATGGATAGTCATTTCAGTGACAAGGTTATTCCTGCTTGGTATGAATTGTCTCTAAAAGGGGACTCGGTACTTTGTTTCAAAGTTCACCGCATTGCTTTAGAAGAAATGCAAAAAATGAATTGGGACGGTGCACCTGGAGTTGAGATTGCAAGGAAAAACTTCAAGTTGTCATCTTTTATAGCGCCGAACGATGGTGTTTGCGGTTTTTTGGGAGTGTTCAAGGGTAAAAAATCTGAAAGCGACCAGTGGATTATTTGGGAATGCCAATTGCCAAAAATCAAGGGCATAGGACGTGAAGAAGATTCCTATGAGCGCGTTATGGCAATACGATCTACGCTATGGTTATTTTCCACTGCGTTATGGCTCTTTGGGGGAAACACTGGGTGGCATTTGCCCCAGCTAATGGTTATTGAGGGAATATGCCTCCCAGATGAAAATCGAATGTCTTCCGGGTCCTTGTCGGTTACACTCATGCCGCCAGTAATGCCATGGCTTGCAAAGCAAGGATATGAAACACACATTGAGCCTTTAATAAAGGCAATGAAGTCAGCGTCAAATCATATGTGGCCAGAGAGTTCGTGTCGCGGAAGGTTTGGAGCCTTGGTCAGAAAGCAAAAATGGCTTCATCTGGATGTGCCTGGGGATGCATGCGGGCTTGATCCTGGTAGCGGCAGTTACAATAATCAATCATTGGACGATGGTTATACTTTGCAACCGCACAATGTCGATAGCTCGCTTCAACAGCTTACGTTCCTTGCGGGTCTTGCAAAGTTGCATGACCTTGTTCGTGGATAAACAATAGCCGCACAAGTCTTTGGACCTCTGTGCGGTTTTCTTTTTTATCAAGTTTTTCTAATTGCGACCGAGTCGCATCTAGTTTGGATTATATGGCCAACTTTCGTCGGCTAATTGCGACCGAGTCGCAATTACTTTTTCATTAAAAAATCAATAGGTAAAGGGGGCTCCATAAATTTAAAAAAGTCGGATAATTGTGATAAAGTCGAAAATTCTGACATTACTTTATTTTTAATTAAAACGTTAATCCCGCGCCTACTATGGGCGGCGTGAAGCTCACGTCTTTAATGGTTTCGCTAAACCCTACGGCAAAAACTGCTTGAACCAGCGGACGATCGATTTGCCGGCTTTGCTGATGCCGTCATTCGACGGCGCGAGGCCGAGGCCATCATCGGCGTTCAAGCCGAATATGCAGAGGCCGTAAGCGACGGCCCACGTGGCGTCACGGAAGCTCTGCTTGCCTTCGACGGCCAGATTGGACGAGCCGATGCGCGACGGCAGGCGGAGGGCGGAACGGGCGATCTCCTCGATATTGTTCATACCGGACCCGCCACCGGTTATGACTATACCGGCCGGCAAAAGGCCGTTCCTGCCGATCTTTTTCAAATGAGCGTCGATGAGCTCGAAGATGTCGGAGAGCCTCGCCGAGATGATCTCCTCGAGCTTTTTGCGGGGATATGAATTGCCGGTGATAGTGCCGATCTTTATCTCCTCGGCCTCTTCGAGCGGCACTTTCAAACCGAGGGCTATGTCATTCGTTATGTCGGTCGAACCTATGGGGAATATCTCGAGCGAAACCGGAACGCTGTTCTCGAAGACCGCGATGGACACTGTTTCAGCGCCGATATTTGCCAACACTACGCCGGCGATCTTTTGTGATTTGGTGAGGGTCACGAGCGATGCCGCGACCGGCGCCGCCATGACGTCTTCGACGCGTATATTCGCTCCTTCGACCGCTTCTAAAATGTCGTTCAAATGGTGTTCGAGGCAGGTGATGAAAAGCATGTGCACCTCCAATTTGCCGCCTTTCATATCCTCTGGTGTGGCGCCAAGGACGGTTTGACCGTCTACTTTGTAGCCCAAGGGAATGGAATGTATGATCTTGCGGTTTAGGACCATGCTGGCAGGCAAGTCTTTCTCGCATTGCTCGAGGACACGAGATATATCCAGTGGAGTTATCTCCATATCTGCCTTTGAGATGATGACAGAGGAGGATGATACCGAACTGCCCAACCCGATGCCACCGACTGCGACGAAAGCGCTCTTTATCTTGACTCCGGCCCTTTTTTCCGCTTCTGCCGTCGCGGATCGTATAGAGGCCGAGACGTCTTTCACATTGACCACATAGCCGTGCCGGAGACCGCGGGTCTCGGCCATCGCCGCGCCGATCACCTTTGGAAAGCCTTTTTCATTCCGCACATCGCCGTCGGCAATGACCACCTTTACGTAGTAGGTGCCGATATCTATCCCTGTGACGATGTTTTTAGCCATTTATAATATAAAAGTTGCAAGTGACAAGCTGCAAGTGACAAGTTAAGCTATACGGCTTGCAACTTGAAACTTGCTACTTGTAACTATCAAATCCCGAATCGCTTTCTAAACTTTGTCTCTATGCTCTCCATTATAGCCCCATGGTCGTATCCTTTCAAATGGACAAGTCCGTGGATAAAGAGGAAAAGGATAAAGTTGTCGTAGGTCCGATCGAACTTCACCGCCTCTTTTTTTGCTTCGCCGGGGCTCAAATATATCTCGCCGGAGCTTTTTGAAAGGGAAAATGACAGTATGTCCGTTGGGGCGTCTTTGTCGCGCCAGCGCTTGTTGAGGCTCCGCATCTTGCTTGCGCCGACGATCGCGACAGATAGCTCATATCTTTTGCCGAGGACAGCCTCTTTTATGCGTAAAAAAGCCAAGCGCGGCATCTTGGCTTTCGTCTCGTTCCAAAAATCGAAACCGGCAGACATCGTCTTTGCGGCATTCCTCGTCCGAGCCATCATTTCGACAAGCGATCGGGGGCCTTGCCCATCTTTATCATTTTCTCCACCTCGGTCCGTCGGGCTATGACTTTGAGGGCGTGCATTTTGACTTTGTAAGGGGACATGATCCTCTTGGAGTATCGGATCTTGCGAACGCGCGGTAAAATGCCGGCTCCTTGCACCTTTTTTGTGAAACGGCGTATGGTGTTCAGGGCGTTCTCGTTTTGATTTCGTTTGATCTCTACGTTTGTCATGTGGCTAATAATGTAGCATAGGGCAAGTAACGGTGCAAGTTTAAAGTTCCAAATTCGAAACATTTTGGAAGTGTTGCTTGTAATTTGGTGCCCTTTTTATCTTCCCAGCTTTCTCTCCGCTCTCTTCATGTATTTCGGCAGTTCCTCCAAGGATACGATTTCTTGCGCATGGGTCGAATTGTCTCGCACGATCGCCGTCTTTTCGACTGCTTCTTTCTTGCCGATGATTATCGATAACGGCGTGTGGTATTTTTCTACGGACGAAACTTGGGCGCCAAGGCGGTCTTTGGCGAGCGAGATATAGAGGGGTATCTTGGCTTGGCGCAACGACTCGATGACCAAGAGGGAAAGCAGCTTTGATTCAAAGCCGAGCTGGACGAACGAAGCGAACGGCCGCTTGACCCGTTTGACCGGCTTGCGCAGATCCGCGCGCTTCCCTTGAATCAAGAGGGAGATGCTGACGCCTTGGACTTCGCGCCGCACGCCGATCTTTTTAGAGAGGCCGTCATAGCGTACTCCGATGGCGAGTATCTTGTGGTCTTTCTTGTTCTTCTTTGATCCATGGTCGGCGTCGATGATGGAAAAGACTGTCTCTGTGCAATATTTGCGGTTCCCGATGAGGGTATTGTTTATTTCATACGGAATATTCAAAGCTTCCAGATATTCGAGCACTTCCTGGAAATGGATGCGGCTCGTTTCGGACAGAAAATCCATGGCTTTCGGGGCATGCTCATTGAGGTTGCGGCATTTCTCGTCCCGCGACGAGAGGAGCTCGAACGGGTCGCGCTTGAATATCTGGCGGCAATCAGGGCTCATCTCGTTTATGTGTTTTCGATAATACGCGATGAGGTCGCGGGTGAAGCGCGCTATGGAATCCTTGTCGCCGATCGAATTGATCTCGACTTTTATGTTCGCATAGCCTTCTTCGGCCAGGATCGTCCGCGCCGATTGGATGAGGGCGGCCTCGGCGATCGATCCGCTCTGTCCGATGATCTCGAGGTCGCAATACCTCGGGTATGACGACTTCTTTATCGATCCGCGGAACGGCTCCTTGAAATAGAGCATGACCGGCTGAGGCATGTTCTGCATATTCTGTTCCTCGTACATGCGCAGGAGGGCGGTTTTTTCCTCGACATGCAAAGGCAGGCGGCCTTTGCCGTTCTCGTTGTCGTCAATAGTGTCGCTGTCGAGGAGCGACTTGGCCTGTTCGAGGTCCGTTTTCGTTATCGCAGGGCTTTGCCGCGGGAAAAATCCGTAGTACAGGGCGATCTCGCCGATCTTGTCGAGATGTTCGTACGGTACCGAGGATGACTGTGCTTTTTTTTCTGGCATCGGATTATTGGTTCGACTTGCCCGGGAGGAGGCCGAGAGCGGTAAAAGGGAACAGCCGCAGGATCGGCCGGCCTATGAAGTAGCTGCGATCGAGCGGCCCCCAGACGCGCGAGTCAGAGCTCTCGTTCCGATTGTCGCCCATCATCCAATATTCAGCAGGTCCCAAGGTGACTGTCCACGAATCAAAGCTTGCATGGTCGGATTCGATATACGGCTCATCCAAGGCTGTACCAACGGTCGAGCTTGCGTTCGGATAGACGGTTATGATCCCGTTCGCCGAGACGATCTTTTCTCCCGGCAGACCGATGATCCTCTTTATATAGAAATCCGATGGGCTGGTCGCGTTTATAGGATCATTCGGATTCGCCGGATCCGCGGTGTGACGGAAGACGAGCACGTCTCCGCGTTGCGGCGCCGAGAAATGATAGGACAGCTCGTCGATGATGAGATAATCGGCGTTGTTGAAGGTCGGATACATAGACAGTCCTGACACGATGAACGGCTGGGCGATGAATGTGCGGATTATAAAGACTATGACGAGCGCTCCGACGGTGAATTTGACGAGGTCCCAGATGAAATGCTCCTTTTTCGGCTGTTGCGTCGGCTGATTCGTTGGAGCGTCTGGATTCATATTGAGTTTGTTTATATAAAAAGTTGGTAAAGAGATCAAAATTAGGCTGAACTTGCTGTCATTGTACTCGACAATTTAGTTTGACACAAGGGTTAAAGTTATGCTATCTTGTTTTTCAGGAGAACATAAACAATCAACTGAAAGGAAAAGTATGGCAAAAGTAGATCAATGCTCTTTTTGCGGTCGCAATTATATTGGCATATGCCGATGCGTCTTCCAGTTTGGAAGAGGAGTTGAAAAGAAGATCAAAGCATGGAAACTGCTATGCCGAAATAAAGCCTTCCCGCCGAGTATACAGAAGATGCTCTCGAGCAGGAAATGGAAGGTATATTCGGAATATGCCTGCCAGCTTGCCACAAAGGCAAAAGAAGACAGAAGAGCATCGCAGTACGCTCGTTCGCTTGCCAAGAAATTCGAGCGGAAAATCAACTCCGAAATAGCCAGAAAATTCGGAGCAAATGAATACCGTGTTGTACTCAGTGCAAAGTGTGTGCGTGAGATAAGATACGCATGAATCGTGGAGCAATATCGAGTATGATTTGGCCTCACGCTATTGACACAGTCGTCTTTCAAGAGCCCGCCGATCAAGCGGGTTTTTTATTTACGTAGATGATACCTCGGTTTTTGGTTTTGAACTTGCAACTTTTTACTTGTCACTTTATACTTATCCTATGCCATACATCATCGCAGGGCTCGGAAATCCAGGAGAGGAATACGAAAACACGCGCCACAACACCGGCCGCATCGTTTTGAATGCGGTCGCGCGCGCTTTTCTAGCCGATGATTTTTCTTTTGACAAGAAAATGAACGCGCTCGTGGCAAAGGGCAAAGTCGGCAAGGAAAAAGTGATATTCATCGAACCAGAGACGTTCATGAACAAGAGCGGCTCGGCAGTAAAATATCTGGTAAAGAGTCCGAAGGCCGCGGAAAAGCTCGTCGTCATCTACGATGATTTTCAACTACCGATCGGTCGCATCAAAATATCTTTTAATAGAAGTTCAGGCGGTCACAACGGCCTCGAATCCATCATCAAGGCGGTCAAGACCGAAGGTTTCGTCCGTATCCGCGTCGGCACCGCCGCCGAGAACGCCAAAGGCAATGCGCGGGTTCCGCACGGCGACAACGTGATCGAGAAATTCATACTCGGCAAATTCAAAGACGCCGAAATGAAAGAGCTGAAAAAAGTCGTGAAGTATGCCGCCGAAGCGGTGGAGATGATCGTCAAAGAGGGAAGGGAGAAGGCGATGTCTGTTTTTAATGCAAATTAGTTGCAAGTTTCAAGTGACAAGTTGCAAGAAATTATGAAGATTAAAACCTTCGAAGATATACAAGCTTGGCAAAAAGCAAGCGATTTGTCGCTTGAGATTTATTCTCTATTCAAGAATAATAAAGACTTCAGTTTTAGAGATCAGATTCAATCTGCTTCGGTTTCGATAATGAACAATATTGCCGAAGGATTCGAGCGTCAAAATAGCAAAGAGTTTATAAGGTTTCTCTATATAGCAAGGGGGTCTTGCGGGGAGGTCAGATCCATGAGTTATTTAGCATTCAGATTGAAGTATTTTTCACAATCTAATTTCAAGGAGGTATACCAGAAGTCGACTGAGATTTCAAAGATGCTATATGGTTTGATAAAAGCCGTCTCCATCAAACAAAAATCCCCATAGGGGGACTCTTGTTACTTGCAACTTGTTACTTGCAACTTGTAACTCTTACACCTTCTTCTCTCCCGCGAACGACAGAGCCATCTTTTGCTCTTTGGCGTCAAAGACGGTTATCTTGAACGGATAGACCTTGCCGAGCTCGAGATTCTTGCGGAGCTTCAGCTCCGAGCCGAATTCGGACACATGGACGAGCCCAGCCACGCCTTCCTCGATGGAAGCCAGGGCGCCGTGCTTGTTGAACTTGATTATGACGCCGTCGACTTTCATGTCTTTCTTGTATTTCTTGGCCGCTTCGACCCATGGATTTTCCTTGAGGGCTTTGAGAGACAGGGATATCTTGCCGTCCTTGATGTCGATGATCTTTGCTTTCACCTTTTGGCCGACTTTCAGGTATGTGTGGGGATTCTCGACGAGGGACCAATCGATCTCGGAGATGTGTATGAGGCCCTCGAGATTGTCCTCGATCTTGACGAACGCCCCGAAATCGACGACGCCGGTCACCTCGCCCTCGATCTCGTCACCGACGGAATATTTGCCGGTCATCTTTTCCTTGTCTTTTTCGCTCGGGCTCTTTTCAGAGAAGATCAGCTTGCCCTCCTTTGGGCTGGCGGTGATTATGGACATCGACAGGCGCTTGCCGACCAGCTTCTTGAGCTCGTCGAATATCTTTTCCTTGTCGCCGTCAGCCACGCGCGGATAATGCTCGGGCTTTAGTTGCGAGGCGGGCAGAAAGCCTGATATGCCTTGCCATTGTATGATGAGGCCTCCTTTGTTCGCTTCGGTGACAGGGAGGTCGAGGATGGTGCGATTCTTGATCGCCGTTTCCGCTTCGCTCCAGATGATGGCCTGGCGGGCCTCCTTCAAGGAGAGCTCGATATAGCCGTCTTCGTTGTCGGAACCGACCACTTTGGCAGCGACGGTGTCGCCGACGTTTATGTTTTTGATTATGTCGCGCGCAGTGATGAATTCCTTGCCAAAGATTATGCCCGTGCCGAATGGTGCGAGGTCGACGTAGACAGCCGACTTGTCGATATTGATGACGGGCCCTTCGATGATGTCGCCCTCTGACGGGGGATTCTTTGATTCCGCCACCAGCTTGCCCATCATGGTCGCGGCCTTTGCTTTTGCGGCGTCTTCGATAGCCTTTGCCTTTGTCGATGCGCGCTTCTTGACCGGCTTTCCAATTTTCTCGGCCGGTTTTTCTTCTATTAGTATGTTCTCATCATCTTTGCTTCTTGCTTCTGGCTTCTTGCTTTCGACTTCCTCTGTCTGAATTATCTTGTCTTTTACCTTTTTGAATAATGACATTGATTAGGGCGCGCTCCGCTTTTTAAACTAATAATGATAAAGTGCGGTTTTATCGCGCTATGTTGATAAAAGAAACGGTCAAACGCCGTTAACCTTACGAAAGACACTATATATGACAATTGATTTTTTGGCAAGAATGTGCTAGGTTTCAATCAGAATATGAACAAATCAAAACCTATCGAACCAATCGACGAAAGGAAGCTTGACACAAAGAAGATTCTTGCCAGCCTACCTGATGAAAACAATCTGCCAATACGTCGCTCCGAATTGCGCAGGCTTTACAAAAGGATGGCGAAGGTCCTGTATGACAACTTTTATACGGAGGCCAAACTGAGCACTCATACCGCAAAGCCTGCTCAGGACAATATCAAGGAAGCCGAACGCATTATCTTGAGGAACGGATGTCTTAGCCTCATACGGACGCTGAAGGCATGTGTGCAATTATATAACCTCAACGCTTCGCTTCCTCCGGAAGAAAGATAAAATTTCGACACGGACTCTTGCTATATCTTGGCAAGGGTCTCTTTTTTTGCTACAATATCCGCACTATGGTCATAACATACCTCGGCGCTGATTTTTTCAAGGTCCAGTTCGGCGACATAACCATCGCCGTCAATCCTATTTCAAAGGAGTCAAAGCTCGCGCAGGCGCGCTTTGGCGCGGACATCGCCCTCGTCTCGGCCAACCATCCTGATCTTGACGGCGTGGATTTGGTCAGTCACGGCGACAAAAAGCCTTTTGTCATAAGCGGTCCCGGCGAATACGAGATACAAGGCGTTTTCATCAAAGGCCTGCCTTCGACCACGACCTACGGGCAATCCAAAGGAATTGCACAGCTTATCAACAGCATTTACACAGTTTCACTCGAGAATATGAATCTATGTTTCCTCGGCGTTCTGGATAGCGAAAAACTGCCGGCGGAAACAGTTGAGGAGCTGGACGAGATAGATGTGTTGTTTGTACCTATTGGCGGCGACGGCGTTCTCGCTCCTGCCGCGGCGTACAAGCTGGCAGTTTCCCTTGAGCCAAAGATAATCATCCCTACGCACTACGGCGATGTCGGCGCAAAAGACGCTTTGAAAGCCTTTTTGAAGGAGGCCGGCGAATCGCCGAAAGCAGAGGAAAAACTGACCTTGAAAAAGAAGGATCTGGAAGGCAAAGAGGCTGATATCATAGTACTTGCACGCAGCTTGTAAATTTGGACAAATCGTAGTATAGTAGTCCATAACAAATCTATGGCCACACTCGCCCATCATCTCCATCGCATCCGCCAAAAGCCCGATCATATAAAGAGGCATATCGCCTTTTGGACTTCCCTCGGCATCACGCTCGTCATCGTGCTCTTTTGGATGGCCTCGATTTCTTTGGGCCAGAGCTCTTCGGCCAAGACTGCGGTTGTCGGCGCAGAATCTCCATGGCATGCAATGGCCGCCTCTGTCGGCGATGCGTGGACGTCGTTCACGACCTCTCTTGGCGCATCCACTGCGACCTACCAGGCACCGCCTTTGCAGGTTACGCCGGGGAAGTAATCTACGCAGGTCGCACCTGAGTACTCAGGTCTACCATGAGTACGTTGTTTTGAGGCCTTTTTTCTCCTAAGTAATCTTTATAGCTTGAATATTTATATTTCTGCGAATATTCGATCGCCTCTTCAATATATTGGGATTTTGCCACTTTTGTAAGATCCGGTTCCTCTATGCCAAAGGGATTGAGATGGATATATTGGATCAGATAATGCAGATATTCATCGGAATCTATTAGCTTTGATTTGTATTGTCCTTGGAATATTGTGCCGGAATGAGTGTATTTTTTATTGTAATACATCACATAGGATGTACACAGTTTGCGTATGAATTTTTCGATGCCTTTTTCGGCCCTTTCCTTTAAACCAATGTGAAAATGATTTGGCATAAGACAATATGCGAATATATCTACAAGCACATTGCGCTCGAAGTTGAACATCTCTTGCGGTTTTATGGTACGCAGGTCGCACCTGCGTGTGTCATTAGCGCTGTATAACAAGGCGACAAAACGATTGTAATCATCCTTATCATTAAAAATAGGCGCTTTGTGGGCGCCCCGATTATAGACGTGATAATGTTCGCCAATGATGTGCATGGGCCATATTATAAGGAATAGGCGATAAAGAAATCATAAAGAAAAAATAAAGAATTCATAAAATCCTGTTAAAGGCCTGAACTACTGGTAGTTTTTGCATAGGATAGACCTGCGTAAACAAAAAACCACCCCGATTTTTGGTCGGGGCGGGTGTCGGAGTTCACACGGAACTCTAAAATGCACGAAACTACTTGTGTTCAAAGCCCAACTGGCGATTTGCGGCGTTTGAAAATCCAGCTCCCATCATCAGCAAAGAAAACGTAAGGGTTTCCATGCAGAAGGCTGATGAATTTATGTTCGTTGATGTTATACGTCAGACCAAATATGGCTGGCTCACCACCTCCAGCAGGTATCAACGGCTTCATTCCGATGTGAAGCGACTCGATTTCCTTGGTGTCGTATTGTAGACCCAATTGTGGACCCGCTTCGGGAGTGCAGAGGTCCAAGCCTAGTCGGTCAACCCGTTTGTAGATGTTTGTAAGGGTCGCACCGTCAGATAAACCAATTTCATCAAGCGTAACACGAACAAGCTCGACTTCTTCTTCCTTGTGGCTCGCCGAGAAAAAAATCCGATGAAAGATATCTTCCTTTTTCTTGGCATCTCGGTTGAAACCGGCTTTTTTGAGGGCCGAGAAGAAGTGGTCTTCAATCCTTGGACCAGTGCCAAGCCTTATCGTGCGCCAGACTTTCAACTGAGGCACCGTGATGTTTTGCTCTGCCGGAAGTAAAGCTTTCTTTAGAGCTTGTTGTAGTTCAGCTGGATTTTCAATCCAACCTTGCATGTCGTCCGATGACAGTCCGAGCGGCATACATGTTATGGCAGTTGCATTGAACTGCCCCGTTTGACTATTGTAGGTATTCACTTGCATAAGCGCTTTCTCCTATTTTTAGTGTTTATGTTTTTGCTAGAGGACTTGGCCAAAGGTTTCGTCATAGCAGAGAATAGCCCAGAATTGAGCTCCTTTCTGCTATGACGAAATTTACAAGTAGTTTTTCAATGACCCATTTTCTGACGATAGTTTATCATGTCATTATATATTTGTCAAGCAAATTTCCACGCAGGTCGGACCTACGCACTGCTCGCTTTTTTGTGCAATTTTGCTATAATAAACCCATCTAAAAGCCACGTGCTTTTTCATTTATACCCTTAAAAAATGCCCAAAAAGCCAGTTAAAAAAGAAGAGATCGAAGCTGTAATACCGCCCGAGAGAGGCATAATCGACCGTGCCATCACCACAGAAATGCGCGAGTCGTATTTGGACTATGCCATGTCCGTCATTACGGCCCGTGCATTGCCGGACGTGCGCGACGGGTTAAAGCCGGTGCATCGCCGCATCCTCTATGCCATGCATGAAAAGGGTCTGACGGCCAGCGCGAAATTCCGAAAATCGGCTGTCGTCGTCGGAGATGTGCTCGGCAATTATCACCCGCACGGTGACGTCGCTGTGTACGACACGCTCGTCGGCATGGCCCAGGATTTCCGCATGCGCAGTCCGCTCGTCCAAGGCCAGGGAAACTTTGGAAACATCGACGGCGATCCGGCCGCTGCTATGCGTTATACCGAGGCAAAAATGTCGCGCATCGCGGCAGAGCTCCTCCGCGACATCGAAAAGAATACCGTTGATTTTCGCCCGAACTATGACGGCACTCGCAAAGAGCCGATTGTCTTGCCGACCGCCGTTCCCAACTTGCTCTTGAATGGTACCCTCGGCATTGCCGTAGGTATGGCCACGAACATCGCTCCGCATAATCTGGGCGAAGTGGTCGATGCGACCGCGCATTTGATCGAGCACAAGGACGCCACGACGGACGACCTGATGCAATTTATAAAAGGCCCGGACTTTCCGACGGGCGCCGTCATGTATGGCGAAAAAGACATCCATCACGCCTACGCCACCGGCCGCGGCGGCATCGTCGTACGCGGCGAGGCGGAGATCGTCGAGGACAAGAAGGGTCAGTTCCAGATCGTCATCACATCCATCCCGTTCCGCGTGAACAAGAGCGACCTTATTGTCAAAATCGCCGACCTTGTCCGCGAGAAATCGATCGAGGGCATCCGCGGTTTGCGCGACGAGAGCGACAAGGACTTGCGCATCGTCATCGATCTAAAGCAGGGCGCCTATCCCGAAAAAGTTTTGAATTATCTCTACAAACATACCCAGCTCGAAGATACTTTTCATATAAATACCGTCGCGCTCGTCCACGGAGTCCCGCAGACGCTTTCCCTTAAAACAATTCTCGAGGAATTCATCGTCCATAGGATAGAAGTCATACGTCGCAGGACAAAATTCGACCTTGATGCCGCGGAGGCGCGCGAACATATCCTCCTTGGTTTGAAGAAGGCACTCGATCATATCGACGAGATAATCAAACTCATCCGTGCCTCGGCTGATGTCGCCGACGCAAAGGCCGGCCTCATGAAGAAATTCAAGTTTAGCGACCTCCAGGCTCAGGCCATTCTCGATATGCGCCTGCAAAAGCTGGCCGGTCTCGAGCGCAAGAAAGTTTTGGACGAATTAAAGGAGGTGCAAGCCCTCATCGAAAGCCTTAAAGAGATCCTCGGAAGCGAAAAGAAAGTTCGCACTATGATAAAGACAGAACTCGGCGAGATCAAGGCAAAATACGACAATCCGCGCAGGACAAAAATAATAAAGCATGGCGTCAAGGCGTTCAACGCAGAAGATTTGATTCCTGATGAAGAAAGCGTTCTCGTCCTCACCAAAGGCGGCTATATAAAGAGGACGAACCCCGACGAATACCGCAAACAAAAGCGCGGCGGCGTCGGCGTCGTCGACCTCGATACAAAGGAGGAAGATTTCATCACCCATCTCGTCACCGGCTCGACGCACAACGACCTGCTCTTCTTTAGCGACAAAGGCAAGGCGTACCAGATAAAGATGTACGACATTCCGGAAGGCAAGCGCGCTACGAAAGGCAAATCGATCATGAATTTCTTGTCGCTTTCCGACGGCGAGAAGGTCACTTCGATCCTGCCGATGCCAAAAGACAAAAAAGCCGCCGACGGGTTGTCGCTCGTCATGGTGACGAAAAACGGCACCGGCAAGAAATCGTCAGCAAAGCATTTCCATGACGTGCGCCGCTCGGGCCTCATCGCCATCACGCTGGATCCCGGCGACGAGCTCATATCGGTCAATTTCGTGTCAAAGAACGATGACGTAGTCATTGCCACACAGGAAGGCCAGAGCATCCATTTCAAGGAAAGCGATGTGCGCGAGATGGGCCGCAGTGCCGCCGGTGTCCGCGTCATTCGCCTTGCCGAAGCCGATGCGAAGAAAAAGATAGCGGCGGACCATGTTATCAGCGCCGATGTCGTTTCGAAAGACGCAAAGAATCCCGCGCTCTTTGTCCTCGGCGCGAACGGCTATGGCAAGAAGACAAAGCTTTCCGAATACAAGGTCCAGAATCGCGGCGGCTCCGGCATTTTGACCATGAATGTTACGCCAAAGACCGGTCCGCTCATGGCCGCCCGCGTTGTGACCGATGACGATACCGAGATCGTCGTCATGTCCAAAAATTCCCAAGTAATCCGCACTGATCTCAAGGAGATCCCGACCCTCTCTCGCGCCACCCAAGGCGTTCGTGTGATGAAGCTCCGCGACGGTGATTCGTTGGCGAGCATGATTTGTTTGTAGATGTGTTTGAACACAGATTCTCTATATAAAATGGAAAGCCTTGATAAATTTAATGATCAAGAAAAAATATCTTTAGCAAAAATTGAAGTTGAGTCAAGTTTTGCTGATTTTGTCCCCCAAGAATTTTTTATTGATCCGGATGGATATTTTGAAAGCAAAGGGGTAAATATAAAAAAAGGAGAAAAGAAAATCGACGAAACCGGGCGAGTCAGAGAAGACCCCACCGCAGTAAAAGACTTGCCAAATTGGAAAAACAAGGAGGGTCAAGAGCTTGCTGTTGTGGGCAAAAGAATAGATATTACCAAAGGAAAGACAGGTGAATCTGGCGACCCGTTTTATGAATATAAAATACTCGAGAAACTCGCTCAGATGGGGTTGCCAGCCGCTCGACCGATTGCAAAAGTCGAACAAGCTGACAAAAAAATAATCGTTATGGAACGTATACCTGGTATCCGTTGGTCTGAACGAGATAGCTTGGTACATGATAAGGGATTTTCGAAGAAAGAAGCCGAAGATCTTATGGTCCAAGCCGAAAGAATGATGAATGACTTGAAAAAGAAATTCGACGATGCGGGGATTACAAGAAAATGGAAGCTTCAAGACATGGTATTCCAAATTGATTATGAAAATAAAAAATTTTTATCGGTAGTTCCGACGGATTGGGAAAGGACGAAAACAAAAGAGGCTACTCTGTAGAACATCTGTATCAAAATTTGAGGTTGCAAATTGCAACCTCAAATTTACAGATAGCATATATTAGGTCCTTTGATCACAATATATCTGAAGTGTCGGGCGCTCTACATCTCTTCTCAAAACCCCATTTTATAAATCGTACGATTTTACGATTTTGGCCAAAAAATGAGGATAATATGGCTATAAATGGTAAAAAATCGTACAGTTATACGATTTGAAAAATGGTGTTCAGAAATGGGTGGCTAGCACTACCTTAAATACAACAAAATTTTTGAGCAGATTCCCTATTTATTAAAGTTTTGTACATAAAACCACGAAATCCACCGAAGGGTATTTTTGTTTGTGCTATAATTTTAGACATGAACCGGCTCATCTATGTCACCAAATCGAACGGCAACCGCGAATTGTTCGAGGAGACCAAGCTCATCGAATCATTGAGGGCGGCCGGAGGGTCAAAGGAAGCGATCGAGGAGATCGTCGACAAGGTAGAAGGGGAGATACAAGACGGCATGCATACGTCGCTCATCTATACCCGGGCCTTCGACCTCTTGCGCTCGTCGAATCTCCATCATGCCGCGGCGCGCTACTCGCTCCGGCGCGCTCTGGCCGATCTGGGGCCCAATGGCTATCCGTTCGAAAAATTCGTGGCCGAGATATTCAAGGCCTGGGGATATGAAACGGCGACCGACATGACCGTTTTAGGCCATTGCGTGGGGCACGAGGTGGACGTTGTGGCATGGAAGGAAGACCGCCTCGATATGGTCGAAGCGAAATTCCACAACGAGTTCGGCCTGAAATCCGATCTCAAAGTGGCTCTCTATGTCAAAGCCCGCTTCGAAGACCTTACCGGACAAAAATTCGCCTTTGGCGGCCGCGAACGCACCCTCTCGAAAGGCTGGCTGATAACGAATACGAAATTCACCAACGAAGCCATCAAATATGCGCAATGTTCTGGCCTCCATCTCATCGGTTGGAACTATCCGCATTCCGGGAATCTGCATCAGCTGATCGAAGAGTTTTCGCTGTATCCATTCACCATACTCGCTTCGGTCGACGGGCAGACCCGCCGGAACCTGTTCGACAACGGCGTCGTCCTCTGTCGCGATCTGGTGAAATACCCCGGCTATCTCGAGGATGCCGGCGTGCGCGGCGTCAAAGCGGACAAGATCGTGAATGAGGCGAGGATGATGTGCAAGATATAAGAAAAACCGATAGCTTTTGGCCATCGGCTTTTTGATTTTATATTTCACAGAATGAGGTCGTTCAGCTCATCGAGGCCGGAGATGATGAAGGCCGCGCGAGCCTCCTCGAAGACCGAGACGACGTCGTAGCCATTTCTGATGATGCCGACGGATATGAGGCCGCTGTCATTCGCTTGGACAATGTCGCTTTTAAGGTCGCCGACGCAATACGTGCTCCTCGGATCAGTCCCTGTGAGGTGGCAAGCCTTGATGAAGAGCGGCGTCTTGCTTGAATCGGCTTCCGGCAAGACATGGTCGAATAGCGCCTCGCAACCGAGCCCTTCGAGCAATGGTTCCAGTATGCGTGCGCGTTGCGTGGACACAAGGCATATCTTGAATCCATGTTTACGCTGAAGCATGAGTGCTGGCACGACGTCATTGAACAAGACGTTGTAGTGGTGATTAGCTTTTTCCAAATACCATTTCCATATCTGCTCGTCGTTCACATCGGCTCCTATGCCGCAGTCGCGATAAAAAGCGGTTGGCGGCTGTCTCATGCCGGCCACGAATTCCTTCATAGTCGGTCTCGGCTTGCCGCAACGTTCGAAGACATGGCACATCGCTTCGAATGAAGCAGGAATGCTGTCGCACAGTGTTCCGTCCCAATCATAGATGATAGCTTTCATAAGTTTCAAGTTTCTGAACGAACCTTATCACAATGAGCGCCGTGATACAATATCCGTATGCCCAAATTTGACGAAATGAAAAAGATACGCGACGAGCTGCTCGCCTTCAAGGAATCGCCGCTCTATGAATACAGAACCGCCAACAAATATTTTCCGGTCGTGGGCGAGGGAAGCCATGATGCGCATATCATGTTCGTCGGCGAGGCGCCCGGCAAGACCGAAGCAAAGACCGGCAAACCTTTTTGCGGAGCTTCGGGAAAATTCCTCGGCTTTCTCCTCGGCACTATCGGCCTGACTCGCGAAGCGGTTTATATCACGAACGTCGTCAAAGACCGTCCGCCGGAAAACCGCGACCCGTCGCCGGACGAGATTGCGCTCTACGGTCCTTTTCTTGACCGGCAAATAGAAATCATTCGGCCAAAGGTCATCGCTACTCTCGGCCGCTACAGCATGGCGTACATCATGAAAAAATTCGGCCTTGATTTTGAATTGGAGCCTATCAGCAAGATTCACGGAAAAGCCTTTGAAGCAAAAGCTTCTTATGGCACGCTTTCAATCGTCACTCTGTATCATCCAGCCGCCGCGCTCTACAACGGCTCCATGCGCGAAGTCCTGCAAAAAGACTTTGAGGTTTTAAAGAAATTCGTGTAGGATAGGACGATATATGAAAAATAGCAAAAAATTGGAGTGGAACTTAAAGCTTCTTTATTCCTCGGAAAAAGATCCAAAAATAGAATCAGATCTAAAGTCAATCGAAAAGAAAGTCGATGCTTTTGCAAAGAAATTTGACACGAGAGACAAAGGATATCTGACACAGGCCCCGGCTCTAAAAAAGGCCCTGACGGCATATGAAAAGCTTCTCGCAATCGGTTCGCCAAAGCCGCTTTTGTATTTCTTTTATCTGACCGACATCGAGAGCTCTAATACCGTCGCGGCCGCAAAGCTGAATCTCATCAGCAACCGCATCACGGTCGCCTTCAACAAACTGACATTTTTCGATGTGTCGATCGGTCAGATCGATCCCGGTCGGCAAAAGGCGTTCTTGAAAGACCCGTCGCTCCGGCATTTCAAATTCTACCTATCTTGCACGTTCGAAGACGCACAGCATCGCTTGAGCGTTCCCGAAGAAAAGATACTTTCCTTGAAGAGCCTGCCGGGTCGGGAGCTTTGGAACCAGGCGCACGATCGTCTATTGAATGCGCAGACTCTCCTATGGAAAGGGAAGGCGACGCCGATCTCCCAGGCGATCAATATGATCCGCTCTATGCGGCGGGCATCCGATCGCGCAAAGCTCTCGGCGGCGATAAATGCCAGCTTGAAAGCCGTGGCGCCATTCTCTGAGGCCGAGATTAATGCCGTCTATACCAACAAAAAGATCGACGACACGTTGCGCGGATTCGCCATTCCCTACGCCGAGACCGTTCTCGGATATCGGAATGACCCTGGTGTCGTCGATAACTTGGTAAAGACGGTGACCAGCGCGTTTCCGATCGCGCATCGTTTCAACAGGATAAAGGCACGCTTGCTCGGGCAAAAGAAGCTTCATTATTTTGACAATCGTCTGAGTATAAACGACGGAGCAGCCGCATATCCTTTTGACAAATCCGTATCACTGGTCAAAAATACTTTCGGCAAGATCGACTTGAAATACGCTGATATCCTCGAATCGTTTTTGAAGGCCGGACAGATCGACGTATTCCCGCGAGCAGGCAAGGCTGGCGGCGGCTATTGTTCGAGCAGCTATGATGCTCCGACATTCATCCTTTTGAACCATGTGGACAATGCGGATTCGATGCATACACTGGCGCATGAGATGGGGCACGCATTTCATAGCGAGCTTTCGAGGATCCAGGGTCCGCTGTATTGCGGCTACTCGACGTCTTTGGCAGAGACCGCCAGCACGCTCTTTGAAGGCATAGCGCAGGAAGCGGAAATGGAGGGATTGCCCCCCGCACGGCAGATCGTCGCGCTTGCAAATAAAATCAACAACGATATCACCACGATCTTTCGCTCGATCGCCTGCTTTAATTTTGAATCCGACCTTCATGCGGAGATCCGTAGCACAGGCTTTGTCCCAAAGGAGCGGATCGCCGCTCTCCACAACAAGAATATGCAAGCCTATCTCGGCGATGCATTCGAGCTCGTGCCCGATGATGGATATTTCTTTGTCGCCTGGTCGCATATCCGTCGTTTCTTCTACGTCTACTCATACGCCTACGGCATGCTCGTGTCAAAAGCGCTCCTCCGGCGCTACAAGCAGGACAAATCATTCTGGAAAAAGATCGAACAGTTCCTTTCCGCTGGCGGCAAGGACTCGCCCGAGAATATATTGCGGGAGATCGGCATCGACGTCGGAAAGCCGAGCTTTTGGAAGGAAGGGCTCAAGGAGATCGAGGATGACATACGAAAGCTCGAGAAATTAATAAAAAATTAGCATATTGTTCAATCTAGGGGGACTCATTGGATAGAAAAAACCGGCCCTCATACAGCGACAGGGGCCGGTTTGGTGATTTTCTTGACCTCGATATCATAGATACGTTCCAATCGTTCCTTGAGGCGATCTATGTTCATCCATCCGTTCATGACCACCAGATGGACTTTTGAATCCGGATAGCGGCGGCTGAATTCGCGCGCGGCCGCCATCGAGCTCTTGACTTGGATAGAGATCCAGAACTGGAGATGCATCTCTCCATTCCTGCCTCTCGCATGGAGCTTGAAATCGGTCTTTTCAAAGACATCCATATACTGCGTTGTTTTTATGACTTCGAATATCCACGGAAGGCGTTTGGAATCTTTGAGCGTTCCGGCCATCCGCTCGAATCTTTCTTCTGACGCTCTGCCTCTGAGATCGCTCGGTCTGGGACCCCGGATGCGCATCCGCCGTCTCCAGCTCCGAAGAGCTTTGTTGACTCTGTTCACAAAAATCCTTTTGTTGCGTTGTTTCTCGTGCGAACATAGCGTACTCGCGGTATTTTTGCTACTATTTCCTCCATGAAGCAGAAACTTTCTTCGGCCGAAATCCGCTCGCGATTCTTGCGCTTTTTCGAGAAGCGCGGTCATGCCATCATACCGTCGGCATCGCTTGTGACGCCCGATGAAAAAGGTCTGACGAACGCCACTCTTTTCAACACGGCCGGCATGCAACCGCTCGTGCCATACTTGCTCGGCAAGCCGTATATGGCCGATGGCAAGGAGATCACGCGTCTCGTCGACGTCCAGAAATGCCTGCGCACCGTCGACATCGACGATATCGGCGACAAGGTTCACGCGACGTTTTTCGAGATGCTCGGCAATTGGTCGCTCGGCGATTATTTCAAGCGGGAGGCCATTCAATGGAGCTATGAATTCCTCACTTCAAAAAGCGAAGGCCTTGGTCTCGATCCGGCGCGGCTTTATATAACTGTATTCGAAGGCGACAATAATGCTCCGCGTGACGACGAAGCGGCGGATATATGGCGCGAGGTTTTCAAGAAGAACAAAGTAGAAGGCGACCGCATCTTTTTCATGCCGGCGGACAAGAATTGGTGGGAAGCGGGCGACAATGGCCCATGCGGACCTGATACGGAGATGTATTACGACATTGGGAATACTTTTAAAGGAAAAGGGATTACTCGCGAGCAATTCTTGAAGGCTGACGAAGTCCGCGATGTCGTGGAGGTCTGGAACGACGTCTTTATGCAGTACGAGAAAAAAGATGGCAAGATTGTTGCCAATTTACCAAAACCATCCGTCGACACCGGCGCCGGCCTCGAACGTTTGGCCATGACTTTGCAAGGGGTTGATAATATTTTTACAACTGATCTTCTGGGTCCTCTCATGTTGATTGCAATGCCAATGTCGCCTTATCTTGAAAAAGCTAGAATTATTGCTGATCACATACGCTCTTCAATATTTATTATCGCTGACGGAGTAATTCCTTCAAATACTCATCGAGGATATATACTTCGTCGTTTAATCCGACGAGCTATTTTCTCAATACTCAGTAAAAACATTAGAAAAGAGGAAATTACAGCTCTAGTAGAGATGACAGCAAACATTTACAAAGATAGTTATAAGAATATTTTTGAGCAAAAAGATTACATTGTAGATGTGATTTATAAGGAGTCAGAGCAGTTTCAAAAAACACTACATCAAGGTATTAAAGAGTTTGATAAATTACCGTCAAAAAATATCACTGGCCTGCAAGCGTTTATCTTGCTCTCAACATATGGCTTTCCACTTGATATGACAAAAGAGATTGCAAAAGAAAGGGGAATGGAAGTTGATGTTAAGGGTTTTGAGATTGAATTTAAGAAGCATCAAGATTTATCAAGAACTGGCGCCGAACAAAAGTTCAAGGGCGGTCTCGCGGACGCAAACGATCCGATGGTGGTCAGATATCACACTGCTACGCACCTTCTTCAACAGGCGCTTCATGATGTTCTCGGTGAAGAATCTGGCAGTCAAAAGGGATCGAATATAACCGCCGAACGGCTTCGCTATGACTTTACAGGTGTAAAGCTTACTGATGAACAGAAAAAGAAAGTCGAAGCTATCGTCAATGAAAAGATAGCGGCTAAATTGCCGGTGAACCAGGTCACTTTGCCTCGTGCCGAAGCCGAAAAGACAGGCGCACGACATTTCTTTGGCGAGAAATATGGAGATCAGATATCGATCTATTACATTGGAAAAGATTTGAAGTCTGCGTATTCAAAAGAATTCTGCGGCGGACCGCATGTCAAAAATACGTCGGAATTGGCCGGCCCGGAAGGGAAGTGGAAGTTCAAGATCCAAAAAGAAGAAGCCAGCTCGCAGGGCGTGAGGAGGATAAAGGCGGTTCTTGACTGAATCTAGCAAATATGATATATTTTCTCTAGTTGTAATCAACCAAGTACATCGAAAGGAAAATTATGAGGATAATCCGTGATAATAAGGCGGGGACCTTTACGTTCGTGCCTACTGAACCCATTGAAATCAGCGCATTCGACCAGTTGGTTAATGCAGTGAAAAAAGGCGACGAATTCGCCTACGGCGGCCGTGAAAATGATGGTAATAGTAATGAATATCTCAAAATCCATCTCCATTTCGGCTCAGTCGAGGTCGATGATGAAAAAGTCGACGGTAATATAACAATACGCAAAAAAGTCCACAAAGGTGGTACCCACCTTCTCTTACAAGGGAGTTCGGCTGAAGACAAAAAAATAGTGAACAGGATTCGTGATATTTGTTACTTCGGGTCTGGTGGGCTTATCTTCCTTGAAACTGCTTTGCTAGACAATGCGACCGCTTTTGTATTCACAGCCAAGTTTTGCAAACATTGCCAAGCACCCATGATTGACCGGTGTTCTTGTGAATGGTCAACATGCGGTGTCTGTGCCGCGAAATGCGAGCATGTTTACGTGCGAGGTTTGGTTCATGGCGGTTCCGCTGGTGACGGTGGTGTCGGCGAATTCTGCGGTAATTGCGGTCGTTGTAAACCCTCGACAGGCAATGAACCAAAAATGACGGCTGCTGAGCGCCATTTGCAGGTCGAGCAAGAACTCGGCATTGAGTGGCGTTACAAGGATACACCCTTGCGGCCAGCAGATATTGTCGAACTTGAAAAATGGCAAAGGGAGAGCAAGGATTGATAAATTGTCAGTACAACAAGGTGATCGGTCTACCGGTCGCCTTTTTCTTTTCCCAATTTCCACACAGATGATTTTTAAGTTATGCTAGAATATCCCCATGTCCCTCTTTTCTAAAAAGCCCACAAAACGGCTCGAATTGGTATTTGATATCGAGAGCGATTCTGTTTGTGCGGCAATTGTCCTGTACGAAGCGAGCAAGGCGCCGCGCATCGTATATCATGCCGAGAGCGAAGTGGCGCGAAAATCGCACACCGATGGCGCGTACCTCTCGCGCAACATGTGGAAAGCGCTCGAATCGGTCGCGTCAAACGCCCAGGCCGCCATGCCGGCCTTGATGGAGAAAAAATTGATCGAGCGCGCCCACGCCGATCGCATCCATGTGGTGCTGTCGTCGCCCTGGATAATATCGAGGCTCTCCTGCGTGGAAAAGACGTTTGAAAAAGAGACGATAGTCAGGCGGCCGGCCTTGGCCGATCTCCTTGAAAAAGAAAGGTCCGCTTCCGCACAGATGTTCGCAGTGGGGGATAGCGCCGCCATAGACGCTAAAATATTCGAGGTAAAGATAAACGGATACCCGGTCGCCGACTACGAGGGCAAGCGGGCCAAGACTCTCGAGGGCACCATGGTCGTATCGTTCGCCTCGCGCACGATGCTCCGCGAGATAAAATCGCGCATCAACAGGTTCTTTCGTGCGAGCGACGAGGCTTTCCATTCCGCTCTCATACTGCGCTATGCCGCCTTGCGCTCTGCTCTGCCGCATCATTCCGACTATATTTGGCTCCAAGTGCACGGCGAATTGACCGATATCCTCGTGGTGCGCCAAGGCGCTTGCGCCATAAGCGGTTCGTTGCCGTTCGGTTCAGACACGCTGGCTAGAAAGTTCGCCGCCGCCACAGGCGAGAGCGATGCTACAGCGGCTTCGTCGTTGACCCTCTACGATGATTCCTCGAATACGACCCCTGCGATGGACAGGACGGGTTCGGTCTTGGAAAATATCATGCAGGAGTGGACACAAGGCATATCCGGCATCATCTCCGCCGGCGGAGGGACTGCTTTGCCTTCTATGGCGTATGTTTCAGCAGGACATTTTAGTTCTGCGTTTGAACAGGCTCTGAAAAAATCCTCGCCTGCCGCTTCGATCGTGCGTTCCGATCCCTCTATCATGGCTCCTTTTGTGGAATATGCTCCGTCTGTTTCTCCGGATCTTTCGGCCAGCTTGTATTCCGCCGCGTTGCCGTTGTCCAGGAAATTATAGGAACGGGCAGGGAGCAAAAGCGCGCAGCAGATCCGTACCCGCTTTCTACTTTCAGTTTTATGCTTTATACTAATGCCAATCATGCCAACTCGAAAAATAGTGCAGGACATACTTCCCACAAAGCGCCGCTCGATACGCGATGTGACTTTGGACAAAGACCCGGCGAAAAAGAGCCCCGCGCGCGTTCAGGAGACTCGCGCCGAGCGCGGCATCCGTGTGCCGATCCATCTTGACCATGCCGCAGAGGCAAAACGATCCAGTCCCGCCCCAGGAGTTCCAAAAGAACCGCGCAGCGGAAGGAAGGCAAAAACCGGCCGAAATGCAAAATGGTTCGTCGGAGGGATCGCTATCGTATGCCTCATCGCCATCGCCTATACTGCTTCGGTCATTCTCGCCCATGCCACAGTCTCGATAAACCTGCGATCGGAAAGCGTGCCGGTCAGCGGCAGTTTTTCAGCCGCACAGAATGCCGAATCCCCCAATCTGTCTTTTGAGACGATATCGACGACGACGGTCGCGCATGCATCCGTGGCCGCCTCGATCGCGGGTACCGTTAATTCCTATGCCGCGGGCATGGCGATACTGATAAATGCGTCGAGCCCTTCTCCGCAGAAGATCCTCGCCGGCACCAGGCTATCCGATGGCCGCGGCCTCGTCTACAAGACCGTATCGACTGTGGTCATACCGGCCGCTACTTCGAAATCCGCAGGCACAGTTACTGTGAATATCATAGCTTCTGCGCCCGGGCCGGCCTATGACTCCTCGCTGTCCAATTTGAAAGGGGATTTGTCCATCCTGGCATGGCAAGGAACATCAAAGGCCAAGGTTTTTTATGGCAGGATGACCACGGACATGACGGGAGGCTCGTCCGGTCCGCGCATGTCCGTGGCTTCGACCACGCTCGCATCCGCATCCGCAGCCTTGTCTTCAAAGCTGTTGTCGATCGCAGAGGATGCTCTGCAGAGCACAGTTCCAGCCGGATACATCCTCTATCCAAAAGCAGCCGGCATAACCCTTTCTCCCGCTATGACGAGCTCGCTCGGCTCGACCACTGCCGACGTTTCCATGAGCGCTGTTGCGACGGGTGTGATTTTTAAGGCGACCGATCTCGAGAACCTCTTGGCAAAAACACAGATCGCCCAGTTTCCGGCGGACAACTATGAAGTGGACGGCCTCTCGTCGCTCGTTTTTGCTCCAGCCGTCGGCCAATCGTTCTCTGCGGCGACTGGTGCCATACAATTTTCTTTGAACGGAAACCTGGAGATCGTCGGCGTCATAGACCCAAACGCCATAAAAAGCCAGCTGTCGGGCAAGCCCCTCTCATCCAGCAATTCTATTTTCAGCCAGTACAGCTCGGTCATTGGGAGCGCACAAGTGTCAGTTTCGCCTTTCTGGGTGCACACTATCCCGTCGTCACAAAAGAGGATATCCGTCATTGTTTCCACAACCACGGTATCCGGCCATTGACATTACATAGTGGCCTTGCTATGATGGAAAAACTCGTTTCAAATGACAGAAAAGGATAGTGGAAAGAATATAATCAATAGCGCCATGGGCACGGTTGTCGAGGCGTTGCCCAATACGCTTTTCAAGGTGGAGATAGACGGCCAAGAAGGCCAAAAACTGGCTTATTTGGCCGGTAAAATGCGTCTCCACCGTATCCGCGTCCTTGTCGGAGACAGAGTCGAACTGGCGATCGATCCCTATGGCGGCAAAGCCAGGATCACTCGCCGGATGTAAAAGAAAAAGGAAGTCCATAAAGTTGAAAGTCCATAAAGTGAACACAAGAATTACTCGCACCGACTTTAC
>Ga0302320_10002982_pt1 | contig 39506 bp, 35 predicted proteins | sample Bog_T0_3_FD_202130 | JGI IMG/M metagenome (GOLD analysis project Ga0302320, IMG submission 202130) | Peat permafrost microbial communities from Stordalen Mire near Abisko, Sweden - Bog_T0_3 | ecosystem: Environmental > Terrestrial > Soil > Wetlands > Peat | place: Sweden: Abisko, Stordalen Mire... | reverse complement strand
TCCGAGGCGATCGCCGAGCTGAAGCTGAAGCTGGTCGAACGGCAGGTCTGAAGCGGCGGCGGTGAACGACTAACCGCTGTCAAATTACAAGAAAGTCTCGCTTAAACAACAAATTTTCGCCTAATCAACAAAGTTCTTACCGGTTTGCCAGCTCGGATTCGGAAGCCGAGCCGTGGTCGAAACGGCCGCGGTCATTGGAGCCTGCCAATTCAGCACGAACTCTTTCTTTCCAGCCGATGGCTGGCTCGACAAGCCCAGCAATGATTCCGTCGCATAGCGGCATCTTACGTGACTTTTTTCTAAATGCGTGGATCCCTGTTTGGTCGATCAATGAACAGATCGAAATCCGGCGCCTCGGGCGAGCGGACCTCAAGGCATCGGCCGCCGGTGCGAGCAATGGAGCGCAGTGAGCGTCAAATGCATTCCAATCGAAAACACGGCCTCGACCACCAGGTTTGGGTGTTTTCGGCTGCTTCAGCAGCCAGGCCCTGTCGCACCGAAGTAGCTTTCGATAGGCTTTATGGCATCTTTCGCGTGTCCATCGGTTGCGTAACGCCTTAAGCTCTTCCTTTGATAGCTCGTAACGATTCCTTGTCCCGGAGATAAGACGCACTGTCGCCGGCCGAGAAATCTTCATCGACGTGGCGATCTGCCTCACGGAGGCGCCGCTCGACTTCAACCGTTTGGCATGGGCTTCAACGGCTGGTCCGTAAGCGAAGACCCTCGGCTTGGCAGGCATCGAGGGATCGTCACTTGAAGGGCCGGTAAACGAAAAGCCGTAACCGCATGTGCACTTTGCTGACCAGTATTGTTTGCCACGTTGTCGGCGTGGGGTAACCGTTGGAACACGGAATGAACTTGGGTGCTTCGCCAATGAATTTGGACACTTCCATCGTTCGCCGAGCAAAGCCTTGTCAAATTTCGGTGGATTGCCCACCCGGCTTTCCAAAAAGACCTGGGCTAGAACGTGGAAAAGCGGGTGAGAGCAAACAGTCGAAGTGCTGCGGAACATCGACTTAAGCACCGCCGAATTCATCCGAAAATTGCATCCTAACTTTACAAGAAAGCTCGCACCGAAGAAGTCGATGAAGTCTTTAGCTATGTCCCCGTTGACCCTGTTGCTTGATCGATCCTTCCGGCTCTGTGAAGACACCGCAGCTATTCGATAGAGATGATATGGATAAAAGGACGTCCAAGGTGTCGGCGAGCCATAAAGAAGCTCAAGGCATCGGACCGAAATCCGCGTGGCAAGTTCAAATTCTTTGGCATTCAGATCGGCGCAAGCCGGGGACTTTTCAATATCGATGTGCGAATTGGCGTCCTGGAACCGCTGTCTTGACCGAAATTCAGAAAACATTTTGGCACTGGATAACCTCAATACTTCGTTGTGCGTTGTGCAGATTATCGTTCCAGCCAACTGGTGCGCGCGCTTCCAGTACGTCTCTCCGTGGTTTGCGAGATCTGTCAATGCACAAGAGCGGCAGAACCTGAGACTCGTGCCGATGGAAACGGAGACCGCGCTTATCAAGCCTAGAGAAACGAGTAAACTTTTTCCGTCACCTGTTTTTAGGCGATTCGAACATTCCGAATATCGCTCGAATGGAAAATAGTAACCGTAGAACGGCAGAAGCGTCATTTTCATGATCAAGTCGTCAGACGAGAGATTCCACGTGTATCTCGTCTTCTCAGCTAGGGCATTCAAGTGCGACCCGAACCCGAAAGAAAACGCCGAACGAGAGCCGAACAGGGCCGTGTTGGTGCGCGCTTCGTTACTCGGCTTTATATAGGCGAGCATCCTAGCGAACGTCGAATAGAGGAGCTCGTCTTCATATGGGTTAGGCAACTGGAGCAGCATTCGTCGACTTTCATTCTGATCGTTGCCGGCCGGCGTAATGACAAAAGCATTTTGACCCGACCAGATATCGAAATAAAATGAAGCTCTTCTTGTCGCTAGACCGACTTTGAACTTCGGAAGATTTGTTTAGTTTCCAAATTGCAAACGACGTCCCTAGGTTTCGACAGACTGGCAGGCCCCGAGGGGTCAATGCTTAACGCTCGTTGCATCCTTTCGACGAGTTAACGGATACGCAAATCTCATGCACATTCATCTTGCCCCACAATCCATCGAAGCCTTGGCCACGGTCATTTCGGGCGGCGGCGGTAACGACCAGACCCCTCCGATCGGAATTTACAGGTCGGCCTCGAGGCTGGAATCCTTCATGCGCGGCTGCAATGTCGCGATGTCCGTCGGTGGCGGGTCGCGTCTTCCGACGCTCGTCGAAGCGCTTGAGCGGGCCAATCGCGGCGGCGATCAGACGATCCTGAAGAACATCATCGAGCGCGCCGCGGACCCACGCGATTTCCTTGCTGATCCAGACAGGCTGCAAGCCGTCATCGATTATCTCAACGTGCGCCTGGCGTACGACGGCGTCGAATTGCAGCGGGTAGGCCAGCAAGTCCGGCTCTGCGTGCCCGGCAAGTCCTCCAGCGTAGTCGGCGCGCTTGCGACCGCCGTCGTCGCGATCGATTTCGATACCGTGAAACGGGATCTCGAAAGGGCGCTCGCGAGCGCCGGGAGCGACCCGGAAGATGCAGTTACGTCGGCTTGCTCCGTGGTTGAAAGCGTTTGCAGGTCCGTACTGATTGAACTCGGCTCGCCACTGCCGCCGAAGAAGGATATCCAGGGTCTCTACCAGGCGGTTCGCGAGCCGCTCGGGCTGACGCCTGATAAAAATGGCGTCGCCGACGATATCGCCAATGACGTACGCACGATCTTGGGCGGCCTGAACTCGGTTGTGAACGGCGTCGGCGCGTTGCGGACACACGGCGGCGACGCGCACGGCCGCGAGCGCGGGTACCGCAGAATCGACCCGCGCATTGCGCGGCTGGCCATCCATTCGGCCAGCACCGTCTCCCTGTTCCTTGTCGAAACATGGCAGAAGAAGTTTCCCTCCAGGCAACTCAAATCGCACTGAGGGAAGACGGATCGGCCATCATGAATGCGCAGCCTCAGACCAACGCCGATGTCACAGCGCCCGCCGAGCCGCTCTGCTGGATTTGCAAGAAGAACAAGGCGGACTCCGGCGAACACAAGACGAAGCGTAGCGATCTTCTGGCCGTGCTGGGCAAGGTCTCGCAGAAACAGCCCTTCTTCTATAGCGACACGAAGCGAAAGAACCACGTGGTCGGCAGCCTAGACGCCAGGATTCTGAAGTCGCCGGTCCGTATCTGCGCCCATTGTAACAACGCCAGGACGCAGCCTCACGACCGTGCATGGGAGCGCATGTCCGATCGGCTTCGTTCGCGCCGGCTTACGATCGGTCGCTGGGTCCGCTGCGACCGAATCTTCGGGTACTTGACGAAGCGTGAGATGCTCGCCGTGCACATGTACTTCCTCAAGCTGTTCGGTTGCATGATCGCCGAAGCGAAGGCGAACGGTCACGAAGTCCCTATCGACCTCGACGTGTTCTCGAATGCGATCATGTCAGGTCGGCCGCATCCTGGGGTTCATCTGCAGTTCGGCCGCTACGACCTTGGCATAGGAAGGTCGGACCTTCATTGCTGGAAGACGGACCCGGGCGGAAGCGTGCTCGGGGGCTGGCTCTATCAACTGGAGCCGATCGCCGTGAGCGTGCTGTACGTGCAGGCCGGCAAGTTCGAAGACAGGCGTGATCTGTGGCATCCGCATTCGCGGACCAGCGCGAAGCGTTTCCTGGTCGCGGACTTCATGTATTCCAAGCGGGACAAAGCCGATCTGCCGGAGCAATCGGAATCAGGCCCTGGCGGAGAAGCGTGTGAAGGCGGTCAGGGTCTGTAGCCGGGGCTCGATTTCGCTGAGATAGATTTCGGAGCGGAGAAACGCGATCTCCTCCTGCAACGCCGTTTCGCAGACGTCGACGTACCATGATTTCGGCCGACCGTCGCTTCCGTCGGACCAGCGGTAGCCGCGCCGTTTCAGGGAATCCTTGAGCTCGAAGGGCGACTGCTCCGCCCACACCCGCACCGTCTGCCTGCGGGCGGTTTCGAGTAGGAGCGCGAGTGCTGGCCCGCCAGTGGTCGGCAGTTCGAGGGCGAGAACCTCCAGAAGGGCGTGGCAATCGTCGACGGCGCGGTGCGCCTGGTGGAAGTAGCCGGCGCCGTTCAGCAGATAGCCGAGCTGCGCGCCTGCGAAGCCGTGTCTGCGCCAGTCGATTTCGGTCGCGCTGCAGGCCCAAGCCTTTTGCTCGAAGAGCGGCCAGTAGCGCTCGGCAAATTTCCTGTCGAAGCCGCTGTTGTGCGCGATGACGATCGCCGCGTCATCGACGAAGGCGTTCACTGCCGCCTCGTCGATGCGGTGCCCGGCCACCATCTCGTCGGTGATGCCGGTAAGCGCTGTGATTTCCGGCGATATGGATCCCGACGGCTCGTTGAAGGCAGAAAACGTTTCTTTTACGCCAACGATCCGGCCGTCCGGCAAATAGTCGAACTTGACCATCCCGAGCTCGATCACCTCGTCCTTCTGGGCATCGAGGCCAGTGGTCTCGGTGTCGAGCAGCACGGCGGTCTTCATATTTAGACCGACAGGCGGAGTGAAGGTGACCCGCGGGACAAGGCGCCGAAGGACTCGGTAGTCCGATGACCTGCTCAGTGCGTCGGCCATAGCGGTCAGACTGATGGTGTGCTGAAACATCGCTTCCCGAACGGCGTGATCCGGATCATACGATAGCGGCGAAGCGCCTCGCCAGGAACCGAAAAGTCACGTCATTTAGAGGCTTTCCGCAGCGGTTGGCTCATGCCGGTCGCGTTTGCGGGGTGATGAGAGACGATGGGCCTTCAGATCAGCCGCTGGACTACTGTTCTAGCGAATGACCGGCAGCGAACTCGACGCCATCCAGGACACCAAGTTTCTTCGCGGCCAGTTCGACCGGATGCTGCTGAAACTTGTCGACGCGCGCGACGGCTACCTCGACTACGCCGCCCTGCGTTTTCCCATCCCCCCTTGCGGACCTGCCGCAAATATGACCTTAACGGCGATCCCGGCCACCACCTGAACGTGTTGAGGCCCGCCGGAGCAAGCGTTAAACTTACTAGGATACGGATGATTTCGATCTGCTTCTCCAAACCGATGGGCCTGCGCCTGGATGGTCGGCGCCAGATCCGGCAGGAGCCCCGGCTCGGTGTCGATCGTGCCCCGCGACGGCCTTTCGCGTTGCCGAACACCTGTCCCGTGTAGAGGCGAACCGCTTGGCTCAGTTCAAAGATTGGTGCGATTCGCTCGACGGGAAGGTCGGGAACCATCACCGCCGGGTCATGACCGGAAAGACCGCGATGCTGGACGCCGGCATCGAGGCGACCGCAGCGGTCGTCCCCGGCCACTATGCGTCTGAGGAGCGCGTCGCCCACGCCCTCCGCCGTCTCGGCAAGAAGGGCGCTGCGAAGCTTATCGAGGACAAGCTTCCGACGACGAAACAGATCCGGTCGGGCGATCTCGGGGAGATCTTCGCGACGGAGTGGATAGACGCGTACAGCGGAGGCTTTCGGGCGCCCGTTAAGCGCCTGCGCTGGAAGGACCACCGCAACATGGCGATGCGCGGCGACGACGTCATCGGCATGAAGCTGGACGACAAGACTCAACGCCTGCTGTTTCTCAAGACAGAAGCCAAGAGCCGCGGCAACCTCACTGCTCAGGTCATCGCCGAGGCCCGTGCCGGCCTGGATAAGGACGGTGGGCTTCCATCGGCGCACGCGCTGACGTTCATTTCGGAGTGCCTATTTGGAATGAACGAGATTCAAATGGTCGACGCGATCGACGACGCGCAACGAAAGTACGGCATCTCGGCACAGAGCGTGACGCATCTGCTATTCGTCTTCACCGGCAACGCCCCGGAAAAGTTGCTGACGACCGCTCTGCAAAATTATCCCGGCTTGATCGGCCAATGGGGGATCGGCCTCCATGTGAATGACCACGGAAAGTTCATAGCCGCAGTCTACGACAAGGTGATCGCCGATGCCAACAACGCCTGAAGCGATAGCGGCCGACATCGCGGAAGCGGCCACCGCCGGATTTCGCGGAAATCTCATCGCGCGGGGCCAGGCGCGCGCGATCATCTGGCGCGACGGAGCCCTGCCTCCGGACGCCCCGGCATTCGCCCCGCAACTCAGCTACGACCTGCATTCCTACGGATACGCGCTTCTCGGACTCGGACTTCGCCTGCTGGAGCTCGGCGGCGACGCGACGCAAGCTAGAACGGCTTTCGAACAAGCCGCAACCGCGCTCGAGTCGGTGATCGCCAAGGGCAGTCGCGGCGAGGTCGACCGCGACTTTCATTTCGTCATGGCCGCGGCGAGCTATCATCTCGCGCATTATTCGGCGCGCGCCTATTCGCTGTTGGCCATCGTCGAAGCCGACGAGAACTTCTCTCCGACGGAGCGGGCGCTCGCCCAACTCATGCGTCGGAATTTCCGTGGTTTCCGCCGGACCGCGCTGGACTATCGGGCCTCCGGAGAGGGCAGCGACGAGCACATCGTCCGCTCCATCCAGGGGGCGACGGAAGGCGTCGACGGAGCCGGAGGCGAGGATTTTCTGTTTGACGGTCTCGATGCGGCGCTGACGGACGGGTTCATGGCGGCGATGTCCTTGTTCGCGCAGGCGGTGGAGCGCGGAGAGCGCGGTCTGCTCGACCAGGCGTTGGAACGGCTCAGGACCGGCCTGACGATATGCGGCGAGATGAACATGCTGCCGCAATGGTGGACCCACCGCGTAGCCATCCATCTCATCGGAGATCTGTGGTCGAACACCTTCCACGAGCGGTTGCCACGGCAGCCGGCCGGCGGAGAAGCCGCGGACTGGCCGCGCCTTCGCGAGCTCTTCATCGCGCTGCTGCAGAGCCGTCAGAGAGCGGAAGTGGACCTCTGGCCGTCCCAGGTCGATGCGGCGTCGCGTGCCGTGGATCAGGCAGACGATTTGGTCGTTTCGCTGCCAACCAGCGCCGGCAAGACCCGGATAGCGGAGCTCTGCATCCTGCGCTGTCTCGCCGGCGGCAAGCGGGTGGTCTTCGTCACCCCGTTGCGCGCTTTGTCGGCGCAGACGGAAACGACCCTGCAGCGCACCTTCGGTCCTCTCGGCAAGACGACTTCCGCTCTTTACGGCAGCATCGGCGTTAGCGGCTTCGACGAGGACGCCATCCGGGAGCGCGATATAGTCGTGGCGACGCCGGAGAAGCTCGACTTCGCCCTTCGCAACGAACCATCCCTTCTCGACGATGTCGGCCTGCTCGTCTTCGACGAGGGGCACATGATCGGCCTGGAGGAGCGGGAGGTCCGTTACGAAGTGCAGATCCAGCGGCTGCTCCGCCGCTCCGACGCGGCGACGCGGCGGATCGTGTGTCTGTCGGCCATTTTGCCTGAGGGCGACCAACTCGACGATTTCGCGGCCTGGCTGCGGCGGGACCAGTCGGGCAGCGCGATTAAGAACGATTGGCGACCGACCCGATTGCGGTTCGGAGAGGTCGTCTGGTCGAAATCGTCGTCCTCGGCGCATTTGAACCTGCGCGTCGGCGACGAACGACCATGGGTCCGGCGGTTTATCGTGGGAGCGGCCCCGCCGAACTGGGTGCGGCCGAAGCGCGAGCGCAAGATCGCGTTTCCTCGCGACCAGAAGGAGCTTTGCTTGGCTGCGGCATGGCGCCTGGTCGAGGACAAGCAGACTGTTCTCGTCTTCTGCCCGCAGCGCCGAAGCGTCGAACCTTTCGCCGACGTTATCGTCGATCTGCACGAACGCGGCTCGCTTCGCTCTCTGCTCGAAGCCGACCCTGCCGTGCTCAGGACCGCGATCGCGCTGGGCGAAGAGTGGCTCGGATCCGACAGTGCGATCCTCAAGTGCCTGCGCATCGGGGTCGCGCTGCATCACGGCGCGCTGCCGACCGCCTACCGCAAGGAGATCGAGCGTCTGCTGCGCGAAAACGTCCTCAAGGTCACCATCTCGTCGCCGACACTTGCCCAAGGGCTGAATCTGTCCGCGACAGCCGTGATCATGCATTCCCTGCATCGCTCCGGCGAGTTGATCAAGACGTCCGAGTTCAAGAACGTCATCGGACGCGCCGGACGTGCCTACGTCGACGTCGAAGGCATCGTGCTGTTTCCCATGTACGACGAAGTCGCGAAGAAGCAGAGGAGCTGGGAAGCGTTGATCGGCGATCTCAGCGCGCGCAACATGGAGAGCGGGCTGATCCAGTTGATGATCTCGTTGTTGAGCCGAATGAGCGCCCGCATTGGCGGCGACATCAACCAACTGATCGAGTATGTTGTCAACAACGCGATGGCGTGGACGTTTCCCGAGATTACCAACGAGAGCGCAGAGGCGCGCGAGAGGGCTGTGGAGGACTGGGAGCGCCATGTCGCGACGTTGGACACGGCAATCCTGAGCCTGATCGGCGAGACCGACGTGCCGGACGCTGGGATCGAGGCCGCGCTCGACGACATCCTGCAATCTTCTCTCTGGCACCGCCGACTGCAGCGTTACAAGGACGTGGAACGGGGCGCGTTGAAGGCGGGGCTGGTCTCGCGCAGCCGGCTCATATGGAAAAATTCGACCGCGACACGACGTCGGGGATACTTCCTTGCCGGGGTAGGTCTGTCCGCCGGTCATTCGCTCGACGCCATCGCGGCGGAGGCGAACCCGCTCCTGGTCCGGGCCAACGCGGCCGTCGCGCAGGGCGACGCCGACGCGGCGATCAAGGCGATCACGCGCATCGGCGAGCTCGCCTTCGCGTTCCAGCCGTTCGTTCCGGACCCTATGCCGAACAATTGGCGCGACGTGTTGAAGGCGTGGTTGCTTGGTCGGCCGCTCGCATCGACGGCCATCGGCCACGAAACGGAGACGCTGCAATTTATCGAGGGAGGACTGGTCTTCAGGCTTCCGTGGGCGCTCGAGGCTCTTCGGGTCCGCGCCACGACGCACGGCGACACCGTCGACGGCATGTTGATCGACGACTACGATCTCGGCTACGCCGTTTCCGCCGTGGAGACCGGGACGTTGAACCGGTCCGTCTCTATCCTCATCCAGGCGGGCTTCAATTCGCGGCTCGCGGCGATCAAGGCAGTCGGCGCGACCGGCGCGACCTTCGAGAGCGGTCAGGAGCTACGGAAGTGGCTGGCTTCGAAGGATGTCGTTGCGCGGAGCGCGCTCGCCGATTGGCCGACCGTCGAGACCCACGCGATGTGGATCGAATTCCTCCAGAGCTTCAAGCGCAGCGACAACCGCACGTGGGCGGATCGTCGGTATTGGGCGAGCGTAGCCTGGCTCGGCGTTGCGCCTCCGCCGGGCACTCACGTCCAAATCGGCGAATTCTCCGGACAGGCACGCGTGCTCGCAGCGGACGGAGCGCCGCTCGGCACGCTCAAAGGGAGCGTCAATCCCGAAAGGATCGGTTTGGCGCGAGCGCAGGTGTCGCTTGAGGCGGGAAGGATCGACATTTCGTATCTTGGTCCAGAGGACTTTCTTTCTGCCGCTTTCGCGTAGCGGCGAACCCTCGTCAAGGAGCGCCGTGGCCGGGAGCATGGTTATCTTCGAGGTCCTCAGTGTCGGCGGACAGTTCGGCTGCGAAAGCTCGCCGGTCTCCTCTAAAATTCAGAGCGCCCGGCTCAGGTCCAGACGTATGTCGGTTTTTGCGGCTTCTTCTTTCCGTTCGCTGTAACGGTCGGTGAGATAGGTAGAGCAATTGGATGATTTTGCGAATGAGCGCCGGCGTTGCGCCCGGTTCCGGAGCAGTCATGTCAGGCAGGATACGTAAGCGTGCACCAAAAGTCTCGGCAGACGACTAGCGGGCTCGCCGCATCTCGTCCTGGCGCATCGGCATCGCATCGATCCGCTGGAACAGGTAATCCGCCGAAAGCGGCTTGTCCGACGAGAACGCGACGTGTCCATCCTTGCCAATCAGGAACGCGTGGAAGCGCTTGCCGTCGGTCGAGACGCGGGATCGGATCTCGCGCGAGCGCTCGGTGTCGTCGAGCGCTTCAGTCAGAACGATCTGGCGTTCGGACATGCCGTCGGCCGCGGATTGGTAGATCTGCCGCTGCTGCCTCACGGCAGAATCGTCCGCCGGGCCGACCACGACCAGAACCCGGCTCTTCCACTTCCATTCGTCGAGTTGAGAGGCGCGGCTTGCATGGATCATCACGCTCGCTCCGAGCAGGACGGCGATACCGAAGTGACGAAGGTTCATGATCTTGCCTCCGAATGCGGAACAGCCGGCGCATCGACAAGCGTCTAGTTGCGGTCAAGTTCCGTGGTGGATGGAAACGCGAAGCCGATGAGCGCGAACAGCGACGCGACGCTGAACCCGTTCATCGAGATGATCGATCGGTACTCGGCGGTGGTGTACGATGCGACCGGAGCGCCGACGGACCCATCCAGCAGGAAGTACGCGACGAACGGGAAGGCCAACACGGCGAGCATCACGAGCCGTTCGCCGGGCCGGAAGAGGATCGTGGCCAGCAATACGCATGGAAGCAGGAAGAGCTCCACGCCGGTATCGATCCCGATCAGTTTGACCGCGAGGATGCCATTGACCGTCCCGACAGTCGGCAGCATCGCGCGTCCTGCTAGAGAGTTGCGCTTCGCGATGGCCGGAACGGCCGCAAAGAGCGGCGTCGTGAGCAGAGTTATCCAAACCGGCCAGGCCGGGCGCCCGACGATGGCATGAAGATAGAGCGGATAGAACGGCTGGTTGCCCGCGACCACAAGGGCGACGGTATTGGCCAAAACGGCCAGCGGGTCGCGGTTTGCCTTGTAGTCGTGAAGCGCCTTGATCGATCGCGAGAGCATCGGTCATCCGTACCGTTTGTGTTGATTGATAAGCAGCCGACTGGCTCTAGCCTGTCGTCTCGGCCGGATCCTCCTTCACGCCGCGGGCGACGATCCGCAGCGCCCCGTCCGGGAGCGGCCGCTGCAGCTTCAGGGCCTCTTCGGGAGGCGCCGTCATCCATGTCTCGACTTCTTCCGGCGTTGTCAGGATCACCGGCATAGCCTTGGGATGGATTGCGCCAACCTCCGCGTTGGGCTCCGTCGTCAGGAACGCGTAAAGGTCATTGGTGGTCTCGCCCTCCCTGACCTTGCGGACCGATGTCCAGTTGGTCCAGATGCCGGCGAAGCAGACCAGCGGACGGGTTTCGTCGAGCGCGAACCAGATGTCGCCGCCTTCGGCCTTGTTGAACTCGCTGAAACTGTTGAACGGCACCACGCAGCGGTTCTCCACGCCGAGCCATCTCTTCCAGTGTTTGCTCTTCACGTTACGTATGTTGGTGGTTCCAGAATCCGGCTCCATCCGGAGTAGTTCCTTGAAGTCGACCGGCTTGCCCTTGGCCTGCAGCTTTTCGGCCCGTTTCTTGGTGGCGTCCATCAGCGCCTTCGACGACGATGGCATGCCCCACCGGGCCGTCGCGAGTTCGCGACCTTCGGCTCCGTTGCGCACGATCGGCGCCTTGTAGTCGGGGAAGACGCCGGGCATCGGCGCCAGGTTGCCGACGTACCGGTTGACCACGCGAAACAGCGCGATGATGGCGGCCTGGTTGGTGGTGATTGAGTAAAGGTTGCACATCGTTCAGGGATCGGTTCGAGGATGGCGCGGCTGCCAGGCCAGTTGTAGCAGGGTCGCCGCCGGGCGTCGGCCCGCCTTGGCGCATTTCCGGCACCGCAACCGGCTGGCGAGGTCGTGGACGAAGGTGGTCGGAGGATGCTTCATCGCCGCGAGGTCGACGTCGCTCGGCGTCTTGCAGCGGGAGCACCGGATCTCCAGCCAGGGGAAGCCGCCGTTGACGGCCTGGTCGATCGTGGGCGACGGGTCGATCGGCTCGCCGTCGGCCCACATCCGCTCGTTCCAGCTTTCGCACAGCAGTCTGTCGGCCTGCTGGATCAGCGCCTCGCCCTTGGCCCGCATCTCGGCGGACTGCATGGCGAGGATGTTGGTCATCGCACGCGCCTTGGTAAGCTCCTTGTTTAGGGCCTTCCGGTCGCCTCCGGAGAGGGGCGTGGGGTGGTGTTTGGGCGCCATCCGGACATCCAGGATTCAGACAGATGGACCCGCGCACCGGCAACTATTCAAACGCGGGCCAGCACCCGTCCTCTTCGTGGCGGCCGGTTCGCTGCTGGCAGGTGTTGTCCAACAGCCGCTGACCGACGTCCTTCCAGATCGCCTTCGGCCCATACAAACGGACCGCATCGGCCTTCTGGATTTCGACGATCCGCATGCATCGGCTGCAGGTTACCCGCAGCACATGGCGTTGGATCTCGGATAGCGGTCTGTGGCGGGTCCGGGCGCCGCCGGAGGTGGCTCGAGGATCCTGGAGTATGGAATCCCAGTATTCCGCCGGAAGGGGCGCCTCGGGAGCTGCGGCGGCGTTTGTCGGCCTCCGGGCAGCCTCGGCGGCCAGTTTTTCCATCTGTTTGGGTGTCGGCATGCGCCAGCTCGCGGGTCTATTGCTCATGACCTGTTTAGAACATAACGTGAACAAAAGGTCGAGGCCGGCGACGGTGGCTCGATTGGGCGGGAGGCCGCGCAGAATGCTGAAGTCTTGGAAGGTCGGGTGGCGGGCGATCGCGTTTTTGGACCTACTCCGTACGAAGCACCTTTTCGAGCCAGTGCTCAGCGACCTCCTTGTCGATGAGCCATGCTGCCGCCTTGGAACGGCTCATGCCGCAGCTTCGAGCATAGGCGTCGAACTTTCTGACGTCGGCGAGACTGGCCATGTGGGCCGTCACGGAGGCCGACGCGGTTTGCGCCCTACCTACTCCGCCGCGTTTCAGCCCGGGAAGATCCAGCGCCTGGCTCGCCGTCAGCAACCGCCGGAGCTCACGTTCCCTCAGGATCAGAAGCTTTGCCAACGACGACTCGTCGATACCCATTCTCGAAGCATAATCGCTGAAGCGCTTCTGAATTCGGGGGACAACGTGCGCTGTTATCTGAGGGACAGCCATCCATTGTCCTTCATTAATTGACTCATAATGAGTCAGATACTACGATTGACTCGATTTGAGTCAATCTGGATTGCGAGCACAACCGAGCACATCGAACAGATTTCAATTGACGGGAGCGCCAAGTGTCCGGAAATTCCACGCTCATTTCATGGACGTCGAACATGTCGCGCAGCCCAATGAGCGTCACCGCGGATATCCTCGGCCTGAGGATATTGATCAACGATGTCATCAAATCGCTAAACGGAGGTCAGGAGCTTCCGAGCGATCGGAGGGAAGCGCTTTCCAGCAGCTTTCGTCGGTACATTCGAGATGGGCGCAACTCGCGAGTCCGCCCCAACGGACTTTCCGGCATCAAGCAGAATGCCAGGTTGCTGCCTTCGAGCGTCGTCCGACGCGAGGCCGCCGAGGATAGCGAGCGGATCCTTACGGCCGCCGAGCATTACGCTTCGGGATCGCTCAATACGAACGAAGTGAAGCCTTTCGTTGCGTTTCTGAGCAGGCTCGATACGGCCTTGGATCGCTCCCGGTCGGAAATACGTATCAGCAGATACCTTTAGAGCCGCCTTGGAAACGACAGCGCGGTTCTACCTGGAACGCATGCGCCTGCAGATAGAGCGGGCGAAGAGATCGCATTTCCCCGGCGCATCGGACGTGCCGGCGCGCTGGTTGGCCTACATCGACGGCAAGCTGAAGACAGCCGAGTTAGGATTGAATGGTCTCAAGGACCTGCCCTCGGACGCCCGCACCGACCTTCAGGCGGAGTGGCTGCTCACCAGAATTCTGTCCTGCGACGAGGATCTGGACGTTCTAGCTCGCGCCGATACCACTCAAGTTGCCGACTTCGTCGTCACTGCGCTGATGAGATGGTTCAAGGCAGTCGATCATACCTCCGAATATCTCTTCACTTCCGACAACGTATTCGAGGTTTCTCAGCTTTTCGAGGACAATCTACAGGAGGCGGAGGCGACGCATCCCGATCACATCGAAGCCATCAGACGATTGGGAAAGACCGTTTATCGCATCCGGATGCCGGGAGGAGCTCTCGGCACGGCTCTGCATGTACCGCTCGTCGCGCACGAAGTGGGTCACGTGCTGATCTTCGCTTTTCTGGAGGAGATCGAGAGCGAGATCGCTCCGTTCTGTGCTGAGCTTGGCGAGGAGCAGGCGGAGATACTGACCAACTGGATCGTCGAAATCGTCGCCGACACGATCTGCGGTTTCGTGGCGGGCCCGGCGGGTTTCTTCGCGCTCCATGAAAAGCTACGCGGCAACAACGTTCCGGACGAGAACTATCCTCAGAACTACGTTCGAACTTCCTCGCTGGCCTATTTTGTACATCGGAAATACAAGTCAGTGTTCGCTGCAAATAAAGTGCGAAAAGCAGATTGGAAGGATTGGGCGATCCGGTCCGACGCCGATCTCTTGACGGAAATCGAGGAGCACTCCGACTACGCGAACCTATCCCGCCGTCTGATCGAAGCCCTTCCGCAGATCCGCGACATCGCGTCGAAATTTGCGCGGATTCATATCCCCGATCTGGAGTATCTGCCGGCGCGGTATGCCGCCGACCTGGAGATGCACTTGGAGTCATTCCTGTTCGCGATACCTCCGTTCGAAACCGACGGTGACCTTCGCAGTCGCAAGCCAACCGAACTGGCCTCGATTCTGAACGTCGCCTGGTTCATCGCGGCATTTCGCCTGGACAAGCTTCGCATCAAAGTGGCAGACGTTGCGGACAAAAAGGGCAAGCTACTGGTGGCACTGGATCAGCTCATACTGAAGGCCATCGAACTTTCCGAACTCAGGCGGCAATGGGAAGATGACGATGAGCGTCCTAGTACGCAAGAAACTGCTCGCACGCCTGATGGAGAAGGATCCGGCAAAACGTCTCGTCGTCGCACCTCTGCTTGAGCCGACAGAACAGCTTTCGGGCACGCAGGCTTCGATTGACGTCCGCCTCGGTTGCGAGTTCCGGCTCGCATCCGCCGCCAACATCAACGTTTTGGATGAACTGGCCGATGCTCAAACGAACCCATTTGTCGACCTTCCTCGCCTTTACAACAATCTTTACGTTCCGCTGGGCGGGGGCGTCACGATCCATCCGCACCAGCTTGTCCTCGCTCACACGCTCGAATACATCCGGTTGCCGCAAGACTTGATGGCGTACGTCGTCGGGAGGTCCTCCTTCGGTCGATTGGGCCTGATCGTCGCAACCGCGATCGGTGTTCACCCGAATTTTTATGGGCCTCTAACTCTGGAAATACGCAATCTCGGCGAAGCCCCGCTGCGGCTTTACCCAGGCCAGACGATCGCGCAACTCTTCTTCCACACGCTGGATCCCATCGCAGAGCAGAGGCTTTGGGGCGAACCTGACGTGAGATTCGGAACATTCGCTCCGTCGAACGAACCGGTACCGAATCGCGTGTCGAGCAAACGCACGTCGTCCAGGCTTCGCGCTTTTCGCAAGCGGAGAGACGAGGCGGACAGCCAACTGCGCGCCGTCGGTCAGATCAAGGAGGCGCCGTAGTGGTCGAGGATCCTCCCGAGCCGAACGGGATCGGCGAGGATCGGAGCCGTTCCACCGGCATCGAGCGCGGCTTCGGAGCGCTCGAATAGCACCAAGGCAACGCGATCGTTGTCCCTGGTCGAACGATACAGGATGCCGTCGGGCTGGTCGGCATGGTCGTGCAGCGCCTGAGCCCAAGCCTGCGAAACATCGTAGCTTCCGGCGGAAACCGCCGCCGATGCGCCGATGGTGATCATTGAAGGTCCGTGGAGCTTGACGAGGCGCACGGGTCTTAGCAACGTGAACTCGCAAAAGGACCGCACACGCAGGTCGCTTTCCGCGACAAGGGGATGTTGTCCCCGCAGGAGCGTCTCCGCGAACGCAATCTCCTCGCTCGTCGCCGCATAAAGCGTGCCGAACGCCCGTCCGGGAGAGTCGAACCGCCAGCCGGCAGAGCGGCCAAAGAACTTCGCGCCGAACTTGGTCTGATGCACCCTGAAGAGCACGCTTCCCATAGAGATCTCTTCCAAAGGAAGCCGTCGTTTTCCGAGGTCAGCCGGCGGCATCGTTGGTCGGTCAAGCATCCTCGCCGAACCTCCCGTATTTCGCAGCCGCCGACACGACCTCGCTCACTCTTCCCGCCCTCAGTGCTTCCAGCGGGGTGGTTCCGAGATCGCCATCTCGAGACAGGAAGAACTGCAGACGCATCCAGGGGTCTTCGACTCCGATCGCGCCTAGGGCTTCCGGCAATCCACCGAGCACCCCCTTGGGCACGAATTGCCAGGACGGATACCGCACCGCTCTCGCTCCGTCCTGGATTCCCAGCAAGGCGCCGGTCTTGCGGCGCTTGTCCACTGCGGCACGGCTTATTCCGAGATGCTCCGCAACCTCCTCCGCTCCCATGGGACCACCTTCGGCCTTGACGAGTTCGGCCATCTTCTGTGCCGCTCTGCTGCGGGCTGCCCGCAACGGATCGGGCGACTGGACCGCTGCGCTAATCGCGGTGTCGTTCCGGCTGACCAAGAAGATCAGCGCATCTACCCCGGTGCGTTCAGCAAGCGCGTTCAACAGCGTCGCCTGAGACGAGGCTCCGATCAAATCCGACAGGGCGATACCGGCCTTTTGGATGATCGCCTGGCGGACGGCGGCTGACGAGGCGACTTGGTCGACATCAGCCATAGGCTGCAGAAGACGGCCACCGCGGGATACAGACCTTTTAGCCCCCTGATTTTTCGTTGGTTTTCGGCGTGACATTGCTTTTTCTCTGGTTGACGAAGTTTATATACTTGTTTACGAATACTTCGTCAACCACAAGGTTCCAGCTTCGATCCCCCGCCTGCCGGTAGCCGAGGGATGTGTGCCACAAATTGGGGACAGTGATTTCCTGGAGCACCGGCCGGAGCCCGGAATGCCACTACGCACGCAAAGGAAAGGCCATGTTCGAGGCTCTTCGCGCTTTCACGGGGGTAGCCTGCATTCTCCATTAAAGTCGCTAGAGCACTAAAGGCAACGTTGTCGCAAGGCTCGCGCTTTAACTGGTCCAGTTGCTGAGATGCCGATCCAAATCTTTCAAAAGATCGGGGAAGCTCGATTCCTAATCTGGCATAAAACTGTTTGTATGGATTGAACGCCTCGGAATTAGCATAAAAATAATAACCGGCCGTAGCCGCATGCTGCCGCTAAAGCAATCACTCCAAATAAAATCGGAAGCAATCGGCTCCGTTCTTCAGTTGGCAAGGCGAAATTACGATCTGGACGGAAATCGGCGAAGCGATCTTTGCTGTCTGTCATCGATTTTCCCCGCCAGCCACATGAAAGGTATCATGCAAGCTCGGAACTACAAGGGATCATCTATTCAGCGAATAGGCGTTTGTTTGCGCTACTTGTCGGATAACAATTGGCGCATCAGAATGCCGGCCTCTTTCTGTGGAAGTTTGCTGATCTCGCGATATAAAAGCACGGCGACGGTGCAATATTCCGCGTACCTTCCCGGCGAAACCGAGCTACTTCCAATCAAATCGAACTGTTCAGCAGCAACTCCCTTAGCCCCCAGGAGGGCACCGATCTTTTTCCAGAGAGCGTCTGACACGCTTTCAGGGGTAGCGGGCCTCTTCACGGCGGTCTCTACTACACGTTTGTTGATCTCGTTTTCGCGTTTGACAAGGTCGCTCGGGAGATCGGATGCCGCGACACGGTTCCCAATTCCGGACGCATATTGATAGCATAGGGCGGGATCTTTAGCGCCCAAGGCCGAATATTGGTCCGCGTAAACCTTGCCGACCTCAACCAGCACAGCGTCGTCCGCAAGGGGTCTGAGCGCCGCAATTGTGACCACCAGCTTCGCTCTCGCGGCCAGCGCGGCCCCATCTTCTGTTTGGCCGCTAACGAAACTGTCGTAGTAGGCTTGCACGATGACATCATAGTCGTCCGGGAAGCGCATTTTGAGTGCCTGCAAGACCGGTAGCCATTTCGTCAGTAGATCGCCGATGTATTCTTTACTCGGGTTCGCACCAAATCCCGATATGGCGTATTCGCTGCCATCAGATGTGGCCGTTATCGCGCCCGCCTGCAGAAGAACATCTGCCGAGGGCTCCCACATTTCCGAACTCGGTGTTGAGAGCCCGTGATCGACAAAGGCTTTGTTAAATCCAGCGGCAGCAAATACGTCCTTTTGGTCCTTGGCCATATCCGCAAGTTCGCGGTCATTCATCCCGGGAAATGCAGGCGCGTGAAATCCCAGCTTCGCGCCGCTTCGAAGAACTCGTTTCCGACCGCCGGCAAAGGCGATTGTACAGGCTGACAGACAATTTGCCGAAACATACGTGTCGAGCTTTCGCTCTCTGATCAACGAATTTAGCTTTATGGCCTCACCTATCCGGCCGCCCACACTATCGAGGTGCACTACCCTGATTTGCCGAGATGCATTCAAAATTTTCACGAAGTCGTCCGTGAGGCCGTATTTAAACCCGCCCGTTATCTCTGCCTCGGTTCCGTTGCGCATCACCCGTATGGAATATGCCGGAATGTCTGGGTCATCCAAGAACACCATGCGAGACGTTTCTGTGAGCTGAGGAAGGCCCGTCGAGACAAAGGTGCCGACCAAACGTAGAAATCCCAGAAATACCCCGACCTTCGCGAGGCCCGCCCATGGAGAGCTTTTGCCTAAAATAACGCGAGCCGCAATGTGTCGATCGGCGGAGCGCCACACCCCAATCAACTGCCATATCACGATGGCCAACACCCCAACCCAAATAGCAACCATCGTTGCGAGTATGGCGCGCGGATCGTACCCGCCCTTCGATTGAAACGCGGCTACGGCAATGACGGGTACCAGTCCCGCAAAGATATTTCCAAGAAATCCAAATCCCCAGTATGCCGTTACAAGCGAATATTCGCCGCGCCAATTTCGCGCGATGAAATTGTTGTATCGGCTCGGCTTCTTTGGCAACTCCGGTTGAGGTTCGACTTTGGAGAAGTTTCTCGAATCAAGAACGCTTTTGCTTGGTTTGCTTGACTTCCAGCCATCGCGAAACAAACCCACAAGGAAGCAACCGAACCAAAGAATGCCAACAGTCCCCGCGATGTATCCCAGGTTATGGGCAATGCCGTCGCCCTGCCAAGGCTCGAATTTGTCGCCCCGCCATTTGAGAACCATGTCGCCGAGGCAGACACCCAAACCTCCATAGACGCCATAAAGGCCGTATCGCCGCTTGTATGAGATCGTAGGCGCCTCAAAGGAAGCAACCAGCCTTTCAGGTCGCGGAAGCTCAAATACCTCCCCGGCAGGCTTCCAGTCCTGAAATCCCGAGCGCCAGACGCTTACATCATCGAGAGTTTTGAATGCATTTAGCCGATCGGTCAGCTCGCCACGGGCGAGCGGTCCGTGCTGAGCGTTGCCGTCAAAAAGAAACCATTCGTCGGACATTAAAGTCGAGAGCCCCTGCCATCTCAACTATTCGGACAATACCAGCAATAGAGCCGTCTGCAACCATGGCGAGCTATTTCATGCTCGCCGACTCTTACAGTGAGATTCAGTCGATCGCCCAAACGATTCAATCACTCCGATCGTGCGGAGCTGTCGACCAAGCCAAGTCAGCCAAGCTGGACATTCCTTCCCACGTTGGGAGGATTTGGCTTGATGGCGACGTGATCTGCCTTCAATTTCCAGCTATTGAAGATATTAAGGTCGCGGGCCGCCCACCGTTAGAAATTGTCAGCCATCTGGTTCGCCTTCCAGCGGATGAGACGGGAATTGCGGCGGCCGAAATGATACTCCATGTGCGCCGGACCATGATGACGAAAGGTGATGAAGCCCCGCTGCTTGCATTTGCCAAACACGGAACGGACCGCTCCGAAATACTGCGGTTGTATAGAGAACTCTTACCCTAAGCAGCGCTGATTGCACGAAAGACTGGCGGGCGTGTCGCTCAGGTAACGCCTCGTATTTTTATGTGAGATCGAGGAGATCTCGTGTTCGGCAGGCATTCTATTTTGTTGGCTGGGTGCTGGTCTGCAAGCGGCTCAACGCCTCCTGCAGGAACGCCTCCGTGATCCTGTCCTGCTGGGCTCGCGCGGTCATTCGGGCCGCTTCGTTCACGACCCAGGCGGCGTCGCTCATCGGGCGACCGGCGAGCGACCGGCTCGTTTCGGACAGATCCAGCCGATCGTGCGGCCGATCTTTCAGCATTCCTTCAAGAGCGAGTTCGACCTCTTCTTTTGTGGGGTAGTCGATATGCACCGAATGGTCGAAGCGGCCCTTTCGCAAGATCGCGGGATCGAGAGCCTCGCGCCGATTGGTGGTCGCGAGAACCAGGACACCGTTCTTCGCTGCGGCCTCGACCATTCGCAGGATTTCCGTCAACTCTTCGACCTTATGGTCGTGAGACATGGGTCCTCGCGCCGATGCCACTGCATCAATCTCCTCGAGGATCAGCAGCGACGGAGCGTTTCGCTTCGCCTCTTCGAAGGCTTTCCGCATCGAGACCGTCGTCTGATGGATGAATGGGCTTCCGACTTCTCCGAGATCCAATCTGAAGCAGGGGCGTCGGAGAGCGGCGACAAGCGTATCCACGGCATGGGTCTTCCCGGACCCCGGTGGACCGTACAGCAGGATGCCGTTCGGAAGCTGCACCCGCAGCGCTTGATATCTCGCGAGATCGGAATTCGGCTCGATCACATACTCTCGGAAAAACGCCTCCAACGTCGGACGCCCCGGCAACGTGAAGTCCTCCGGCGCCGTCGGCTTCGAGGCGTCGGCGATGCCCAGAGCCTCGAGAAAGAAGTCTACGTCCTGCGCGGAGACCCACGGATTCGTGCCGCGGATCGATCCGGCCTCCAGAGACGGCGCCTGAGAGGATGCGAGCAGCACCTGCGAAGCGAGTTGACGCATGTCCTCCGGCTTGTCGACGTCCCTGACGGGCAGACAGATATCGGCCTGCGGCACGAACAAGGCGGTCGCGATCTCCGCCCGAGGGTCTCGCCGGCGCAGATCGGCGATCGCCACGCCCAGCGCTTTCACGTCGGCTGAAGTCGGTAGACCGAACCGCTTCGACCACTGCAGCACCGGCACCGGCTCGTCGGTTCTCGATGTCGACAACGCCAGAAACGATCTTCCTCCGAATTCGATCTCTGCGAACTCGGAAGCAAGCGTGGACGCCGGGATGCCGTCGCCGGCCCTGCTGTCGGCGGCAAGAACGAGGATGAGGCGGTCGCTCGCCTGATCCTGCAGCACTTGATAGCCCGGCCCTTCCGCCCTCAGGCGTCCGACCGTGCCGCGGGCGGTTGCGTGACCAATCGGAAACCAGGGAAAGCCGGTCATGCTATTTCATCAGGCCGGCGAGCGCCGCGGTCGCCGCTTTTTTCGCATCCGTCGGGATCTGATTTGCAAGGATGGCTCCGATGGCCCTGCGCAGGCCGTCCAGGTCGTTTCGATCGATGCAGGCCTGGCCGTCGGCGACGATGCGGTCGTGAAGCGCCTTGTCGATGGCAAGATGGCGCTCCCGCGCGAATGCTAGGAAAATGTCGACTTGGAAACCCGGATGCTCCTTTGCCGCGGCCATGAAGATGGCCCACATCTCGGCGAAGGACTTGCGGGCGTCGTCGGCGCGTCCGTGCCGCAAGGCTTCCCGCACCTGTTCGGCCAGAGCGTCGAAACGATCGTTCGTCGACTGGGGCGCGCGGGGTCTGACGACGGAATTGTAGTCCTGCAATAGACGGTCCGATTCCTCAGCCAGAACGGCGCCGACATTCTCGGGACGGTTCTTGATGCGTGAAATCTCCTGCCGGATGGACCTGCCTTCCTCGACGATCGAGCGGCGGGTGTCGGCCTCGAAGGAATCCTTCAGGTGCGCGCGTTGCTCCTCCAGGCGTCGGGACAGTTCGGCCGCCTCGGCGCCGTTCTTCGTGCCGACGGCCCGCTTCAATTCTTCGAGCTCCGTCGCGGTCGTGTCCAGTACGGAGTTAGCCAGTTCCTCGCCTTCCCGTCCTTCAAAGCTTTTGATGGCCCCCTGATCCGTGAACATCTTGCCGGTGTCGAACCTGCGTCCGATCGATGGCACCTCGAGGGCGCAGTTCAGCAGCCCGTTTTCATCCAGGTTCCAGTGCACGCGGACGGGGTCGCCGCGCCGAATGATGTCGCCCGGTTCGAGATCTCCCCCGTCGATGCGGAAGTTGCCCACGTGTAGATTGAGTGCGGGATCGGTCACGCCGGCTTCCATCTGATAGACCTCGAAGTCGAGACCGTGCCTGTCGCCACCCCTGACGTCGTTTGCGGCCCGATAGCTCTCGATCCCGTTGGCTGGAATCGATTGGCCCTTGGCCACCAGTTCATGGAGCGTGTTCTTCGGAATGCCGCCTTCGTCGGTGACGACCTTCACGGCGATCGTGTGAGTGATGGGGGTACCACCGGACGTCGCGTCGGTACGTTTCACGACGATCCTGGTTTCCGCAGCCTGGATCGCGTTCCCGGACCGGTCGAACAGCATGACGCGGAATTCGTTGTCGCCGCGGCGCGCTACCGGGACGTCGTTCACAGAGGTCGTGCCGTCGAGCGGCAATTGCCCGCTGGTCCAACCCATGTCGCTGTCGATCTGAAGGCGATAGCCCTTCCCTTGGGAATCCGGTTGCGGACGGATCCGGATCCGGATCCGCGCGTCCGACGTGCGCTCTGGATAACCGTATTCGATCTTCACGCCACCTCCGGCGCGTGTCGTCGCGCGCGTCGGCTTGGCGGTTACTGCTTCGCCCGACCAGTCGCGGCTTTCGGCGAAGATCGCAGCGCCGAAAGCTACCGCTGTCATCGGATCGGAGTCGAGATCGCCCGCGACACCGAGCTGTTCCGGCACGCGCGACCGCACGATCGGCATGCGTGTGGGGCCGCCGATGAACACGACGCGATCGATATCGCCGGACTGGTAGCCGTTCTCCTTCATCAGCTTCCGGCATTCGTCGATCGATCTCTCGACTTGGTCGTAGACCAGTTCGTCGAGCTGCAGCCTGTCGAGGGGAATGTCCAGGTAGATTTCCTTGCCGGCGCGGTCGCGCGCCGCGATCTGGCTCTCGTCCGCAGAGATGCGGGTGGACGGCTGCGCGGAGAGCTCGATCTTGGCCTTTTCCGCGTAGAACGCGGCGATCCGCAGGACCCGCTGATAGATGGGATCCTTCTGCAGGTCCGCCGGAAGGTCGAACTGCTCCATGAGCCAGGGACGCACGATACCGTTCACCACTCTTCGGTCGAAGTCGGTGCCGCCCAGCATGTTGATGCCGCCGTGGCCGACGACGTTGATCGTTCCGCCGACGCATTGGACGATCGCAGCGTCGAAGGTCCCTCCGCCGAGATCGTAGACGAGAAACTGCCCGTCCTTGAGCGCCGAGTTTCGCCTTTGGCGGTCGGCCATCGACGCCATGGCGGCGGCGATCGGTTCCTGCACCAGACCCACGCGCCCGATTCCCGCGACTTGAGCGGCGCGCATCGTGGCCTCGCATTGCATCTGGTTGAAGGCGGCGGGAATGGTGATCACGGTTCCCTCGAGATCGAATTCACCGACCGCCAGCTTCGCCTGCGCGAGCAGCGTCTTGAGCACTTCGGCGCTTGCGTCTTCCGCGCTCATGGAACGGGTCGCGCTCTTGAATTCGATCGGACTGGAAGTCCCCATCAGGCGCTTGAACTTCGTGCCGACATTCTCCGGCGAAAAGGCGTCCTGTTCGTAGGCCCGCTTGCCGATGAACATGCCGCCTCGGCGGTCGATCATGATCGCGCTGGGAAGAACGTCGGCCCCGTCGACGGTTTTGAAGAGCCGGAGCTCGCGTCCGTCGTTGCCGACAATGGCCGAGTTGGATGTTCCTAGATCGATACCGAGATACATGATCACTCCTTACTCGCCAGGTAGACTTTCCCCATCAGGACGGGGCGCATATCCGAGATGACCGCGGGTTCGATGGTCCGGGCAACCACGACGTCGGTCCGATCCGGGAACTCGTCGCCGTTCACCGCGGACGCGGGCAGATTGATTTCGAAATCCATGCCGTCGAACGATTGGACCGACATTTTCCGTTCCCTCAATAGATCGTCCAGACGATCGGCCGCGTAACGCCCTTGCGATGCGAACCTTTCGCGCCGTTCGTCGGGGACGCTCTCCAAGGCGCGTTCGAGGACTCGCAGCAGCTTCCAATATTCCACGGCGAGGCGCGCCACGGTTTGATCGTTGTCCGTCATGCTTTCTGCCTTTTCTTATACGAAAGGGGAGCCGGCGGGCCTCTTCTGCTGTCCACCGTCATCGGGTGCCTCGCGCGCCCGATGGCGCGTTCGACCGCCACGAAGCGGCGAGCGCACGCCCCTCCGCTTCGAGCGAAAACCGCTTGCTCGGTAGCTCGGCGTCGACGGCGTCCTTGTCGCTCTGCCGATAGCGATAGTCGCTGCAGCGCGCATTGAAGTCTTCGATTGCCGCGTTGAAGCTCTGTTGCTGTACCGCTGCCGCGAGCGCCGGTCGGGCCGCCTCGATCCGGACGCGCTGGAAGGTGCAGTAGCGAATGTTGGATCGGGTCAGAGCCAGGCCGGTGCCGACGGCGGGCATGGTCTCGCTCGCGTCCAGGCTGTCGTTCCTCTGCGGAGGCGGGGTCGTTGACTGAGGTGCGGTCGCGGTCTGAGGCCACGCTGGCGTGTTGGTATACGAGGGTGGTGACTGATATTGGGTCGTCTGCGGTCTAGGCTTGTCGCCGTTCGCCAAGCCGTAGACGACGAAGCCGCCGATCAGAATGCCCCAGAACCAGCGCACGCGGACGCCGGCCTTGCGCTTGGCCGATGCGGTATCGCGTAACGTCCGTGCCACCTTGAGATTTTCTTCGTCGGTTTCGAGGGTGAGAAGCCTTTCCGCGAGGCGCTCGGTCTCCTTCCACTTCTGGGCCTGAAGATTCTTCGTCAGGTCGTTTTCGACCTGGTTTTTTCGGACGATTCTCAGGTCCTCGCGGAGGATGCCGATCATATCCGCCGTCGGCGCATTGCTCTCGGCAAACACCAGAATTCCTTCGAGAAGCTTTTCGGCGGCGCGAGGGGAGGCAGATTCGTTGTTGAGTGAAATCGCCACGTCGCGGACGATCCGCCACGGCGCGTCGGAAAACGGCAGTTTCGCCGTGGATCCGACCGCGGCGGCGAATTTTCCGAAGATGCCTTTCATGCTTCCGGTCGAGCCGTGCCCGAAGCCGGCACGCAGCAGCTCCGATTCGACGGTTCGGTGCGATTTGTTGGCTTCCTCGCAGGCTTCGATGAGCGGTGTCAGAAGTTCGTTGGCGAGTTGCCCGTTGCGGAGCTCGACCAGCTGCGCGGCGTCTTCCGCCATTTGATCGGCGGCGCGAGGAAGATGGCTGAAGACCTCCGTCGCGATCGCGACAACCTTTGCGGCGGCCTCGAACTGCTTCGTCTCGTTCGACAGGTGCAGTGCGAGCTCCCGGACCTTCCCATACAGTTCCCGAGTCGCCGTATCCTCGCGTTGCCGGTGGGCTTCGTAGGTCTGGACGGGCTGGACCAGTGCGATCGAGTGACGGAGAGACCGTTCGAGCTTGCCATAGGTCGAATCCGACTTCGGGTTCCTCTTGATGTCCTCGCAGGCCGCGGCGACGGCTTCGTTGCGCTTCGATAGTTCTGACGCCGTCGTCTGGCGGAACATTCCGACGTAGACGTCGAGCCTGAAGATCGTCGGACTGTCCGCGCCGCCGACGATCTCGGAGACGAACTCGTCGAACAACGCGACGGCCTCGTCTCCGACGCCCAGGGTTTCCATCACGGCCTTGGTCTGGCGGTCCAGCAGCTTGGAAAGCGCCTCTCCGACGGTCTCCCTGTCGACGCGTCCCAGGGCGATCTCCTGACGTACGTCGTTGATGGCGTCGCAGACGGCACCAGGCGCAACCGCGGTCTGAGCTTCGATCAGTCCGCGAAGGCCGTTCAGATCCAACGGGCGCGCCGAACCGTAGTGGGCGATGACATTCGATCTCGGCAGCGAGTGGAGTTTCTCGACCCGCCCTTCGATCTCCCGGAGAAGCGTTCCGGAACGAATGTCGGATACGATTTGCGCTGCCAGGCCTGGATCGACGTCCAGAAATCCGCTCACCTCGGCTTCGGTTCTGAGGCGGGGCGTCAACAGTGTCTGCTGGGCGCGGATGAGTGCGTTGGCGTCGCCCACGCCGTCCTCGATTGCGTCTTCGTACGCTTCCTTGATCGCCGTCGGTTTCGCCGTCGGCGGCAATCCGAGCAGCACGAGCGGGTTCTTGAGGATGTTGAAGTCGCCGCCCTCGATGGGAGTGCGCAATGTTTCAGACAGAACGCGTTCGCGATGGGACCGATACAGCTCGGCATTCTGTGGCGCTAGACTGATGGCTTCGTCGAAGTCGCGAAGCGCGCGCTCGCGGTCGCCTTTCCTCGCCCATACCAAGGCCCTGAGACCGTATGCATGAGCGTCCTCCGGAGCCAGTTTCAACGTCCGGTCTAAATCCTGCAGCGCCTCGTCGTTCTTACCTAGGCGCGCACGAAGGAGGCCTCTTTGACGAAGAGCGGAGGCGTCCCGCGGATTCCGGGAAATAACCTCATCGCACTCGAATATCTTGGCCTCGATATCAAGTTCGATCGATCCGCTCGTCGCCCCAAATGACATGGAATCCGTGATGCAAAAAAGCTGGAAAGCTAAAGTGCCGTCGCCCCGCCCGACCGCGATTGAACCTTCTACGTAGCGCAACCGCAAGTCCGGACTAGCTTTAAGTTGATCGTCTCCCCGAGGCGCGCTGCGCCGGTCGGGGGGCTACGGCCAAGAGGCGGTTTCGCCGCGCACAGCCGCCGATCCCTTTGCGAAATGAGCCGCCCGGAATTCGCCGACGCCGGTCGCCTCCTTGGTGGCGCCGGAGCCTCGCCGGCGTCGAACAGGCGGGCTTCGGTTGGCAGGGTCGTCGGTCAGGCTTGGAGCCAAACAGCAGGTTTGCAACCGGTCTTGGGCGCCTGAAATCCGATTGGTCTGAGATGCAGGACCCTGCGCCCGACGGGAGGGCCTAACAAGGTGTCTCGCAGGCGAAGGCCTAGTCTAGGAAGAAGCCTTTCGACGGGTTTTACGCCGCTCCAGCCACTGCAGGGCGGCCTCTTCCATGATTTCCCAGGCGTTCTTGTCATCGTCCAGGCCGGCTTGCTTCACGGCCTTGATGACGTCGGCCGACATCGTGACCAAGAACTGGCGGCGTTCTCCGACAGGCAGTTTCTTTGCTGCGCTGATCGCTTTTTTAGCTTTCATCCGGATGCCTGACCGCCAAAACGTGCAAGGCCGCCCGGGAAAGGGTCGGCGCCCATCTAACTGAAAATATTACGGATTCGGCCCCTATGCAAGCCGGGCTAGGTACCTATCAGCATATATCGATAGATACCTATTGACTCTGACGGTATGTTCTGGTTTTGTTCTTGCGTTGCGTGATGGAGTTGAGTGATGACCGGGTTGCATTCTGATCCTTCGTGGCAGGCGACCCTTGTCGCTCAGTACCCCGAACTGTTCCGGACCGAGCTCGACGGGCGATACCTGGCGCCGGGTTTCCCTGAGGTTGGAGACGGTTGGCGCGCCCTCGTCGAGACCGCCGTCGCCAGGATATCGGAGGCCGTCGCCGCGGCGGCGCCCGCCTCGGTGCGCATCGTCCAGCTCAAGGAAAAGTTCGCTACCCTTCGTCTCTATTGGTACGGCGAAGCCTTGAGCCGCGAAACCGAGAATGCGGTCGCTGACGCGGTCGCCTTGGCCGAGGCACGCTCCGCCTGCACCTGTGAAGTCTGCGGCGACGCGGGCGTGCTGCACCGGGCCGGCGGCCAGCTTCTCGCCGCGTGCGCGTCGCACGCGAAGGGCGCGCCGGTAGCGGTCGAGCCGGGCTGGGAAAATCTGCACCTGGTCCGCGGCTACCGCGACGGGAAAGTCGCACTGATTCTCTGCCGCCGATACGACCGCGAAGCTGACGCCTTCGTGGATGTCGACCCCCGCTCCCTCGGCATCGAGGAGTAGGGACATGGCCCGTTTTCGCTGCCTCGACTGCCGACGGACCGGAAGCTTCGTGCATGCGGGCATCCACCGCTGCGTCGAGTGCGGTTCGCAGAAGGTCGAATTCCTGCTGCGCAGGACCTACCCGACGCCGACTGCAACCAGCTTGCCTTCTCCATTTCTAGGACTCACCGACGATGCTGCTCTGGATCCTCTCGGACCTTCATCTGGAATCGACAAGGGGGTGGGATCTTCCCGGGCCGGCCGCGCGGCCCGACTTCGACGTGCTGATCGTGGCGGGAGATCTCGTCCCGAAGATGGAGCGCGGCGTCGCCTGGTTGCGGAGCAGGGTGACGGACAGGCCCGTGCTGTACCTGCCCGGAAATCATGAGGGTTACGGGTGCGACATCGACCGCACGGTCGAGAAGGCGCGTGCGGCCGCCGCAGGCAGCAACGTGCATGTCATGCAGGATGACGTGCTGAAGATCGGCAATACCACGTTCATGGCGGCGACTCTTTGGACGGACTTCGAGCTCTTGGGGAATTCGGATTTGGCGATGCGGGTCGCGGGCGAGCAGATGAACGACTACAGGAAAATCCGCAAGGACATGTACCGGCGCCGGTTGCGGCCCGCCGACACGCGTGCGCGGCACTTCAATTCCCGCGCGCTTTTCGAGTCCGAAATGCGCAAGCCGCGGTCCGGGCCGCTTGTGGCGATCAGCCATCACTCCCCGTATCCCGGCGCTTCGCTTTCCGCGGCTGCCGCGGGCGCGGGTTTGGCGAATGACATCCTCGCCGCGGCGTACCGCAGCGACTTGACGTACCTGATGATGCGGGCTCCGGACGACGGCCGCGGCCCGCTGACGCCCGCCGACCTCTGGGTTTTCGGACACACGCACGAATCCTTGGATGTGAGGATCGGCGACAAAACCAGGCTCGTCTCCAACGGCAAGGGTTACGGCCCGTGGCGCGCAGGCCAGACCTGGGACAACCCCGGCTTCGACATCAACTTCGTCATCGAAATCTAGGAGGCGGACATGAACGACGACGTGAACGACAAGGCGATCGAGAACGAAGCGCCCACCCTTGTCCCTTCCCCGGTCACAGTTCGAGTACGTCCATGCAGCAATCGCGCTCCCGGCACCCCGACACGCAGCTATTCATATCCTGCAAGACCGCGACCGCGATCCCGACGCGATGCAGTCTTGTCCGAGATGCGCTCGTCCAGGCGACGTTGGATCCGGCGGTCCGCAAGATCGAGTTCGTCGCGTCGGCGCGGGTGCGCGCGGAAACGGTAGTTCTCGACGCGGTCGTCATCTCCCGAGACGACGGCCGCTATCTGCTCGACGTGGTGCCGGCGCGGCCCTTGCGCGACGTCGAGAACGAAGGATTGGCGCTCCTTGCGCAGGACCAACTCGGCTTGGCGCCGTGGACCTTGACCGAGGCGGACATCCGCCGCGAGCCGCGCTTCGCCAACGCGCGCCTCGTCTGGGGGTACCGGCTGGCCCCGGTCGGCATCGAGATGCGCATGCGCATCCTGACCGCATTGCGCGACGACGGCCCGATGATGCTGGGTTGCCTGCTCAAGCAAGTGCGCGGCCCGCGCGATCCGAGCGCCGCGGTGCTGGCGCTCGCCTGCTCCGACCTGCTCGAGCTTGACCTCGACACCGGTCCGCTCGGGCCGGCGACCGTCGTGAGGTGCCGGTCATGAATCGGCACGACCGAAGAGTCCGACGCAGAGCGGAACGGCTGACCAGCGCCGTTTCCGCGCAACATCCCGCCTCCGAGGCGGGGCCGGTGTCCGGCGTACAACGGCTGTCGTTCATCGAACGTGCGCGCCAGTCGGCGCAGCGCGCCAAAGGCGTTGGGAGCGACGACGCTGATCTGCTTCCTGAACCGGACGCTGAAGGCGCCGCCGCGACCGAACAGGAAACGGCGCCGCAGCGGCCGGTTCGAAAGACGGTGTCCGCGCGGGTCGCCATCATCGGCGCCGCGATCGAGGCGGCAACGACCAAGGCGCAGCGTCGTGCGTGGCAGAATCCGAAGAAGACCAAGGCCGTCGTGGTGCATGTCCCGACCGCGTCCTGGATCAAGCCGGTCGAGCAGTATTTCGACGCGCTGCAAGGCGCCCGGTGGGTGACGTTCGCGCGCAGCGGTTCGATGAAGGCGCGCGACAGGGCCGACGTCGGCAACGACGAGGTCGCCGCATGGCTGGCGGAAAACCGCAACGTGGTCGGCATCGCGGCCGACATCCGGATGCTGCCGGCGTCGCTGGTGTCGACCGCCGACATGACCGTCACGATTGCGTCGCCGTCCGGCGGCGTGCTCAGGGCTGCGATGAAGCGTTGTCTGACGGGAAATGTCCCGGCGGCGCTCGACGACGGCCTGGCCGCCGGTCTCGATCTGGATGATCTGGTCGCCGCCTTCCGGCCCGGCTTGACTCCGGCGCAGGTGGTCGAACGGCTGCGCGCGGCGGCAAGGACGCGCTGCGGGCTGTCGGCCGGCGAGGACCTTCCGGATCTTCAGAACGCCGTCGAATACGGCGAGGCGCGGACGTGGGGATTGGCGCTCGCGCGCGATATCGCCGACTACAGGGCCGGCCGCATCTCGTGGGCGGAAATCGACCGCGGCGCCGTCGTGCATTCAGAGCCGGGGTTCGGTAAATCCCTATACGCAAGGGTGCTGGCGCGCGCGTGCAACATTCCGCTCGTTGTTTTTTCCGTGGCCGAACTTTTCGCGGCGCCGGGCGGCGCCCATTTGGACGGGGTGATACGTGCGCAAAGAGGTTTTTTTGAAAAGGCCGCCGCGCTCGCCGATCCTTTTTGCCTTCTGTTCTGCGATGAGATCGACGCAATCCCCAGCAGAAATTCTCTGTCGCGCTCGCATAATTCCGACTATTGGCTGCCCGTAATTTCGGACCTGTTGTGCCTCCTGGATTCGGCAGTGGGCAACGGCACCGCCGGCACCCGGGGCGGCGGTACGCGCGCGGGCGTCATCGTGCTCGGGGCGACCAACCGGCCTCACGCGCTTGATCCGGCCATCATCCGGCCCGGACGCCTGGAAAGGTTGATTGAGATCGGACGGCCGGACGCGGCCGGCGTAAAGAACATTTTGCGCTTCCACCTGAAGACCGACCTGCGGGACGCCGACTTCGACGAGGTCTCGCAAATGCTGGAAGGCGCCTCCGCAGCGGAGCTCATGGAGACGGTGCGCGCGGCCAGGCGCGTTGCGCGCCATGCGCAGCGGGACCTGACCGTCGAGGATCTCCGCGGCCGGATCGTGGGTGAAGGCAACGAGTCTGCCGACTATCTGGGCCGGGTCGCCGTCCACGAGGCGGCGCATGCGGTGTCGGCCGTCGTTCTTCCAGTCGGAACGCTCAAAAGAGTTCAACTGCGCTCGCAGGGCCGCGCGGGCGGCCACACCCTGATTGAGCGCGGCGACGCGATGGATCTAGCAACGCTTGCCGACGTCGAGGACCGCGTGACATCGATCCTCGCGGCCGAGGTCGCCGAGCGGATCATCCTGGGTACCGCATCGACCGGCAGCGGCGGCGACGACCGCTCCGATATCGGCATCGCCACCGCCATGCTCGCGGTGCTTCACACGTCGACCGTGGTCACGGGCAACCTTTTTCACCGCAGTTCGCCCGCCGACGCCCTCAAGACCGCCCGCGCCGACCCGCGCCTGCGCCGGACCATCGGCCGTCACCTCCGGGAGCTGGAGCGGCGCGCCGAAGCACTCGTCACCGAGCACCGCGAAGCCATCGTGGCGGTCGCCGACGAGCTGGTGCGGGCGCGTCACCTTTCGGGCGACGCGGTCCGCGCCATCGTCGCCCGCGTGCGCGGATGCAACCTCACCAGCTGACAGGAGTACGGCAGAATGCTGATGATCAACATCGACCTGGTCCCCGGCGGCTTCCAGCCGCTGCGCAGGACGATTGCCTCGATGCGCATCTCGAACACGACCGATCTGGCCGACGTCAGCGACTACCGGATCGAGGTCATGGAATCGAGGAGCGCGCTGACGGGCCTGCCGGCACGATCGGCGTCCTGCGAGGTCCTCAGGCACGGCCGCAACCAGTCGGTCTGGGCGCTGGTCGCCAGGGCGGCGGCCGCCGCCCTGAAGGCCGATTACACAGAACTCTAAAGGCAATCACACTTGATCGGCGAACAACCAATCTATGATTAAACTTGGAAGAAAGCACGTCGACGTGGAAGAGAGACGTAAACTCCGGAGTATCGCGACGGGCCTGCGGGCGATGGGAGTTCGCCGACCAAAGGCGACACTTCGCCCGCCTGACTCCCCTCGACGGCGAGCTCGGCGTTGCACACCGTGCGAGAACAACCACTTCGCATTTGAGAAAATCAACCCGAAAACTCAAGACCCGTTCATCGACGTACGCCACTCGGCTACCCCGTCGATGTTCTCTTCCGCCAAGACTAACGGGCCTGTACCCGTAGAAAATGACCTTGTTCACCAAGCCCTTATTCAAGCGACGCTGAATCCGTGCGTGGACGTAATTGAGTTTGTCCCGGAAACTAGGAGCGCCGGAAGGAAAGTAAAGTTGGATGCGATCGTGATCGTAAAAGAGAACGGCAGGTTTGCGCTCGATCCGTCGCCGGATCTTCCGCTCGCAGTCTCCGACGAAGCTTTGAAAAAAGTCGGATTGGCACGACTGTTCGTCAAGGAAGCGGAAATTCGTCGCGCACCGCGCGCGAACAATGCCCTACGAATCTGGTCGATGCACAATTTCCGGGTGCCGGTTTATGCGCGCATGCAAATACTCGCGGTTCTCGAGGAAAATGCGGACGCACCGATCGCAACGGTACTACGCGCGCTGAGCGATGATTTTGACGGGCAATCGGCGTTGTTTTCGCTGCTTTGCTCGAACGTGATCGTCGTGGATATCGAAGCGACGGATCTCAGCGAGGCCAGGGTACGGCGCACGGCATGACGCATTTTCGCAATTTGGAAACCACGGCGAGACTTTGCCTTCCGGAAAAGGGCTGTCTGGTCCCCTCATGAAGCAAGGCTTTCATGTTTCAAGATACCGTTCCGTTTCCTTCAACTAAAAGTTCGGTCGGCCTCCTCATTTCCGATACGGATGCTTAACCAATGATTGCCGAGTGCGAATTCGACCATGGCGCGGAAGAAATACGAATGGACCGAAGACAGGATCGCCAAGTTCATGAAGGAAGGGCGCGGTTCCGGAGTCGGCAAGGACTATAAGCCGTGGCTCACGGTGTCGGATATCCCGTCGCTTGGACGGTCGCATCGGATCGCATGGAAGGCCACCGGGCGCACCCATCATCTCCTGTCTGACAATGAATACTATGCGTTCTTGCGCCTTTGTTTCGACGACGCCGTCGTCGACATCCGCGAACAGTTTCCGCTGCGCCGCGAGGAGACGCTTGAAATTGCCTCGGCACTCCAGGTCAGGCACCCGACGGTTCGGGGCGTCGACATCGTCATGACGACCGATTTCCTGGTCACCCGCCGCACTCACGACGGCTATCAAATCGCTGCGCAAACGGTGAAAGAAACGGGGGATCTCGACAATCTGCGTACGATCGAGAAACTTGAAATCGAGCGGATTTATTGGGCATGCAGGAAAACTTCGTTTTCCATCATTTCGAGTTCCGATCTGAAGAATACATACAGTCGAAATCTCGCATGGATTTTCGAACATGCCAGCGACGATGAAAAGCGCGTTGACCACCGGACCGGCGCCATCAAGGCACGCCTTGCCGAAATCTTTTCCCGGGCGCCTAGCGCGCCTCTCCGGACGGCCTGCGGCCTGGTAGATCAGGAGCTTGGAACGGCGCCAGGTCAATCGCTTCAAACGGCAAGGAACATGCTCGGCAGTAAAGAACTGCTCGTCGATCTCAATCTGAACTCATTGCCCGATCTTCCCTGCTCCAGTTTTGCATTCACGGGAGGCGCGCAATGAGCGGCCGCAGACCATCCAGTCAATCGCTAGTGGAGCGCGCACTCGTCAAGGATTGCGTTCAGGACCGGTTGCTTCGGATCGTGCATAGCGACGGTATTCGCACATGGCTCTTTGACGTGAACGCCTCCGATTGGCCATTCGTCGTCGAGACAAAGCAGCTTTTCGCGGACTACGACCGTGATCCTCCGAACTATGAGGTCATCTTCGACGAGCCGTGGCATCTCAATCTGACAGGGTTTCAACCGGGATCGCGGAGCGGCGAGCGGCATGAAGAGCATTGGCGGATTATCGAGTTCCTGCTCGAAGGAACCGATCTTGGACCGCTCATGCTGAAGGGGACGCGCCGGCTCCGCATCGATGCGGCAGTGGAAAAAATGAGGACAACTCGGCAAACCGTCGTGTCCATTGTTAAGCGCTACATGCAGCGCGGCATGACATTCGAGGCGCTGAGGCCGGACTTCGACAATTGTGGCGGCCCAGGAAAGGCGCGCGAGATTCCGGTCGGCGTGAAGACCGGCCGACCTCGGACAGTGTCGAAGGGAAAGGGCATATCCACAAGCAAAGCTCTGCGCCGCCAACTTCAGGTGGGTGCAGACTATTACCTTAGCCGCAAGCAGCCCACATACGGCGAGGCCTGGGACTATCTCGTCGGCAAGTTCTACTCCCAATCGGCGAGCGGCGCGGGAAATCGCTTGCGGACCGTGGTCGAGCCAGAACGGCCCACGGTGAGGCAACTGCAATACTTCGTAACTAAGAACTATCCTTACAGTGAGCGCTTCCGCGCGAGGAAGGGCCAAAAGGCTTATGATCTTGGTGGGCGAGAGCTTTTGGGAAGCGGAGATCATGGGGCACAGGGACCGGGAGACGTTTTCCAGGTCGATGCCACGATCGCCGACGTCTATTTGGTTTCGCAATTCGACCGCCGGCGGATTGTCGGACGCCCGGTAATCTACTTCGTCATTGACGTCTGGAGCCGACTAATCGTTGGCATTTATGTCGGATTCGAAGGGCCTTCCTGGAAGGGCGCCATGATGGCGCTCACCAACATGGTCACGCCCAAAGTCGAATTCTGTGCCCACTACGATATCGAGATCACTCCTGACGACTGGCCTGCTCATCACGCACCAAAGACAATTCTTGCCGACAAGGGCGAATTGATGAGCGTCGGCCTCGGCGATTCAATTATCAAATCACTTCGCATTCAGATTGAAAATACAACAAGCGGTCGTGGTGATCTGAAAGCAATCGTTGAGCGTCGGTTCGGTACCGTTCCAAGCATCTTCAAGCAGTTTACCCCCGGCTACGTGGAATCGGACTTTGGAGATAGGGGCGCGAGAGACTATCCCCTAGACGCATGTTTCAATCTGCACGAATTGACCCAGATGGTCATACTTGCCGTCATCGAGCACAACAGCAAGCCGATCTCGAAGGTCCGCAGTCCAGCATCCATGACAACCGACGGATTGGCCGCTTCGCCGCTGAATCGGTGGAATTGGGGCATCACAAATCGAAGCGGTCGGTTGCGTCATCTGACGTTGGAAGACGTGTCGCTGGCCGTCATGCCTCAGGACAAAGCCCGGGTGACCGTAAAGGGCATCAGATGGAAAGGGAACTATTACGTTTGCGACACCGCAATCCGGGACGAATGGTTTGCCCTTGCCAGGAAAAGGGAGTGGAGCATCGAGGTTTCCTACGATCCCCGCGATCTCGACAACCTCTACTACCGCGATCCGAAAATCGCGCGCGGTTTTGACCATTGTCGGCTTCTGGAGAATTCTTCTGAGGTCCGGGGGAAGTCTCTGTTCGAGTATGAAGAGTTAGATCGTGCGCAAAAGGAAGCCGTGGCAGCGAGTGCCGACAGCCGACAGGCGCGTCGGATCGATACTGATAAGCAGATGAAGGACATCGAGACGAAGGCTCGAGCAGCCACTAAAGCCGTCTTGGACCCAAAGACTCCGAAGTCAGCACGAAAGTCCTCCATTCGGAAGAACAACGCGGACGAGAGGGAATATCAGCGGCCAAACGAAGTTATCGATTTGCGATCGAGCGAGAGCCCGCCTGTCGTACCGGCGCGGGCCGCGCCGGCGACAGATGAGGCGCCTTCGTTTGAACGCGATACCCTTCTTCGACTCAAACAAATGGCTGCGGCGCGTAAAGGAGGCAAGACATGACCTATGAACTGAATTCGCTCCCGGAGCACGTACTTCCCGCGGAGTACCGGCCTGCCGCATTGCCCGAGCATGCCGGGAATCCTCTCATTGAAGCCCTCCCGCCATTCCTCACGGCTGACGATTTGATGCCGTACTTGGGGAGATATCCGGACTTCGTCAAAAAGGATTCCTCACTCCCGAAGACCCAGAGGATGATGGCCGTCTCGCGGCTTAACAGCTATCTGGAGCCGATGACGTGCCACTATGAGGTCATCGAACAGATAGGGCTGATGATACGCAGCGGCTACACCGACAGAAACCCGGTAAGCGCGGACTACCGGAAATCGCTCGTCAAGTTCTATCGTCAGAGCATGAACGGTCGTACTTGCCCGATAGAGCTTTCCGGTCCCTCGACTGCACCGTCGTTTTCGTTGTTCGGCGTGTCAGGGACAGGAAAAAGCACAATTGTAGACCGCACCCTGTCGTTTCTGCCCCGCGCGATGGTACACCCAAAATACGGGTTCACTCAGATCGTGTGGATGAAGCTGGATTGTCCGATGGACGGCAGCCTAAAGTCTCTTCTGTTGGCCATTGTAGACAATATAGACACGACCCTCGGAACGAGTCACGCGAAGGTTATCGGTCGTAGGGCAACGGTCGATGACCTTATCCTATCCGTTTCTAAAATTGCGGCTCAGCACCATCTAGGCGTCTTGGTCGTGGATGAAATTCAGAATTTGCTCGACGCTCCTGGATTTCACCAGGCCAAGATGTTGAATTTTTTTGTCACTCTGGCGAACGTCGTCAAAATTCCATTCATTGTGCTTGGCACGCCCCGCGCTCAAAAATTACTGCAGGGTGTGTTGAGAGAGGCGCGCCGGTTAAGCGATAGCGGTTCGCTGACGTGGGACCGCATGTCTCCCGGAGACGAATGGGACTACTTTCTTGGCGAGTTATGGAAGTATCAGTGGACGTCGAAGCACGCTGAACTCGACGAGGCTCTATCGAAGACCATGTATTCCCAAACGCAGGGAATTAAGGCCTTGGTAGTCAGGCTTTTCCAGCTTTCCCAGCTTCAGGCGATGCGTGACAACAGTGAAACGCTGACTGTCGCGCTCATCAATAAGGTGGCAAGCGAGAAGTTTGTTCTGCTGACGAAGGTATTGACGGCGTTAAGGAACGGTAATCGGGAAGAGATCATCAAATATGAAGATCTTCTCTCCACAGGTTTGACCGGCTTGATGGCTGATATCGGCGAAAGCACTGGAGCCGCGGACAACGTTGCGAAGTCCGAGCTTCGGAAGGGCCGCTTCGACAAGCTTAAAGCGATTTCCAAACTTATGCGCGAAGGATGCGCGCAGGAAGACGCGCAAAGCATCGCGGACGCAATCTTCGACCAAAGCGGCGAACAGAAAGCCGTTCGCGAAAAGATTCTCGATACGATCGAATCGGAGCGGCCTGCGAGTCTAATTGAGGCTTACAAGGTGTCCCACCAGGACACGGCTGACACCTCCAGAACGCCCCGGCCTGCGAAAAAGGCGGGCAAAAGGCGGAGAGGATGAAGTATGCTTCTCAATTTACCTCCTCCATACGACGACGAACTTCTGTATTCGGTGTTTGCTCGCTATTTCACATATGCGGAGCCTTGCTACAAATCTTCATCATTTTCGACTGTCTTGGGTGCAAAGCGGTTTTCCATCAAGTTCGCAAGGCAAGTCAATAAGCTCGCGGCCCAAACCGGTCCCGCTTGGGGAAAGTCGGCGAACAGGCTCCTCGACGAGCATACGCTGATCCCATTTTTTGCCTCGTTTCTCCTCCCGCGAAAACATAACGAATGCTTGAGGCTGCTGAAGGAAGCAGACGGCGCTGGCGCCAAGAAACTCGGTCTGAACTTTTCCAGAGTAGATGAGCCGGATTTCCTGAAATTCTGCTATTCATGCGCATCGGAGGATTTTGCTGGTCTCGGGGAAACTTATTGGAAGCGATCTCACCAACTAGGCGGTGTATTGCTCTGCTCGAAGCACGACGAAATTCTTCGGGCCTCTTCCGCTTCGACATCTTCCAAATTGAACGGGTGCCAGGACGCCTCTGCCTACGTCGCGGGTGGCGCGCCTAACTGCGTCGAATTGGCTGGCTTTGAACTCGATTTAGCCCGTGAGATTGGGCGCCGATGTATCGACGTGTTGGAAGGCCGTCAATCAAAATGGACCTCGCCTTCCCTCAGCGAGGCATACCGTCATTCAGCTATGCAAATCGGATACTCGATCGGCCTCAAGAAAATTGACGGAAGGAAAATTGAGAGTGACTTTGTATCCTTTTTTGGACCCGACCTGCTGTTTAAACTCGGGCTTAAACGAGACCCGGCGGCGACTCTTAGGCATGTCTTTGCGTCGTCCAAGCACGTAAATCACCCTCTAATACACATCCTTGTACAAATGTTTTTGGAACAAAGTACGCGGAATTTCCGGATTGAGAGGGGGCTTTTCGTCCCGCCAGCGAGCTATGTGGATAGCTGGAAGTGCCCCAATCCGTTCTTTAAGCATCCCGACAGCTTCCGACTACCCATAGTCAGCCGCCGTCGCTCAAATGAGCGCAAAGACCCAATTTATTTCTTTGCCCGCTGCAGTTGCGGTTTCTCGTTTTCATTTAACGAAACGCTGTCGAACGACCCTTCGGTGCCGGTGGTCCAAAAAATAGTTACCTATGGCGGAGCATTTGAAAAGGAAGCCAAACGTCTGAGCGCGAGAGGCCTGACGAACAAGGCGATCGCTGAGGTCATGAAGATTGACCAGGGCGTCGTCGCAAGGCTGCTGAGAGGTCAGAAAAGCTCATACGAATCTTCAGCACATGAGGTGTCGCATTGGAGGACCAAGTGGAAACTTGAGCGGTCGCAAACGGCCTACAGGTATCTTCTACGGTACGACCGGAGATGGCTTGATGCCAATAAGAAACGAGCGACGATGGCCAGTCGAGACTGGGCGGGCTATGATCGGTCATGCGTCCCAGCTCTGAAAATCGCCGCCGCCACCATCAGAAAGCAATATCCACCGGTTCGCGTAACGAGGGCGTCTTTGGCCGCAACTTCAAGAATCGCTGCTCTACTCAGTAAGGAACGCCGCAGAATGCCGAAAAGTCAGAAACTTTTAACGCGCCTCTGTGAACCAAACGACGCTTGGACTAAACGGAGAAAGCGCGGCGGCGGAAATCGCATTTCGCGTTGGTAAGAACTTTTGGTCGGAAAAATCAGCGTTCAGGCGGCAATTTCATCAAATGTAAAAACTTTACCAAAACAAAGCTTTGGAGGCCTATTGAAAACCCATCGCTTTTGGGCTCAAAAGTAAGAGGTTTCTTGTCCGCCCACAACCGCGGAGCCTGTGGCCGCCCCCACCCCGACCCTCCCCCGCAAGGAGCGGGAGAGGCGGCGCGTTTCGTTGTGTGGCGCCCGCCGCGTAAATAAATG
>Ga0302320_10002973_pt1 | contig 39552 bp, 26 predicted proteins | sample Bog_T0_3_FD_202130 | JGI IMG/M metagenome (GOLD analysis project Ga0302320, IMG submission 202130) | Peat permafrost microbial communities from Stordalen Mire near Abisko, Sweden - Bog_T0_3 | ecosystem: Environmental > Terrestrial > Soil > Wetlands > Peat | place: Sweden: Abisko, Stordalen Mire... | reverse complement strand
GATACACCCGGCCGACTAACCCCGGCTTTGATCCGGCTCGCCTCGGTTATGCGGCCTGTCGCCGGCTGACCGGCGCAAGCGTGGGCTCTGGACCCGACTCGCCTCGGCGAAGCCGTTCCGTCCAACGCCGGTTACGGGCGTGCGCAGAATTAAGCGCTTGCCATCCTGCTGGCCTCGATCTCCTGCAGCCGGTCGAGATCGGCGAGCAGCTCACGCCATTCGGGCTTCAGCCCCGCACCAGCCAGCCGCTCCTCCAGCTCTTTGCGCAGCACGAGCGCCAAGAAGCTGCAGAACGAGAGAGTCTGACACTGCACCGAGTTTTCGCTCGAGTGGCACATTGGACTTATCCACCCGTTCCATCCGGATCGCGGCCGGCGGTTACAAGTCCTGCACACGCGGATAGACCAAGAGGGCGGTGGCTCTGGTATACGGGCCGTGAGGGCAGGCCCCGCCAAGTCAAGGAATGCTCCACCGATCGGGCTGAGCCGGAGGCGTTCCAGCGCCACGCCGCGGGACGGTGCGCCGTTGCCTTTTTGGATCGGTGCGACCATTAGGGGCTGCCGCTCCGTTGCGCACACGTGTCCACGGCGTCTAGCGCGACCGATTCGACGCCGATGCATCAGGCGGCGTAGCCTGCGACGGTCGTAGCGTCCTTGCCAGGCCGCCATAGGAGGATGGCGGCGGTGTGCCCGCTCGGGCTGGGTGACGGCGACGGCGAACGCCTGACCGCAGGCGCCGAACACGATTTTCAGCAAGGTCATGGTGCCGAGCGTGTCGGCCACGGCCAGACCGCCGCCCCGCGGGCCCAGCCGGTCAACGCCAGCACCAGGGCGGCTGGCAGCACCACGATCATGCGGCAGTGCGTGACCGCCATTTTGGCCCCCTGCCCCGCTTCAAGTCTGCTTTCCGGCGGCCGTTGGGCCGCCCGGCGCCCCGGCTTCGGACCGCGCGATGCGGGGCCGCGAGGCGCATCGCGCGCCACGGAGTTTGGAGAGTCGCATGATCGGGGGGACAGTGACAACCGCCAAAACTGGGAGACTGCCGTCAAAACATCACTCCCGGCAACATTCTATTGCGCAAAAATACCATGATATTAACGACATAGTAACGAGCGAAGAATTTTAGGCGTCTAGCGCCGCAATTCTATTGCGGCGATGATTTCGGCCTGTTAGGGGGCCGCGTTAAATCACGAATTCGTGGTGGCGCGCCGGGCCGTGGCCTGGCGTGCAGGACGCCAGCGGCGAGCGGACAGCCGCCTGGGTAGTTCCCGAGTCTGTTCGCGGCCGTGGCGGGAGCATACCCACCGCGAGCTTGAGTTTCCTCTCCCAACCCATCACCGGGCCCGTGAGCCATTTGGGGACATCCGATGCCGGACAGTTACAGACATCATTCCAACACGCGCATTACCGCGATCCGCGACACTCCAAGCAGCGGCCTTCTAACAGTCGGCAACACGGTCGACTTGACGCTGTCGCTCAGCCAGGCGGTCACGGTCGCTGGCGGCAAGCCGACGCTCACGCTCAACGACGGCGGCGTTGCCACCTACATCAGCGGCTCCGGCACCGACGCGCTGACCTTCGCCTACACCGTCGCGGCCGGCCAGAAGACCGGCTCGCTCGCCGCAACCGCCGTCAACCTGAACGGCGCCACCATCGACAATAGATCCGGCAATGAAGCGAATTTAGCCATCACAGGCATTGCCCAGACCGGGCCGCAGATCGGGGCCACCGCCGTGGTGCCCACGGTTACGGCAATCGCCGACACGCCTGGCACCGGCGCGCTCGATGCCGGCAAGACAGTCTCCCTGGCGCTGACGCTCAGCCAGGCGGTCACTGTCGCTGGCGGCAAGCCCACCCTCACGCTCAACGACGGCGGCGTTGCCACCTACGTCAGCGGATCAGGCACCGACGCGCTGACCTTCGCCTACACCGTCGCGGCCGGACAGAACACCGGCTCGCTCGCCGCCACCGGCGTCAGCCTCAACGGCGCCACCATCGACAATGCGTCCGGCACCGCGGCCAGCCTGACGCTCGCGGGCATAACCCAGGCCGGGCCGCAGATCGACACCACTGCGCCTGTGGTAACGGCGGTCACCGACACGCCCGCCACAGGCGTGCTCACCGCCGGCAGCACGGACATCCTGGCACTGAAGCTCACTGAGGCGGTCACTGTCGCTGGCGGCAAGCCGACCCTCACGCTCAACGACGGCGGTGTTGCCACCTACGTCAGCGGCTCCGGCACCGGCTTGCTCGATTTCAGCTATACCGTCGCGGCCGGACAGACCACCGCCTCGCTCGCCGCCACCGGCGTCAGCCTGAACGGCGCCACCATTGCCGACGCGGCAGGCAATGCGGCCAGCCTGGCCCTGACAGGCATTGCCCAGACCGGGCCGCAGATCGGGGCCACCGCCGTGGTGCCCACGGTTACGGCAATCGCCGACACGCCTGGCACCGGCGCGCTCGATGCCGGCAAGACAGTCTCCCTGGCGCTGACGCTCAGCCAGGCGGTCACTGTCGCTGGCGGCAAGCCCACCCTCACGCTCAACGACGGCGGCGTTGCCACCTACGTCAGCGGATCAGGCACCGACGCGCTGACCTTCGCCTACACCGTCGCGGCCGGACAGAACACCGGCTCGCTCGCCGCCACCGGCGTCAGCCTCAACGGCGCCACCATCGACAATGCGTCCGGCACCGCGGCCAGCCTGACGCTCGCGGGCATAACCCAGGCCGGGCCGCAGATCGACACCACTGCGCCTGTGGTAACGGCGGTCACCGACACGCCCGCCACAGGCGTGCTCACCGCCGGCAGCACGGACATCCTGGCACTGAAGCTCACTGAGGCGGTCACTGTCGCTGGCGGCAAGCCGACCCTCACGCTCAACGACGGCGGTGTTGCCACCTACGTCAGCGGCTCCGGCACCGGCTTGCTCGATTTCAGCTATACCGTCGCGGCCGGACAGACCACCGCCTCGCTCGCCGCCACCGGCGTCAGCCTGAACGGCGCCACCATTGCCGACGCGGCAGGCAATGCGGCCAGTCTGGCTCTGACCGGAATTGCCCAGACCGGGCCGCAGATCGGGGCCAGCGTGCAGACGGGCGCCGGCCCCGTCACTCCGCTCCACTATACGGCAGGTGCGAACACCGCAAATGGGAGCTACAACGCTGCCGGAGACCCTGGATCGGACGGCTTCAATCTTGCCGACGTCAGTTCGGTAGCCGAAGCTGACGCCATGCCAGATGGCGTCAAGAGCCTCATATATCTCGGAGACACCAGCGGTCTCACAGCGTCGTTCGAAAGCACTGTCAACGCCGCGGCAACAGATCCGAATGTCTACGGCTTTTACGTCGCGGACGAGCCTGCGGACAGCGCCATCGCCAACCTGGCATCGGAGGACGCCTATATAGCCCTGCACGCGCCAGGCAAAATGTCCTTCATCGTCGCCGAGAACGACACCTCTCCGCAGAGCCCAACCTATGCCATCACGCCTGAAAATACGGGGGCGGATCTGATCGGGCTCGATCCCTATCCGGTCCGCGCACAGTTCACGGGTGGCATGGACCTCGGGGTCATCGATGCGGCAGTGGCGGAAGCCGAGAGAGTGGGCTGGTCACAGAGCCAAATAGTGCCAGTCTATCAGGCGTTCGGCGGTGGCGCGGCCTATGCCAGCTGGACCCTGCCAACAGCCAGCCAGGCACAGCAGAGTTTGGCTGAATGGGCCAAGCTTACGCCGACACCAGCATTTGACTATACGTATGCCTGGGGTTCGCAGGAAGGAGATTCGTCGCTGGCCGGATCAGCGGCGTTGCAGGCGGTGTTCGCGCAGCACAACGCCATCACGTGACCGCAATGGCCGGAGGCCGGGGGGGCCTGCCGGACCAGCAGCAAGGCTGTGGATCAGGAGGTAGCTGGACGGCCGCTGCCAAAGGTGTCCGATGCCGACAAGCCGCACCGGACGTCTTTGCTGGACAGACTTTAGCGCTGTGCCATGGTCCATCTGCGCGGATGCCCGTCGCCTGGCACGACGGAATCCTGCGCCGGGCGACGGTCCGTGGCCCCAATCGCAATCGCCGGGAAAGCCGGCCGTCACCAAACGCAACGACACACAGGACCATGACCGCGAAGTGCCGCATGACGGCATGCGAGAAGCGCGATGATCGTTGCGCGCTGCCGACGAAGCCAATGGTTTTTCATTTCTTGCGCCCCCGGACACCGTCTTGCGGCCACAGTGGGCAAGCACCCGGAGGGTGTCGCATGGTGTGCGAAGATCACTCCGCGTCAGGCGCACGGTAAAAGGCCATGGTCACATTCGCCGGATGGACGGACGGCCGCACCGGCGCACCGCCCGTCCATCCGTCCGGACGCTGCGGCCGCGGAGCCCTGAGATCCGCCGGGCCCCTGGGCGGAAACAACAGCCCAGGGGCCCGGCCTAACCTGGGGCCGCCCTCCATCGGCGCTGTCGCCCAGCCATAAGCCGATGTGAGCGGGAGCGCGTCACTGCGCCGTTTCTCGTCCGGCCAGACCGCCGCCACTTTGCGCCCGTAATCGGCGCCGAGGTCAGGCGTGGCCGAATGGTAGTGCGCCGTCGCCGCCGGCCAGGCGCCGGTACGCTCAAACAGCTGCATCAGGAACCGCGCGGCATAGCTGGCATTGGCCTGCGGGTCGAACGCAAGCTCCAGCGATGCGAACGCCTCCGGGTGGTGCATCAGGTTGACTTGCATGCACCCGACGTCGATGGATCGCATCCCAAACGTCTCCAGTTTCCGAACCGCCGCGACTGCATCTGCCTTGGAGGCGAAGACCATGCTCTGTCCCTCGGCGTTCACCGTCCACGGCCACGGTTGGATCTCACCGGTCCGCGGGTCGGGGCGCCCGCTCTCCACACGGGCGATTGCCGCCAGCAGTCGAGGCGGGATAGGTGTCCCGCGTTCGGCAGCGTGGACCGCCGCGCGGCAGAGCATGCCAGGCTGGGCGCCAACGGAGGGCGCGATCTTTTCTGCCTGCCCCGATGCGGTCAGAGCCAGGAGGAGCAGGCCAGAGAAAAGCACGGGGCGCATGGCGCTGATGTTACGGTGCCAAATGCGCTTTGGCTATAGAGACATTCCGCCGCGATTCGGCGGCGGCCTGCCGTGCCGCGGGTGTTGCCACCGTAGGCCATCCGCACCTTTCTGACGGCTTTTCCTGTTCGGATTATCGCTTCAGTATGATCACGCGGGACGGCGCGGCGGGGATGGAAACCGGCGGCGCGCCACCGCGCGGATGGCTTGGTGCTGGCGTATGAGAGTGGCAACTGAGAATGGAGGTTAGCGTATGTGCCCGAGGGTGACTGCAGTCATTGCGGCCATGTTGTGCGTTATGACCGGGGCTTCATATGCCCAGGAGCAGCCGCCGGAGCAGAGGTGGAGCGGATTGGTTCAGGCTGACTCAGTCAAGATCAACAAGACTTCTCCCGCAAAGTGCATAACAGCCCCTCCAGGGTGGTCAATAGATATTCCGAGCCTGAATCCGGATATTGAGAACTCCCGTTGCAGTGAGACATATGATAACGGGAATTTCCTTGTTAAATTGACAGAGCAGAGTCCAAGCCGCGTCTGTTTCAATGTAACGTCACATCCCACTGTCAGCGACCAGCAGCATTGCTGGGCTGAGCTCAAGGTGGGGTACTATCTTACGAAACAGTCCAGATAGGGCGTTTGGAGGGGAGCGCGTAATCGGCCGAGCCAAGCAAACGAAATTTTTATCAACCAGGTGCGAGAGATGAAACCCCCTTCGATCCAACGAATGCCGCTTTACGCGGCCGTGTTGCTTCTATCGTTATTGATCGGCGTCATCGTGCCGGCGCGCGCGGTGGCAGCCCCCTTCTGCATCGAGAACCAGGCGTTGCCGCCACAGTGCATCTACTACGACGCCCGCGAGTGCCGCCAGGAAGCGCAGCGCCAGAACGGCGTATGCTCAGCCAATCCCCGGGAGGTGCGGCTGACGCCGAACGTCGGCCAATATTGCATGGTGACGTCCGAGCTCGTGTCACTGTGCGTCTATGCGGACCGCGGACCGTGCGAGGATGACGCGCGCCGGCAGAACGGGACCTGCACCAGCGCGCCGCAGATCGCGCCCGTGGGCGCGCCGGATCCGTACTCCGTCCGTTGAGCGGGGACAGGCAGCGGCCCGTCAGCTCTCAGGACAGAACGTCAGACGCGGTGCCAAGGCCGCCTCATTCAACGCCGCAGCCACGCGCTCGAGAACGTCGCCCCATCGCCGCGCAGCGGTTTGCCGGAACAGCCGCACTGTCGGGTACCAAGGACTGTCCTCGCGCTTCAGCAGCCATCGCCAGTCCGGCGAGTTTGCCAGCAGCAACCATGTGGGTTTGCCCATCGCCGCGGCCAGATGACCGACCGAGGTATCCACCGTGATCACCAGATCGAGGCACTCAACCAGCGCCATCGTGTCGTCATAGTCACCGACCTCGGCGCCGATGTTGATCAGGGGTGTGCGCCCGAAGTAGCTGCCTGCCTGTCCGGCGGCCAGTCCTTTCTGGAGGGATATGAGTGCGACCCCGGCCACAGCCGCCAGTGGAGCAAAGTCCGCCAGCTGGGCTGACCGCCGGCGGTCATTGTTGTGGGTTGGCCGTCCTGCCCACACGACGCCGATCTTGCGGTAGGATGGTGGCACCAGTCTGCCGAGCCGGCTCCTCCAAGCCCCAACGCGGATGGGATCCGCCCGCAGATAGGGGATTTGGGCAGGTATGGTGCCAACACGCGTGTCGTGCAGGCGCGGCAGTCCGGAAAGAGGGCAAAAGGCCCTGAACGGCGGGCAGGATTGCCACCGATGGACCAGCTTGTCAGCTGACAGAAACTGACGGAGAATTGGCGTCATCTCCCATGAGCACGCAACTGCCACCTCGGCGCACCGCCCGGCGGCCCAGGGGATATAGCGGCAGAACTGGATCACGTCACCGAAGCCCTGATCGGCGACCAGCAGCAGGGTCCCTTCCGGGAACGGTGCGCCATCCCATTGCGGCTTGTCCGTCTGTGGCATCATGCAGGCGGCATCGGCAGTCCGGAACCGCCATTCGTACTCATCCCAGCCTTCCTCCATACGTCCCTGGACGAGCAGTCCCTCGGCCCGGGCGAGGTGTGCCCCGGCCATGTCAGGGTTCATGAGGAGCGCCTTTTCCGCGCAAGCGATGCTTTCCTCGATTTCCAGCCGCTCATAGTGAATGACAGCGAGGTTGTGTTGGCACAGCGGGTCGCTGGGCGCCAGTTCCACGGCCCGCCGCGCGGCCGCGAGGGCGTCATCCAGCCGGTTCACAGTACGGTACGCCTCGCAGATATTGCGGTAGTACAGTGACTGGTCGATCCCGTGGGCGATCGCCCCTTCCATCTTCCGCAGCGCTTCCCCGTGGCGCCCCAGACGGAAAGCGACGATGCCGGACATGTGCAGCGCATCCGGGTGTTCTGGCGCAACCGCCAATATAAGGTCCAGCAGACGGTCGGCTTCCTCCAGCTTGCCGGACCGCTCGAAATCCGCCGCGATGGCGTAAAGTTCCGGCAATGGAACCGGAACGGCCGGTTCCCCTGCCGCGGAGCGTCGGTTCAACGGGGAAGGCGGCTCCATGATGGGCTACTCGACCGTGTAGCCCAGGCGTTCGATGACAGGCATCAGGATCGGGATGACCGGTTCCAAGTGCCTGCGGTAGTGCCGGTACCGGAGAAGGGAGCGGTCATAGAGCCGCTCGGTCACCTGGGCGTAGCTGGCGGTGCGGGCATAGCGCTGGTTCTCGTGGAACTGGAGACAGCGCGGGTCGAACGCCTCGCCGACAAATTCGAGAACCAAACGGACCGTCGCCTCCTGGCTGGTTACCATGTCCTCGTAACGCACCGGAAGATAGCGCAGCGCCATTTCGGACCGGTAGCGCTCCACAAGGTGCATCACCCGCACGTAGTGCCGGGCGGTTGTTTCGAGTGCGTTGGCGCAGAAGAACCCATGCGTAAAATGGTTTGAGAACGCGGATACCATGATGTCCAGCGGGTGGCGGATCAAATGGATCAGGGGCGCCTCCGGGAACAGCAGCGCAATCAGGCCAAGGTGGGTCTCGTTGAGCGGCATCTTGTCGGTAAACCAGGCAGCCTCCATCGTGGCGATGCCCATCTGCTCGGCCTTTTGCAGATAGTAGTCCCGCAGGTTGTCCAGCCCGTCGCGCTGATCGCCCATCCACAGCTCCGCCAGCGCCTCGGGATAGGCAAGCGGACTGTTCAGCATTCGCGGCATCAAGCCCGTGATGTCATGGATCAGCGGCAGTTCGTCGCCGGCGACGATGCGCGGATGCGCGGACAGGGTCTGCTCCATCAGCGTGGTGCCTGACCTCGGGAAACCGCACACAAAAATTGGCTGCGCGACACCGGTGCGGACGGTGGCTCGCGGCAGCGTCCGAAGGCGGTGCGCCGTGAAGAAATTCGCCAGCCGGCCGAGCAGATCATCGGCAGCGGCATCCTGGTAGTGATGGCCGCTGAGCTCCCTGGACAGCCGCTTGGCTTCGTCGAATGCCGCGAAGGCGTCGTCGTAGCGGCCCAGCTGATCCAGCAGCCGGCCCTTCTCCGACAGCTCGCCCGGCCCGAGGCGGCCATCGCCCGCCTGTTCTGCCAGACGGTCAAGGACCGCCAACGCATCCCCGGGGCGCTTCATCCGCCCGAGCAGAACCGCGCGCGACAGCATCACTCCCGGATCATTCGGCCATTTCCGGTCCATAAGATCCAGCAGCTCCGCCGCAGCGTCAAATTTGCGGTCCGCCTCTTCGAGGCGCGCCCACCCCAGCAGCGTCTGGCGGATATCCGGGGCCATGGAAACGGACTCCCGGTAAAGCGCCCTCCCTTCGTCCATCTGGCCCTGGTTTTTCAGTGCCCATGCCAGGTTGGCCAGCAGGATAGGGTCGCGTGCGCCGCTGAGTTCCAGAGCCTTACGATAGTGATATTCGCCGACGGATGGCCGCTGCGCCTCCGTCATGATCATGCCCATCAGGTTGTGGGCCTGCGGATTTTGCGGAGCGATCCGCACGGCGTTGCGGGCGTGAATCTCTGCTTCCTGAATTGCCCCCCTGTCCAGCAGCATCAGAGTGATTTCATTGGTCGCGCCGAAGTTATTCCTGTCCAGGGCGACGATGCGCTGCATCAGCGCCTCGGCGGCGACATGATTCCCATGGTCCCTGCGTATTTGGCACAGGATGGCCAGCGCGCCGGCGCGGTCGGGTGCGAGTTCCAGCACGTCCAGGCAAAGGCGCTCGGCCGTCTCAATGGCCCCCTGCCGGTGAGCCGACATGGCCCGTTCGACCAACGGTATAAGGTGGTGCGACGATTCGGCCGGCGGCAGCGAGGCCGCGGTCATGCCGCAGCAACGGACGGCGCGAAGTCCGCTGCCGCAGGCGCAGATCTGGTGGGCTGTCTGTGACATGGCGACGCTGATCCTTAAAGTCCCCGGAACGGGCCCACGAAGCCTTCAGCAGCGGGCAGAGCCGAGCGGGAAGACGTTTCGGCAAGTGGTGACAACCCCCGGACATGTGCGCCGCGAAGCCTCCATACCGGATGAGATGCCGGCCGAACCGGGACCGGCCGCGGCGGCGGCAACCGCCTTGCCTGAACGGCGTTCCCTGGCCCACGTGCCGTGGCCTGCCACGTGCCACGGCCTCAGGCGAACGGCCCCAACGCCGGCTTCTGTCATCCCACTCAGGCGCCGGCGTCCTCCCGGGCGATGGCATTGGCGGCAGCGATCCGGACCTTCCATCAGCCGATATCGAGAGGACAGTGCGCGGCGGCGCAGCTCGGAAGGTCCGGATCCGGCATGAAGGCCCATCGCGCAGCGTTGCTCAGTCACGGGTGATCAGCAGACCGGAGCCGCCGTCGCTCGCAGAATGGAATGAACCGGGTCCGAGGCTGGAAGTCTGGAAGAGCAGCGATGCCACGTTCACGCCGCCGCTGCCGATCTGCAGCAGTCCGGTGGAACTCGTGAAGCTCAGTGTGCTGCTCTGGGAAATATTTTTGAGATCCAGGACATCGCCTGCCCCGAAATCTTCGATCAGGGGCCCGCTGTAGCTGCTCTGCCCGACATTGGTGCCAAACAGCGATGCGGCGCCAATGACTGCTTTGGAACTTTGGAGGAAGGCAATCGCATCAGCCGAACCAATGTCCGCGGCGATTGTCAGCAAGGCGTTGGCGCTCAAATCGAACACGCCGGCGCTCGATGAGTCGACGTCACCCGACACATCAAGGCTGCCGTTTCCCGCGATGGCGAGCGTGCCATTGTTCAGAACGGTGCCGACTGTATTGGCCCCACTCAGGGTCCAGTCTGCCCCGCTGTCCACCGTGACCGCGCTGAAGCCAACGAAGCCGCCGCCGATGGCGATGCTGCCTGCTGACGCGCCCTGCGCCAGTTCCAGCGTGTTGGCGCCATCCCCGGCGACGACCTCGCCGCCGAAGACAGCGCCGGGGTCGATGACCAGCCGGTTGTTGGCGCTGTTGCCGAAATCGACTGCGGCAAACGTTCCGGTAATGGTTCCCGCGTTGGTGACGGTCCCGCCGCCGCCATACAGCGCCACGCCTATGCCGCTGGCCGAGATGGATGCGCCAGCCGCGTTGGTGACATCGCCGCCGGCTGAAAGGTCGACGCCGATGTTGGCTCCCGCAATGCTGCCGGCATTCGTGACGGTGCCCGTGCCGCCTGACAGGAATACGCCGAAGGTGGCACCGGAAACGGACGCCCCCGCGCTGTTCGCGACAGTGCCGCCCCCACCCATGTCAATCCCGGCGCTTCCGGTTCCGGTTCCGGCGATGCTGCCGCTGTTGACGACGTTGCCGGCCGCCCCCGAGCGGACATAGACCCCGTTGCTGCCCCCGGCGATCACGCCCGTGGCAGCGTTCGTCACGCCGCCGCCGCCTGTGAGGGCGACGCCGTCGCCGTTTGCGCCAGTGATGGCCCCGGCGTTCGTGACCGTGCCCGAGCCGCCAAAGACGAAGGCCCCGAAGCCGCTGCCGGAGAGCGTGGCGCCGGAATTGTTCGTGACGCTGCCGCCTGCTTCGATATCCGCGGCTGCGCCCGACGTCGCGCTGATGGAGCCGGAGTTGACCAGGGTCGCGGAATCATTGTTCGAAAAGAAACCGGCAACCGCGCCGGAGATCGACGCCGAGACGGCGTTCGTCACGCTGCCACCGGCGTCGAACAGGACGCCAATGCCTTGGCCGGCTATACTGCCGGTGTTCGTCAGGATGCCGGAGCCGCCGGTGGCAAACACGCCGTCGCCGCTGCCATAGATGGAGCCGCCCGCGTTTGCGACGCTGCCGCCGGCTTCGATATCGACACCAGCTCCTGCCGTTGCCCGAATGCTGCCGCTGTTGACAACGCTCGCGCTGACGCCGTTGGCGAGGACGCCTGCGGTGGCGCCCGAGACGAATCCGCCTGCGTTGTTGGCGATGGTGCCGCCAGAGTCGTCGGCAATACCGATATTGCTGCCAGTCACGCGCCCGGCGTTGGCAACCGCGCCGGCGCCGCCTTCGACGAACACGCCAACCCCGGCGGCTCCAACGCCAGAAATAACACCGCCGACGCTGTTGTTCAGGCTGCCCCCGGCGCTGAGGCCAGTTCCATCCCGGCCAGAAATGAGTCCGGCGTTGACAACGCTTCCCCCCGCTCCAACCAGCAGCCCGTAGCCTGAAGCGGCGCTTCCGGTTATTGTGCCGTTATTGGCGATTGTGGCCGGACCGCCCGTTACATGGACGCCATTGGCGCCGCCGGCGATGACCCCGGTTGAAGCGTTGCTGACGCCACCGCCGCCAGCCAGGGCAATCGCGTCAGAGACCGCGCCTGTGATGATCCCGGCGTTGGTGACGGTGCCGGCCGCCCCTGACCTGGCGTAGACGCCGCTGGTGTGCCCGCTTATCGAGCCCCCCGTGCTGTTCGTGACGCTGCCGCCGGCGGCAAGAACGATGCCGTCATATGCCGCGCCGGAAATGGTGCCTGAATTCGTGACCGTGCCTGCCGCGCCGCCCAGGAAGACGCCGAACTGGCCGCCAGAGATACCCGCGCCGCCAGCGTTCGAGACGACGCCACCGCCGCCGAGGTCAACGCCTGCGCCGGCCGCGCCGCCAATGCTGCCGCTGTTCGCAACGATTCCCGTGGTGTCTGATGCGACATAAATCCCGTTCGTGGCACCAGCGACCGCGGCCCCGGCGGCATTTGTCACGATGTTTTGGGATCCTGCGGAGTGGCCATACACAAAGGCCGTTACCGACCCTCCGAGAATGATGCCGTCATTGCCGGCCCCCGCGATCCGGCCTGAATTTGTGACGCTGCCGGCTCCCCCATAGATCGCAATGCCGCTGGCGCCTCCCGAAATGGATGCGGAGGCGGCGCCGGGGCCGCCATTGGTGACCGAACCGCCGCCGCCGAGCGAGATGGCGATACCATTTGAGGATGCAACGGTGCCGTTGTTCTCGATGGCCCACGGGGTGGCCGCCGATCCGGTGATGGCGTCGTTCCCGGCGCCCGTGGCGCCAATGCTGCCACTGCTGGCAATGACCAGAGGGTTGTCATTCGCCGTCAGGACAAGCGGGCCAGTGGTGGCTGTGCTGATCGTCTCGCCCCCGAACACCTGGACGGCGGGCGCCGTCGCGGCATTGTTGGGTCCGGTCAGGCCGGAGGCGCCGAGCACCGTGCTCAAGATATTGTAGTCACCATAAGCGGTGCCATACGTGCCCGGAACGACCCCGGCGCCATAGAGGATGGCCGGCACCTGGTTGAACGGTTCGGTGGGATTGGAGCTCTCGTCGTCATTCTCGTCCCACACAACAACCAGGAGCGAATTGTTCGTCAGCGCCCATTGCGCATAGGCCCCAAGGTTGGCCTGCAGCCAGGAGTCGCCCGCCTGAATTGTCCCACTGTGCATGTCGTCGTATACGCTCGGGGTGACGAACGACACGGTTGGCAAGGATGAATAGTTCCCCGACGGGAACAGCGACGTGAAGCTCGCGAAGTCAGTTTGGACGGAGTATCCCTCCGGAAATGATTCCCACGGGTTATGGTTCTGATCGCTACCGCCTCCACCCTCATCGACGTAGCCAGTGAATGACTTCCCATTCGCCTGCAATATCGTTGCCAGGGTCGGGCCTGGCTCACTGTATATGGAGTCGTCAGCAGTGCCGAACGTACTGCCTGCATAGAGGGCGAAATAGTTTGGCTGGCTTGGATGGGCAGTCGCGACAAAGTTCGAGAGCACGGCTCCGCCGCCTGCGAGGCTGTTAATGAACGGGGCCTCAGCGGTGTTGCCGATTATCTCGTCATAATTGTGGTTCTCTTCGACAACCACAACAATATGACTATAGGCCGGAACGGTGCTGCCTGACATTGATTCTTCGTATCCTATGGCATTCCCAAGGGCCGGGGCGAGCCCGCGCCGCATGCATCCCTGTGCTCACTCTGAGGGGCCGGCTCGTGACCTCAGCCTGCCATCCCGACCACGTCGCCTTGTTCCCGATTCTGCCACCACTAACTGTGCGTCAGCAGCGTGCCGGATCCGCCATCCGAGGCCGCGTGGAACGAGCCGCTTCCAAGGCTCGAAGTCTGGAAATCCAGGGATGCGTCTTGGCCAGCACCGTTTGTTATCTGAAGGACCCCGGTCGCGCTGTTGAAGCTCAGGGCCGCCCCAGTCGCGCCAATGTCGAGAATGTCAACGCTGGCGCCTGTGCCGAAATTGTCCAAAAGCGGACCTGCGTATGATGCGGTTCCGACGTTGACGCCGAACGAGCCAGCGGCGCCGATAATGAGGCCGGATGCGGCGGAAAAGCTTATCTGGACATTCGTCCCGAGTGCCGCCGCAACGTCGATGGTGGCCGAACTGTCAAGCAGGATGGTTCCCGAACTGGCCGCATCGATGACCGCTGTGACAGCCAGTGATCCGTTTACGACAAGGCTGCCGTCCACCTGGGCGGAGGCGACGCTGTTCGCGCCGATCATGCTCCACGAAGCACCGCTGTCAACGGCAACAGTGCCAAAATTGCTGAACAGAAAGCTCCCGATGCCGCCGATCGTTCCCGCCCCGCCGGCTGCGAGCTCCAGCGTGTTGCTGCCCGACCCGCCTGCCGCCCCGCCAACGAAGGTACCCCCCGGATCAACGACCAGCCGATCGGTTCCGCCGTTTGAAAATTTGACCGCGTAGCCGCTTCCAGAGATCGTGCCGGCGTTCGTCACCGTGCCTGATGCGCCATAGACCGCAACACCGACCGCGTGGCCTGAGATGTCGCCTCCCGCGTTGTTGGAAACACTCCCTCCGGCTCCAAGAGCAACCCCATCGCCGGTGGCTGCGTTGATGCTGCCCGCATTGACGACCGCGCCGGCCACCCCCCTGAGGTACACGCCATTGCTGCCCGAGATGACTCCGCCAGCCGCATTCGTCACGCCTCCGCCGCCGCTCAGGATGACCGCGTCATAGGTGGAGCCCAACAAAGTGCCGGAGTTCACAACAGTGCCGGGACTGCTGCCAATGAACACGCCGAACTGGTGGCCCGAAAGCAACCCCGCCGCGCTGTTTTGCACCAAGCCCCCCATCGCGAGGTACACGGCCGCGCCGCCCGACCCGCTGATGGACCCGGCGTTCGCGACGGTTCCGGCGGCCGACTCGATCTGGACGCCGTCCGAGGCGCCGACGACCGTTGCGCTATCGTTGTTTGTGATGGCGCCTCCGGCCTCGAGGACAACACCGCCGTACTTGCCGCTTGAAATGCCGCCGCCATTCGTTACGGCGCCTGCAGCACCGGAGACAAATATGCCAAACTGCTCCCCGGCGACTGTTCCAGAGGCGTTGTTCTGAACGCTGCCGCCGCCGCCGAGATCAATCCCGGCGCTCCTTGCCGATGTTATGCTGCCGCTGTTGATCACGGTCCCGGGCGCCCTTGCATAAACCCCGGAACTGCCGCCCGAAATCGTGGCACCCGTGGAATTGGTTACGGCTCCCCCGTCTCCAAGCACGATGCCGTCATACGCCTGTCCTGCGACGAGCCCCGAATTGGCGACCGTGGAGGCTCCCCCGGCGGCCGCGAGGAAAATTCCGAACTGCGAGCCGGAGATGCTTCCCCCGGCCATGTTGGTGACATCTGCCCCGGCCTCGAGATCGATGCCGGCGCCGGCCGTTCCGGTCCCGCCGATCACGCCCGCATTCACAACGGTTCCAGCCTGCCTTTTTACAAACACTCCGTTGCTGCCGCCGTCAATGACAGCGCCAGCGCTGTTCACCACCAGGCCACCAAATCCCAACCCCACCCCGTCCCGCGAACTGCCCGTGACGCTGCCGGAGTTGGTGACTGTGGATGGTCCGGAGCCTCCGCCCGCCCGGTAATAGCTGTCGATGAATATCCCGTAGGTGCCGCCGGATATGGACCCTCCCAGGTTGGCGGCATTCCCCCCTCCCGCCAGATAGACGCCGGAGCGGGTGGCATTGACGCTGCCCGAGTTCGTGAACGTTCCGCTGTCCCCGGTTTCGAAAAAAACGCCAGCGTCCCCCCCGGAGATGAACCCGGTGTTGTTGACGCTGCCGCCGGCCGCCATGAGGATTCCCGTGTTGCCACCGCCAATGGCACCTGCATTCGTGGCGGTGCCGATGCTGCCCGTAACGAAAATGCCGGCGCCGGCGGTGCCGGTCCCTGTGATCACACCGCCCGCCGCGTTCGTCACGCTGCCACCGCCGCGGAGTCCAATGCCGTCGCTTCCCAAAACGGAACCTGAGTTGACGATCACGCCTCCGCCCGTGAGCGCAATGCCATACAATGCGGCTCCCGCGATGGTTCCGGCGTTCGAAATGGTGGCCGCGCCTTGCGAAACATCGACACCGACACTGCCTCCGGAAATCGACGCCGAGGCGGAGTTGGTCACGCTTCCTCCGGCAGCGAGGAATATCCCGTATTTCCCAGAAATGACACCGGCGTTCACCACGGAGCCGCTCGTTCCGTAGATTCCGACGCCGACCACGCTGCCGGAAATAACGGCCGCGAGTCCGCTCAGGGTTCCGTTTCGAACTGTCCCGCCGCTCCGCAATGCGACTCCAAGGCCGCCCGCTGAGCTGACGGTGCCGTCGTTGTTGACCGTCCATGCGGTGCCGGAAACTCCGTAGACGCCGGCGACACCAGTGCCTGTTGAGGAGACGGCGCCGGTGGATGTGATGGTCAGCGGGCTGTCGCCACTGACGAGATTTACGGGGCCGACAAGTCTGCTGCTGATGGACTTCGGCATCTTCGGCTCCCAGTCAGATCGAGTCCACGGCCGTAGCCCGAAATACTACGCCTGGCGACATGATTGACCAAGCGCTCGTATCCGGCTCGGAAGGTTCCTGGGTAAAATCGGCGCGACACAGCAAGTGCCACTTTCCGCCGCTCGCCGAGAGATCCAGGCCATCCGGCCAACTACCGTGCATTGCAACGCCCGGCCGAACGTTACGCCCATCCCTCACGGTCTGGCCCGCGATGGCGTACACACTGCATGTGCCAAAGGCGCCAGAATGGCTCACGGGGGGACCGGCGCTGCACCGTTGTGCCTGGCAAGAACGCCGCGCAACCCCGCCGAATTTTCCAGCGCCCGGTCGCCGCGCTGCGACCCCCAACTGTAGGCGTAGTCGAATGCGGGCTTTCCGATGAGCGTTGTCCATCTTGCAAGAATTTCGGTTTCATTGGTGTCTGACGGAAGGGCATACTGGCCCCCACCGTCATCCACCCAGCCCCCGCCGCCGAATGCCTGATAGACAGGCACAATCCGCCCGGCCGGCACGCCGGCCACCAGCGCGGCGTCCACAAAGCGGTCAATCATGTCGGCGTCACAGCGTTCCAGCTCCGTCCTGCAGGGATAAGGGCTCAAGCCGAACAGATCCACATGCGAGTTCTCCGGATTGTAGGAACCGGCGAATGACGGCGCGCGCGAGGATCCAAGGTTCATCAGAATGATGAAGGTCTTCGCGCCCGGCGCGTGGGCATGGATCCAGTCAGCCTCAGCCTTGAGGTGATCGGCCTGGCATTGCCTCCCACGCCACCAGGCCGGATCCGGGTCGTCCATGAGGTAGAAGCCGAAAACCTTTGGATGGCCCAGGAACTTGCTTACCTCGGAAACGAACGCCGCGTCGGCGCCGTTGCACGTCCCGACCCAGACAAGCCCAGCAACGGAGTCCGGCAGCAGATCGAGTTCCCGGACGGACCTTACATCGGACAGATTGAAGCCGAACCCGGCAGGCGCATACCTGCCATCAACGTCAAAATTTCCATTCGGGGCATAGTGAAGTGTTGCGGGCGTTTCGTGGCGAGTCGACGCGGCGACAAGGAGCGCTGATGCTGCGAGTATCAGGCCACGCAGGTATCCCATCGGTCATTTCCCCTGCCGGCCAAACCTGCGCGGCGATGCCTTGCACGCCAGTGACGGCGCCTCGCCGCCTCTGTCAGGCGATTCCAACGGCGTTGCTCCGCTTTGCAGGCTGGCGCCGCCACCTGAACGCGGCAAGCACGCCGGGAACTGCGCCAAGGTTCCGGTATATGAGCGCCGCCATCGCGCAGTTCCACAGGAGCAGCGTTATGGCGTTGGCGATTGCCGCGCCTGTCGTTCCGTACAGCCCGATCAAGGGGACTGCCAGCGCGAAGTTCCCCAATGCCGCCAAAACGACGACCACGGCGGCACTGCGCTCCTGCCCGGTCATGGTCATGAGAAAGATTTGCGAACCGGCGGCGGCGGCGATCACCTGGCTCACAAGAAGCACGCGCATCGGCATGACCGCTTCCCCGAAGCCGGGCCCAAACAACGACAAAACCGGCGCGGCCAGAAAGAACAGCGGCAACGCCATGCACGCCGCGCCAATCAGCGTCCATGAGGCCGCCCTCGTAATCAGCTCCTGCAAGCCGGCCTGATTCTTTTGCGCGAAGAACTCCGACACCATCGGCGCGAACCGCGTATTGACCGCAATTCTTGGCAACACCACGATGGAAGTGACATTGAACACCATGGCGTATACGCCGGCGTCGGCTGTGTGCCCGGCCCAGCCCAGTGAGACGACGCCGGTCCGGTTCATTGCCGCCTCCGCGACCGCGATTGCCACCAGCGGCAATGCGGTGCGGCGCCACTCCCGCTTGGCATAGGCCGGGGGCGTGCCGTCCTCCGGGAGCAGCCATCGCCGCCGCCTGTTCCAGGTCACCAGGGCAAGTCCTGCGAGCGAACTTGCCAAGGTGACAGCCATTACTGTCGGAGCGCCGATGTGCGCGAGGCCGCTGAGCGCGAGGCCGCTGATCACAAGCAGGAGCAGTCCGTCCCGAACCAGCCGATCCGGCGCCAGCGCGGAGAGAACGCCGCCGAATCCCCTGACGACCGAAGCGCGTATCCAAAGCAGCGCCAGAACCGGAACAACCGCAAAGCCGATCAGAAAAGTTTCGGCAAGCTGCGTTGTCTGCCTGCCTCCGAGCAGCCACACCACTGCCATGCCCGACACGGCAATCCCGAGTGCCATGGCCGCGGCCCGGCGTTCCGCATACTGGATGACACCCCTGGCCAGGCTGAACATGCCTTGCGTCCGGTATGCCGGCACCAGCCGCAGCAGCGAAACATCGAAGCCCAGCGCGGCCAGGTATCCCAGGATGGTAATCCATGCCAGGACGTACGAGTAGATTCCGTAAGATTCCGCGCCAACAGTCCGCGCGATGACGAGCTGGGCAAGATACGTGACCGCCGTGCCCGCGCCATAAGTGGCGAACGCCACGGCGCTGCTCCATCCGAGGTGTCGGAGCGCCGCCCTGTCCACGCCGTTGTTCTCACCGGACATCGGCGGCCTCGGCCTTTCCCGCATCCAGGCGCGTCCTGCCTTCCGCCTGGGATGGATCCGCCCTTCGGGCCACCGGCTGCCGCCCGCATGCCATCCCTGCCAGGACGGCGGACTCAACCTCGCGGAAGATGCCATCGAATTGCCGGTCGCCCGACGGCTCGGTCCTCAGCACAGGGACGCCGCGGCTTGCAACGAGGGTGTCAATGATGTTGAAAATCGGCACGGAGGCGAGGTTCGCCGCTGGCCGGATCTCCAGGAGACGCTCAAGCCTGCCCTGGCGCAGCCGCCGGTCGGCGAGGCGGACGGCGAGCACGTCATCGCTGACATGCAGCCTCACAAGCAGGTCTGGCATGGGCACAAGTCCGATCGCGTCGCCCAGCCGCGTCTGGCGGTCATGGCCGGTCAGGACCGCCAGCGAATACACGGCCTGGAGGAACCCTTGATCGATCAACGTTATCCCGCCCTCGGAAGACGCGCTGCGCCAGTTGCTGGACAGGCGGGCGATGTACTGGTGCATGCGGAGTTTCCAGACGGCCTGCCGCGGTGGCAGCAGCCGGAGGAGCCCGTTCGTCATATGCGCATCTTCAGGATGGATGGACCCGTCCCGTAACAGGGCAGCCATCTCGCCGGCCGCCCGGACGAGCCGCCGAACCGCGCCTGTGCCCCGCGCCGCCGGGATGTCCGGGGCGCGTTCGGCGGGCCGGTAGCTTGAGATCAGCCGGACGCTGTGGCCGTTATCCCGCAGCCAGGCGGTGACCGCGCTTGCCATGGTTGTCTTGCCTGCTGCGGCCGGGCCAAAAAACTCGATAATCATGTCGCACCCATCAGGCGGAGCCACGCTAAAGGAGGCGCCAAATCTCGCGCTTGATCTGGCGGATGACATCGTCGGGCGGTTGCGCGGCATCAACGCAAACAACCCTGGAGTCCGGAAAAACGAGCCTGTCCAACTCGCCCACACGCTGCCGGATTACATCCCGGTTCATGGTGGGCTCCCGCGCGGCAATGAGGTCGGCGCTGGCTGTCAGCTTGAACACAAGGTCGGGCGGAAGCCGCCGTGCAAGTTGGTACGCTTCGGCCTCGAATCTCCGGAGCCAGTCAGGAACCCGCCTGAGCCGGGGCAGCAACGGGCCATCATTGAAGGCGGGCAACTGATTTTGCGGATACCGGTCCGCGATCACGACCAGCCCGCGGTCCGCCGCCCGGCGGGCCTGAAGAAGCTTGAGCCGCTTTTCCACGGCCAGGACGGCTGCCCAGAGGGTCAGGAGGACACTGTAGGTCAGACCTGGCGGGCGGGCAGACACGTCACCATGCGATGCTCCCTTGGGCCTTGATGCGGTGAGCCGGGTAAACAGAGGCACCAGGAGCTTGAGCGGCAGAAGCACCAGTGACGGACGGCCGTCACCGGTCCCGAAATAAATCGGCATCGTGTCAACCTCCGGGCCGAGCCACCGTCCGATGGCCGCACGGGCGGTGGACTTTCCGCTTCCGTCCACGCCAAGCAGAGCCACGACAATTCCGCCGCCCGGAGCTTGCCGGTTCCAGGGCCGGGGCAGATGCAGGTAGCGTTGGCCAACCGCGCCTGCCGCCCAGCGCCAGGTCCGGGCAGCACCCCTCAAGCTGGCTTCCGCGCCGTTGAACCGCCGATAGACCGAAAGCCGCCTTCTGACCATCCGGCGGACGGCACCCTGGCGCTCCAGCGGCGCTTCAGCGGCCAGGCATCCGGCCAGCGCGTCGGCCAGGTCAGGCCCCATCAACTCCGCGGCGCGCAGCCGGAGCACTTGCATGTCCACCCGCTCCGCAAGCGCCTGGCGGTCCGCCTCGAACTTTTCCCGTGCCGCCGTCCAGCTCCTGGCGACCACGGGATCGCTTCGTCTGAGTTCGAGCAGGCCCCGCACGATGAGCAACAGCGCCTCAGTCTCCGGATCAAGAATCCTTACGGGTAACCTGGGATCCGGAACCGACCAGTCGAGAACCCGCTCCTCCCACGGCAGCCGGTAATCCAACAGAAGCCGCCCGCCGGTGACGAGCGCCGTGTGCAGGTGCACATGCACGATCCGGCCGCTCGGTTCGTCATAACCAAGATAGTCGCATGTCGAAGGACAGGACCGGCTGGCGACGGCCGGAAACAGTTTGAACCCGGTTTCAAGAAGCAGCTCCTGAATCCTGTGCTGGTCCGGTCTGGAAACAAGCAGGTCAAGATCGGTTTTGCCAGCCAGCGCAGCCGGAAGGCGCCGGCCGCTCTTCCAGTAGCAGTAGCGGATTCCGCTGCGGCCAACCGCCAGCAACAGATCAAGGATCAAGTCGAGAACAGGCGGATCCTGATCCCCTCTTACCGCGCCTTCGTCCCTCATGCGACCTCCACGATATTTGACTCAGTCGCGCCGCGCAGACTGACGGCCCATGTCATTGCCTGGCCTTGCCGGCTTCCGCAAAATAGCTCCCGTACGCAACAAGGCATTCGCCGCTGTCGCCGTAGTTATAGCGCGCGTGTTTCTTCAGATTGACCCTCGATATGACAGCGCTAACCTTGTGTTTTGGGGCGCCGGCATCGAGCATGCCGCTTGGCAGGAGGCTCAAGGCGCTCATGGCGACGTCACGCCTCGTCTTCCCCCATTCGACCACGAATATGAACGCGTCAGCCAGGGAGAGAAGAAGCCTGGTTTCCGCTATCACCAGGAGCGGCGCGCTGTCGACTATGATGTCATCATATTCCTCGCGCAGCTTCGCGAAGAGGTTCGGCACACCTCCGGAGGCAAACAACGCCAAAGGCTCCGCCGGTGCGCCCCGCGGTGCGGCCAGGAAGTCGAGGGGAAGCCCGGGCACCCTCCGGACCGAATCCCTGACCGGACGTCCGCGGTCGAGAACATCCAGCAGGCCACAGTTGCCGCCACCGCCCAGTTCCCGCACAACGGCCGGCCGCCTGAAGTCCAAGTCGACCAGCACGACGCGCCGGCCGAGCGTGGCAAGGCAGACGGCAACACTGACGGCCAGCGTCGTTTTGCCCTCGGCGGGAACACTTGAACTGAACAGCAGGACCCTCGGCTTCCGGGTTTGCCGCGGGATCTGCAGCGACGCGACCACGCACCTTATGGCCTCGGCGTAGGGCGAGGACCGCTGGCCGAGAAGCGCCTGGTGTGGCCTGGAGCCACGCAGGCGGCGGGCCTCGGGAACGATGCCGATGCAGGGTATTCCGAGCGCCTCCGTCACCTCGCGTCCGCTCCGCAGCGTGCGGTCGAGATTGGCTTTGCCGACCGCCAGGAAGCTGGCAAAAATGAACGAAAGGCTCAGTGCCGGGGGAACGAACAGGACCGGGTTTACGGAACTCGGCTGGATTGGCGGCTGGGCCAGCGAAAGCACCCTTACGCCTGGGGAAAGGCTTTCCCGCTGTTCCCTGAGCTGCTCCTGCCGCAGCAGGAGGTTTTCGTACAGCCGGTGACTGGATGCTGCCTCGCGTCCCAGCTCGGAAAGGGAAATGTCCGTGCTGTCGCTGCGGATTGCCGCCAGCCGAAGCCGGATCGACTGCACCCGCGCAGCGGCAACCGTTACCTCGCGTTCAAGATCGGCGGCTGCCACCGCGCCTTCGTGCGCCATCTGACGGCGCACTTCGGCCAGCTCTGCCCGGAATCTGTCCGCCACCGGCGAGCCATGGACAAAGGACGCGTCCGCGGCGGCGATGGTCTGGAGCAGTGTCATCTCCCGCTCGCGAAGCTTCGCAAGAACCGGAGAACCTGTGCCGTCGCTTTGCGGCAAGCCACGGCGTGCCATGTCCGCGCGCGCCTTGACGACGGCTTCCTCAGTTTCAGCCGCCTCAAGCTGACGGTTCAGGTCGTCGGTCTGCCCGTCGCCTGCACCCGTGGGATTTGTGCCGGCCATGTTGTTCGCGAGGCGGTATGCCATAACGGCGGCGTCGATCTTCTGCACCTCGTCCCGCAGCTGCGGCGCACGCGTGGCAAGATAGGAAAGCGTACGGTCCGTCGACGCGCGCTTCTGCTGGTCCTGGCCGTCCACGTACAGGCGTGTCAGGCGGTTGGCCACGGCGGCGGCCTCTTCGGGACTGGCCGATGTGACGCTCACCGCGACAACATGGGAGCCGTTCTCCTGGGATACCTGAAGGTGACGCAACAGGCGGCGGGCACTGATCGGCCCCGGGTGGCCTGTTGCGGTAAACCATGCCAGTGGCGCCCAACCGGTCAGGCGCCGCCGCAGGTCACCCGGGTCGCCATTCGTGGCCATCGCCGCAACGGCAGCCTTGAAGGCCGGGTCGGAAGGGAGGCCGGCAAGCAACCGGTCGACCAGATCCGGCGAGGTCAGTGCCGCAATCTCGGTCTGCATGGACGCCTCGTCAGCGGCAACCTCGATCACCGATCCCTGGCTGGACATCAGCCCCTGGGGCTCGACCAGAATCTGGCTCTTGGCTGTATACCTTGGCGGCATGAGCAGCGGACCGGCACAAATCAGCGCGGTCCCCGTCACCGTGACCGCCGCGATCATCCGCCATGACCGCCGCAGGACGTGAAACAAATCCCCAAGCCGCGCCTCGGTTTGCATGGTCAAATCACCGCTGTCCGTTTGCCGCATGGCCGGTGTGCAGCCGCCGGTGTGGATGGGGAAGTCCGCGGCGCGCCCGCCACGAGGCAGGATACGATAGCGAACCAGAACAGCGGCTGCCGGATGATGAGATTTGTCATGCCGAAAAAGGCGAGGCAGCCGAGAAGTGTCGCCAGTCCCGCAAGGCCGCCACGCCAACCATAAAGAATGGCGGTGCCGAGAAGCCACAGGAAGCTCGCGGCCGCCAGCAGGCCGCCCTGCACGAAAAGGTCCAGGATCGTGTTGTGAGCTTCGAAGTTTGGTGCGCCGTTGTTTTCCGGGTGGGTTATGTTGCCGGGTTGCCCGGCCTCCGTGGCCCGTGCGTTTATCAACGATGGCGGTATCGCGAGATGCGGTCCCGGACCCAGCCCAAGCATGCCGGATTCAAAGCCCCGCGTAACCGCCTGCTGCCACAGCGCGAGGCGCAGGTCGGCCTCCTCGTGCGCCTCCTTGCCGCCGTTCTTCATCAAGCCCATCGCCAGGCCGCCAGTATCCGCCGGTCCGGACAGCACGGCCGGAAGCAGGGAAACCCCGAACACTGGAATGGCGATGAAAAAAAGAAGCGCCAATGCGACGCGCGGCTCGAGCGCCCGAGCAGGCGAGCGAAGCCACACCTGCAATTTCAGGCCGAGGAACACCAGACCGGCGGCGAGGATCATCAGGGTGAACGTGTCGCTTCCCGTCATGCGGCCAACCACGACCGGCAGGATTCCGCAAAGCACGGCGCCGACGCGCTCCCGGCGGCCGGCCGAAGTGTCCGCCAGGTGAAGCGACACAAGGGCAAGTGCCGCGCAGAGAAGCGCAAGCTGGTTGGGGTTCGCCGACCAGCCCCTGAGGCGGTCCCAGTACCAGGGATCCATGGAAGCAATCCGAACCAGGCCGCCAGCCGCGGCAAGCAGTCCTGCCAGCGAAACTGTGCCGGACAAAGCCAGCAGCCAGGCCACCCGACGGAGGGTCGTCGCTGTCTGCAGCCCCATCAGGCAGCTTACGACCGCAACGAGCGGGTACGCCATGATATCATGCAGGAACCACTGCGGGTCGGTCGGCTGGCCCAGCGCCAGCCCGGTTGCATATCCAAGGCTCTCCGCGAAAACGAACGCGCTCCAGAACCTGAGCAATACAGACAGCGCGGGAGTCATGACGGCCCCGCTTGCAATTTGACGCCATAGCACCGGGAGCGACCAGGCGACCAGAAACACCTCCCCGAGCCCAACCGGAGAACTGCCGGGCCGAAGCTGGGATGCCGTGGAGAGCAGCAGCCCGAGCGCCAGGAACCAATCGACGGACATCATGGCCGCTCCCGACTGGCGACGCTGGCAGTCACGCTGTCCCGGCCGCAGGCACGCCGCCGGCGCCGGCCCGCCTGTTCCGGCCACGGTATGGGCTGTTGAGAAGCTCGCGGTACAGATCTGCCTGCTGGGAGACAACAAGGGACAGGCTGAAACCATCCCTTACAACGTCATGCGCGCGGGCGGCCATGTCGGCCGCAGCCTGCCGGTGGTTCAGCATTTCAACGATCTTTGCCGCCAGGGCATCGGGATCGCGCGGCGGCACGACAAATCCGTTCCAGCCATCCCGCACGACATCGCCGCATCCGGCTATGCCAGTCGTAACGACCGGCACATCAGCCAGCGCCGCCTCAAGAAGGACGCGGGGAACCCCCTCCCGGTACTCGGTCGGAAACGCAAAGACATCGGCAAGGCGCAGGAGCGCCGGAACATCCGTCCGCAAGCCGGTGGCAATGACGTACGGGGCATGTCGCGCAATGTCGACCTCGCTGACCGCGTCCGGTCCCTCCGACTCGCGGGGCCCAACCAGAAGGAACCTTACATCGGCATGCTCGCGGTTCACGATCGCAGCAGCCTTGAGCAGGCTTGGTATGCCCTTCTGCCTGGTCATCCGGGTGACGCAGATGACCACTCTGCAATCCCCGAGTCCAAGCTCCTGGCGCAGCTGCGCACAGGGAGCCCCCAGCGCCAGTGCCTCTTCAAAGCCACTGACGTCAATGCCCGCTCCTGGAACATGCCTCCAGCGGCCGCCACGCAGCAGGTGGTGCCGCTCGAAAAATGCCTGATCCTCCCGGATTTCAAACACCGTTGCCGATGCAAACGGTGCGCCCAGCCAGTGCAGCGCCTGGTAGACCGGGCGGAGGGCGAGTGCGAGCGGCGCATTCGAGGAATAGATCCAGCCCCGGCCGTTGATCGTGCGGATAGCGGCGGTATCCGGGAAGTTTCGTGCCGCCAGCGGAAGAAGCAGACCGAGCTTCGAATCGAAGCTCTGGACAATCTCCGGACGGATCCGGTCAATAAGCCCGGACAGCTCGCCAAGCGTGCGCCAGTCAGCCAGGGGATTCAGGAACCGCTCGAGCCGGAACTCATGAAGTGGAATCCCGGCCTCAACGAACGGATCCCGCGGTGCCGCGCTGGCTGCTGCTGTCACCCGGTAGCCGTGCTTCCGCAGTGCGATCATGGCGGGGATCCGGAGATGGTGGTCCTCGCCTCCGATCATGAGCACATTAGGTTCCACGTTCCAAAGCTCCTTACTGGCAAGTTCCGCGTCCGGCTGTCAGGCATCCCAGGCGGGCCAGGTGACACAACCGGAGCCGGGAACGCGCATCCAAGTGCCATTGCCATGGTCCACTGGCTGCCTGGCCGGGGAAACGTGATTTAGCCTGCCCGCTCCGGGCCGCCCACTTGGCCGATGGATCTAGGTCCGATGGCCGCCCGACCTGGCCGAACGGTCTACACCCATCGGCCAACTCCGCGACGGCCACCCCTCCGGTTCTAGACCGATTGATGGATTGACCCCAGGCTGGCCGAACGGCATGTCATCACACTGTAACGAAGCGACCGCCGGCCGGAAGTCCCGGTTCCAGGCCATGCATTGCGTGCAGGTTGGCGCTATAGTTGGGAGGTTTCTATGAAAGCGGTGATCCAGTGCGGCGGCAAAGGTACGCGTCTCCGCCCTTACACAACCGTGCTGCCAAAACCCCTGATGCCGTTGGGGACAAAGCCTGTCCTGGAGCTCCTGATCAAGTGGCTCCGCCGAAACGGCGTCAGGGACATATACATAACAACGGGATATCTCGGGCATCTCATCCGCGCCTTTTGCGGGGACGGACAGCAATGGGATGTCAACATAACCTATACCAGCGAACCCGAGCCGCTGGGCACGATGGGGGCCTTGAGCCTGCTGCGTGACAAGCTCGACGGCACGTTCCTTGTGCTTAACGGCGACGTGGTCACTGACCTGAGCTTGAATTCCCTGATCTCGCACCATCGCCTCCACGGCGCCGGCATTACGGTTGCGACGGTCACCAGGAACATGCGCGTCGATTTCGGCGTCATCGAGGAAAGCGGCTTTACAGTTACGCGGTTCAAGGAGAAGCCGAATCTCAGCCACCTGGTCAGCATGGGCGTGTACTGCCTGGAAGCGGAAATGCTCGCACACGTGCCGACCGGGGTTCCGTTCGGGTTCGATGACCTGATGTTCCGCATGCTGGAACTCGGACAGCCGATAAAGACCTTCCTTCACAAGGGCTTCTGGCTCGATATCGGCCGCGTCGAGGACTTCCAGAAAGCACAGGAGCTCGGGTGCGATGAGGATGTGCCTCCCTACGAGACCGCGCCAATCTCGTTCGAATCGGTCGAGCTGAGCCGCTGACAGGCTCCGCCTGGCGGGCGCCTGACCGGCAGCCCGGGCGCCGGCCCATCGGTCTGGAGGACTGGGCCGCCAAGCCCGGCCGGCCGCGCGCGCCAGACGGAAACGCACTCCCACCTGAAGGGTATACACCGTGCTGCTAGTATCGGAACCAGGGCTCGGACCAGAAGAGACCGCGGCGCTCTCAGGCGTGATCGCGGACAACTGGATCACCATGGGCGACCGTGTGCGGGCGTTTGAGAAGGCGTTTGCCGCGGAGCACGGCGTGGCCGACGCGGTCGCCGTCAATTCATGCACGGCCGCGCTGCATCTGGCGCTCCAGGCTCTGGCGATCGGTCCGGGGGACGAGGTTCTGGTCCCTTCGATGTCGTTCGTCGCCACCTCCAACGCGGTTCTCTACACCGGTGCGCGGCCGGTATTTGTGGATATCGAGTCGCCCGGCGTTCCCTTGATGTCCTGCGCCCACGCTGCGGAGAAGGTTACGGCGAGGACAAGGGCCGTAATCATCATGCATTATGCCGGCTATCTGGCAGACCGTAGTTCGTGGCGGGATTTTGCCCGGACTTACAACCTGCCGCTGATTGAAGACTCCGCCCACGCCGTTGGACGGCTCAGGACAGGGCTGTTCGGCGATGCCGCGGCTTTCAGCTTCTACGGCAACAAGAACATGACCACTGGTGAAGGCGGGATGATCATTGCCCATGATCCGGCGGTCCTGGAGAAGGCAAGACAGGCCCGCGGCCATGGGATGACGAGCGGCACCCTCACGCGGCTTCGGGAACGGCCCGCAAGCTATGACGTCACCATGCTAGGCGCAAACTACCGGATGAATGAGTTGAGCGCGGCGATTGGCCTGGTACAGCTCGAAAAGCTATCCGGATGGAACGACACGCGTGAAACGTTGACGCGTGCGTATCGGCTCGCCCTGAAGGAAACCTGTCCTGGCCTGGACATCCCGTTCTCCGCGGATTGGCGATCCGCACACCATATAATGCCGGTTCTGTTGCCGCCGGGCGCCGACCGGATGGCCGTGATGAACAGTCTTCGCGACGCCGGGATACAGACCTCCATGCATTACCCGCCAATCCACCAGCTGTCCCTTTACAGCCAGATGTATCCTGGCACATCCCTTCCCCAGACGGAGGAATTCGCGGCGCGGCAGCTGACTTTGCCGCTCCATCCCAAGATGGAAGCCGCCCAGGTAGAAACCGTGGCGCGCGCCCTGGCGCACGCGTTGGCCGGCTAACGCGGAAGACCGGAATGTCAATAACAATAGCGCCAACCCCCTGGCTGGCCTTGGGCGCCGGCGGCGCGAGGCGGTCATTTGACATGGTGACTGCAGGGGCCGCGATCCTGTGGCTCTGCCCCCTGTTCGCGTGCATTGCTGTCGCGATTCTTCTGGAAAGCGGGCGCCCGGTCTTCTTTTCCCAGACGCGCCTCGGGCTGGACGGAAGGCATTTCAAGCTGCTCAAGTTCCGCAAGTTCGGTCCGGCCGAGGGCACTGGCGGCCTGCCAGTGACCCTGGCAAACGACACCAGGTTGACAGGCGTGGGCAAATTCCTGGAACGGACGAAACTTGATGAGCTTCCGCAGTTCTGGAATGTCCTTAAGGGGGACATGGCAATTGTCGGCCCGAGACCCGAGAGCCTCCGTTTCGCCGACTGCTTTTCCGGCCCGTTCCTTGCGTTGCTGCGACACAAGCCCGGTATATTCGGGCCTGCCCAAGCCATGTTCCGCAACGAAAGCGCACATTACGGCCCGGGCGGCGACCCCGAGACCACCTACCGGAAATTGCTTTTCCCCGCCAAGGCGGCCATCGACCTGGGGTATTATGACGGCCGGACGCTGATGCGGGATATGATCTGGATCTGCCTCAGCATCGGTGCGATCTTTGGCATCCCGCTAGCCGGGCAACGAAACCTCCAGCCCGGCCAGGCGAAGGCGGTTCAGTGAGGCTCGGGAGCGCGGCCAGCGTTGCCCGGCATTGAGCCGTTGGGGCGGAAACCACCAAGGGAAAATGAAATGCACTATCGGGGACTCAAAGTTCTGGTAACCGGAGCCGATGGATTCATCGGGTCCCATCTGGTGGAGGCGCTTGTGGGCCAGGGGGCGCAGGTCACCGCGCTGTGCCTCTACAATTCCTTCGACATGCACGGCTGGCTTGATGATGTGCCTGCGCCGGTGCGTTCAGGCTTGAGACTGGTGCGGGGGGATATCCGCGACGGCGCGTTCGTGCGGCGGGTCGTGGCTGGCCAGGAGGTCATCTTCCATCTTGCGGCACTCATTGCAATTCCACATTCATATGCCTCGCCCCAGTCATTCGTCGATACCAACGTCGTCGGGACGCTGAATGTTCTGGAGGCCTGCCGCGAATCGGGAATCGGCCGCATGGTTCACACCTCGACAAGCGAGGTGTACGGTAGCGCGATCACGGTTCCCATCAGGGAAGCCCATCCGTTGCAGGGGCAGTCGCCATACTCCGCCTCCAAGATCGGGGCGGACATGATGGCGGAGGCATTCAGCCGGTCCTTTGGGCTGCCGGTGGCCATACTGCGCCCGTTCAACACTTTTGGGCCGCGCCAGAGTGAGCGGGCGGTGATTGGATCGACCATACGCCAGATACTTGACCCCCGGTGCGCTTCGGTGCGCCTCGGGTCGCTTGAGACGGTTCGTGATTTTACTTACGTCGAGGATACGGTCGCGGCATTCCTGGCGATAGGCAGCGCCGCCGCAATCAAGCTCGGCTCGCCTTACAATGCCGGTAGCGGCAAGGCTGTAACCGTCGGCGAACTCGTTGACGTGCTTTTCGGGATAACGGCTTGCACGAAGCCAGTGGAGCGGGAGGCCTCCAGACTCCGCCCGGTGAACTCGGAGGTGATGGCCTTGCTGGCCGACAGCAGCCGGTTGGCCGCCGACGCAGGGTGGGCACCGCGCATAAATCTCCGGGATGGGCTGGCGCGGACCGTTGAGTGGTGGAAGGAACGTCTCGCCCTGGGTCATGTGCGCCGGGAGGCAAGTGTCATCACCTGAGCATTACGCCCAAACCCGGTGAAGCGGGAGATGCCCATCCGGCCGGAGACCACGGGCGGTGCCGCGCCCCTCAACGGGAATCAGGCCTCTTGCTTGGCAGGCGGCCTCTTAGGCGCGCCGGGGAGAACGATGGCTCGCAGGTTCAAGAAGGAAGAAATCATTGGGGTGCTGGGTGAGTACGCCTCGGGTGGCACAGTAAAGGAGGTATGCATGCGGCACGGTATCAGCGAAAGGACGTTTTACCGCTGGCACGCGAGATGGGGCGATCCGTCTGGGAGCGTAAGCCTGTTGGCAATGAAAGAAGAGAACTCCAGGCTGAAGGAATTACTGGCTGAAGCAATACTTGATATCGAGGCTCTAAAGAGATCGACGCGTCAAAAGAATGGAAGGCGCTGATTGAAACGCCAGACCGGCCCTCCTCGCAAAGCCGGGAACGCCGCAAGTCGGTTCCGGGCGCCCTTTCAGTAAGTTGCTTTGGATGCCGCAAAGCAGGACTAGAGAAGCAAGTCCCGCGAAGTGGAACACGGTTTCCTGTGAGTCCAAAGCTGGAGGTACTTCCCGGCGCAACTCGTACAGCGTATGACGTTACCGTCATGACAGACACGGCTTCCGCCGTCCCGGCGCACCGGGTGCGGAGACTGCTGCGCGGGCAGAGCCTGGGGTGGCGGGCGGTTATTGAGGCCAACATAGGGAAGCGCTTGAACATGTGCGGGATCGTTGGTGTCATCGGGTCACGGCCGGCAGCGCCGGTTCTGTTGGATGCACTGCGGCGGCTGGAATACCGGGGCTACGACAGTGCCGGGATCGCCACCCTGGTGAACGGCCACATCGACCGCCGCCGCGCCGAGGGCAAGCTCGGCAGGCTGGCGGCGTCTCTGGAGCGCGTGCCGCTGGCCGGCACGACCGGCATCGGACACACCCGCTGGGCAACGCACGGCGCGCCGACCGAGAGCAACGCGCATCCGCACGGCACGTCGCGAGTCTCGATCGTGCACAACGGCATCATCGAGAACCATGCGGAACTGCGGGCCGAGCTGGAGGCCGAGGGGCAGGAGTTCAGCACCGGGACCGACACCGAGACGGTGGCGCAGCTCATCGACCTGCATTTGCGGCGCGGCATGGACCCGGTGACGGCTGCCGACACGGCGTTCCGCCGGCTTGAGGGCGCGTATGCGCTGGCGATCATCTTTGCCGGCCACCAGGAGCTCATGATCGGTGCCCAGCGCGGCGCGCCGCTTGCGGTGGGGTTCGATGACGGGGAAATGTTTCTCGGTTCAGACGCGCTCGCGCTGGCGCCGCTGACCCGCCGCATCGCGTATCTCGAAGACGGCGACTGGACGGTGCTGAACCGGACCGGCGCCCGGTTCTTCGACGCGGCCGGCGGGCCGGTCGAGCGCGAGGTGAAACTGGCGCAGTTCACCGGGGCGTCGATCGGCAAGGGCAGCTACCGCCACTTCATGGAAAAGGAGCTGCACGAACATCCGGCGGTGATCGGCGACACGCTGCACGGGATGGTGAGCCCGGCGTCTCGCGCCGTGGCGCTGCCGGACCTGCGGCTGGACTGGACCCGCATCCCGCGCGTCACCATCAGCGCCTGCGGCAGCGCGTTCTATGCGGGGCTGGTCGGGCGGTGGTGGTTCGAGTCGGTCGCGCGGATGCCGACCGATGCAGATGTGGCCAGCGAGTTCCGCTACCGCACGCCGCCGCTGCCGGAAGGCGGACTAGGCCTGCTGGTCAGCCAGTCCGGCGAGACCGCCGACACGATGGCGGCCCTTCGGTACATGCGGAGCGAGGGCCAGCAGGTTCTGTCGATCGTCAACGTGCCCGAAAGCAGCATGGCCCGCGAATCCGACGCGGTGCTGCCGACGGTGGCAGGTCCGGAGATCGGGGTTGCCAGCACCAAGGCGTTCACGGCGCAGCTTTGCGTGCTGGCCTGCGTGGCGCTGGCGGCGGGGCGGGCAAGGGGCGCGGTCACCGCGGCGCAGGAAGCGGCGATGACCGCTGCGCTGCTGGAGGTTCCCGCCCTGGCGGCCCAGGCCCTCGACCGGCATGAGGAGATCAGGGCGCTGGCAGCCCGCGTCGCCCGGGCCCGCGACGTGCTCTATCTCGGCCGGGGCAACTGCTATCCGATCGCGCTGGAAGGCGCGCTGAAGCTGAAGGAGATCAGTTACATCCATGCCGAGGGCTACGCCGCCGGCGAGATGAAACACGGGCCTATAGCGTTGATCGATTCTGCCGTGCCGGTGATCGCGATCGCGCCATCCGGTCCGCTGTTCGAGAAGACCGCGTCCAATCTGCAGGAGGCGGCGGCCCGCTGCGGCCAGGTGATCGTGTTCAGCGACGCGGCGGGGGCTGCGAAGCTGAAGAGCATCGCGGCGGAGACCGTGGTGATGCCTTGGGCCGATCCGTTCGTCGCGCCAATCGTCTATGCGATTTTGGTCCAGCTCCTGGCCTATCACGTGGCGGTCATTAAGGGAACCGATGTGGACCAGCCGCGGAACCTGGCAAAGTCCGTGACGGTGGAGTGAGGATCGCCGGATTGGCGGAATCCCTTCGAAACGACGGCTTGCGCCAGCCTGCTTGTTGGAAAGCAAACGCGGCGGTCGCCACCTATGGAGGGTGAATGACTGGCGGGACACCCCTGCGCCGCCGCCATAACGCTGTACGGCGCTCGCTTGACGCTGGTGAACGCGGCCGGCGGCTGCATGCGGCGGAACCCTCAGCGGCCACACCGGCGGTGTGGCGGCCGCATTGCCGACGGCCAGGGTTGCTCGCAGCACGGTCGGGCGGGGCGTCAAGGATCCGGAGGAGCCCGGCCCGTTGACCGGCAAGGTGCGAGGAAGGGAACGGGGCCGGGCTGACCTTGCAGGTCTGCCATTATCCGTCTGGAACATCGGGTAGCGCCGGCAGCTGGCGCGGTGGCGTTAGCCTTCCGGCGCTGTCGCGCGCCACTGCAGGGCTGGCCCTCACGGGTTCGTCCTTGACCAGCCGGGTTGCCGGACACGCTTCCCCGGTGCGCACCAAAGTTCTGCCACGCGTGCTGTCACCTTTCCCCGGTGAGGGGCGGCAGCTTCTTGCCGGCGCCGTGGCCGGAGCGGCGCTTGACTTGGCCCAACGTTCCGGGCACGTTTCCTCAATGGGCACAGTTTCATTGCTTGGAATTCGGCCCCGCCGGAACCACGCCCGCCTCACCAATCCACCATCGCAGTTACGGACTGGCGGCAATTCAGGGATTTGAGGCGGTGCGGGAAGCCGGAGATCAGACAGGTTTGGATGTCCTGGCATGTCGGCTTCGCGGTCTGCGGCGTCGTTTCGCGGTGCGCGCCCTGCCCTGCCTGCTTGGGATTGGCACGTCAGCGGTCACGGGCACCCCGGCGTGCGGGCAGCTATGGGCGCCGGACCACATCGTCGTTGTTGTGTTGGAGAACCGGGACCTGGACCAGGTCGTTGGATCGACACAATGCCCGTTCATCAACACGAGGCTGATCCCCGAAGGCGCCCTGCTCAGGAACTCGCTGGCGATCGGCCACCCAAGTCAGCCGAACTATCTCGAACTCTTTTCCGGTTCGCCACAGATGACACAGGGCAGCGATGGGCCGGTGCCGGGCTCGCTCGCCCCGGCGGGCGCGCCCGGCACCGGCCCCGGTCTCGACGCGCCGAACCTGGGTGCCGCGACCATCGCCGCGGGCAGGACCTTCGCGGGATACGCTGAAGGCCTGCAACTTGCGGGCGATCCGCTGGCTTATGCAGGCGGCGGCCGCAGCAGGCTGCTCTACGTGCGCAAGCACAATCCGTGGTCCAACTTCATAGCCCGGGCGCCAGCCGGGCAGCAGTTGCCGGCAGACGTCAACCGTGACTTCTCCTCTTTCCCGGCCAACGATTTTATGCGCCTTCCTGCGTTGTCCTTTGTCATCCCAAACCAATGCCATGACGCTCACGGCACAGCGGCGGATTGCCCGGACGGCGACGCAAACCTTGCCGCGGCGGACCGGTGGCTTGAGGACCATCTCTACGGCTACGCGCAATGGGCGAAGGCGCACAACAGCCTCCTGATCCTGACTACCGACGAAGGCGAGGTTGCCGTCGGACGCGACCCGGCCACCGGTCTGGAACTTACGCGGATCACAACCGTGCTCGTCGGCGGACGGATACGGCCCGGAGACTATCAGCGGCGGATCGATGTATACGGATTGTGTGCCCTGATCGCGTTGGTTGAAAACGCTGCGCCCCCGGCTGCGTGTGGCCAGCCTGCTGCGCTCGCCGAAGCCAGGGGGCTGGCCGACGCCGTCATGTTGTCAGAATAACCGATAGCGGGCGGGGACTGCCCGAGCCACACACGGGGAACACCAGCATGCCCGTTGTGCCGGCAGGCCACCGCCGAGGACACTGTGATGGGCTCGAAGCGGGGCGCGGCCCTCCCCGCATCCCGTCTCCTATCTGCCATCTACCGCATCGCCATACAGGAGTTGTGAAAGCAAATGGATGCAGTTCCGGCATATTGCCCGGCCTCAAAGTCCACCGCCGTTTGGCTACCCGGGACCGTTCGCGGCACGCTCCTGCTCGGCGCTGCAACGGCCCTTGCCGCTTGCGCGACGGTGGCACGCCAAATTCCGCCCGCGCCGCCGGTTCCGGCTGATGTCTCCACAACGCCCAGTCTGCCGCCCTACCGACTCCAGGTGGGCGACGTGCTGGACCTCCGGCTGATGCTCAATCCGGAGCTGAACGAGGAGGTCACGGTACGGCCGGACGGCCATATTTCCACGACCGTCGTCCCCGACCAGATCGCTGCCGGCCGCACCGTGCCGGAGCTGTCGTCCGCGCTGCGGCGCGACTACTCGCGTGACCTGCAGAATCCCCGCGTCTCAGTGGTGGTGAAGTCTTTCGCACCAACCCGAATTTATGTCGGCGGCCAGGTGGCGGCGCCGGGCGAGTTCATCACCGTCGGACCGACGCTGACCCTGTCGCAAGCGATCGCGCGCGCCGGCGGGACGAAGGTCTCAGGCGACGAGACCAGTGTCATAATTATCCGGCGCGGCGCGAACGATGTGCCGGAGTTCCTGTCCACACACTACAATGCGATCGTCCACGGCCGGGACGCCGGGGCTGATGTCCAGCTGGCCCCTTACGACGTGGTGTACGTGCCGAGGACTGGCATCAACGAGGTCTACAATTTCGTGAACTCCTATCTGCTGCAGTTCGTGCCCATAACCTGGGGCTTCTCCTACGTTGTGAACAATACGGCGGCCGGCACGACGGTCCTTGGCAACAGCACGCACTGATTGGTTTCCGTTGAGGCGAATGCTCCGGGCGAGCGGGTAGCGGAAGGGGTTTCGCCGACGGCGCGGGCCGGCGCAAGCTGGCCCGCGATGCAGCGAACGGAGCCCGTCACTTCCCTCGCCGCGCCGCCATCGCCAGCTCGGTCCGGTTCCTCGCGTTTGTCTTGTTGAGGATGCTGTGGATGTGCGCCTTTACGGTGCTCAGTGACATGTTGAGTTTATGCGCAATGACTTTGTTCGGACTGCCTTGGCACAGATGGTCCAGGACTGCCCGTTCCCGTGGTGTCAGGCGCGCGTCAATGGAGTGCCCTACGGGCTCTGGTGCCGGGTGGACAGGAATCCGCTCCGAGGGCCGGCCATGAACCTGGCGGCGTGGAAAGTAGGTTCCGCCAGCCATTACAAGGCGCAACGCTGCTGAGGCCACTTCGGTATTGGTTGAAGTCGGTATATATCCACTAAGACCAAACCGGTCCACCCACACATCTGCTTTGGCCACCTCGTCATCTGCCACGATCGCGATGACTGGCACGCCTGGAAGACGCAGCCGAAGCTGCTCCAGCTTCCCTTCGAGCCATTGGCCAACCCACTCCATGGTATCGCTGCCCACCACAACGGCCGCAGTTCGTCCGAAGAGAGCTCGTTCCACAGGCAAGTGCAGATCCGGCGCGGCCAAAATCTCAAAATCTGGACAGGCTGCCCGCATCCACATGGTCCAGCAGTCGCGGACAAATTCATGGCGTTCAATTATTTGGATAAATCGCACGCCCTCCGCAAGGCGGGGCGCCAGAGGCTCATTGTCAGCAAATCCGTCATAGTTGGTCGTTGGCGGGCCGCATCCATGCATCTTTTCCCCCTTGGCCCGGCATTATGTCACCGCGGTGTCACAAACTTATCAAATTCATCCATAACAGCAACTGATTTTGCGGCACCTCACAGATTGGTCACAATGTGACAGCATGACAAATACCATAGGTTGCCGAACGGGAGTTATTGTGTTTTGCGCTACAATCTTTGCTAGAACCATGGCCGCACGCACCGCCTTTTCGGCCGCTCCGGAGTTCACTGCAGTGCAGCAATAAACGGCCGTTGCGGGCTGTTTGGCCGGGAGCACGTGCGGGTGGCGCCTTGCCGGCGGCGGTGCGAATCGGCGCTGGCATTGCCCCATGCGCCACGGGCGGCATCTCCGCCTCAGCCGGCCAGCCCGCCCGTTCGCCCATGCATGCGCGGATTCGCGGATTCTAACCGCCGCCGGCGCCCTGCCGTTTGTCCACGCTGCGGGCTGCCGAGGCGGACTTTGCCCCGAGTGCCGTCAGCAGGACTCTGACCCGCGTGCCGCTAACGCATTGTGTTGCGCAGGTTGAGCGGGCTGCCTATGTCGGCGATCGGCGTCCCGTTCAGCAGGCGGCCGCCCAACGCGTCACCAAGGTGTCCGGGCAGGTTGGCGGGGTCACCGTTGTAGTCCTTCAGCTTCAGCGCATAAAATATGAGGCGGTCACGCTCCATAATCATTGGGAAAGGCCACCGCCAGTCCCCGGAGAGAACGGACCTGACCGACGTGACGGCGCAAGGGTTGTCGTCCGTCAAGGTCAGGGCATGCTGCGTGACCACAGCAAAGGGCATGATGCCGCTGGCGCCTGGATAGCTGGCATCAAGCTCCGGCGCGCGCAGGTCGCCCCCGGCCATCCTTCCATACGACTCGAAAAGCAGGTTCTGCGGAACCGTTACCGACTTGTAGCCGGCGACAGCGATGTCCGGCGAGACACAAACCATGAAGTTGCCCTTTCCATCGGGGCCGTCCGGCGGCACCGAGTTGGCTTTGGCCGTGTCGGTGGAGATCCTCGCTGCAGGGTTGGCGGGATCCTGCCTGGCCGCGTCATCGTCGCTCATTGCCAAAGTGTCGCCGATATCCGTGACCACTATCGCCCGGATCACAATCATTCCCCTCAGCCTCTCCAGGTTGTTTGGCTGTGGCAGCCTGTCGATCGGATACCCCAGGACGTGCGCAAAGTCCCAAACATGGTCCGGTGACACGTGCCACGCCGGAAGGCTGGCGGCGCTGGGGGTCCACATTCGCGCGCCAACTTCCCCGCAAGGCTTGTCGCGCGAAAGTTCCAGGCCTCCGGTCGTGACGATTGCGGCATCCAGGTTTACGGTCTCATTGCGGTAGGCATCTTTGGTCCAAGGGTCACGGAGATCGCCGACGCGCTGGCCGCCGTCCTCGAACACCGACAGCCTTGGGAGAACGACCTGGTTCGGGAACGTCGGGTTATCAGCCGTTTTGGTCAGGCATACCCTGACCAGGCCAGGTGATTGCGGTTGATCTGGCGGAGCCTCGACCGGCTTTGCGGTCTGGACCGGCTGGCCCGCCTGCGCTGTCTGACCCCGTGCAGCCGAGGGCGCCGGGGGTGCCGGCCCCGCGTCGTTCCGCAGCATCCAGCCAATTGTCCAGAACGCCTGCTGCTGTTCGTCTTTCCCTACGATCCGCACATTTACCCATGCCTGAGGCGCAGCCGCGCGGTCGACGACAACCACCGGCATTCCGTCCGCCGGCGCGGCGGCGCATCCCCCGAGGTGCCCGGCCAGAGCGGCTTGCCCACTGCGCAGCAAGGCTATCAGCGTTGCAAGTTCCTCCCGGCTTTCACAGAGAGGAGTATGTCGCTTTGTAAACGTCGGCTTTGAATAATCCACCGCCGGAAAGCCCTCTTCCGCAATGGCCGGAGCCACCGTCGCCATAGCGCACAGGACCGCAATGCCCGCAGGCATCGCCAGCCCGGCAGCCACTGAGACAACCCGCATACCGAGCAAGCCGCATCTACGCATGGCCAACCTTTCGACGACCGCGTGCAAAACCAGGAAACTGAGGCATCAACCCAAAACTCATAACTCACAGTAACCGTGAAGACGTTACCTTACAGCTGTCAGTGTCCGGCATGGCCTGCGCTGCCTGATTTGGGCGGGGGATGGGCAACGCCAAGCCGGCTCGGCTTGCGATGGCCACTTCAGCCCGGTTGCTTGTGCTTGGCGTTGGACGTGCACCTTTTACGGCGCCCCAGCCGGCGCCGCCGAAATCTCAAAATCCAGAAAGGCCTCACGCCGCCAGCGGTTCCCGCAGCTATGGGAGACGTTTAATTATTTGGATGAGTCCCGCGACGCCAGAAATTCATCGTCCACGGTCTCCGCGTTCATCACACCAACAGCCGCCGGGAAGCCGGATCCGTTCATCGCCCCACCCTTGGTCCTGATTGTATCAACAACCCGTCAAATGTAGCTTAGCCTGCTGTGATAGCACCGACCTTTTTCGCTGCCTCACCGATTTGTTATGTCCTTCTGCATTGACAACCCAGCACCTTACCAAAGCGCGAGGCCTCGGCTCCGGTAACAACCAATGCTGGAAGTCCGCTGGCGCGGTTAAATCGTTGCCGCACCGCAGCACGCAACCGCCTGGCACTGCGAGTTCAATGAGCACCCGCCCGAGTCGGGAAAACGCCGGTGCAGCCCGCTCGGGCGATCGTGGTGGCGCATGTTTAAGCGGCGGACGCGCCAGGGTACCCCGCATCTGCTGACCGCGATCTGTGCCGCCCTGGGACAACCACCGCGGCCGGCGGACACCACCGACCAGTCCCCGATCACAACCTGCGCGTAGCCCCTTCTCCTGGTCGAGGAGCCTGCCCAGCCCACAGCCTTTTCGCGGCTTCGGCGTCGCCGCCCTGCTGCGGCGCATCGGGCCACGCCGTGAAATCGCCTCGATCGGCTTCGTGCCGTTGCCTGACCAACAGTTGTCCCTCCGGTGCGACCTCCAGCGCGGCTCGGGGGGAAGCGGCCTATCCCGCGAGCGCCAGCGCTTGGTGGCATGACGTTCGTTCAATACCCCTGCAAGTCATACACCGGCCGGGTGCCCGGGAGCGGTTTTGGCGCATGGCGACATCAGGACGCTCAAGTGAGGATAATTTGACAAAATCAGATTCCCGGCTGGCGGCTGCCTCGGGCGGAGGCCGTATCGCGTGCGGAACGGGCTGACCGCCCTGCATTTTCCATCTTGACACCGATTTTGTTCGGGGAATCAATGGGACTCCACCGAATCGAGCGGATGGGAAGGCGGAATGGATCAAACAGTTCGTCGCGTGACCGTATGTGCGGATGAGGTCTGACCGGATCGTTGGTCGAAGGGATAGCGGACGCGTT
>Ga0302320_10002972_pt1 | contig 39555 bp, 26 predicted proteins | sample Bog_T0_3_FD_202130 | JGI IMG/M metagenome (GOLD analysis project Ga0302320, IMG submission 202130) | Peat permafrost microbial communities from Stordalen Mire near Abisko, Sweden - Bog_T0_3 | ecosystem: Environmental > Terrestrial > Soil > Wetlands > Peat | place: Sweden: Abisko, Stordalen Mire... | reverse complement strand
TCGCCCACCTGCCGACGGGCCACTTCGGGTCCCACCTCTTCCTCGTGGACGACTTCGTCCGGTCCTGCTCCACGGGGACCCTTCCCCCGAACCACGTGTGGGCGGCGGCGCGCTACAACATCCCCGGGATCATCGCGCACGAGTCGGCCAAGCGCGACGGGGAGCTCATGCCGATACCCGACTTTGGCGATCCCCCGGACGGAACGGCGCGCCTGTCCGACGTCCTCGCGGAGCTCGCGCCGGTTCCCCCCGCGTGGAGCCTCCCGAAGCCGGCGTACGTGGGCGAGTCGTGGTGGTGAGGCCCCAGGAGCCATGAGTCCGGCCCCAAGACCCTAGGAGATCCCGCCATGGCTTCGTCCCCAGAGCCGGTCGCGGTCAACTTTCGCTACCTGGTCCCGATCTGCCTGGTTGCCGCGCTCGGGGGGCTCCTCTTCGGCTATGACACCGGCGTCATCTCGGGCGCCATCGAGCCGCTCACGGCCCGCTTCTCCCTGAGCGCCCTCATGAAGGGCTGGGTCTCGGGCTGCGTCCTCGTGGGATGCGCGGCCGGCGTCCTCTGCGTCGGGACCCTCTCCGACCGGTTCGGGCGGCGCTTCCCGCTCTTCCTCTCTGCGGTCCTCTTCCTCGTCTCCGCGGTGGGCACGGCCGTCCCCCAGCACGTCTGGGTGTTCATCCTCTTTCGCTTCGTCGGGGGCGTGGGCATCGGGGTCGCCTCCATCGCGACCCCCATGTACATCGCCGAGATCGCGCCCGCCCAGGTCCGCGGGCGCCTGGTCGCGGTGAACCAGATAGCGATCGTGATCGGGATAGCGGGCACGTCGTTCGTGAACTACGCCATCGCCGGGCATGGCGACCAGGCGTGGCTCATCGCCACCGGGTGGCGGTGGATGTTCGCCTCCGGGATCGCCCCGTCGGTCGTGTTCGGCCTCCTGCTCCTGAGGATTCCGGAGAGCCCCCGCTGGCTGGTCGAGATGGACCGGGAAGGCGAGGCCCGGGGGATCCTGGCAAGCGTCGGGGGCGACGCCTTCTGCGCGTCCGAGTTCCCGGAGATCAAGGCGGCGATTTCGCGGGACCTGGCCGATCACATGGCGCTCTTCTCGCGCCGGCTCATGCGGCCACTCCTCCTCGGCGCGACCCTCGCAATCCTGCAGCAGGTGACGGGGATCAACGTGTTCATGTATTTTGGCGCCTCCATCTTCAGGAGCCTGAGCGCGTCGACGGGGGTCGACGCCGGCCTCCTCCAGCAGGTGATCATCAACGGCTCCTGCGTCATCTTCACTCTTATCGCCGTCGCCTCCGTCGACCGGTGGGGCCGGCGGCCGCTCATGCTGCTGGGGACCGCCGGGATGGGGGTGGCGCTCCTCGCGATGGGGGTGATCGCCCAGTTCTCCCCCAATCCCGCCGCCACGGGCGCGTGGATGCTCGCCTTCATCATGGTCTACATCGCCGCCTTCGGCCTGTCCGTGGGGCCTGTGACCTGGGTGATCCTCTCAGAGATCTTCCCGACCCCCGTGCGCGGCCGGGCGCTCGGACTCGTCACGTTCCTGCTCTGGACGGCGGACTACGCCGTCACGCAGAGCTTCCCGGTCATGGACGCCCCGGGCTCGTGGTTCGTCCAGACGTTCCACCATGCATTCCCCTTCTACACGTACACCGCATTCTGCGTCGTCCTAATACTCGTGGTCTGGCGCCTGGTGCCCGAGACGAAGGGCAGGACGCTCGAGGAAATTGAGCTAAGCTGGACGGCCTGACCGCCGGCAGGACCCCGCGCCATGAGCCAAGACACCGGACCCTCGACACTGCCCCGCCCCGCCGGGAGGCTCGACTACAGCCTCGTGGGGGTAAACGCCGCGCGCGCCGTGGAGGCGGGGCTCGCCGAGGCCGACTGGTACCAGTCGCCCGTGCCGCGCCCGGTGATGCGCAGGCTCCTCGAGCGGCGGAACGGACCGGCGGTCCGTGACACGCTCCTCTGGTTCGCCCTCATCATCGGGTCGGGATGGGCGGGCTACGCGCTCTGGGGCTCGTGGTGGGCCATCCTCCCGTTCGCGGTCTACGGCGTCCTCTATGCCTCCACCTCGGACTCGCGCTGGCACGAGGCCGGGCATGGGACGGCCTTCAGGACGGACTGGATGAACATCGCCCTCTACGAGATCGCCTCGTTCATGGTGATGCGCGAGGCGACCGTGTGGCGCTGGAGCCACACCCGCCACCACAGCGACACGATCATCGTCGGCCGGGACCCGGAGATCGCCGTGCCCAGGCCGCCCGACGTGAGGGCGATCATCCTCAATTTCTTCAACCTGCCGGTCTATCCCAAGTATTTCCGGCACATCCTGATGCATTCCCTTGGGAAAATGGGGGCGGACGAGAGGACGTTCATCCCCGAGTCCGAATTCCCCAAGGTCTTCCTGAGGGCCCGGATCTATGTCCTCGTCTACGCCGCGGTGATCGGGCTCTGCCTCAGCACCCGGAGCATCCTGCCCCTCATGTACGTGGGCCTCGTGAACCTCTACGGCGCATGGATGGTGAGCGTCTACGGGCTCACCCAGCACGCGGGCCTGGCCGAGAACGTCCTCGACCACCGGCTCAACTGCCGGACCGTCTACATGGGCGTCGTCCACCGGTACCTGTACTGGAACATGAACTATCACGTGGAGCACCACATGTACCCGCTCGTGCCCTACCACGCGCTCCCGCGCCTGCACGAGGTCGTGAAGGACGACATGCCGACCCCCTACCCGAGCCTGATCGCGGCCTGGAGGGAGATCGTTCCCGCCCTGGCCCACCAGGTCCGGGACCCCGCGTTCCACGTGAAGCGCCGGATCCCGGAGCCGAAGCCCCGGGCACCCGAGCGTGGCGTCGCCCCCTCCGGCGGTCCCGCTGCCGATCCCGAGGGCTGGGTGCAGGCCTGCAGGTCGGACGACCTCCGGCCAGCCGACGTCGTCCGGTTTGACCACGGCAGGAAAAGCTTCGCCATCGTCAGGGATGAGGGCCGGAAGCTCTATGCGACCGACGGCATGTGCACCCACGGGAACACCCACCTCTCGGACGGCCTCGTGAAGGGGTCGATCATCGAGTGCCCGAAGCACAACGGCCGCTTCAACCTTGCGGACGGCTCCCCCGCGCGCACCCCCATCTGCCGGGGCCTTGCCACCTACCCGGTGGAGGAGAGGGACGGCCTCATCTTCATCAACGTGCTTCGCCCCGGGGGCTCGGGGGCCCGCGCGCCGAGGACCTGCACGCTCCGCGTGGTCGCAAACCGCAACGTGTCCACCTTCATCAAGGAACTCACGCTCGAGCCGGCGGACCCGTCCGGGGAGATTGAATTCACGCCGGGCGACTACCTCCAGCTCGACATCCCGGCCTACGAGCGGATCCCGTTCAGCGGGTTCGACATCCCCGAGCCGTATGCGTCGGTGTGGAGGACCCAGCATGTCTTTGACCTGGTGGCGACAAACCCGACGCCCGGCCGACGCAACAACTACTCGATCGCAAGCAACCGCTCGCTCGAGCGCACCCTGCGCTTCAACGTGCGGATCGCGACGCCTCCCCCGGGCCAGGACTGCCCGCCGGGGGCGGGCTCCTCCTATGTGTTTGGCTTGAAGCCCGGCGACACAGTGACCGCGATCGGCCCGTTCGGGGATTTCCACATCAAGCCCACGGGCAAGGAGATGGTGTATATCGGAGGCGGCGCGGGGATGGCCCCGCTCCGCGCACACCTCTCGCACCTCCTGGAGACCGAGGGGACCGCCCGGCGCCTGAGCTTCTGGTACGGCGCGCGCTCCCGGCAGGAGATCTTCTACGAGGACTATTTCCGGGGGCTCGCGTCGGCGCACCCGAACTTCACGTTCCGCCTGGCGCTTTCCTCGCCGCTGCCCGAGGACGCATGGCAGGGCGACCTCGGGTTCATCCACGAGGTCGTCTGGCGGGAGTACCTGTCCAGGCACCCGAACCCGAAGGCCGTCGAGTACTACCTCTGCGGTCCCCCGATGATGATCCGGGCTTGCAACAAGATGCTCTCCGAGGCGGGAGTCTCTCCCAGCCAGATCGCCTACGACGAATTCTGAGGCGGCAACGAGTCAAAACCACGCTTCCCACCATGAACACCCTGCACGACCTTTCCTTGAAAACCAGGGGCGCGGTTTTCCTTCGCCCCGTCGTCGCGGCGAACGCGGTGCTCGTTCTCCTCGGCCTCTTGGTCGGCGCCGGCCAGCGCCTGCCGGCCGCGGATCAGCCAAACCCACCCGCCGTCTATGCCGTGGAGCCCCAGTTCCGGCTCCTTCAATTTGGCGAGGTGATGCCCACGGGGTGGATCCGCGAGCAGATCATCCGGGACCTGAAGGGCGGATTTGCCGGGCACCTGCCCGAGATCGCGCCCAACACGTGCGGGGACCTGATCTTTGGCATCAACCGCAACACCCCCGATCACATCCAGAATGCCGGCGGCGGAAGCTGGGGCGGGGCCGAGGGGGCCTGGTGGAAGGGCGAGACCGAGGGCAACTGGCGGAGCGGCAACACGATGATGCTCTGGATGACCGGCATCCCCGAGATGCAGGCCGAGGCCGCAAGGCGCGTGGCCTACCTCCTCGGGACCCAGGACCCCGACGGCTACATGGGCATCTACGGGCCCACGCTCCGTTTCCCGGCGGGCGACGTCGACAATGGCGAACTCTGGACCCAGACGACCATCCTGAGGGGCCTGATCGCGTACTACGAGGCGACGGGCAGGGCGGACGTCCTGGCCGCCGTCGAGAAGTCCGTGCACCTGACGATGAGCCACTACCGCCCCGGCGCCACGGACCCGTACGGCGCCGGCACCATGAGCCACAACCTCATGTACGTGGACGTGGTCGAGCGGCTCTACGACCTGACGGGGGACACCGCGTACCGCGACTTTGGGGTCTACCTCTACCGGGACTATTCCCGGGAGGTGAAGGCCGACATCGCGCTCCCGACGCTCCTGGCGCAGGACCACCCGTTCATGGGTCACGGGGCCACGACCTACGAGGCCCTGAGGGTCCCGATCTGGGCGGGATTCGTGACGGGGGACCCGCTGCTCCTTGCAGCCGGCGAGGAGACGCTCACAAAGACCTGGCCGCACGTGTCCCCGACCGGGGGCCCGGTCTCCGACGAGATGATCGACAACAAGCCCACGGACCCCGACAGGGTCGGCTATGAGGGCTGCGGCGAGAAGGAGTGGATGACCTCGGTCCTTAGCGCCGCGCAGAAGATGGGCCGCGCGAGCCTCGCCCAGCGGGCCGAGGACACCTTCTACAATTCCGTGCAGGGCTCCCGGTTCTCGGACGGGACGGGCATGGACTACGTGACCAAGGACAACATCTTCAAGATCGACGGGGCGATCATGAACCGCTGCCTGTTCTCCCCGGCCCACGAGGACGTGGCCAACTGCTGCCCGCCCAACTTCACGCAGATCACCCCGATCTTCGTCCGGAACATGTGGATGCGGGCGCCGGACGGCCTGGCGATGGTGCTCTTCGGGCCCTGCGACCTGCGGACCCAGGTGGGGGGCACGGCGGTCCGCCTCTCGGAGGAGACCACCTACCCGTTTTCCGAGCAGGTCCGGGTCCATGTGGACCCGGAGGCCCCCGTCGCGTTCGCCCTCCATGTCCGCATCCCGTCGTGGTCGGACGGCGTCACCGCGACCTCCGCGGGCGCCGACATCCGCAGGGCGGGCGACTGGCTCCTCGTTACGAAGACATGGAAGGCCGGCGACACGCTCGACGTCACCTTCGGCGCCGTGACGGAGCCCGTTCCCGCAAACAACGGCGAGTTCTACCTGCGCCGGGGCCCGCTCTTCTACGCGATCGGGATCCCGGGAATCAGGACCGCCATCAAGGACTACCCGGTGCCGGGCTTCCACGACTACACGGTGTCCCCGGTCACCTGGGGACAGGCGCGCTTCGCGCTCCCCAGGATGCCGGAGGCCCCGGCAGGCCTCGGCTTCAAGCTGGTCGCCAATCCCAAGGCCGACGCGAAGTACCCCTATGACCAGCCTCCCTACCGCCTGGAGGGAACGCTGCTGAACCTCGACACCCTTAAGGACGAGGTCGTGGACCTGGTGCCCATGGGCTCGAGCGACGCGACGCTTCGCAAGATGACCTTCTCCGCAGCCCCATGAAACTCGACTCCCCTCCCCGCCTCCTGCTGATCGCCAACCTCTGGTCGCTCTGGGATTACCCGAGCGCGAAGCGCGAATGGTCCCTCGAGAAGAAGCTCGCCGCGGTGAAGGAGGCGGGCTTTGACGGGTTCTCGGCGGCCCTCAACAGGAACCAGGGCCGCCTCGCCCGGAAGCACGGGCTCTGCACGATCGGCTACATCTCCTCCTCCACCCCCTCGGAGTTCAGGGGCCTGATCCAAAGGAACCAGGAGGGCGGCGCCCTCCGCATCAATGTCCAGCTGGGCGACCACGACACGCCGGTCGAGAAGGCCATCCGCCTTGCCATCCGCATCGTTGAGGACGGGGACGCGCTCGGCGTCCCCTGCGACGTCGAGATTCACCGCGACACCTGCACGGAGACGCCCGAGAAGGCCTATGCGATAGCGGCGGGTTTCAGGAAGGCGACAGGCAGGCTCCTGCCCATGACCTGGGACCTGTCCCACATCGCCGTCGTGAAGCACCTGGCGCCCCCCTACTTGAAGCGCCTGATCGTGGACCCGAGGCTGATCCAGAACTCCCGGCAGTTCCACTTCCGCCCCTTCAACGGGCACCACTGCCAGGTCCCCGTCACGGACGGCGCCGGCAGGCTGTCCACCGAGTTCAGGCAATGGCTCCCGGTGCTCGACAGGATGATCGAGACCTGGCTCGCCGTGGACCAGAGGGACGAGGATTTCTTCGCATGCCCCGAGATGGGGCCGGTCCGCGGCGGATACAACCTGGCGCAGCTTCCCAACAGCTGGGAGGACGCGAAGATCCTGGCCGGGATCATCGCGGCTGCCTGGAAGCGGGCGCTTGCGCGGATCGGCTGTCCGCCCCGAAACGGGCGGCCTAATTCACCGTGATGGTCACCGGGGCCGAGGTGGTGGTCTCGCCTGCGGCATCCTTGGCCACCGCGGTCAGCGTGTAGGTGCCGGCTGCCGGCTTTGACCAGCTATAGGTGTAGGGCGCCGCGGTGACGCTCTTGAGCAGCTTTGAGCCCTGATAGAAGGCCACAGAGCTGATCGTCGAGTATTGCGACGTCGCGGTTGCCGCAAGGACGACCGTAGGCTTAGCGGGATAGACCGTGCCATCGGCGGGTGACGTGACCGACACAACGGGAGCGACGTCGTTGACGACGTTCACGGTTACCGGCGGGGAGGTTGCCTGGTCGCCCCAGCTATCAAACGCCGTCGCCGTGACGGTCAACGTTGCTGGCGCGTTCCACGACGTCCCGAAGGTGTAGGGCGCACTCGAGATCTGGGCATAGTAACTGCCATTCACGTAGAAGTTCACGAAGCTGATGGTCCCCCTCTTAGTGCTCGCCGAGGCCGTAATGGTGATGGTCGAGTTTGTGAGCAGGTTCTCGCCTTGGGTTGGAGACGTCACCGAAGCGGTCACATAAGGCGGTGCCGGGGTTGGCGTCGGGGTGGGCGTGGGAGGGGAAGTGGGTGTCGGAGTGGGCGTAGGTGCCGGCGAAATCACCAAGGTGCCTGTGGCCGATCCTACATAGACAGGGTCGACGACCGTGCCGACCACCGTGTAGCTTCCCACAGCGATCGGGTAGAGGCCGCTGCCATTGTAGGTGATTACCACCGTCAGCCCGCTGGGGACCGTCGTGGCGGTCACAATGATCCCTCGACCCGTGTAGACTTGGTTAAGACCGCTCAAGGTGACCGTCGCTACCGGCCTCGGAGAAGGCGTGGGAGTAGGAGTCGGAGTCGGAAACCGCGTCGGGGTGGGTGTTGGGGTTGGGGTCGGTATGCGCGTGGGGGTAGCCGTCGGCGTCGGTGTGGGAGTGGGCGACGGGGTGTGCGTCGGGGTCGCTGTAGGGCTGGGTGTGGGACTCGGTGTGTGCGTCGGAGTCGGAGTCGGGGTCGGGGTTGGGGTCGGGGTCGGTACAGGCGAAGGGGTTGGGGTCGGCGTGGGTGTCGGCGACGGCGTAGGCGTGGGTGTCGGCGTAGGGGTGGGCGTTGGGGTCGGGACCGGATTCACGGAAATCGGAGAGGACTGGCCCGTGAGGCTCGAGTTCGTTGTGTCGGTCGCGGCCACGCTTTGGGAGCCGACGGAGTTAAGGGTGACCTGGAACGCCCCGGAGCCATTCGCAAGCGGCGCCGCGGCGGGAAGGGCCGCATTCGGATCGCTGCTCGATATCCGCACGGTCCCGGCATAGCCGGCAACGGTGTTGCCGGCCGCGTCGACGGCGGTGACGTTCACCGTGAACGGGGAGCCCTGGGTGGTCGATGCCGGCGCGGCAACGGTGAACGCGGCCACCGCACCCACCCCCACCGTGACCGTCCCGGACCCGAAGGCATACGGGTTCGAGGTGCCCTCCGCGAAAAGCGTCTGCGCACCCGACTTGTTGAGCGTCACCGGGAAAGCCCCGGTGCCGTTGACCAGGCCGGCATCCGGGGGAAGCACGGCTGCGGCATCGGTGCTCGTGAAGTGGACGACGTCCGAATAGCCCGTGACGGTGTTACCGTAGGCGTCCACCGCGGTCACGGTGGCATTAAAGGGGGCGCCCGAGGTCGAGGTCGGGGGTGTGCTGACGGCCAATGAGACGCCCGGGGAAGCCACGAGGAACCCGTAGGCTGCGGTGGCCCCCACAAGCGGCGATCCTGCCTGCATCAGCGTGGCGTCCTGGCCGTCGTCCGCGAAAGCGTAGAGGATGTGGAAGCCAAATGGTTGAGTCGGCAGGGTGGCGCTGAACGCCCCGCTGCCGGGGGCCGCAGGCGTCCACGCGTTCTGCCAGGAGTCCAACTGAAAGAAGACGTCCTGCGGCGTGGGCGCGTTGGGCGTGAAGAGGCTCTGCGCGCCAAAGGTGAAGCTCGGCGAAGGGTTGCTCGACTGGTTGCCGGCGAGCGCCGCGATGGTCGCCACCAGGGGCACATTCTGGACGTTCTGCTCCGTGACCAGGGTCACGGTCCCCGCAGACCCGTTTGTCACGAAGGCCGTGCCGGTCACCGGATTCACCGCGATATCCGAGGGATTGCCTCCCACGGCAAGGGTCTTCGTCGTGTTCGTCACCCCGTCGATCACCGTCACGCTCCCGGCCGCAACGTCGGCGACATAGATCTTGTTCGTGGCGGGATTCACGCACACGCACTCCGGCGTCTGCCCGACGGGCACGGTCGTTGTCGCGTTCGTTGCCCCGTCGATCACCGTCACGCTCGCCCCCCCGTCGTTGGCCACATAGACCGTGTTGGTCACCCGGTTCAGCGCGAGCTCGAACGGCCCGGCGCCGACAGGCACGGTCGTGAGGGCATTGGTGGCCCCGTCGATGACCGTGACGCTGGCGTCGGCGATGTCGGTGGCGTACACCTTGTTGGTCACCGGGTTCACGACAAGGCTGTACGGATCCCGGACGCCGTTCACCTGCGTGGCCTGGCCGGTCGCCCCGTCGATCACATAGAAGGTCGAGGTGCCGTAGGTCGCGCCGTAGACCCGGTTTGTGACCGGGTTGACGACCACGGCGCCGGCGGACACCGAAAGCGCCGTCGCCGCATTGGTCGCCCCGTCGATCTCGTACATGGGAGTTCCGCCCACGAACACCTTGTTCGACACCGGGTTCACGTCGAGCGTCTGCGGGTTGCTTCCCACGGGAACCTGCACCGCCGCCTGGGTGGAGCCATTGATCACGGTCACGTCCCCGCTGCCGGTATTCGCAACGTAGACCATGTTGGTCACCGGATTGATCGCCACCGCCGAGGGTGTCGTGCCCGCCGGTATCGTCGTCGTTGCGCCCGTGGCTCCGTTGATGGCGATCACCGCGTTGCCGAAACGATCGGAGACATAGGCGACGTTGGTCACGGGGTTGACCCTCACCAGATAAGGAAACACGCCCGAGGCGACCGAGAGGGCGGAGTTGGTCGCCCCGTCTATCACCACCACCGTCCCCGACTGCGCGTCGCACGCATAGGCCCGGTTCGTCACCGGGTTCACGGCAATCGCGACCGGGTTGGCCCCGCTGGCGAGATTGAGCGCCGTGGTGGCCCCCGAGGCGCCGTCGATCACCGTCACGGTCGAGGCCTGCGCGCTGCCGACATAGATCTTGTTCGTGGTCGGATTGACGGCGAGGGAGACCGGCACCCCAGGGACGCTAACGGCGGTCGTCCCGTTGTTCGACCCGTTGAGGACCGTGACGGCATTGCCACCCCCGTCCGCGACGTAAAGGAGGTTCGTGACCGGGTTCACCGCGAGGGCCTGAGGGGAGGCTCCCACGCCAACCGCCGTCCCGGCCCCGGTCGCGCCGTTGATCACGGTCACGACATTCGTGGAAGGGCTGGCCACATAGACGGTGTTCGTCACCTCGTTTACCGCCACCGCCGAAGGCGAGGTCCCCGCCGCAAGGGGGGTCACCGCAAAGCTCGTGCCGTCGATCTGCGCCAAGGCGTTCGCCTGGGGGATCGACACGTAGACCTGGTTCGTCACCGAGTTGAGTCCGATGCCGGAGGGATTGCCCGCCAGGGCGACGGTCGTGGTCGCATTTGTGGCTCCATTGATCACGGTCGCGCTCGAGCCCTGCGCGTTTATTACATAGACCGTGTTCGTCACCGGATTGACGGCGACCGCTGCCGGGAAGGCCCCCACCGGAACCGTCGTGGCGGCGTAGGTCGCGCCATTGATCACCGTCACCGAATTCCCCAGCGAATTCGCCACGTAGATCGTGTTCGTCGCCGGGTTCACCGCGACAGCAACCGGGCCCGAACCGGTCGACACCGTGGCCGTGGCCCCGTTCGCCCCGTTGACGACCGTAACCGACGCGCTTCCGCTATTGACGACGTACGCGGTGTTGGTCACCGGGTTCACGGCGACCCCGTTCGGGACGGATCCCACGGGCAGCGTAGCCGTGATGCCCTGCGCATGGACGGAGCCGACGACGGCCCCAAGGATGCCCGCGGTGCGCATCAGGGCGCGCCCCGCGGCCTTCAACGCACGCCACCTGTTCGCCGCGCCGCCAAGGATTATCTTCACGCTAGTATAGGTTTTGGAGACCGGGGCAAACATTGGCATAAATGCGCGGGGATGTCCTATATACCGCCAGGAGGGTGCCGGTATATCATCATGGGGCACCCTATATCGAAACCCATACGGACGCATCGCGCCCCACTCCCGCCGCGGCAAAAGGTAACCTTTGCACCCTACCATCGCGGCTCAGGAAGCCACGGGGGTCAAGTCGGTATACGCATGCTGTCTCAATAATATTACGCCTTTCCACGTATAGATGCGGTTCCACTGTCACGCATCTGACACACGATGGGGGTTTACCTGGATTATATAGCCGACGTGAGCCATCCGATCCTCCGCAGCGGAACAGGGTCGTGTTCGGTCCCTCCCTGTCCGTCAACATAAGTCCCGGCCCCCTGTCTCCCCTTTTTGGCTTATCTCCGGCCGACAATGCCGTTAGGTGACAGTGCGACGTGACGCCGACCCCTCCCATACCCCCCTCGCCCGCCGCAGGAACACGGGCAATCCGCTGGCCGACGCTCACCCAGCAGATCATGATCGGCTTTGCCGCCGGGTGCCTGCTCGGCTGGCTCGCGCCGGCGTTCGCCGTAAAGACCGAATTCCTCCGCGACATCTTCCTGAACCTGATCAAGTCCCTGATCGCCCCGCTTGTCTTCTCGAGCGTCGTGGCCGGGATCGCCGGGGGCGGGAGCGCCAAGACGGTGGGCCGCATCGGGCTTAAGGCGCTCATCTACTTCGAGGTCGCGACGACGCTCGCCCTCGGGGTCGGACTCGTGGTCGTAAACGTGGTGGAGCCCGGAAGGGGCGTCCTCATCCAGCAGGCCGCAACGGGTCTCGCGACGCTCCCCTCCGCGCATCCGGCAACACTCTCGGAGACCTTGGTCCATGCATTCCCTGCGAGCGTGGTGGCCTCGATGGCCAACGGCGACGTGCTCCAGACGGTCGTCTTCGCGGTGATCTTCGGCCTGGCCGTCGTCGCGGCCGGAGAGCGGGCGCAGCCCGTCGTGACCCTCTGCAGCGCGGTTGCGAACGTCATGTTCAAGTTCACGGACATCATCATGCGCTTTGCCCCGATCGGAGTCGGCGCCGCGATTGCGGCCACCGTTGGCCGCCAGGGGCCGGGCATGCTGGGCCATCTGGCGATCCTCGTGGGCACCCTCTACATCGCCCTGACAATCTTCATTGTCCTCCTCTTGGGCTTGGCGGGCACGCTTCTCAAGCTCCCCATACGCGCGTTCTGGAAAGCAGTTCGCGCTCCGTTCACTCTCGCCTTCGCCACCGCAAGCAGCGAGGCGGCGATGCCGAAGGCCATGGAGGCGATGACCGAAATGGGCGTTCCCCCGCGTATCGTGGGCTTCGTGATCCCCACCGGCTACAGCTTCAACCTGGACGGGAGCACCCTTTACCTTGCCATCGCCTCCGTCTTTGTCGCCCAGGCCGCCGAATCCTCGGGCGCGGCCCATTTCGGCCTGGGCCAGCAGATCTTCCTCATGCTGACCCTCATGATCACCTCGAAGGGCGTCGCCGCGGTGCCCCGGGCCTCCCTCGTGGTCCTGATCGCGACCCTGCACTCCTTCGGCCTGCCTGCCGAGGGGGTGGCGGTGATTCTCGGCGTCGATGCCCTGATGGACATGGCGCGGACCTCCGTGAATGTCCTCGGCAACTGCATGGCCTCGCTCGTGGTCGCGAAGTGGGAGGGCGAGTTCACGCTTCGCCCCCAACCGACCGAAACCTGGGCCGGTCGCTGAACCCGTTTCGACACCCTTCCCCGCTCGCCGGGACGGGCCGCGAGGTAAAGTTCCCGTGACAGGGATAGCGGGCCATTGCCGAGAGCCCCGTTGCGCCCGAGTATTGGGCCGTGCACCTGAAGCATTTCGACATCGCTGTGGTGGGCGGCGGCATCGTGGGCGTGGCCCATGCGCTGGCATCGGCGAAGGCCGGCAGGAGCGTGGTCCTGTTTGAACGCAGCATCCCGGCCGTTGGGGCCTCGGTCCGGAATTTCGGCCTCGTCTGGCCGGTGGGCCAACCGGCGGGCCCCCGCCACGAGCGCGCCCTCAGGAGCCGCGAGATCTGGAAGGAGGTCGCCGCGTCGGCGAACCTCTACCTCGCGGACACGGGCTCGCTTCACCTCGCCTACCGCGAGGACGAATGGGCGCTCCTCGAGGAATTCTCGGAAACCCCGAGCGGTTCGGCGCACGGCCGGGGCCTCATCACGCCGGCCGAGGCGCTTGGGCGCTGCCGCGCCGTGAACCCTTCGGGCCTCCTGGGCGCGCTCTGGAGCCCCACGGAGTGCACGGTCGACCCGCGACAGGCGATCCGGGCCCTCCCGGGCTGGCTCGCCTCCGCCCACGGCGTCGAGGTGGTCCATGGCGCAACCGTCAAGGCCGTAAATCTCCCGCTCATCGAAACCTCCGCGGGTTCCTGGAAGGCCGAGCAGGCCCTCGTCTGCAGCGGGCCGGACTTCGAGACGCTCTATCCGGAGGTGTTCGCCGCCGCCGAGATCACCCGCTGCAAGCTCCAGATGATGCGCACGGCGCCGCAGCCCTCGGGATGGCAGCTCGGCCCGGCCCTCTGCGCGGGGCTGACCCTCGCGCACTACGATGCGTTCAAGGCCTGCACCCGCCTTGCCGACCTGGAGGCGCGCTTCCGCTCCGAATACCCCTTCCACACGGCCCACGGAATCCACGTCCTCCTGTCGCAGACGTCCACGGGCGAGCTCACGATCGGCGATTCGCACCACTATGGCCTCACCGTGAACCCGTTCGACCGGGAGGACATCGACCGGGCGATCCTGGACTACCTGGGCACATTCGCCACCGCCCCCTCGCTCGCCCTCGCGGAACGCTGGCACGGCGTCTATCCCAGGATGACGAACGGCGAGAGCGGGTTCGTGATCTCGCCCGCGCCCGGGGTCCGGATCGTGAACGGCCTGGGAGGGGCCGGGATGACCCTCTCGTTCGGCCTTGCCGAAGAGGTCGTCGCTAGCCTTTGACGCCGGGGCGCTCGCCCGCTGCGAGCCGGCCTGCGATCTGCACCAGGGCGGCGGGGCAATCGGCGATGGAATCGACGACCACGTCCGCCCCGGCCGCCTCCAGGGATGTGCGCGCGATTTCCCGGCGCCTCAGCCGCTCAAATGAGGGCAGCGCCTCAAGCTGCGCCGGCGTCAGGCCGAGCGCGTTTCCCGAGAGCGCGACTCCGATCGTCCATGCTCCCGCACGCGCGCCCTCCAGCATGTCGGAGGGCGTGTCCCCGACCTTGACGAAGGTCCACAGCGGCACCGCCCGGAGCAGGAGCGCGTTCTGGTACATCATGTACGGGGCCGGCCTCCCCGCAGGGACGTCATCGGGGGTCACGATGGCGTCGGGGACGTAACCCTGGCGGGCCGCGGCGGCGGCGACCACCCGCATCATGGCGCGCGTGTAGCCCGTCGTGGTCCCCATGGGCACCCCCTCGCCCTTTAGGAAACCGCACAGCTCCAACGTGCCCGCAATGAGCGTGGAATGGGGCTCAAGCTGGGGGAGGAGGGCGTTCTCGAGCTCAGGATAGAGCTCGTCGGTAAGGGCCTCCGCATCCCGGGCCGCAAGGAGCGCCCTCAGGTGGTCCTTTTTCGGGAGCCCCATCCCCATGCGGAGGTCGGAGTCGCTCGCATCGAGGCCGTGGCCGACAAGCACGGACCTGAGGGCGGCCACGGGCGCAAGGCAGCCGTGGTCCACCGTGGTGCCGGCCCAGTCGAGGACGACCGCGGATAGGTGACCGGAGAGCTTTTTCATGGTTGGGGGGAGGTTCGGGGGGTGACGCGAAGGAACAGGACGAGGACCGCCGAGGCCAGGCTAAGCCCGGCAAGCACATGGAAGCCCAGGGTGTAGCCGCCGTGGTCGAGCAGCCAGCCAAACGCCGAGCCCGCGAGGACCCCCGCAAAGTAGCCGACGGAGTCCACTATGCCTGAAATCGTCCCCGCGCACTGAGGTCCCCGAAGCTGCACCGCAAAATACCCCGCCATCAGGCTGTACGGCCCCAGGCTCAGGAACCCCACCGCCCCCACAGCCGGGACGATGGCATAGAGTCCGAGCGGGACCAGGACCGGCAGGAGCACGAGGATCACGAAAAGCGAGAGGAGGCTCCCGGCGAGGAGCCACGAGCGCGCCCTCCCCGTCAGGCGTCCCATCATGACCCCGATGAAGATGATCCCGGCCGCCCCGCAGATGTCGAAGGGCGTCGACAGGAAGGCCGCGACCCGGACCGAAAGCTGAGCCCCGCCCGAGGTCTTGATGAAGTCCACGGCCCAGTCGTTGAAGGTTTCCCGGAGGAGCGTGAGCGTGAAGCTGAGCGCGCAGAGGATCCAGAACACCCTGAGCCTCAGGAGCTCGCCGAGGAGCGCCCAGCTGAAACCGCTCCGCGGCTCATCGGGGTCCTCCGCATGCCGGTCGGCCCCGTGGTCCCTCGGCAGGAAGGCGACGCAGGCGCCCAGGAGAAGCAGGAGGATGAGCGAGGGGGCCCCCATGACCACGCGCCAGCTTTGGCCGCTCCACTCGGAGACCTGGCCCGCGAGCGAGACCGCCGCGGCCCCGCCGAAGACGTAGCTCAGGCTCAGGACCGCCATCGCGAGCGCCAGGTTCCTGGCGCCAAACCACGGCGGGATCTGCTTGATCATGCTGGCCCAGGCGGGCGCCGCCCCGAAGCGGTTCAGGCCGTAGAGGACCGCCAGGACTCCAAGCGAGGGCGCGAACCCGGAAGCCATGCCGAAGACCGCGACCAGGAGCAGGGCCCCCATGAAGCACCTCCTGCCCCCGAACGTGTCGGCCAGGGGGCAGAGGACCATCTTGCCGCAGGCGTAGGCGAAGGTGCCGACGCTCGCGATGCGGCCTACCTCCTCCTTGGTCGAGTGGAACTCCGCGCGGAGGAGCGGCACCGCGACCGAAAAATTCTTGCGGCAGAGGTAGACGCCAATGTAGCCCGCGATCAGGGTGGAAAGGAGGAACCAGGAGCGGCGCGAGTCGGGGGCGGGCTGGTTCGGCACGGCGGGTCAGGCTTCTCCGAGGTCGAGCGAGAGGCGGAGCGGCCTGACGAGGTCCCTCATGGGCCCCGGGACCGGCGTCTCGTTCACCAGGGCCGAGATGGGGCGGCCCGAGGGCAGCGTGCCCTTTGCGACATACGCCAGGTAAGGCCCGTCATTGTCCAGGCTGTCTCCAAAGGCACCCACGACAAAGACCGGGCGGTCGAGGGTCTCCGACTGGGTGGCACGGACGATCTGCCGGAGCCGGGCGACCTTGCCCTCGGCATACGTCACGGGATAGGCCAGCTCGCGGGAAACGCGGCCCCCGGGCGACCGGAGCCTTATGCCATGCAAGCGGTGTGCCGGTATCCCGAGGCTGTCCGAGGCCCCCCGGACAAAGACCTCCGCGCTCGCGGAAAGGACATGCTGCTCCACCCCGTGCCCCGCGAATTCCTCGAGGATCCTGCGCGCGCCGGGATAGTAGAACCGGCGGAGAACCCCCTGGAAATGGTCCCGCGCCACGCCGAGGAGGACCTCCTCCCTGGCCCCGGCGAAGACCTGGGCCAGGAACGGGTAGGCCATCCAGGCCCCTATCCGGCCCCTGAGCCACGCATAGTCGGACATGCACCGCAGGTGCGCATGCGGGCCAGCGTAGGCGGCCGAGAGCCCCAGCTCTATCGCGACCTGCACGAGGCCGGGATAGTGGGTCCTGCCCCCCGACTGGAGCCCCTCCGAGCAGTCCCCGCACAGGATCGTGCCGTCCAGGTCCCAGAAGACGAGGAACCGGGCCCGGGGATGGCGCGCCAGGATCGCCGCGCGGGTTTCCCTGAACTCGACCAGGATCTCCTCGGGACTGTGGGGGGGCCGTTCGGGCACGGGGCTTCAGGCATTGCGGTAATAGACGAGCCGGTTCTCGACCGTCCCGTCGTCAAAGAGGTCGACCAGGGCGTAGGCGGGGCCGAACTCCTGGTACTTGCCCCGCCACCAGTTGCCGCTCACGGCCCCGTTGCAGAGGTACCTGACCCCGAGGTAGGTGACGTCGTCCACCAGGTGCACGTGCCCGCTGATGCAGGCCCTCACGTTCGGGTGCTTGTGGAAGAGGTCCTTGATCCGCCGCGAGTCGATGTGCACCCAGGGGCCCGGGATGACCCAGTTGCCCGTGGCCTCGAGGTCCTCGTCGAAGAACACGCACACGCTCAGGAGCGGGATGTGCGACATCACGAAGACGGGGGTCGACACCGGCGTCGCGGCAAGGTCGCCCGCGAGCCATTCGAACTGGGCGTCGTCCAGCCTGCCCGTGTACCCGGCCTTGTTTCCGTAGTCGCGCTGCAGGCTGTCCAGGACCACGAAGTGCCAGCCCGCCTGGTCGAAGGAGTAGTACCGCTCCTTCATGCCCAGCCGCTCCAGGGCCAGGGCCTTCCCGTACTGCGGGTCGTTCTCGATCCCCGGCTGGTCGTGGATCGCCCAGCCCCAGACATCGTGGTTTCCAAGGCAGAACCTGTGCGGGAGCTTCACCTCGGCGGCAAAGATCCGGTCCCAGGTGTTCCACTGGGTGATCACCTTGCTCTTCTCGGTCTTGAGCGAATCCATGACCATGTCGCCCCCGAAGAGGATCAGGTCGGGCTTGTCGGCCTGGCCCTGGGCGTGCCGGATCGCGGCCGCCATCCCCTCCTCCGGCTGCTCGAACTTCTCCGAGTCGGGCAGGACGTGGATGTCGGTCAGGTGGGCCGCACGGAGCACGCGCTTTCTCGGGGGCGGGTCGCCCGCCGCCGGCTCGGGGGCGGCCCCGAGCGCGGAAAGGGCGCCCGTCATGGCCAGGGCCCCGGCGCCCTGCAGGAAGTTTCGTCGGTTCATGTGAGTTTGGGTTAAATCCCCGGGGCGCTCCAAGCGGCCCCGGGGAGTTCGTTTTTTGGGGCGGCGCCGGGCCCTTAGAAGTCCAGCGCGACCGTGAAGGTGGTCGTGCGCGGTGCGCCGATGTTCCAGAGCATGATGGTCCCGGTGGGGTCGTTCTTCACGTAGCCCTGGTCGTTCGTCGAGACGGCGCCCAGGTAGTCCTTGTCGAGGAGGTTCTCGACCGTGATGCCGACCGTGACGCTCTTGAAGAACTGGTTGCCCGGGATGCTGCGCGTGTAGCTCAGGTCCAGGTCCAGCACCGTGTAGGCCGGGGCGGAGTTGTCGTTCGAGTACGTCCCGTAGCGGACGCCGACCGACTTGGCCATGAGGCCCCCGTTGAACCCGCTTCGGTGGTACTGCACCCCGTAGGAGGCGATGTACTTCGGGGTGTCCACGACCGTGCTGCCCTTCGTGATCGTCCCATCGGGCGTGTCGGCCGTGTAGACCGAATGGTCGAAGCTGAGGGAGCCCACGAGGTTGATCCCGGGTGTCACGCGGTACGTGGCCCCGAACTCGGCGCCGTAGGACTCGGTACCGCCGATGTTCACGTACACGCCGCTGCTCGTGTTCGTGTAGTCCTTGGCCGCGAGGCCGCTGAGCGACACGATCTTGTCCGTGTAGTCGATGTAGTAGGCCGTGGCCGAGAACGCGAAGCCGGAGGAGGAATAGCGGTACCCGAGGTCGTAGTTGTCCGCCTTCTCGGGCTTCACATGCGAGACGTCGACCCCCGCAGCGCCGGCCTCAAGCACCGTGTCCTGCACGGCCGAGAAGTTGCTCGTGAAGCTCGCGAAGAGCTCGCTTGTTGGGTCGAGCTTGTAGATCACGCCGGCGCTCGGGAGCGGGTTTGAGTTGCTGCTGATCGAGGTCGAGTAGCCCGGGGTTCCGTCCGCCTGCAGGAGGAGCTCCGCGGCGGCCACCTGGACGTTGTAGTACTTGATCCCGGCCTCGATCGTGAACGCGTCGATCGTGAACTGGTCCTGGACGTAGAACAGGTTCGTGTAGGTGTGGTACCTCCAGTGGAACGTCTCGGAGTAATCCTCGGCGTCGTAGGTGTCGTTCACCAGGGGATTTTCGACCGCGTGCCAGGTGCGGAAGCGCTGGCGCTGCTCATCCTCGTTCCACATGCCGAAGTGCAGCTTGTTCTCCCCGCCGAGCTTGAGCTCGAAGGACAGGTTGTCGCCGTAGCGGTTGTTCTGGTAGCGGCTGAAGCGGGCGCTCGAGAGCGGGACCGCGCCCGCCGTCTGCGCCGGCGTGAGCCAGGTGTAGGTCGAGAGGTCGTAGGGGTTCGAGGCCGCCACCCCGGTCGCCGGGTTGACCGGCAGGATGTCCTGGCCCGCCGCGTTGGCGAAGAACACGGTGCCCACCTTGTTCGCCGGGACGTAGTTGCCCTCGTTCGTCAGGTTTCCCGAGAGGTCATAGCGCCGGATCTGGTAGGGCGGGAGGAACTCTCCCTTTCCCTGCTGGTGGGCCCAGTAGGGCTGGAAGCTCAGGTTGAAGCCGTCGGCGAGCGGCACCTCGAACTTCGCGTAGACCAGGCTGTTCGTGCGGATCGTGGTCCATGTGGGGGCGTAGTTCTGGTCGATGACGGGCTGGCCGGTCCACGAGAACGTAAGCTGGTCGTTCCTCGGGTCCTGCGCAAACTGCTGCAGCGAGACACCCTGGTAGTTGATCTCGGGGTTAACGTTGTCGATCGTTGCAAAGAACGTGAACTTCAGGTTCCCGAACTGCCCCACGTCCTTCGCGTCCATGTGGAGGCGGTTCGTGACTGCGGCGTTGCCGCCGACAAAGTGGCCGACCCAGTTGTCGTTGGATTCGCTGGAGAGGCTGATGTAGGCGCTGTTGTTGCCCGCAAACTGGCCCGTGTCCGCCCGGAGGAACTCCCGGACCGTGTTGAACGAGCCCACGGTGAGGCTCGCGAGCGAGCCCAGCGAGGAGGTCGGGTTGCTCGTGTAGTAGGCGAGCGTGCCGCCGAGCGCCTGCGACGAGGCGGAGCTTATGTCGGCCGCTCCCTGCGAGACCACGACCGTCTCCAGGTTCTCGATGTCCACGTAGCGGTTCGGCTTAACGCCGCCCGCGTACTCCGTGAACCCGGTCCCGACGTCGTCCACCGTGAAGCCGAGCTGGCCGTCGCTGAAGCTCCGGATCGTGATGTGCGTGGACCAGTCGTCCCCGCCGAACGCGTCGCCCTGCGACAGGTTCACGCCCGGAAGGTACTTGATCGTGTTCAGGACGCTCGAGGGTGTCGGCTGCAGGTCGATCTGGTCCTTGTCGGCCAGCGAGTTCGCCGTCGGGGCCGTAACAGACTGCACGATCACCTTGCTCATCACGGTGGCCGCGCTGTTCGAGGCGTCCGCCGACGCATCGGCCGGGGCGGTCTGGGCTGGCGAAAGCCCTGCTGATGCGAGGCACGCGAGGGATGCCGCTGCAAAGAATACGGTTTTGCGTTTGATCATTGTGACGGTTCTTTTTCGGTTGCGCGATCCAACGCGGGCCGCGCTTGCGGCGACTTGGATGCTCGTGCGAAACCCGGGTCAAGCGGGCGCAGCGTCAGCCCCGTAAACATGACCCGAGCGACACCGGGCCGTCGCTTTCGTCACCCCGGAGAAGACCGCGTGTCGACTGTCGTCGAGAGGCGCGCCAGGGAACTTCCCCGTGACAAAACAGGACGCGCCGCCGTTGGCACGGCGCCCGGTGGGATCAGCTCCGGGGCGCCACCGAAATCACGACCCGCTCGGCCCGGGCGGACACCCTGAGGACGCCAGTCACAGGATCCCAGCGCATCGTCCCCCCATGGATCCCGGTCGGGGTCGAGGCCCCGAGCTTCAGCTCCTCCTCTGAGTCGCGGTCGAACTTCCCGTACGCGATCTGGGTTTTCCCATAGGTGATCGAGCGGATGACGGACGTGGTGCGCAGCAGGTGGTCCTGGGTATCCGGCGCCAGCTCCGGGTCCCAAGCCATGGCCCTCAAGTAGTGCCTCACAAAGTCCCCGTAGCCGTCCGTGAGCCAATTGTCGTCCCGCGGGTACTGGTTCTTCCCGTCCTCGTCGACCCAGTAGGACGCCCAGGCAAGCTCCCGCTGCGCGGCGTCCCTGCGGGAGGCGTCGCCCGTCTTCTCCGCATAGAGGAGTTCCACCGACGCATGGCGCGACGTGTGGCTGTTGCCGGGGACCGTGTAGGCGGTCTGCTCATTGATGACCACGACCCCCCACTTCGCGGCCTCGTTGTTCGCGAACGTCCGATAGCTCCAGTCGAGGATCCCCCTCGCTTTGGCCTTCCCTTCCGGGTCCCAGCCCGGGTGCTCCAGGATGTAGAAGGCGAGCGTGTCGGCATTGATCTCGGTGTCCGAGTAGTCCTTGGTGCTCACGTCCTCGAAGAAGGGGCCCCAGCGGTTGTTCCGGAGTGGGTACGCCTTGAGCCAGGCAGTCACGAGCCGGGACGTGTCCCGGTACTTCCCGATGTCCCCCTCGTTGAGCGCCACAAGTCCATCGAAGAGCCGGAGCGCCCCGGTCCAGTTGGTCGTGTAGGACGCCCGGTAGACCAGGTGGTCGTGGTCGTTCCGCTCCTCGGGGACCTCTCCCGTCCGGGAATTCACGCGGAAGGGCCACGGGGAATTCCCCTCGTCCCCCGGTTTCACGTTCCGCACGAGCGTGTCCGCGATCCGGATCGCGCGCTCCAGGTACTTCCGCTCCCCGGTCATCTTGTAGAGCATGATGAGCTCGGCACCGAAGCTCGCGGCCTTGTCCGGCTGCAGGAAGCCAAGGCCCGCCCGCATGTCGCCGTCATACCTCCCGGAATGCGCCTCCATGTTGTAGGGATAGGGAAGCCCGCCCCAGGGCTCCCCCTCCGGGGCCAGCCCGTGCTCCATCCACCGGTCCGCGATCAGCCGCATGTTGGCCTTGACCGCGGGATCGCCCAGGTAGCCGTAGAGCAGATTCCAGGAGGAGAGCGCCATGTTGATCTGGTCCCCGCCCAGGCCCCGGGGATCGTCCTCGCCCGGCTTCCAGACCTGATGCTGGAGGTAATACGGCACGCCGTTCGGGCAGTTCCTCATCGTGATCCAGAAGCTCCAGACCTGCCTGACAATGTGGTCGTAGGCCTGGCCGGAATTCCTCCCGTACCAGGGGATGATCTTCCCCGAGGAATCCGTCCTCACGTCGTGGTAGCCCAGGCGTTCCCCGGCACCCGCCCTGCTGGCGAGGAGTCCCACACCCAGGGCGAGGGCGAGCCGCGCCGCGGCCCACGAGCGTCCGGAACAGCGATCGTGCGACGGGCGGGGTGAGCTCGGCATGTCCCCAGAGCGTCCCCTCCGCCCCTGCCGCGTCAACGGGAATCCTGCGCCCACCACACCAACTATCGAGACCTCTTCAGTTTCGCGAGGCCGTCCTCGTATTCTTTTATCGAAATCTGCCTCGCGCGGATTCCATAGTATATCTTGGGGTCAAATTTCGACTGATCCATGAGAAAGGCCAAAAGCTCCGGGCTGATCCTCTTCGCCTCCCACCAGGCTACACCAAAGACGTACGCACCGCTAAAGGATGTGATGGAACTCAAGTCCGCATCCTTCAGGTCTATGTACCTCCAAACCACGTTTTCAAGATTCGCGCCCGATAAATTAACTCCGCTCCAATCCACGTTCATAAAGTTAGAGGACCGAAGGTCCAGATTCTGGTCCACAGGTCGGGGTGCCTTGAGTAGCGTCGCCGTCAGGCCGCCGATCTGAAGCAAGTATTCTCTCAATGAGCTATAATCTTCAGCCTCCGCCGGTGTGAGACGTGCCGTGGCGTTCGACTGCGTGGTCTCGTCATAGCTTTTGTTGTTGAGGGCCTCGTAGCGCGTGCCCAAGCCGCGATCAAGCTGCAGTACGTCATCGATATTTGACCATGAAAGCGGAGAGAACGCGTCGTTCAGCAGATCGTTGAAGGTCGCAGGATCCTTCGTGTTCATCAGCACTTGAGTCGCCGTCTTTCTTGCCACCTCCGCGTAGCGCTTCGATTTCAGGAATGGATTGAGTGTCGCGGCGATCGGGGAAAGCTTGGCGTTTTGAGAGATCAGCCTGACGGCGGCCGACCACTGGGTGTCCTCCGCTGCCTGTTGCTTGTCGCCCTCGGATTTGACGAACTGGTACGCCTGCAACACCACCGTGAAGCACAAAACCAGCGTCGTCGCTATGGGTGCAAAAACTGCGACGTAGTGCTGCCAGCCCTCAGATCGCGCCCGTCGCGACGCTTGTTCGAGGTCATGGAGCGCCTTCCTTGTTTCCACTTTGAGCTTCTCGATTTCCGCGACGGATTTTGCAACATCGGACTCGGATTTTATTGTCTGGGCCATCTTCTCGACGGCCAGCGCGAGCTCCGTAAGCGATCCCTTCTCGGCCTTGTCGGCCAGTTCTCCCGCCATCTTTCGCACATGTTCAAATTCGCTCATAGGACTCAAATCCGACAATCCCGCACGACTCGGATTAAACGTCGTCGTGCATTCCTGTTACCGGAAGGCTAGGCGCAGTCGGCAATCCAGTGCGATTTCAGAGACTACGTCCTTTCGCGCACCGCGCTGACTTTGGCTGGAAGACATTGCCGACACCTTGGTTGCGCAATTGCTTTAACGTCGGGACGAAGCGAACCATCGACTACTAGAAAACAAGTAGTTGTTGCCGTCTAAATAGGTGGTCTTGGTGTTTGAGATGCAGGACAGCACTTCACAAGAAATCACGGCGTGAGCGGTATCCAGCGACCGTCGGGGGCATTGCTAAATGCCGTGAATATGCTGCGTGAATTTGCACGGTTTCCAGCCTCCTCCGTCACCGGCTAGGATTCCATGGAAACACCGGAAAAGGGCCGAGGGCCTGCCGCGGATCCGGCAATAGCGCCGGTTGCGAATCCCTATTATCCCAAGGCACTAGCGGCCCGCGAGTCAGCGTTGGTCGAAGATCGCAGAAGACACGTCCAGGAGCATCTGCCTAAAGAAGATCGTGGGGAGACGGTGCCGCGTTCCGAAGGTTCCCCTCCCGGAGGGGGCAACGATTTCGTCGGGCTGGCGCTATCCGGAGGGGGAATTCGCAGCGCAACGTTTTGCCTTGGAGTCTGCCAACACCTCGCGGAGGCAAAGATCCTGAGGCACGTGGATTTCCTATCGACGGTGTCTGGCGGTGGATTTCTCGGAGGATTCGTCGGGGCATGGATCCACCGCGAAGGCGTCGGGGCGGTTGAATCCGAACTTGGCAATTGCGAAAGCACTCCGGTCAGGTTTCTGAGGGAGAACGGTCGCTATATAGCACCCAACGGATCGGGGGATATTGGAGTAGCACTCGCCAGCTATTTGCGGGGCTGGACCGCCATCCTTGCGACACTGGGAATTTTCACTTTTGCGCTGCTTGTGGCGGGCGTGACGGCTCAGGAGTGGCTCACCATTAGCCTTCCCAAGGCTTGGACCGCCCATCCGGCTCTTGCAGTCGATGGCTTCAAGTATTTTTGGATCAGCCCTTGGTGGCTCGCGCCGTATGCAACAATCCTCATCTGGGTCATTCCTTTCGGGGCCGCATTTTGGCTGCTTGGAGAAAAACCCCTAAGACTGACACCGATGGTGTACGGCTTCCTGATCCTGACGCTCTTTCTGATCACGGGCTACATGAACAAGGAGCCCGACTCCTGGATGCACGTGTTTCGCGCGGACTTTAAGGGCGTCGTGGGCATCCTGCTCCTGGCCGCGGCCACCTACGTATGGGCGCGCTCCTCAAGAATGGACGGATGGGTTTCGACCAGGGCCACAGAGGTGACCGCTTTGGCGCTCGCGGCTCTGGCCTATGTGGCTTGCAACGGCTTCCACGTGGCGTGGCCGACAAATCGCCACCAATTTTCCCCGGCCCTGGTCCTTCATCAGGCGGTGCATCTCTATGCCCCCAACCTGCGGGTGTCTCCCTTTGACTCGGACCTGGCTTGGATCTCCCTTACCGTCCTATCGTACACGTGGACGATCTCCTTCTCCGGCGCGGCCCTCACGAACAACGTGGACCTTGTCCGCAGAAAGCTTACCGAGATTGCCGCCCTAGGGATCTGGGTCGTGCTCGGCTTGTCCCTCTTTGCCGCCGTTGATACGTTGGGGGGCACCCTGTTCAAGACCCTGATCGTAAGCAAGGGGGCGGATTGGCCCTTCACTCTGAGGCATCTTTGTGCGCTGGCCCCAGCGGCGGGCGCGGCCTTTGCCGCGGCGCTAAAGGCGATGCACAAACTTCCCACTCCGTCGACGGACAAGAATCCCAAGGCGCCGCCCATTGCTTTGATCGCTTCGATTGGCGCGGCCGTCCTCGCGATCGCTTGCGTCGTGTTCCTAAGCATGTGCGCGCACCTGATCGCCTACCATTGCAATGCTGAAACCCACAGCCCCTTTGGAGAAGACATGGTTCCCCAACATGATGCATGGCGGACCATGGGAGGAATCGTCATCGCGCTTACGCTTGTGGTTCTGTTGTTCGGGCTGACGCGGACGTTGCTCAATCTCTCTTCGGACCTTCAGCTCTATACGGCCAGGTTAACCCGCGCCTATCTCGGCGCGTCCAATCCAGCGCGGCAGGATGATCCGGCAAAGCAGAACGTAACGCAGCCGGTAAGGAATGATGACATCCCGTTCACGGAATATCATCCGGAGCGCAAGGGCGGCCCCCTGCATATTGTGAATGCCACCGTCAATGAGACGATATCCGGGCGTTCAAGCCTCGAGCAAAAGGACAGGCACGGATTCTCCATGGCCCTTGGCCCGGTGGGAATCTCCACGGGGCGCACCGCCCACGCGGTCTTCTGCCACGATGATTCCCCGGTGCGCGGCATAGGCTTTGCCAAGCATATCCTGTCGCCCCAAAGGATCAGAACCGCCGGGAAGTTGCTCTCCGAGAGGTGGTCCCAGACGAGGACCATCCTTCCGATAAAGGGCCCCAGTTTCCATCCTTTGGCGATGAACCCGAGGAATCCATCCGAGCAAAGCGTGGAGGTTCCAACCCTGGGCGGCTGGATCGGGATTTCCGGGGCGGCCTTTAGCACGGGCCTCGGACAGCAGACCAACAGCGCGTACAGTTTCCTCGCGGGCTTTTTCAACGTGAGGCTCGGCTATTGGTGGGATAGCAAGATAGACCCGCTTCGCCGCAGGGGTGCCGGGGCCATGGGATTCAGGGAATGGCTCGGCTATGGCATTTCCACTATTTTCTCGACGCAAAGCTACCTTATAGACGAGTTCCTCGCGCGGTTCCATGCACCCATCGCCCGCCGGCTTTGGAACCTCACTGACGGCGGGCATTTTGAGAACACGGCAACCTACGAGCTCGTCAGGCGCCGGGTGTCGTTTATCATCATGTGCGATTGCGGAGCCGATCCCGATTACCTTTTTGAAGATGTCTCAAATCTGGTGCGAAAGTCGCGCATCGATTTTGACGCCGAGATCACTTTCCTGGGCCGCAAGGAACTCAGGTCGGTGCTGGCGCCGGACTTAATTGAGCTATTCGGCCATCCCAAGGATTTTGCCGGGGCGCAGAAGGGCAATTGCCCCTACCACGCCGCGTTGGCCACGATCACCTACGTTGACGGGAAAACGCCCCAAGGCTACCTCCTCGTGTTGAAGCCATCGCTCGACGGGAGCGAGCCCATGGATTTGCGGGATTATTTCTCAAAGAACCCCTCCTTCCCCCAGGAATCGACCCTGGAACAGTTTTTCAACGAAGCCCAATGGGAGAGCTACCGGCGTTTGGGCCGCCTCACGGCCGAGCGGGTCTTCAGCGTTTCGCCCCAGGCCACGGGTCCCGTCAGGCCGAAAACGTGGCGGCCCTCGGGACTGTCGCGGCCTGCCCAACCCAACGGTAATTCGGCTGCCAAGGGTCTGCGTCCATCGCCTGCCGCTTGATGCCCGCGCTTAGCGGGATTCCTGCCTTTCCGTTAAGGGTGATCCATCGCGCTCCGCGGGCACCCGGTCGCGCTCAAAGATCACCTCAATTCGGGATCTAACGCCGAAATGGTCCGGTGGCCGGATGTTAATCCCATCGATTCAAACAGGGCCAGATGGCCGGATTCAACAAGCGGGTCGACTTTGGCCCCGATTAGGCGAGGATCGCCGGCACGTCCCGCGGGACCCCTTCCCCCGCCCGCCCCACCCCATGGACCCCACCGTTCCCCCGCCGGCCGAGGCGCTCCCCTTCCGCCTCCTCCGGATCGCCGCGCTCGCGGTCCTCGCCCTGATCCTGACGCTCTTCATCGCGATGGAGGTGGCCGCCCTCTCGGAAACGGCGCGCGGCCTCTTCGCGGCGCTCATGAGCCTCCCCTTCAGCGGCGGGCAATTCAGGGACTTGGGGGAAGGCACCCTGGCCGCGATCCTCATCGCCCCCGTCCTCCTCGTGGCTGGCGGCATCCTCTTCCTGGCATGGGTCTCTAGGCTCACCTCCTGGAAGGTGGTAGGCGTGGGTGCCGTGGCCGTGGCCGGCGTCCTGGCCTACCTCGCCACGGACGACGCCACCTTCGAGAAGCCCGCCACCTTCATCGAACCCGCCCAGGCCACTCCCGCGGCGCGGGACAGTTTCGCGGTCCTCATGCGCTACGGCCGGGAGCATCCCCTCGGGAAGGCCTTCAAGGAGCCGACCTTCAAGGATCCGTATCCGGACTGGAACAGCCACGACGAGGCCAAGTGGCGCGCGATGCTCACGTCCCGCCGCGCCGAGCTTGAGGCCCATTGGGCCCAGCTCGCGCCCCAATGGGCCTGGTGGAATGAGATGAACACCTTTGACCGGATCGGCGACCTGACGCCGCCCGACCCCGAGTCCGAGATCATCGGGTTCCAGGTCTTCCGGACCCTTTCGCGCCACGCGTTCGCCATCGCAGGCCTCCAGGCAATCGACGGCCACGGCGATCAGGCGGTCGAGACCCTCCTCCCCGTCCTCGAGGTCTCGCGCAAGCTCCGACCCGACTCGCGCATCCTGGTGAGGTCGATGATCGCCGAGGTGATCCAGCGCCTGAGCCTCGAATCCGCCGCCTTCATCCTGGACACGACCCCCGTCTCTCCGGCCGAGCGCGCCCGCCTGGCCGATGCGCTCAGGGGGGACGACCCCGTCGGGGGCGCCCGGGCGCTCCTGGAGAAGGACTATGCCTTCGCCCAGGCCTCGCTCGCGTCGCGGAGGGCGGGGGACTTCATCCACTATTACAACGCCATGGACAGGCATGCCTGGCTGCGCACGCCATTCAACGTCGTGAGCCCCTTCATCTACAACCCCAAGGCCACCTTCAACCTCTATGGCCGGCTGGCGAGCGACCTCCAGGATCTCGTGGGCAAGCGCGAGCTCGACAAGATGGACCCCCGGGAAAAAGCGTTCTTCGCCGAGGACGCGAAGCCCCGGTTCAAGAACCTGTTTGGCAGGCTGATGATCCGCAGTGTGGTCCCCGTCTATTTCAAGGTGTCCGAGAACTACTGGAGGACCGAGGACATGCGGGTCGCGCTCCTTGCGCGGCTCAAGGCGATGTAGTCCGCCCTTTTCGGCGCCCTTGACCTTCCCGGGGGGGAAGCCCACTTGCTGGAGGGATGGACATCCCCGAAGACGAGCAGGCCTTCCTCAAGGACCTCGTGAAAACCTCGCGCCAGAAGCCCCATGGTGTCGCGTGGAAGGACCGCGACGGGACCGAGCGCCAGACCGTGCTCAGCCAGGCCGAGGTCGTCCGCCTGAACAAGATCGCGGCGGGACTCAGGGTGTCAAAGTCGGAGACCCTCCGCCTGGCGGCGCACATCCCCGTCCAGAAGCCTGCGAAACCCGCCTAGAGCCTACGGCTGGCGCCAGTAGCCGCCGACGTAGATCCGGTCGGACCCCGTGTCCTCGAAGTGCGGGGCCACCCAGACCGCTCCCGCCCGAGGGGGATTTTCATAGTGTCCCCTGAACCAGGCCCAGTGACGGCCGCCGTGGCTCACGGTCCAGCTGTAGTATCCGGGCACCCAGGCATATCCGGGGCCGGGGGCCACGCCCCTCAGCTCCTTGGGGAACGGGGGAAACGCCGTGCTCGATTCCACGACGCGGGCGCTCGCTGCCTTCGCCACGGTCGCGCGCTGCGTGAGGAAATTCTCGGAGAACGGGTTCTGCGGCGCCCTCACGTCCGGGCCCAACGACAGCGCCGCCAGCGCGGCCAGGGCCGTCGTGAATCCCAGGAGGAGATTCCCGTGGAGCGGGTTTCCCGAATGGGTAGGCGAATTCATGGGGTTAAAGCTGGGGTAAAGCCTTACCCGATAGTTCGTCACGAACGGGCGTTCGCTCAAGGCGGAATTTCGGATCCGCGAAGATTTCCAAAGTTTTAGCGCGGCGCATCGGTGTTGACCCTCCGGGCCCCGGACCTACGAATTCCCCGTTCCCTTCCCGATGCACGCGGTGCCCCGGAATGGATCACCCCTTTCCCGAACGCACTATGGCCATTCCCCAGGACCCCGGCGCACCCCACGGCCCGCGCACATCGATTGGCTGGACGGCGGCAATCATCGGCCTCCTGGCCCTGGTCTGCTATTGGCCCGCGCTCACGGGTGAGCAGGTCTGGGACGATGATGCGCACATCACCCGGCAGGGGCTCCAGTCCGTTGCGGGGCTCTGGAAGATATGGACCAGCGTGCATGCAACCCAGCAGTACTACCCCTTGCTGCACAGCGCTTTCTGGATTGAGCACCGGCTTTGGGGCAATGCCCCTCTGGGCTACCATCTGATCACGCTCTTGTTTCACGTTACCGCCGCCGTGCTCCTGGTCCTTGTCCTCCAGAGGCTCAGGGTGCCGGGTTCGGGGCTCGCGGGAATCCTCTTTGCAGTCCATCCGGTCTGCGTCGAATCCGTCGCCTGGATCTCGGAGCAGAAGAACACGCTCTCGCTCGTCTTCTACCTTTTGGCCGCGCTGACCTACCTGCGATTCGACGAGGGCTCCGGGGAAACGAGGCCCGTCCGTCTCTATGCCCTGGGAACGTTCCTGTTCATCCTGGCGCTCCTCACCAAGTCGGTGACGGCAACCCTTCCCGCCGCCCTCCTCGTGGTCCTCTGGTGGAAGCGGGGCACGCTCTCATGGCGGCGCGACGTGCTTCCGCTCGCGCCCTGGCTTGTCCTTTCCCTCGCGAGCGGGATGGTCACGTCGTGGGTGGAGCGCGCGATCGGCGGCGCCCAGGGGCCCGAGTTCGACCTTTCGCTCGTGGGGCGCCTGCTCCTCGCGGGCCATATCGTCTGGTTCTATCTCGGGAAGCTCCTCCTCCCGATCCACCTGGACCTCATCTACCCGCGCTGGGACGTGGGAAACGATGCCGTGGGTTGGATCGGCTATTTGCTAGGGGCAATTCTAGTGACGGTCGGCCTCTGGTTCCTCCGAAGGCGCACCCGGGGCCCGCTTGCCGCATGGCTCTTCTTCGTGGGGACCCTATTCCCGGCGCTCGGCTTCTTTAACGTCTATCCCTTCCTCTTCTCCTACGTGGCGGATCATTTCCAGTACACGGCGGCGATCGGGATCATCGTCCTGGTGTCGGCGGGGGCCGCCTCGCTTCTGGCCAGCCCGTCGCAGGCCATCCGGGGCTTTGGCATGACGGCAGTCGCCGCCGTCCTCGCGATCCTTGTCCTTGCGAGCAACGCCCAGAGCCAGAACTTCACGGACCCGAAGACGCTCTGGTCCTCCACCCTCGAGGATAATCCCAAGTGCTGGATGGCCGAGGACGGCCTCGGCCTCTGGTACAAGGCCCACGGGGATCCCGGGAAGGCATTGAGCCACTACCAGGCCGCGCTCCGGATCCGGAAGGACTATCCGCAGGCCCACAGCAACCTCGGGGTCTGGTACGAGGACAAGGGCGACCTGGGCCAGGCGATTTCGGAATTCCAGGAGGCCCTCCTCCTGAAGCCCGACCTCGCCGAGGCCCACAACAACCTGGGAAGCGCGCTGGCCAAGCTGCCCGACCGCCTCGACGACGCGATCGCTCAGTTCCAGGAGGCGCTCAGGCTCCAGCCGGAATTCGCGACCGCCCACACCAACCTGGGCACTGCGCTCCTTGGAAAGCCGGAGCGCCTGGATGACGCCATTATGGAGTTCAAGAAGGCGCTCGAGCTGACCCCCGGCTCGGCGGCGGCGCACGCCAACCTCGCCGATGCCCTGTCGAACACCACCGACCGCCTTGACGAGGCCATTGCCCAGTATGAAATCGCGCTCGAGCTCGCGCCCGGCGATGCCCAGGTGCACAGCAACCTGGGATTGGTCTTGAATGCGGTGGGCCGCTCCGCGGACGCGATAAGCCACTACAAGGAGGCCCTTCGCCTGGCGCCGGGCTTCGCCGAGATCCGGCTCAACATGGCGCTGGCGTTCCTGGGCATTCCCGGAAGGCGTAGGGAGGCCGCGGAGCAGCTCGAGGAGTACCTGCGGGTTCGGCCCGCCAACGACATGACCCAGCGGATCCTGGAGCAGATTCGGGCCACGCCGCCCTAGGTTTCCCTGCACATGGGTCGCCTCCCAACGCAGGTGCTGCATGTGAATAGCCGGCAACAGAGAGTCTGAAAAACGGGCTGCGCCGAAGCTGTTCGGATTAAGTAAAAGTACTGCCTAAAAGGCTGTGGCTTATTTCAGACAAAGAGGCGTTATGTCGGGCATTCCTGAAAGCCAATTGGACAAGTCACTGTGAAACGACGGACCAGAAGGGTAAATTGAGACGCCCGCCGCGCTGAACCCAAGAACCATGGTTTACGTCACCTCCATCGCCTTCGGGCTCACGGCCATCGCCCTGCTCTCCCTCCTGAACCCGAAGGTTCGGCGCTGGATCAGCGATCATTACCTGAGGGACCTGAGGACCTGGGCCGCAACATGGATTTGGGTCCTGATCTGCATGGACATAAGGAAGGTCTTCACCGTGGGCGTCTATTTTGACCGGTTCGGGGGCATGACGACGCTCATGGGCGTCCTCCTGATGATCACGGCGCAGGCGAGGTCGGATTGGGGGATCTGGGTCGGCAAGCTGTCGGACGACCCCTTTTACAAGCGGGGCTTCACCATAGCCGCCATAGGGGTACTCATCTGGATCATCGGCGACGTCTATCTCCAGGCGCTCCTGCAATTCCTGCGGACGGTGCTTTGACACGGGGTTTGGCGCCGCCCGCCCTGTAGTGATCGTATATTAACGCGCCGGCCAAGAGCGGGCCCGAGGGATTTTCCCTTTGAGGTATGTACCGGACTGTCCGGAAGATAATCCGGATTACCACCCATCCAATGCTTGTGGTGTGGCCCTTTAGCAGCACAATCCGCCGAATCCTATAAGCGGACACTCATGGCAACGGACAACAAAGGTAGCGATACGGGCAGCATTTTCCAAAGCCCGACCCATACGCCAAGACCCCTGGCGCCGCCGGAATATCGCCAGCAGGCCCTCCGTTCCATCATCACGCTCAACCGGGCCAAGGGACTAAGCTCACTCAGTTTCAGCGAGCTTGCCCTGCAGCTTCGGGATCAAAGCCTGCGCCACGTTATCGACCCGAAGGTCGAACCCCTTTCGCTCGAGTCCATCAACGGCGCCGTCGCAGACCTGGTGCAAACGCGCGAATTGATCGTTGAGGGCCGCACGGTGATTTTCCCTGCACTCCCCGCAACTGCCCGTTAGTCGGGCACACATCCGGGTTGCCGCCCGGTCCGAAACACGGAGGGTAGCGCGCGGGCAGTCGCTAGGGCGATACCCGCGTCTTCAACCAGTAGTGAACCGACATGCCCCCCTGGTAGAGAAGCGTGATGCCGCAGATGGCAGCTGCGATGATGAGCCTCATCCGTTCCACAAGGGCCATCATCGACGCGGTCTCCTCCCCGGATTCCTTGATGAGTTCCGTTATCTCCGGGGCGAGCGGCTCCGGATGCAGGAGGCTCCACCCGGCATAGGCCCAGGCCATCACGATCAGGATAATCTGGCTGCCCATGAGCCTGGAGCGGGCGCCGGGAAGCTTGCCTGTGTAGTGTCTATGGCCATCGAGCTCGAGGCACCCGCAGCCAGTCACGACGACGCCGATGACAATCCCGACCACGCTGAACGAGATGCAGGAGATGATGATGGAGGGTACCCCCATGATGAGGAGGCCGTACCCGTCGAATTTCGCTATGCGGAGCACCCGGACCGGGCGACCCGGCGCGGCCTCCGACGATACCGGAGGCGGGGCGTTCCGGGTATGCACCGAGGCCAGCACCGCCGCCGCCGCCAATTCCGAGGCAAGCTTCTTGGCTTGCTCGTCAGGCACACCGTGTCCCAAGAGCTCCGCATACCGCTTTTTCCAAATTTCGGCATACTCGGTTGGGGAATCCACAAAGGGATGCATGGCAGAAAATTGGACTTCGTCCAACAGCGATCAAGGCGCTTAGTATCCCAAAAACTGGCTCCGCAACACCTTCCCCTGTTCCCCTCCCCAAAAATAGCCGCTCAACCAAACCCACTATTGCACTGTCCGCGGCCCTCTGGCCGTTCGTACAAATCGGCAAAAGTGGAGAAAGTGACCGGCGACCTGCAACGGACGTACCTTCAGGAGCCCGACCTGCCTCTGGCCGCGTCGTTGATTCGCATTGAAATGCTAGGAACGGCCAAACACCGGACACCCAATGCTACCGATGACCAAAAGCATTTTCACCAGCAAACAATCGCTCGCTCACCCCAAGGAATCCTTCAGAAGGCAATCACAAGAGAAAACGCCGAACTGCTTTTTAGTCTTTCACCCTAAAGTATTTTCTTTTTTGCTCACCTGCGCAGCATTCTGCAACTCCTCCAAGATCCGATTATTTTGTCGAATCCCCTACCGGCGCCAAATTGGAGTCATCAGTATTGCCTGGAGGAGGCGTTGAACCCGACTTTGTATTTAGCGTCACGCTGACTCCGGCAATGTCCCGCGCAAACTTCCTCGTGCCCGGGCCAATTGCTGCAGCATAGAACGCCTTGACCGTGAAATTGCTGAGCGTCAGCGAGAGCCCGGCATTCCAAGTTCCAAAAGCTGTTCGCGCGCTAGTTGTATTGAAGAGCTGATCAAGCTCAGACCTATTTGTAATGCTGCCCGACACTCCAACGTCCAAGCTGATCGACCCGGAGGTCGAGCCAACCACTGGCGTGCTAGGTCCATCAACTCCAAACCCTAGGTAGCCTTCCCCAATGCCATCCAGGCTCAATGAACCTCCCGATTTTGGTATGGCAGTAGAATAGCCCTTCATACCGAATCCATTCCTCATATAGACCAATAGATCATTTGATGAAACGTCTTGGTAAAAATACCATTTGTCGGTGTCGTACGGATGTTCCTTTGGCCAGTTTTTGCTACTTTGGGCGGGAAGAGAAAAATAGAAATTCATAACGCCACCATCCCGCTCTAACAATTCTGCTCCAACATAGTCTGTCGCCAACGGTGTTCCCACTGGTAGTGACGACGTCAGTTTGTAGCTCAGGACCGAGGTCCATTTGTCGATTGTGGAATATCCCGCCAGTATCTCAGCAGACGCCAGATTGATCTTGGACGTTGTCGAAACATTACCCGACTTAAAAAAGTCAATTGGGCTAGCCGTCGCGGTTACCGGCGCCGTATTGCCCTTGCCCTTCGGAGTATCGCCGCCTCCGCTCGAGGGCGGGGTGGAGGCCGGTGATACATTGGGCCCTCCGCTCGCGCCAGCCGAATTGTCGGCCACGCCCTCGACCTTCGGCTCCGGGCCATTCGCACTGTTCATTGTAATCCCACCTTGAGCGGCAATTCCTGCAGATGCCTGTATTGCTCCAAGAAAGTATTTTGAGGTAATGGCAACGCCATCAGACTGGAGATCCTCACCGGTCGTCACGAGCTTCGCCAGCAATCCCCCAATTTGCGAATTTGCGGTAATCCCATTCCTCATTTCGAAAGAAGCCAATGTTTCGGAACCTCTTGGCTCTCTGAGGTAATCGAAGGCCGCCTGCGAGGCAGCGTAAAGGGCCCCCGGGCTAATAGACGCTTTCCGTTCGATCGAACCTTGTGCGTCGCCGCCTCTACCCTCAACGGCTATAGAATCGTCAACCGCCGGCTTCGTAGGAGCGCAAAGCGCAACCGACGCAAAAAGCGGCACGCAGATGCCCAATGCCACGGTCGTTACTGTAGATAGCTTTTTCATAAAGCTTATTAAGCTTAGAGCCTCGCCCTGCGGTGTTGTATTTAGCCCACGCGAAACGTCTGCTAACAAGGGTTTGTTCGTTTTTACAACTAGCAGGCAATTGATATATTCGGTGGGAAATAATTGGTCTTCGATACAGTGACTCGCAACGGCATAGCAGAAGCGATCGGCGGCCCGAAGCGGTGGTTGTTACAACTCAGAAATCCCGATCGTTTTCGACGAAGTCGCAACATCTTCGATTACGTATTTTGACGTATAATAATGGGTAATATTAGTCGCCCGGCCGAACCCAGTGACAACTGTATACTCATCTCTTCTCGGCACACTTGGATGGTTTCAAAGAATACCGAAGGCGCGTGCCATCTGGCTGTGCCAAATGCCTATTAGATACGTCGATTTACGTATTTCGGGGTCTAGAAGGGAACAATCGGAAGTTTATGTTACTAATCCAGCCGTCCGATCGTTCGGCTTCGAACATAACACATGGTAGACTCAATCATCGGCGCCTAAATGATAAGATTCACATCTCGCAGCCCCAAACGCGAAAGAGACACGTTCGAGCCTGCTCATGCTTGTCGCACTACATTGTCACGGTGCATGCTTTTAGCCTTCGCCTTAATTTGTCTAATTTCGGTCTTTCCGCCCAATTTGGAGGGTGCAGCCGTGTCTAACGACGTTGCGGGCGAGGACGACTGGACTAGACACCTGATCTTGGTGACATCGCTTGGGCAGGCTGTGGTCCCAGCAGACAGCCAAAAGCTTAGCATCGAACCCAAAAATAACTTTGATGACATATTTGCATCTATCGAAAGCGATGCGAATAGGAGCAAAACACTTATTTTCTTTATCCAAGGCGGACTCGACGACCTCGACAGCGCTATAGCACGCGCGAAGGACGCCGGCACGATTGCAGCCATGGCATCCGATAACTTCTATCCCATCTTTATAGGATGGGACGCCAACTTGGGCACAAGTTATTTGGAACACCTGAAAACCTCGCGCGGCATTTACGAGCCCGGTAACTATCTTTTCACTACACCGCTGACGTTAATTGCGGATCTTGGCGAAGCGGTTTCAAATGCGCCTTTATCGTTTTTCCACCAGTTCTTCGAAACGGATGCAAAACGCCTCAAATTTGCAAGCTCGTCATATACCAACGATACTGTCTTTCGACCGATCTCGGGCCTAAACCCAGAGGCTCAGGTGGTAAATAACGAGTATGCCGAGCTTAGGTCTTACTATAATGCGCACCCGGAAAGGAGCCTCAAAATCGAACTTGCCAATTTTTGTTATAGCCCCGAACGAGCAATCGCGGGTAGCGCAACGTATATCGTAAGCTTTGTTCCGAAAACAGCGATGCTACCCATATTGCAGGGGGGCGGCCTTGGCGCCTGGCAGCGAATGAGGGGGCGGGTGATTAACCTTTTCCACAGGCCCTATGAGTTCGATCTATTGGACAAAGGATACCATCTCACGGAAGCCGATTTTCGGGAAGGTGTGTTGCCTGATGATGCGTATGACAAAAGTACCGCGGAGCGTGCGGGAGGATTGGCTCTTTTCATGGCGCAGCTGCAAGCATACCAACTTGATCATAAGCAGCGACAAATAATCTTGGTTGGCCATAGCGCGGGAACCATCGTCGCCTCTGAGATGCTGCTTCGATATCCCGATATCAAGTATGCGGATATAGTCTATATGGCTGCGGCGTGCAGCTTAAATGACTTCGAGAAATCGGTGTTACCTTACCTTAAGCGCCACAAATCAGACGCAACACCCACTCTTTTTTACGATCTTTGTCTTCATCCCCAGCACGAAGTCGACGAATGGCGGCTACAAGAGGTGACATTGGGAAATGGCGCCGAGGAAATGCTGGCGGAGCGAGGCAGCTTGTTGGAGTGGATCGACAATTTTTATAGCACTCCCGAGAGCTTCATGGATCGGATGCTCGGCAAATGGGAGAATATTGTTCAAGCTTCGCATATTATTCCCTATGAATTGCGCCCTCTCATAACGGTAAAGGGGTTTGGAGCGTCGCCGGACGCTCTGAAAGCCTTTCCGAACACTGGTGGTGCCTATAACATCGACACCTTCTACAAGCACCGAGACACCGGACCCCAGGCACACGGGGATTTTAGCTGGTGGCCGTATTGGAAAACCTGGATGTGGGAAGTGGAGCCCTCCTTGAAGTCCCCTTGAGCGCGACCGGTTTCAAGGATAGCAAGATTGTTGGGTCCTTACAGCGGTTTTTATCCATTACGACAATTGCCCAAGCATTTCTACTGCCATGTATCGTTGGGCTCGCTGTGCTCCAGGGATGCTACACGCCGCCATTCAAGGGTGGTGGGGCTAGCCAAACCCCAAATGCGAAGGCCACGAGCGTAACCTTGGCGGCTCCAGGCAAATGGGGTCTTGCGCTATCGGGAGGCGGCCTTCGTTCGGGAGCCACATCTCTTGGGGTCCTGCAGGAACTCTCCGCCAGCGGGCAGCTGCCTCGCTTTGAGTTCGTTGCCTCCGTATCTGGCGGTGGCTATCCCATTTATGGAGTGGTTTCAGAACTTAGACGCACGGGGAAGAGCCCGGCGGAATTACTTTGTGATGGAAGCAGTTACATCAAGCACGTTGACAACAATTCAAGAATGCTCCCGGCATCCTTGAAATTTGTTATCGTCCCTATTTCTGTTAGTGCGGGACTACTGACGGCGAAGCTCCAACAGGTTGTTACAGAAGATGACGGATTTGTGATATTCGGAGCCACCTGGGATTACGGTTGGGCTGTGCGGGAGACATTCAGCGAACGATCGGATGGAGATGAGGAAGGCCACCCCTATCTCTTGAGTGATTTTAGGGGGTTCGATTTCAAGGGATTTCCCAAGCCGATATTCGTCACGTCTTCAATTCGCGGCACAACCAAACCCGGATCAAACGAATCGGATTACAATGCCGAAGGGATATTTGAACTTTCCCCCGATTGGCTGGGAGGTTCGTCGGGATATTGGAGCGACTATACAAACAAGATTTCTATTCTTTACGCGATGATTTCATCGGCCGCAGCACTGGACAAGCCGCAGAACAACGATCGCGCCCAAGCGATGATGGATTGGTTTCACGAAAGAGGTTATGCCCTTGGAACTGCGATCAGGGTAAACGACAACGGATATTTCTTATCCGACGGAGGGTTTGCCGATAACACAGGAATTCTCACGCTGTTGAATCATGGCTGCCGGAATATTCTGGCGTTGGATGCGTCCGAAGACAGAGATGCGCGCTTCACCGATATCGCAAGGCTTCGAGAAAACGCAGGGCATTGGGGTTGGGATTGCAGTAATATTTCAAGCGCCGATGGATCGGTCGTCTTGGAAGCCCAGAAGGCGAATGACGGCCGAGCTATACTCTCTGGATCGGGTATAAACAGGGCCTGGAGCCTTCCGACAAACATCTGGAAGTTTTCCGCAACGAGATCCGGATCCGTATCTACAATATGGATTATGAAGTTGGGCATTTCCCCGAATGCTCGTTACCTTCCGGGAGTGAATGAGTGCGTCGCCGAGAACTCGCGCCGAAAGGAATCCAAAAGATTTCCGATCCCGTCGTATTTGGACCTAAGCTTTGAGAAGGAGGAATTCCAAGCTTACCGGGCCCTCGGCAAATCGCTCGTCGCTTTTTGGGTCAATGCAGCCCATCCACCGGTGCAGTAGGATATACAGAACGGGCAGTATTTTCACGTCACTTTGGTTCGACAGTTCATATCCTTGCATGACATGAACGTGCAAGTCCGCTCGAGTTAAATGAATCGCAACAAGAAACGTCACTTCGTGATCGGAGTTGCAGGGAGTTCCGGCTCCGGCAAGACCACTTTGGCGACCAAGTTGGTTGCCGATTGCGCCGCCATTGGAATTACAGGGCAAATTTTTTCGCTTGATAGCTATTACCGTCCCCAAGACCACATAAGTCTCGAGGAACGGAAGGCCCGCAATTATGACCATCCTGATTCCATCGACCCAGCTTTGGCCATAAGCCAGCTGCGCGATCTCTGTGCCGGTAAGACGATCCAGCAGCCGGTCTACGATTTCAAGTTTCACACCCGTCTAAGGGAATCCGTCACGTGCAAGCCAACCCAAATAGTCGTGGTTGAGGGGCTCTACGCGCTTTACTTCAAAGAGCTGCTCGACCTTTGCGATTTCAAGATCTTCGTCTCGACCGACATTGTGACAGCCATTCTCCGCCGGGTCCAAAGAGACATCAGCGAACGCGGTCGGGACATCGAAGGCATCAAGCACCAGATATTGGCCACTGTTTTGCCTATGTTTGAGACCTATGTGAAACCCACCCAGAGAAACGCCCATTTTTCGATAAACTGGGAAGGCGAGGAGATACCGGCCAAGGCGGCTGAGGGCCTGGTGCGCATGATGCGCGATCATTTCCGTTAAGGCACAGGCTTCTAAG
>Ga0302320_10002968_pt1 | contig 39597 bp, 36 predicted proteins | sample Bog_T0_3_FD_202130 | JGI IMG/M metagenome (GOLD analysis project Ga0302320, IMG submission 202130) | Peat permafrost microbial communities from Stordalen Mire near Abisko, Sweden - Bog_T0_3 | ecosystem: Environmental > Terrestrial > Soil > Wetlands > Peat | place: Sweden: Abisko, Stordalen Mire... | reverse complement strand
AAGACTTAGACCACCTTTACAGATGGGTACTTCGCGGCGTTCTGCGGTACCCCGACAACTGAAGCGAAGACTCCTCCCGGCTTGACGTTGGCGATCAGCTTCTCAGCGGTCCTTCCGCCGACCGCATCCGCCACTGCATCGAGCGGCGGAAGATTCGCAATCGCAGTGTCGTCGTCGGTCGCGACCACCTGATCCGCGCCGAGAGTGCTCGCCTGATCCATCTGCCTCTTTAATACCCCCGCAATCACGTCCGCCCCGCGTTCCTTCGCAGCAAATACAGCCGAACGCCCGACACTCCCTGCGGCACCTGCCACCACGACCGTCTGGTCCGCCTTGACTTCCGTGGCGGAACTGAGTTGGTTGCCAGTCGTGGTCGCCAGCGGCAGCGCTGCCGCACGGATCAAATCGAGCCCTTCAGGGACCTTCGCCAGAATGTTCGAATTTATGACACAAAGTTGTGCGTAGGTATTGTCCGCCATGGCGAACACGGGGTCGCCGACAGAGAAGCCCTCCACACCCGCCCCCATTACGGCTACGGTGCCGGCGACGTCGACTCCTATTAAGCTCGGGAAGTGCATGGGATAAAAATCCTTCGTTAATCCAGCACGCCGCTTGTAGTCGATCGGATTGACGCTCGCGGCGGCGACCCGCACCAGCACGTCGCCCGGAACCGGCACAGGATCGGGGTAGTCTTCAAACTTCAGTACTTCCGGACCGCCATATTGATAGACAACAATTGCTTTCATATTTTCACCCAGTCGTTAACAAAACTTAGACGCGGAAGAGGCCGATCATCTGCACGACGACGCCATCGACGCTGTATCGACCCGGCCCAGAGAAGATCAGCCAGAAGAGTATCAACGTGTAGAGCACTTCGGGAAGGTACAGGAAGTCGTCGAGCCGCTCGAGGAAACCTATCGACTGGATGCTGTGGATCCGATCGGTGGCGATCGCGACGATCATGTCCCCCAGGAGCATTGCGGCGCACAGCGGCGTGAGAAGCCCCAGCGCCAGGCCCGCCCCACAGGCGAATTCGACGGTGGCGACGAAGAGGGCAGTTGCGTGCGTGAACGGAACGTGGATTTGGACCATGGTCTGTTCCAGCACGCGAAACTGCGATGGTACGAACAGTTTGGTGCCGCCGGAAATACAGAAAAAGATGCCGATCAGGACGCGGGCCGCGGTGACAGGTATCCATTCCCCGGCGCGGAGTATTGTCAATGCGTTCTGGATCATGTGGGTCATTCAAAGGTCTGCCAAACTGTTGTTTCCGGGCAGCCCCGACATAATTGCCGCTAAGCAGCCTTGCGAACTGCGAGCAATTCCAACATTGCCTTGGCCGCAGTAGTCGACGAAGCCGGATTCTGGCCGGTCAGGACCCGACCGTCGACGACCGCGAAGGGCGCCCAGTCGGCTGTTTTCTCATAAATGCCGCCAATTCTCTTCAGTTCGTCCTCGACGAGGAAAGGCACGACGTGGGTCAAATTGACAGCGGCCTCTTCGCCATTGGTAAAGCCGGTCACACGTTTACCCTTGACGAGAGGCTCGCCCTCGTACATTACGCGATGGAGGACGGCCGCCGAGTGACAGACGGCAGCGACAGGCTTGCCGGAGTTATAGAAAGACTCGATCAATGCGATGGCGTCGGGGTAATCGACGAGATCCCACATGGGACCGTGCCCTCCAACGAAATATACGGTGTCGAAATCCTCGGATTTCATGTCGGACAGCTTCACAGTCTGAGACAGCTCGTTCTGTGCTTTCTTATCCTGCTTAAAGCGCGTCATCGCAGGAGTCTGCTCGTCAGGCAAATCGCTCTTTGGATCGAGCGGCGGCTGTCCACCTCTTGGCGAAGCCAGCGTCAGTTCGACACCGGCGTCCCGGAAGACGAAGTACGGTGCGGCGAATTCCTCCAGCCAGAAGCCGGTTTTGCGGCCGGTGTTGCCCAATTGATCGTGCGACGTCAATACCATCAGTACTTTCATGTTCGTTCTCCTGTGTTTCCGAATTGCGCCCGACACCATCGAGAGCGCAATTCGGGCACCACGATCAACGCGCACAAACGAAAGATTTAACCAGAGACCGTCGCACACTACTGTTGGCGGACCGACTCAGCGGATCGACACCGTCCGACTGACTGCCGTCATCTCGCGGTCACGTCGCGCGTGTGCGTGGGATACTACACGCCTAAGCGGTGGAATCAAATTTGCTCAAGAGGAGGGCTTAAATGGGCCAGCTTCTGTCAGTCAATGTCGGGCTTCCACGCGACGTCGCGTGGAAGGGAGAGCAAGTCTACACGGCGATTTGGAAGCAGCCAGTCCGGGGCAGGGTTCCAGTTCGCCGTCTGAATGTTCAAGGCGACGGGCAGGGGGATCTCGCCGGGCATGGGGGCGAGCACCGCGCGGTGATGGTCTATCAAATGGACGCCTATCGCTACTGGGAGGCTCAGCTCGGACGCAAGGATTTTTCGTTCGGACAGTTTGGTGAGAACTTCACAGTGGCCGGCCTACCCGACGATGAGGTTTGTATTGGCGATCGATACCGCATTGGGAGCGCTCTCCTCGAAGTCACTCAGCCGCGCGTCACATGCTATCGCGTGGGTATCAGAATGGAAGAGCCGGCAATGGCCGCTTTGCTCGTGTCACATCATCGCCCCGGGTTCTATTTTCGCGTGCTCGAAGAGGGCGAAGTCGGCGCCGGCGACGAAATCACGAAAGTGGCGGATGGCCCCGAACACATCACCGTCGCCGACATCGATGCGCTCCTGTATTTGCCAAACCCGTCGCACGAGCAACTTGAGCGCTCGCTGCGCGTGCCGGCACTCAGCCCGGGATGGAAAACGTCTTTAAAGGCAATTGCGGAGCAGAAGACTTCGGAGGGAGGGAATCCGGGGCTCAAGGCCGCAGTCGGTCCGCCACCGGCCTGGCCAGGTTTCCGGCCATTACCCGTCGCCAGAGCAGATCGGGAGGCCGCCAATGTGGTCTCGTTGTCCTTCGAACAACCGGACGGGACACCTCTGCCTGCAGCTCTGCCCGGACAGTTTGTCGTTCTTCGGTTGCGCACAATACCCAACGGGCCAAGACTGTTGAGGAACTACTCGATGTCGGGTATGCCGGGCGCCATGACTTATCGGATCAGTGTCAAACGAGAGACGAGCGGAGTTGTCAGTTCGTATCTTTACGATTACGTACAAGCGGGCGATATTTTGGAGGTGAGCGCGCCGCGCGGCCGTTTCATTTTAAGGGCCGGCGACACTCCAGTGGTCTTGCTCAGTGCCGGCATCGGGGCAACGCCCGTACTCGCCATGTTGCACTCGCTGGCCTCCGCTGCGTCACGTCGTGAGGTCTGGTGGATCTACGGAGCGCGTAACCGCGCGGAGCATCCGTTTGCACGAGAGTCGCGCGGCCTGCTGCAAACCCTCGTGAACAGCCGAAGCCACATTGTCTACAGCAAGCCCGATTCAGGGGATGAGCCGGGTGTCGATTACGACTCGGTTGGGCATGTGGATGCGACGCTGCTCGATCGGTTGGGTGTAACTCGCGATGCGGATTTCTACCTGTGCGGGCCACCATCGTTTCTCAAGCAATTGACCCAGGGCTTGAAGACATCGGGTGTCGATTCCATACGCCTTCACACCGAAGTGTTTGGGCCGGAAGCGCCGATCACACCAGGAATTGCGCGAACCTCCCACCCGCCGGTACATGCTCCCGCAGGGCAACCCGGCGCCGGACCACAGATTTCATTTACCCGAAGCGGGCTGACGGTTCCATGGGATTCACGGTTTTCCAGTTTGCTGGAACTTGCGGAAGCTTGCGACGTTCCCGTACAGTGGTCGTGCCGCACAGGGGTCTGCCATACCTGCGAGTGCGCGTTGATCGGCGGAGTTGTCCAATATCGGCCCGATCCGCTGGAGGCGCCAGCCACGGGGAATGTGTTGATCTGTTGTTCGAAGCCGTCGGGCGATGTCGAAATCGATCTGTAATCAACTACTCGCGTAACCTCTTTGGACCACTCACAAAGGGATTCGCTCGCTCGTAGAAGCGCAGTTTGCGATCCACGTTGCGTGTCAAACCGATGCGTACACTTTTGCCGATCGCCGCTGTTTTCCCCCCACTCGTCGCGAGCCAGAGCGGACCGGCAGCGCACAGATCCAGACCATCCTGCGTTAAATCAATCTGCATCGCCTGGGCCAGCCGGCCTGGCCCCCGGGCTAAATCGAGCAGCCCCGCCCCACCGCGGAAGCGTTGCATCAGATCGATTCCCTCGAGAGGTTCGAGAGCACGCAAGAGTACGCCCGCCCCGACTCCGGCCACTTCGCTCGTCACGTTCAGCATGAACGACGAACCGTAGGCGAAGTATACGTACGCATGGCCTCGCCCAAGAAATAATGAGGCGTTGCGCCGCGTCTCTCCGCGGAACGCATGCCCCGCGGAATCGCCGACGGGATAAGCCTCCGTCTCGACAATGCGCCCGCTGAGCCTGCCCTCATCGGTATCATGGACTGCCACTTTGCCAATCAGGTAGCGCGCCAACTCGACAGTATCGACCGGGAGCTCTGTTCGACGGAGACGCCGAAGACTGCAAACGGGAATTGTATTGTCTGCGGCGTCGTTATCGGGAAATCTCTGACGCATAGCGGAAGATCGCGCAAACAGGGCCCCCGGAAGGCATGCTGGTCTCTGTCAGAGTTTGAACGTCGCCGCCGTGGCGTAGCGTCTGCACGGCGGCTGTGTTGAGGATGTCGCCGCCGACCGCGCCTGGAACGGCCCCATTCTCAAGCAGGAACAGATGTTCGACTCTGCCGGTGGAAGCGGCCTGCACAATTTCCTGTATATCGGTCGACGCGTGGCCGGTTCCGATCAGCTTGTCGAACTTCTCCAGGGCGCGACGCGCGGGCCCGGTAGTCACCGACCGAACCAACTGTAGGGATTGCCGATACATTTCGTTCAGGTCACGATGTCCGGGCAACCCGCGTATTCCCGGTTCCACGCACGCGGGATAGGTCGTCAAACTATGGAAGAGCGCGACTTCGTGTTCGACGCCCACAACAACGAGGGGTGGATGCTCGTTCAGGAGAGCGTTTACGTCGCGATCGATCTCACGATAAAAATGTTCCAGGTGGTTTTCGGGATGATCGCGATCATGCACGGGCTCTGCGCGAAGCGAGGATTGCGATGCGCCAGGAATGAAGCCGGCTGCCTCAGTGCCCGCATTTTTGGGAAATCTCGCGGGCTCGCAGAATTGATCCGTACATTTAAAGATGCGCGTGTCATTCAGCTTCAGGGCGAGAATATAGAACTCGAGGTGTTTGCCGGCAAGCGCCAGTAGCGGCCGAAGCTCGAAGCACTCACCGACAGCGGCGACCGGTTCGCCGACGAGATAGCGCGTGCGGATTGACTCGCATAAGTCCGGCGAGCGCAGAAAGATGAACGTCGCAGGCTCCTTCGAGGAATCGATCGCATGCGCAGCCGCACGCTCGAGGGGATCGAGAAGGGAGGCCATGTCATGTTTGGATGCGCTGGCCGAAAGGCTGGCGCGAACCTGAGCAAGCGCGTCTTTGAAAGCAATTCGCGCATCGCGAGCCTCTTGTTCGGGAAGAACTATCGAGATACTCGGCGGAGCGGCCGACGCCAGACTGCGTAGCTTCTCGACGGAAAGTCTTTGCGGTTCGGTTATGGTCATAAGTAAAATCCAGCAAATGCACTTGGAGGGCCGCGGCGGCTGCGGGGTCCTGAAGCTTGGAAGTTGCGACCCACATTGCATGTGGATGGTGCTGAGCACATTCAGGGCGCGGCTCATGTCTGTCAATAGTCGGCTACCGGTGTCAGACGGACGGCTTTTCCCGGATTCCGTGCGCTGGGTCAGCCTCTTCCCGGGTACGAAACCCTTTGATCTCGAGGCGGTTCCCCTTCTTTGCTCGGGGAGTCCGTGCTGGTTGTCGAAATGCATGTACCAGTGTCGTGACCGCGGAACCGACTTCACTCAATCGGACGCCCGGCGTCAGACCTTGCGGACCTAAAGCAAACAAATGACTGTCTCGGCATCGGATATAAAGCCGTGCGGTCGGTGACCTGCGCTATTGCCGCAGGCTTCTCCGCCGAAGATCAAATGTGCAATCGTGCCGGGAGGCCAGTTCGATGAAGTGGCGGTGGGGCCGGCGAGTCATGCCGATCGGCATCAATTCGCCGGCCACTTCGCTGAATCGCTTGGCGGATCGCACCCGGAAGAGCCTCATCCGTAAACGGCTTCGTCAGAAACCCGACGGCGCCAATCCCTTCGAACTCAGCTCCTGCGTGAGTGCTAAAATATTAAGTACGATGGACTCGTTGCCGGGCGGCCGGCATGCAGTCTCACGTTTCATTCAGGTCCATGAGGTGGAGGTGAAAGGTTGCCCGAGGCCGCCGAACCGCAAAACGACTTTTCACTCGATCCTTCGATACCAGCGGGCGCGGCTTCGCTCGAATCGATCCTCTGCACCGAGGAGTTGCGGCAGCGCCCTTCGCGCCGGCCCGATCACGCGCAAGAGAACGCCGCGCTGGTCGCGCTGGCCAGCGCGTTAGCCGAGTCGCGGCACGCCATTCTTGAAGTGTTGGCGGACACGATCCTGCGTGTTACCGGCGCCGACTCATCGGGCCTGAGTTTACTGACTTCGGACGGCGCAACCCCGAACGATGAAGGGCAACGATTTTATTGGCCAGCCATCAAGGGCATGTGGAGCGAGCAGGTCGGCGGCGTGACGCCGCGCAATTTCGCTCCGTCCGGAGAGGTGCTCGATCGCAATTGTACCCTGTTGTTCCGGCACTTCGAGCGACGTTATCTCTATTTGCTGCGCTTCTCGCCCGCGGCAGAAGAGTGCTTACTGGTTCCGTTTTACGTCCGTGGCAAAGCCGTCGGCACGATCTGGGCGATGATGCACAGCGACCGTCGCAAATTCGATTCGGAAGACCAGCGGCTCATGAGTGTTCTGGGGCAGTTCGCTTCCCTGGCGTATCAGACTATGGGCATGATCGACGACTTCAAAGCGCAGATTAAGGCGCGCGAAGAGGCGGAATCGCGATTGCGTGAGCTGACGCGGGTTGAGGTCGCGGTGATACTCGATGGGCTGGAGGCGCAAGTTCGAACCACGGAAGAATTCCATCGTGTGGTTGTCGAAACTGCGAGCGATACCGTTGTGAGCATCGATCACGGAGGCTACATCCTTTTTGCCAATCGGGCGGCCACACGAACCTTCGGTTATGAACCGTCGGAGTTGATTGGGCAACCGCTGACCGTGCTGATGCCGGAATACCTGCGCGACCTGCACAAGGCTGGCCTCAAACGCTACCAGGAGACCAGTCATCGGCATATTAACTGGCAGGGCACCGAGTTGATTGCGCTTCGCAAAAATGGAGAAGAGTTTCCCGTTGAGGTTTCGTTCGGGGAAATAAACAGCGACGGTAGTCGGGTGTTTACGGGCTTCATCCGCGACATCAGTGAACGGAAGCGGGCTGAGGAGAAACTGCGGGAGAGTGAACTCAACCTACGCCAGATGACCGAAACCATTCCCGAAATGCTTTGGGGCGCCACGCCCGATGGCTCGGTGGACTACTGCAATACGCGAGTGCTGGATTACACGGGTCTATCTCAACGGGAAATTCAAGGCGCCGGGTGGATGAAAACGATTCATCCGGACGATGCTGAAAATGTGGAGCAGGCATGGGCACGTTCCGTCGAGAGTGGCGACCCCTTCTATTTTGAGTTTCGGGGCCGACGCGCGTCGGACGGCAAGTACCGTTGGTGCGTGTCCAGAGCGCTGCCATTGCGCACCTCCGCCGGGGGCGTTCTGAGGTGGCATGGCACGGTAGTCGACTTCCACGATCGAAGGCAGGCGCAGGAAGATCTGCGCAACGCACAGGCAGAGCTGGCGCACGTGAACCGCGTGATGACGATGGGCGAGTTGACTGCGTCGATCGCTCACGAAGTGAACCAGCCGCTTGCCTCGATCGTCGCCAGCGGTGACAGTTGTACAGCGTGGCTAGCGCACGAACCGCCGAATCTTGATAAAGCTCGCGCCGCTGCCTGCCGGATCATTCAGGCCGCTACACAAGCCAGCGAGACGGTGCAACGTCTGCGCGCCCTGTTCAAAAAAACCACTTCTATCACCACATCGGTAGACGTCAACATCGCAATCGAAGACACGGTTTCTCTGGTGCGACACGAAGCGCAACGGAACAAGGTTGTCCTGCGCACTGAACTGGAACCGGGCGTGCCTTCGGTGAGGGGCGATCGGGTTCAACTGCAGCAAGTCATCCTTAACCTGACGATGAATGGCATTGAGTCCGTCGCGCGACTCGACCATGAACCGCGCTGGGTCGTGATTCGATCCGCAAATTCGAATACCGGTGAGATTCTGATATCGGTCGAAGATACCGGGCTGGGAATCGAAGGTGAACAGGCGGATCGGCTGTTTGCGCCTTTTTTCACCACCAAACCACAGGGGATCGGGATGGGATTGCCGATCTGCCGCTCGATCATAGAGGCGCACGGTGGCCGGCTGTGGGCCGCGAAGAACCAGCCACGTGGCGCCGTGTTCCATTTCGCCGTGCCTGTCACAGCGCCAGGTACATGAGCGATCCCGATTGCATCGTGTTCGTGATCGACGACGATCCATTGGTTCGCGATTCCGTCGCGGATTTGCTCGACTCAGCTGGTTTCACGGTGCGCACGTTTGGATCGGCAGCGGATTTCCTTGAGGGTGAGCATCCGGATCTCCCGGCCTGCCTGATTCTCGACGTTGAATTGCCCGGCCTTGGTGGGCTCGACCTTCAGGCGGAATTGACGAAGTCCGGCGCCGATGTGCCCATCGTCTTTCTCACTGGACGAGGCGATATTCCAATGAGTGTGCGGGCCATGAAGGCGGGGGCGGTGGAGTTTCTGACGAAGCCGTTCCGCAAGCCGGAGCTCCTCGACGCCGTGACCGAAGCTCTGCGGCGCGATCGCGAGGGCCGCCTGCAAAGATCCGAGACCTCGGAGCTCAAAAAGCGGTTCGGAACTCTCACTCCACGCGAGCGTCAAGTCATGGCGCTCGTTGTTACCGGCCTCTTAAACAAACAGATCGCCGGCGAGCTGGGGACAACCGAGGAGACGATCAAAGTGCACCGCGGCCGCGTAATGAGCAAAATGGGCGCCGGGTCGCTGGCCGAACTGGTTCGGATGGCCGAGAAGCTCAAAATCTCATCCTGACCGGGCATTCTACTAAGGTGTTATAGACCTCGGGTCCAGACCGCTGCTACGATCTCGGTAACGGGAGCATTACCCCGCAACGTCGACGGGCAGTTGGGCTTGAGTGAGCAACGTATCGAACGGTAGCATCGCGATCATCGATGATGACATGCTTGTGCGGCAATCGCTGGAAGACTGCATGGAGTCGGCAGGATATGCCGTTGAGAGCTTTGACTCGGCGGAGGAGTTTCTCGCTTCCGGATCACCGCGTAAAGCTGCCTGCCTGATCGTCGACATACAGTTGCCCGGCATCACAGGCCTCGAACTGCAGGACAGGCTTTCTGGTGCGGACAATCGGGTGCCGATCGTGTTTGTCAGCGCACAGGGAACTCAGGCGAATCGTGACAAAGCCATGATGCGGGGCGCAACCGGATTTCTCTCCAAGCCATTCCGGCGGGATGAGCTGGTAAGACTCGTAGAAGCGGCGACCCGGCGGTAAGCAGGCGCCCGGCTTCCCCGCTCAACCCAGACATTGCACCAAAGTAGAATAGACCTCGATCCGCGCCGTTGATAATATCCGAATGTCGAGAAATTAAATCTTTAGCGCCGACATGAAGGCGCCTTAGTTGAGAGAAATTCCGAGCCCGCGCGGCTGCTGCCCACGTTGGCAGACCAGACTCGGCCGGAGTCATGAACGCCTGGAAAACGCGTAAACGAGGTCGCGGCGGGATTTTGCCCGCTCAGTGCAAGAGGACAGGTGTCTATTGGCTCGGTGACACACGAGATTACCGGCAACGCGCAAAGAATTTCCATAAGGAGCAACACCCATGGCCACCGTGGATTTGATTGGATCAAGCGCGAAGTTCCGCGCTTTACTCAACGACGTTGAACTGGTTGCGCCGGTAGATTCCGCCGTCCTGATTCAGGGCGAAACGGGCACCGGCAAAGAAGTGATTGCGAGAGCCATTCATGAGACCAGCCCTCGCCGTAATCACCGTTTTGTGGCCCTCAACTGCGCGGCGATTCCCGGCGCATTACTCGAGAGCGAACTGTTCGGCCACGAAAGAGGCGCTTTCACCGGCGCATGGGCGCAAACCAAGGGCCGATTTCAGATGGCCGATGGGGGCACTCTCTTCCTCGACGAGATAGGCGACATGCCGCTCGAACTTCAGCCCAAGCTCTTACGCGCACTGCAGGAGCAGGAGTTCGAGCGGTTGGGCAGCACCCAGACCCTCCGGGTCGACGTGCGTGTGGTGGCGGCGACAAATCAGGATCTCGGGCAACTCGTGAGCAGGAAGCTGTTTCGCGCAGACCTCTTCTACAGGTTGAACGTGATTCCACTCATCCTGCCTCCGTTGCGGGAGCGCGTTGAGGACATCCCGCCGCTGACAAAGTTCTTCGCAGCGAAGTTTGCCGCCCGCCTCAACAAGTCCATCGATGTGATTCCCGATGACGTGATGGCGGTCCTGAAAGCGCAGGATTGGCCAGGCAATATTCGCGAACTACAGAATTTCGTGGAGCGCGCCGTACTCTTTTCGCCCGGGCCGGTGCTGCGTCTGCCACTGGACCTGAACCGGACGGTGAAGCAGAGTTCGGAGAGCGCTGCACGCACGCTTGCCGACGCCGATCGGGAACATATCCTCGAAACTTTGAACCAAACCGACTGGCTGATCGGAGGGCAGGGCGGAGCGGCCGATCGGCTTGGGTTACCCCGTACCACGCTGATTTACAAAATGCGAAAGCTGGGAATTGAGACACGCCGATCCTCGCGGGCCCGATCCATGCGGCGGCCGGCCAATGACCAGTGCAGGGCCGCCGCGAACTGTTGACGAAAACATTCTGCGCCTACGCCGATTGACCGGATGAGGACGCGCCGCCCAGCAGCCGCTTGAGCATCTTGTCGAACCGCACGGCCGCCAGGGAAACCGAAAGGAGCGAGCGTGCCAGCCTCCGGCCGATTATGCTACAGTCGTCCGCATGGGGCGCGGTCCGATAGTCCTGCTTATGCTTTGCACAGCCTCGATTGGCGCCCCCGCGCAAACCTCGGAACGCTATACTCTCAGGGGCCAGGTGGTCGACGATGCGACTGGTCAGCCGCTCCCCGATCTGCAGATCGCCATCAAGAAATATCCCGCGTGGCAACTTGCCGCGGAGCCGGTGACTTCCGGGCCCGATGGCCGATTCGTGTTTTATGGACTCGAAGAAGGTTTGTACACAGCGGACACGTGGCTCTATGGCGAAGTCATCCACAATGGCGAACTCCCTAACGGGACACTGCTCGCTCGGAGGGCCGGACCCAAATTTCAGGATTCTGAGTTCACGTTTCGCGTAACGCCGCGCCCGTCAATCGACGGCATCGTTCGCGACGAACACGGCGACCCGGTCCCCTTCGTTAACGTGTGGGCGTTCCGCAGTGTCTGGATGGATAGCCGCATCGTCCAGTCGCGCGGGCTGCCGGTTACCACGGACGATCGGGGCTACTATCGCATTTCCGCGTTGTCGCCGGGCGGATATATGGTGTGCGCCGAGTTTATGGATACCTTCGGCAACGAATGGCATCGAACCATGGCGCCTGAGGCGTCTTCGGTCGTAGACTACGGGGCGCGCAGCGCAACGCGCTTCTACAGGCGATCATGCTACCCCGGTCCGCCGCCCGCTTCTTTCAAAATCGAATGGGGGCGGATTGCTCACGCCGACCTGAAACTTGGCTCCACGCCGGTTACGAAGGTACAGGGCCGGGTAAGCGACTGGGATCCGCGCGTCGCCCATATAAGCCTTCTCCCGGAGGACGAAACCGCGTCCTCGCCACATGTCACCGTACAAACCGACGGAGCATTCGAATTCGATGTACTCGAGCCCGGGCGCTATGTTCTCAGAACCGAAAAGTTCAACCCGGCAACCGGTGCTCGGGTATGATGGCGCAACAGCCGGTCCTCGTCGAAAACACGACAATCACAGGGCTGCAACTTGCCATGCAGCCGGTGAGTTCCATTCACGTCTCGCTGCAGGCGCCCCCGGAGCCGGCCCTGAAACCCGATTCTGTAAGCATCGGACTCCGCGCCGTCTCCTCCGGGCGGAGCGTTGTCTACTGGGCGCAGCGCGCGAACGACGGATCCTTCAGTTTCCCGGCGATCGATCCCGGCAATTACTGGCTGCTGACGCGCACCGAGGACCATCGACTCAATCACCGTGGGTGGTCACTCGGTCCTGCATGGCACGGTGAGCATATCGCCTGGCGAATCGCAGATCCTCAATGTAGTGCTTTCCATCCAATGCGCGAAGATTAATGGCCAACTGATCATGCCCGAACACACTCCGCCATTTGCGGTGATAGCGATCCTGATGAGCGGCACCCCGACTGCACCTGGCGACGTGCTCAACTTTCGACGCCGCGGAAGACGGGTCTTTCACGTTTGACCGGTTGCCGCCCGGCCGCTATCTCCTGTGGGCCTGGAGCCAGGGTGACTCCGGCTACGCAGGCCCGGCAAGTCTGGCCGATGTCGCGAGCCAGGCTTCGGTTGTCGAGGTGGCTAAGGGCCAGCCCGCCGCAACGCAGGTGAGACTGCTGCAGACGGTCGGCGAGGCCGCGAAATGAAGTGGCGCTCCACGCTGGTTATATCGTTGGCGCTCGCCTGCTCGTCCCTTGCCGCACCCGATTCGGGTGGCGAGGTTGCGGGACGTGTGATCGACGGTCCGACAGGGAAAGGCGTTGCCCGAGCGCGCGTGGTGGTTGTGGTAAGCGCGACGGATCGAATGGTCCTCCTGACCGACGATGAAGGCGCCTTCCGGGTAAGTAATCTGCCGGCGGGTTCGGTAAGCGTCTGGGCTCAACGGAACGGCTTTCTGGGAGATCCCTTCGAGTCGCCCACGCCGGCATCGAGGGCCCAGGTTCTGATCTCCGGGTCGGCCGAAAAGAGTGCGCCGTTGACCCTGACGCTCACTCCGCAGGCGGTGATCGAAGGCCGGGCGGTGGACGCGAAGGGCGGCGGCGTCGCGCTGGTGAGGTTGTGGGAACAGGGGTCGACTGGCAAGGTTGTAGTTCGCGGCGAGAAGCGCGTGGATCGAACCGGCGAATTCCGGTTTCCGGCCCTCGCCGCCGGGCGCTACTATCTGGAGGTTTCAAGTTTGCCCGCGAGTTCATCCCCGGAGCGAAATCCGGTCTATTCGCACCGATTTTACAAGGAGGGAACAGCCCTTGAATCGGCTACCCCGATCGATGTTGAGGCCGGTCAAACGGAGAACATCCCGATTCTTTTGGAATCGGCTCAGGGACGTCAGGTCCGCGGTCGAACCGCCTCTGTGTTGGCCGACACCTTCGTCTACCTGCACTTGTCTCCCAACGACGCCCCTTTTGCCGTCGCCTCCGTGGATAAGCAAACCAGAACCTTCACGTTCCCCGACGTTCCGCCGGGAACCTATCTGATCGAAGCGGACTGGAACGCCGGCGGAAAAGCTGTCCATGCCTACTTGCCCATTATTGTTGCCGACGGCGATCTCAACGACATTGTCCTTTCTCCTTCGGCCCCGTAATCGACTCCGGTCGAATTATCCGCGGGCGGGACCGGTGGAATCGCGCACCACCAACTCGGGATCGATGACGAACTCTTTGCCCATGGTGTTGGCGGCGTTGGCATCCGGCGCGAGGCTGGAGAACAGCGTGTGGCCGATATGATCGCGGGGAATGTGAACCGTAGTCAGGGCGGGATAACAATACTCCGAGAGCTTGATGTTGTCGAAACCGGTGACGGAAATATCCCGCGGAACGCGAATGCCCCGTTCGCGCAATTCCCTTAAGGCTCCCACGGCCATCAGATCGTTCACGCAGATTATGGCGGTGGGCGCCGGACCGGTTGACAGCAGTCCACGGATGGCTTGCCGCCCTCCATCGAGGCTGTCGGCATCCGCCACGATGCGGATATCGGCGCCGGGGCACATCGCCTGCACGGCGTCTAAGAGAGCGCGTCGCCGTTCGTCGAGAGGGCCGAGTACGGTGTGATGGCCGATGAACGCCATCTGCCGGTGTCCCAACGCAACGAGGTACTCAACGATGCGCTCTACGCCTTTGCGGTAATTAACCCGAATCCTGGTGATGTTTCCGCCGGCGGTTCCGACGTCGTAGAGAACGATGGGGAGCCGGCTTTCCATCAGTTCGCTCACGATGGCGTCTTCCATCTCGGAAACGATCGCGGCGAGTCCCGCGACGCGGCGGCCGATCATCAACCGGACGCTGGCGATCAATTGTTCGGGGCTGTACGCAGTATTCGCCACCAGAACCTCGTAGTCGTGGGAGTGGCAATCGTTTTCCACGGCGCGGTAAATATCCAGAAAAAACGGATTGTCAAGATTTGAGACGACGACCCCGATGGTACGGCTGCGGCCGCCCGCAAGGCTTCTGGCGTGCAGGTTGGGATGATATTTCAGTTCGGTGACGGCCCTCATGACCCGCGCTTTGGTGGAATTTCTGACGACGGCTACGCCGTTGAGCACGCGCGATACGGTGGCGGTGGAGACGCCCGATCGTTTGGCCACTTGTTCCAGAGTCATGCGAAATATCTTAGCGCGCTGCAACTCTTGCAGGCGATCTAAGTCGTTTGTCTGGTTCGTTTTGGCTTAGTCGGCAGGGCATCTGATGGATTCTTCGGAGTTGCAATCCGGCTGATTCTGTGCAACCGATTACGAAGAAGCAGTTGCGCCGTCAGCGGACAGGTTTCAATTTGGCCCCGCCGGCATATACGCCGATCCAATGGTTGGTGAAGCGCAGCGGCGCCTGCGGGGAGACCAAAGGCATGTGGCAATCCACGCAGTTCGCCGGCATCTGAGCCAGGCACACAGGTTTCGGCGCCGGCGCGCTGTTTCCGTGGCATTCCATGCAGCGGCTGTTATAGAACGCGGACGTCTTCTTTTCCGCCGGTTCGTGAGGGTCGTGACAGGTCAGGCAAGTGAGTGCACCGCGGCTTTTTCGAAAGCAAGCGCTCTCGTTGAGATAAATGGGCTGATGGCGGACGTTCCAGGCGGAGTTCCAGTCAACGGTCTGCCCGTTCGGGGGCGGCGAACGATGACATGTGCCGCACAACTCGTTGAGTTGCCGCGCTGAAAGCTTGCCTGGATTGCGGATCGTCTTCCGCGTGGGATCGCCCGCGTGCGCCGTTCCCGGTCCGTGGCAGGTCTCGCAGTGAACGCCGGGTTCGGTGAGTTGCGCTTCACCGGCCTCGCCGAACGTCACCGCGCCGGTGGAATGACACTCGAAACATCCGGCGATTCCCGCCTGAGGATCGGAGACGCTGTAAATCCGTCCGGCAGCCTGGGGCAGCGTGGCGGGTTGAATTTCGCTCTGACCGGGTGTCGCGCCCCATGCGCGCAGGGCCGGATACCAGGTGGCGTAATGCTCCACGTACCAGTCTTTGTCGACCCTGCTCACGAATGTCACGGCTTGCCGCCCGGCGCCGAATGCCCATTCGAGCGGCAGATCCATCACGTCCACCCTGTCTGAGATCCGCGCCCGCAGTTCGCCGCCGCGCAGGGAAAATTCGAAACGGTAGACGGGCATTCGGGTCAGCGGTGCGCTGGTTAGAAAAGATGCCGCGAGGCGGTGCTCCGGGGTGCGCGAAAGAGCGCTTGCATGGGCACTGGCCGACTGCCAGGCAAACTGAAGCGGATGACAATTGCCACACATTTTCGCCCCGATATAGACGGATTTCGGTGGGGCGGCGAAACCCGAAACCGCCGCGAGGTACGCCACAAATCGAAAGGCTGGGCTCCGTCTCCGAGGCATATCCCGTATTCTCGCAGGAAATATATAAAAAATTGACGAAAAATGCCAGTAAAAAAGCCAGTTTATCGCTTGACTCCACCCAACCGTAGATATATAGTTCGGTGCAAACGCTTTCAGCAGGCTAAAGGTCCGACCATGAAAAATTCCAAGTCTAAGGCATTCATTTCCTTTGCAGCATTCCTCCTGCCTCTCATAGCTGTCAGCACGAATCTTGTGGCGCAGCAGATCACAGGTTCCGTGACCGGTTCAGTGGTCGATTCCTCGGGCGCGATCGTGGTGGGAGCGAAGGTTACCCTCACCGATATTGGGACCAGCGAAGCGCGGACAACGGCTTCGGATGCGGAGGGCGATTACCGATTTCTGTTGCTGCCGCCCGGCATCTACACCATCGAAGGCACCCTCGCGGGCTTTAAAACGTTCCGGCGCGAGGGAATCATCGTGGAAGCGGACCGCTCCCTGGGCGTTCCCATCAGCCTGAGCGTTGGCCAGGCTACGGAGACGGTGGAAGTGGTGGGCGGTACGCCTCTGCTCGAACCAAACAGTTCCGAGGTGGGCACCACCATCGACAGCCAGAAGGTGATGGACCTTCCGCTGAATGCCCGCAATCCCATGGGTCTGGCCAATCTGATTCCGAGCGTGAAGGGCGTGGGCTACTTCGGCAATCAGATCCTCACGTCATGGCGCGTCGGCTCTATCAACATTGGGGGCGGCCAGCCTCAATTCAACGCGTTTCTGTTGGACGGAGTGGCCAACGACAAAATGGGAGATGCATCGGGATCGAACACGTTTCTGACTACGGATTCGACCGGCGAATTCAAGATCATCACCAACGCCATGTCGGCTGAATACGGCCGCACCACGGGTGGCGTGATCAGCATCATCAGCAAATCGGGCACCAACGAATACCACGGCAGCGCGTTTGAATACCTGCAGAACACGGACTTCAACGCCAATACCTACTTCAACAATGCATCGAGGATTTCGCTGCCGCCGGTACACCAGAATCAGTTCGGCGGATCGCTGGGCGGCCGGCTCGTCAAGGACAGGATTTTCTTCTTCGGCAACTACGAAGCTTTCATCCAGCACATATCGAACAGCCAAACCATCTCGTCTCCTTCGGCGCTTCAGCGCACGGGAAATTTCTCGCAGACAGCCACCCAGAGCGGGCAGCAGATTGTTATCTACGATCCGTTGAACTATACGGTTAACGCGGCGGGGGTTTACACGCGGCAGGCGTTCCCCAACAACACCATTCCCGCCAGCCGTATCAGCCCGTTTGCGCAGGAATTCTTTTCCTTGTATCCATTGCCGAATTTGCCCGGGCAAATCAATAATCTGACCCAGGTCGGCACAACCCCCATCACTCGTTACACGGGCGGGCTCAAAGTGGATTATCTGCTCAGTTCGACCCAACGCCTGTCGGTGCGCTATACGGAAGACCGGATGAATGAGACCGTTCCCGATGGCAGCTTCTTTGCGAACCCGCTCGATAACGATAAGAAGACCATTTACGTGCCGCGCCACAGCGGGTTTGTGTCTTACACCCAGGTATTGAGTCCCACGTTGGTTCTCGATGTGCGATCCAGCATCAACCGCGACTACGATCAGGCGACTCCGTGGAGTTTTGTCCCGCCGTTCAAGAGTACGAATTACCTTCAGGCGCTGGGTTTTCCCCAGGCGTTTATTAACCAGGTGCCGCCCAACGCCCAGCAGTTTCCATCGGTGACCGTTTCGAGCCTGGGAGGAGCTTTAGGCGGGTATGGCTCGGCGATACAGAACCGGGCGGCTTATGAATGGGGCAACGTCGCCTCGCTGACCAAGGTGTGGCATGAGCACACCCTTAAACTGGGATATCAATATACGCTCTACCGCGGCAATCCGTACGATCAGGCTCCGCCGGCTTTCACTTTCACGGCCGGCTACACGCAGGGACCAACCGCGACCGCGGCGAGTACCACCGCCGGCCTTGGCCTGGCTTCCATGGAATTGGGCCTTCCGGCTACCGGCAGTTACACCTATCAGAACAGCCATGAATACCAGGAGCTTGACCACGCTATTTACCTGCAGGACGATTGGAAGGTAAATCGCAAGCTCACTGTCAATCTTGGTATCCGCTGGGAGTATCAGGGTCCGTTTACCGATCGCCATAACGAGCTGACAAACTTCAGCACCACGGCGACGACGACGGATGGCGGTGTAAAGCTGGTTGGCGGCCCGATATTCCCCGGCACGGCGGGTATTCCCCGCGGCGTGGTTGACACCATATACAACCACTTCGCCCCGCGCATCGGATATGCCTATCAGGTCACGAGTAAACTCGTGGCGAGGGGCGGGTACGGAATGTTCTGGGTGCCCGAACGAGGCCAACTCGAGCCGGGCAGCACAGGCTACAGCATTCAAACTTCCATGATCGCCTCGCTGAACAACGGCAACACACCCTATAACACGATAAGCAACCCGTTTCCTCAGGGACTGGTACAGCCGACCGGTTCAAGTGCGGGACTTCTTACCAACCTCGGCGGCGCTATTTCATCCCAGTTGCGCAACGTCGTGCAGGGTTACGCGCAGCAATGGAACTTCACCCTGCAGTATTCGCCGTTCAACAACTGGCTGGTTGAGGCCGCCTACCTGGGGAACAAGGGTACGCATCTGGAATCCAGCGCGAATAACCTGAACCAGCTGAACCCGTCCTATCTGGCGCTGGGTAACGCCCTGAATACCCAGGTACCGAATCCTTATTTCGGATTGATCTCCAACGGGCAGCTCTCCACCTCGACGATTACGATGCAGCAATCGCTGTTGCCCTTCCCGCAATTCACCACCGTGGCCGGGGGCTGGGCATACAACGGAGCGTCCTTTTACAATGCCTTCACACTGAAGGTCGAGAAGCGCTTCTCGCAAGGTTTCTCCGTCTTGTTGTCATACGCCAACAGCAAACTGCTCGATGCCGACGCGCAGACCTCGGGCGTGACGGGCGGCAATTCGAGCACGGGCGTTCTCAACTACTACAATCTGTTGGAGGGCGAGTATTCCAAGGGTGTCCAGGACATTCCGCAGCGCCTCGTGCTGACCGCCTTGTATGCGGAGCCTTTCTTCGCCAAAGGGCCGCAATGGCAGCGCCTGGCACTGGGTGGGTGGAACTTCAGCACCGTCACATCTTTTCAGAGTGGGCAAACACTGTCGCTGTACGCTTCGAATAACGTATCGACGACCAATCACCCCAACGTTGTCACGGGAGTTTCCGACAAGCTGGCGAATCCCACGCTGGCGGAATGGTTCAATACGGCGGCGTTTTCGATTCCGGCGCCATTCACTTATGGAGACCTTTCGAGAACCCTTCCCAATGTGATGGGGCCCAGACTGATCAACGTGGATTTCGCTCTCTATAAGGACTTCCTTATAAGAGAGAAATACAAGATCGACCTGCGCGGAGAGGCATTCAACCTGATGAACCGGCCCGATTTCGGCAACCCCGGCACCAACGAATCCTCCACCAGTTTCGGTGTCATCAGCACACTGCTGGTGACACCGCTCCCGAGGAACATTCAGCTCTCCATGCGGCTGACGTTCTGAGCGGCTTGCTTCGGGCACATGAGGCAGAATCTCTTGTAACCAGATTCCTGTTGCAAGCGCTCACTCATTGATGGAGTACATGTGATCCGAGCGAGGTACCTGGATTGGGGCACCGATGATCGTCTATGGGAGCGGGCTGAGCGACGGCAACCGGCACCTGCATGAGAATCTTCCGACGGTGCTGGCGGGACGCGGCTGCGGAACGCTGAAGCCGGGGCGGCATATAAAGTACGAGGCGGAAACCCCGCTGGCGAACTTCTTCGTGGCCATGCTCAACCGGATGGACGTTCCCGTCGACCGGATGGGCGACAGCACGGGCAAACTGGGCTATCTTTCCGATCTGTAAGGCGCTGGGCGTTTGGGAGCCGGTCGATCAGCCCTGCTCTTTTTGGTGGCTCTAAACCAATCTGGCGCAGGCGATGCGGGACGAGGCGATCGCCACGTCGATTACACCTTTTCCGCGGCGGCGTTCCTGCCGGCGATGAGACCTTGCACGGCGCACCGGGCGATGCCGTGCTCGCTGAATCCACCGGCGGACTCACCTGCGCAGTAGAGACCCGCGATCACATTGCCATTGAGGTCCTGCACCTGGCACCGAGCGTTGATGCGCAGGCCGGCGCGGCAGTCATGAAGAACGGGCGTGGCCCAGGCGGCGTAGAAAAGGGGCGTCTGGATTTTGTATTTCGGAGCTGGCTTGTCAAAATCGGCGTCCGCGCCCGCGTCCACAAAAGAGTTGTAGCGGGCAACTGTATGCTGGAGCGCCCCGGCGGGCATGGGGTTCTTCTGATACTTGTTCCTGATGTTGGCCGCCAACTCGTCAATAGTGTTGCCGGAAAAGAAGAAGCCGGCCTCGATGTCCACATAAGGTGGAGCCGGGGTCCATTCCTCGCGCTTGACTGCGTCGGCGTCGAAGATGGCCCAAATCGGCCCTCCGCCGTTGCCGGTCCCGCCATTCAGGCTCATGGCGGCCGGAAGGTAGTTGGGGGGATTCCACTTCATATTGGCCGCGTTGCGGAAACTGTTCTGTACGTACTTGCCAGTGGGCAGCGGGTGAGCGTTGGGGAACTGGGTCTTCGTCTCGTCATAGAATCTCAGGCCGACCTGGTTGACGCAGATGGCATTCTGATAATCCCGCACCCGCAGCCCGGTGGCGCGAGCGAGGTGGAAATATTCGCTGCCAGGCTGCCAAGTAGGGAACATGGAGGGATATCCGTACTGGCACCCGATATACCCTGCCTTGGCGATATGGGTGCCGAATTCCCCAGCCTGGTTGGCGGCGCCCCAGAGCGATGCTCCGACGGCCATGGCGGCGATTTCTCCACTGGCATCCTGGCGCGTATAGGGCTCGCCCGCCACGCCGCAATATTCCTCGGTGAGGCGGGGATCGAATATGCGGCGGAAATTAACGTTGCCGGTATGGCCGCCGGTGGCGATGATGACGCCTTTGCGGGCGCGGATATTGAGTTTGGCGCCGGCGGCCTCCACAGTGATTCCAATCACGCGGGCGGCGGCGTTGTCCTCGCGGATCAGACTGGTCATTCTGTGTTGAAGAAGGATCTGCACGCCCGCTTTGCGCGCGGCTTGCTCCAGGGGGCGCACGATACCGATGCCCCCGGCAGTGGTGGCCTGGTCTTTGGGATCCACGGGTTTGCCGGTCTGAATCTGCGGCCATGCCATGACGGCCACGTGCATGGTTCGGGCCGCGGAGTTGCCCACCGAGGTCCCGCCGCGATTGTCGGGCGGCCCGGCTACAAATGTCAGTCCATGGGCCAGCAGCCAGTCGTAGGCGAAAACGTTGTTGTCGGCGAAGGCGCGAACAATGTCGCGGTCGTTGAAGCGGTAATCGGCGGCGCCGTTGGGCTCCACGACAGACCAGTCGGTGAGGTCGGTGAAGAGGATATCGGGCGAATCCACGATTCCGGCCTCTTTCTGGGCCCTGGTGCCGCCGCCCAGCGGGACGTTGCCGGTGCAGACCGCGGCGTGGCCGCCGATGTCGCGGTTGGCCTCGACCAGAATTACCGTTGCTTTGTTCTCCGTGGCTATGATGGCGGCGGGCAGCCCGGAAGCGCCCGATCCGACCACCACAACGTCGGCTTCTTTATCCCATTTGCGTCCAACCGCGGCCGCCTGAGCAGCGGGTGCCAGACCGGCGAGGGCCGCGCCCTTCAGGAATGCTCTGCGACCAACGTTGTCCTTCGGCATCTGTTTCTCCTGAGCTGTTTTCTACTGTGGTCCATTAACACCATCCGCGCCATGGCACGTCTTGCAGGGCGTAAAGTTCTTTTGATGGTGGCAAGAGGTATAGCACCATTGCACGCTTATTTTGGAAACGTCGATAGACCCCTTTGAAGGCAAAGGATCGAGCGCATGCGCGGTGTGGCATTGGGTGCATTGGGGAATGTTTTCGTCCTCTTTCGAATCGTGCGGCACATACCGATGGGGACTGACCTTTTCGCCGCTGGGCGCCAAGTAATTGGTGGTAGCTTTGATGAGATCGCTGAAGGGTCCGTGGCAGCCGAGACACTCATTTTGCGCCTTCGCACTCAGAATCCAGGCGAAAACGAAAATGCCCATGCCGCTGAAAAGCCGCCGAATCCTCATCGGTCCCTTAAGGGCATTTGCAGCGCCCCCAAAAACATCAATAAAATCAATGATCCGGTTTCAAGGCTCGCGCTCTTTAGCGCATGTAATGCGCGAACTCACTCAGCGTGTGTCAGATCTGATAGTCGAACGAATCGCTTACCTGCGAGTGCTTCGGAGTTACTCTCACTCTGGTCGCCTCCGGGACAACCAGGGAGTTGGCCGGCACGCTCCGCGTGAGGAAGACGCTCGCACCGATCGTGCTGCCCGCCCCGACCACCGTATCGCCGCCTATTATAGTTGCGCCGGCGTAAACTGTTACGCGGTCCTCGAGAGTCGGATGGCGTTTTTGTCCGCGCAGCGCCTGCCCGGCGGCCAGCGACCTTGCTACCAGACCGACGCCCTGATACAGCTTGACCTGATTGCCGATGACAGCCGTCTCGCCCACCACAGTTCCCGTGCCGTGATCGATGAAGAAGTGCGTGCCGATGCGGGCGCCGGGATGGAGATCGATTCCCGTGCGGGCGTGCGCCCATTCGGTCATAATACGGGGAATGAGCGGAACGTTCTCAAGATAAAGTTCGTGCGCCAGTCGCTGCACTGCAATGGCCTCGATGCACGGATAGGAGACGATTACTTCATCCCTGCTGTACGCGGCGGGATCGCCGTTAAAGGCCGCGTCGATATCGGTGCGGAGGAGTTCCCGGACGCGCGGCAAATTGCCGAAAAACCGGCGAGTAAGCGCATGGGCGGCTTCCGGGTCGGCCTCGCCTGGCCGCTGGAGGGCGGCGTATTTCAGGCTCTTGCGGATTTCCGTTTCGAGACGCGCGAGGACACTCTCAAGCAGGGCGCTGGTGACATCTGCCATCTCGGACGAGTGCACGGGTCTCTCGTCGAAAAAACCGGGAAACAATAGCCGCAGCAGATCGGTCGCGATCCCGGCCACGGTGTGCTTGGAGGGCAGGTTCTTGCCGTCGACGTGATTGGTCCCCCCTGCGTGTTCATAAGAGGCCAGCAGGCGCTCCGTCAATTGCGCTACGGTTAATGGCATGGTTCGATGTTCACCTCGCGGCTCGACAAAACGCGATGATAGCGTGCGGCCTGGGACATGCGGCTACCGGCCGCGTCGGTTCCACCAATTGTCTCGAAATCGTCAGACCGAGCCCGGTGCCCCCGTACTTTCTGGTGGTGGATGCATCGGCACTGGAAAAGCTTTCGAAAACGGCGTCGACCTTGTCGGCGGGGAGGCCGATGCCGGTGTCGGCGACGGCAAACCTCAGGCAGCCCGCAGCGTTGCTCGCGGGATCGAGCGTGACACGCACTTCGAGGCCGCCGGTTTCGGTGAATTTGAGGGAATTGCCTGGCAGATTGATGAGCACCTGGCACAGGCGGTTAGGATCGCCGCGCAGATAGACCGGAACGGCCGGGTCGATGGTCTGCCGAAGCCAGAGCCCTTTGGCGGACACCCGCCGCTCGACCACTTCGATGGGGCCCGTGACCACGTCGAACCGTCGAATTCCAGCACGCCAGCAGCGTTGCCGACGTACATGACGCCGCGGCGATCCTGGGTTATGCCCCAGTTCTGCGGTCCGGCATTATATTGATCGGAGGTGTAATGATGGAAAACCGGAATGCCGGTTTCGGGGCTGATAGCCATGCTCAGGGGGCCGACGGCCACCATGCCGAGACAGATTGTAAGTCGGAGCAAAGCCCGAGGCATGCAGACATCAGAGTATAACGGTTGAGTGCCTGTAGAAAAATTTCTGGGAGGCATCTCCCGATTCCAAAAGGAAGTCTATCCGGAACATCAGGATCTGTTTGAAAGCCTGGCTAAGGGCCAGCGACCGGAGGCCCTGTTCATCACCTGCGCCGACTCCCGCATCGATCCATGCCTCCTAACACAGACCAAACCGGGCGAGTTGTTCATCTGCCGCGTGATCGGTAATGTGGTCCCGCCGTGGCCGGAAACCATCGGCGGCGTTTCGGCCACCATCGAATACGCGGTGGGCGTGCTGCGCGTGCCGGAGGTAATCGTCTGCGGCCACACCGATTGCGGCGTGGTGCGCGGCGCCCTCAATCCCGAAGCGCTCGCAGCTTTCCCCAGCGTGGCCGCCTGGCTGCGCTACGTCAAAGTGGAACACCGCGAAGCGCAGGCGCTGACCGAAGGCAACGTGGTCGCGCAGTTGAAAAATCTGCGTACGCATCCCAGCGTCGCGGCGCGTCTCGAACAAGGAGATCTGGCGCTCCATGGCTGGGTGTATCACATCGGGCCGGGCATCGTGGCGATCTATAACGAGGAAACCCGTACCTTCGAGACCACATGACGCTGCCCCGCGTTTATCCCATCCTCGATACCGCTGCGCTCGATCGCGCGGGAATCGGCATCGTCGAAGCCGCTGAAGCATTTCTCGAAGGAGGCGCGGAGATTCTGCAATTCCGCCACAAGGCTTTCTGGAGCCGTGAAATTTTCGCGGAGGCGGAGAAAGTCGCCGGGCTGTGCCGTCAGGCGAATGCGCTGTTCATCGTCAACGACCGCGCCGATTATGCCGCGCTACTCGGAGCTGGCCTCCACCTTGGACAGGAGGACCTGGCGCCCACCGAGGCGCGCCGGGTGGTAAGTCCAGGCACTCCGATAGGTTTCTCCACTCACAATCCAGATCAAATGCGCGCCGCCGAATCGGAACCCGTCGACTACGTGGCTTTCGGTCCCATCTTCCAAACGGCGTCAAAGGAGCAACCCGATCCCACCGTAGGCATCGAAACCCTGCGCACCGTGCGGGCCCTTACCAGAAGGCCGCTGGTGGCCATCGGAGGCATCACCAGAGACAACGCCGCCCTCTGCTGGAAAGCGGGCGCGGACGCCGTCGCCATCATCGCCGATCTCCTTCCGCTATCCTGCACAAAGCAGACCTTGCGCGATCGGATGAGCCAATGGCAACGATTGACACCTCGGTAATCACGGACGCAAAATCCGGTTTCGTAAAGGGCCTCGGCCTCATCGGAGCCACCACGCTCGTCATGGGTTCCATGATCGGCTCCGGCATCTTCATCGTGAGCGCCGACGTAGCCCGCCAGGTAAAATCCCCCGGCCTGCTGATCGTCTGCTGGATCCTCGGCGCACTCCTCACCCTGATCGCCGCGCTCAGCTACGGAGAGCTCGCCGCCGCCATGCCGCACGCCGGAGGGCAGTACGTCTACCTCCGCGAAGCCTTCGGTCGCCTCTGGGGCTTTCTCTACGGCTGGACGCTATTCGTCGTGATCCAAACCGGCACCATAGCGGCCGTAGCTGTAGCCTTCGCCAAATACACCGGAGTCTTCTTCCCTTCAATCTCCGCCGCGAATTATCTTCTCGGCTCCGGCAAACTCGGCATCACCACGCAGCAACTCCTGGCCATCGCCGTGATCGTCGTCCTGACGCTCGTCAATACGCGGGGCATCCGCACCGGCGCCATCGTGCAGAACATTTTCACCTTCGCGAAAGTGGGGGCGCTGCTCGGGCTCGCTGTGCTGGGCTTTCTACTTGGGCGCAATCCGCAAGCCGTCGCAGCGAATTTCGGGCATTTTTGGCAGGGCGCCACATGGAGTTGGGCCGCTGTATCGCTGGTGGGAACGGCCATGGTGGGTCCGCTCTTTTCCTCGGATGCATGGAACAACGTGACCTTCACGGCCGGGGAGGTGCGCAATCCAAACCGCAATCTCCCTCTGTCGCTGGGCCTCGGCGTAGGCGTAGTTTCCGCCCTCTACCTCGCGTGTAACTTCGTCTACCTCTCGGTGCTGACGCTGCCGCAGATTCAGACCGCGCCCGAAGATCGCGTCGCCACCGCTGTCGTATCCGTGATGTTTGGGCAAGCCGCAACGAGGATCATGGCCGCGGCCATCATGGTTTCCACCTTCGGCTGCCTCAACGGCATCATTCTTTCGGGCGCGCGCGTCTATTTCACCATGGCGCGCGACAGCCTGTTCTTCCGCCGCGCGGGCACGCTTGATGCGCAAACCCACGCCCCGGTATTCGCGCTCGCCATCCAGTGCGTCTGGGCGGTACTGCTCACGCTCAGCGGACAGTACAACGATCTGCTCGATTATGTTATCTTTGCAGTTCTGCTGTTCTATATCCTGACCATCGGCGGACTCTTCAGATTGCGCCGCACGCGTCCGGCAATGGAGCGGCCGTACCGCGCCGTGGGCTACCCCGTCCTGCCAGCCCTGTACATCGTAGTCGCCGGCCTGATCGAAATTCTGTTGCTGTGGAACAAGCCCGCGTTCACCGTGCGCGGACTCATTCTTGTTTTGCTGGGGGTCCCCGTTTACTTCCTCTGGCGCTGGAAGGAAGGTCGTCAATCGTGAGCCTGTTAGCCACCAAACCGCATGCCCGCATCATCCGCGAAAGCGAGGGCGGCCAGCACCAGCTGAAGCGCACTCTGGGGCCCGTCAATCTGATTGCGCTGGGCATCGGCGCCATTATCGGCGCGGGACTCTTCGCGCTCACTCCCAAAGCCGCCCATGAAAACGCCGGGCCGGCCGTGGTCTTCTCCTTCATCGTCGCCGCCGTGGGTTGCGCGTTCGCGGGCATGTGCTACAGCGAATTCGCGACCATGATTCCCATTGCGGGCAGCGCCTACACTTACGCCTACGCCACTATGGGCGAGCTGCTGGCCTGGATCATCGGATGGGATCTGGTGCTCGAATATGCGGTGGGCGCGGCCACGGTGTCGGTGAGCTGGTCGAAGTATCTGGTCCGGCTGCTCGATCATTTCCACCTCGCGCTGCCACCGGACCTGACGCGATCGCCACTCGAGGGCGGTCTGGTAAATCTACCGGCGATCTTGATTATCTGCGCCGTCTCCGTGGTGCTGATGATCGGCATTTCCGAGTCGGCCAGCCTCAATGGCTTTATCGTCGCCATCAAGGTCACCATCGTGATTGTGGTCATTGGACTCGGCTTTGCCTACATTAATCGGGCTAACTATGTGCCTTTCATTCCTCCGAACAGCGGCGAGTTCGGCCACTTCGGGATTAGTGGAATCATGCGCGCCGCGGGAGTAATCTTCTTCGCGTATATAGGATTCGATGCCGTCTCGACGGCCGCGCAGGAGGCGAAGAATCCGCAGCGCGACATGCCCATCGGGATCATTGGATCGCTCGCGGTTTGCACTATTCTATATGTCTCGTTCGCTTATGTGCTGAGTGGCATCGTCAACTACAAGGTGATGTCGGATACCGCCATCTACGATGCCCTGCATAACATCGGATACGACTGGCTGGGAACTCTTGTTGTCTTTGGCATTCTTGGCGGCTATACGTCGGTGATCCTGGTTATGCTGCTGGGACAGAGCCGTGTCTTTTACTCCATGTCCCGCGATGGGTTGCTGCCGAAGATGTTCTGCGACATCCACCCTAAGTTCCGCACGCCGTGGCGATCGAATCTGCTGTTCATGGTGTTCGTGAGCTTGTTCTCGGGCTTTGTGCCCCTGTCGAGCCTGGGCGATATGACAAGTATCGGCACCCTATTGGCTTTCGTCATTGTGTGCGCGGGGATTATGATCATGCGCCGCACGCACCCGAATATTCCAAGGCCTTATAAGACTCCGCTGGTGCCGTTGGTGCCGATACTGGGGATTGTGGTGTGCTTCGCCATGATGGCGTCGCTGGATAAGATGACCTGGATTCGCCTGGTAGTCTGGTTAGTAATCGGGCTGGTAATCTATTTCACTTACAGCCGCCATAACAGCCACTTGGTAACAGACCCGGAATCAACCCACCAATGACCGTGCCGCTAAGCTCACCCAACGAGGTTCACGTAGGGCAGGTTGCCAACCTGCCTCACATGGGATTAGTTTTTGAAAGATGAGTATGAGTGTTATTACTGCAACTAGTTTACCGGGCATCGACCTGGTCACTCGCGGTAAAGTACGCGACGTCTACTCTATCGGAAACGACTTACTGATCGTCGCCACCGACCGCATCTCCGCGTTCGATTGCATCCTGCCCCAGGGTATTCCCGGCAAAGGCCGCGTACTTACTCAGATGTCGCTCTTCTGGTTCGATTTCCTGCGCGACTTAGTGCCCAATCACCTGATTACCGCCGAGGTGAATGACTACCCCGCGCCACTTATTAACTACCGCGATCAACTCGAAGGCCGTTCCATGCTGGTGAAGCGGTGCCGCATGGAGCCCATCGAATGCGTGGCGCGCGGTTATGTCTCGGGCTCCGGCTGGAAAGATTACCGTACAACCGGCGCCATCTGCGGCATTAAACTACCCGCCGGCCTGCGTGAAAGCGATCGCCTGCCCGAACCAATATTCACCCCCGCATCGAAAGCCGAAACCGGTCACGACGAAAATATCTCGTTCGAAGCCACCGTCAAAACCGTCGGCGAAGAAACCGCCATCCTGCTGCGCGATCTGACTCTGTGTATCTATACCGCCGCCGCCACCCACGCCGAATCCCGCGGCATCATCCTCGCCGACACTAAGTTCGAATTCGGCTGGCATGGCGACCAGCTTCTGCTCGGCGACGAAGTCCTGACCCCGGACTCCTCCCGCTACTGGCCCCGCGACGAGTACCATCCCGGCGGCCCGCAAAAATCCTTCGACAAACAATTCGTGCGCGATTACCTTGAAACGCTCGACTGGAACAAGCGACCTCCCGCTCCGCCGCTGCCCGCCGACGTGATCGAAAAAACTTCGGAAAAGTATCATGAAGCGTACCGGCGTATAACCGGGCGCTCGTTGTGACGTGGAACTGGCTTGACATCACGCTGATTATCGTCCTTTCGTTTTCGACGATTCGAAGTTTCCTGAAAGGTTTCTCGCGCGAGATTATCGGGCTTGCCGCCGCGCTCTTTGCTTTAGTACTCGGCATGTGGTTCTACGGGCTGGCGGGCTCGTACGTCGCTCCTTACGTCAACTCGGCGAGGGTGGCAAACCTCGCCGGATTTCTCATCGTCGTTCTGACTGTTCTGTTGTGCGGCGCTTTGGCTGCGAAAATCGTCAGCCGCTTTGTGCGCTCCGTCGGACTTTCGTTTTTCGACCATTTCCTCGGCGCCGTTTTCGGCTTTGTGCGCGGCGTTCTCATCGCCGTCGCCCTGTTAACCGCCTACATCGCCTTCGGTCCGCACGCCGAAACGACTGCCGCGCCGGCGGCGGTGCTACACTCGCGAATTGCCCCCTGGTTGCTCGAGGCATCGCGCTATTTCGTCGCGGTGGCGCCCATGGAACTGAAGCAAAGTTTCCGCACGCAGTATTCCCGAATCGAATCGGCGTTGCAAAAACCCCCGCATAAGAACGGGGCTAAGGATTTTTAGTTTTTATCATGTCTGGCCATAACGTGAAAGAAAGTTTCGACGCGCTCATCGACCATCTGGTCAACGGAGGATTCTTCCTGGAGGAGGCGGTCGAGATCCTCGAGAAGGGGATGATCGAAAGAGTGCTGCGGCGCGCCGAGAACAATCAATCCGAAGCCGCCAAGATCCTCGGCATTCACCGCAACACCCTGCTGCGGAAGATGGTCGAATATCAGATCGACGGCAAGCGCCCGCGCTCCAAACCTCCCATGCGCGAGAAGGGCGATGCCAGCCGAGCCCGAACTGTGCGCCCCCGCCGTACCGCATCGTAAAATCCGTGCTGCTGATCTTCGACCTCGACGGAACGCTTATCGATTCCCGGCTCGACCTCGCGAATTCGGTCAACGCCACGCGCCAGGCGATGGACAAAGGGCCGCTGCCGCACGAATTGATTTTTTCCTACGTAGGCAACGGAGCGCCCGTGTTGATCAAACGCGCCATGGGTCCGGAAGCGAGCGAAGATGAGGTTCGCGACGCCCTCGAATTCTTCCTCAACCACTACAAGCATCACGCCGTCGAATATACGGAGCTTTATCCAGGAGTGCGCACCGCGCTCGAAAGGCTGCATAGGGCAGGGAACCAGCTTGCCGTCCTGACCAACAAACCGGTGCGCATCAGCCATGCCATCATGGACCACTTCGGACTCACCGGCCTGATGTTCCGCATCTACGGCGGCAACAGCTTCGAACACAAGAAGCCGCATCGGATCGGTATCGACACGCTGCGCGCGGAAGCCGGCGCCGAGCCGCATGACACATGGATGATCGGCGACAGTTACGTCGATGTGCAGACCGCGCGCAACGCCGCCGTGCCGTGCTGCGGGGTTACCTACGGCTTTCAACCCGAGAGCTTTCGCGAGTTCCCGCCGGATATCCTGGTCGACCGGCTCGAAGCCTTCGCCGATCACCTGCTCAAGCCATGAGCTGCATTTTCTGCGACATCGTGGCGGGCAAAATCCCGGCGGAAATCGTCTGGCGAAACGAAGCCGCCGTGGCCTTCCTCGACCATCGTCCTCTGTTCTTCGGACACGTGCTGCTGGTTCCCGCGCAGCATATTGAAACGCTGGCGGATCTGCCCGTCGCGCAGGTTGGCCCGTTCTTTCAGATCGTGCAGAAACTCGAACGCGCCGTCGAGCAGGCGCTGGGCGCGGAGGGTACGTTTATCGCCGTCAATAATCGCGTCACCCAGAGCGTCCCCCACCTGCACGTACATATCGTGCCACGGCATAAAGGCGACGGGCTCAAGGGATTCTTCTGGCCGCGTCGCAAATACGAGAGCGACGGCGAGATCGAAGAAACCGCCGAAAAGCTGCGCGCGGCTCTGCAACAACCGCAATTCCCCGACGCCACAGACACGAAACTGATATGATCTTTTACGCTCATGTGGCAACACAACTACGCGCCTGTCCTGAATAACCCGACCCTCTCCTCGCTGGTGGCAGCCATCCCCATCTTCGTGCTGCTGATCATGATCGGAGTGCTGAAGAAGCCCGCCTGGCTCTCCGCCCTGGCCGGACTCGCCGCCGCCATTCTGGTCTCACTTTTTGCCTACGGCATGCCCGTCGGGCTGACGTTCAGTTCCATCGGCTATGGCGTAGCTCAGGGGCTGTTCCCCATCGGCTGGGTGGTATTCAGCGCCGTTTTTCTCTACAACATCGTCGTCAAGACCGGGAAGTTCGAGATCGTCAAAGAATCGATGGGCAACCTGACCGGCGACCGGCGCATGCAGGCGCTGCTGATCGCGTTCGCGTTCGGTGCGTTCATAGAAGGCGCGGCCGGTTTCGGCACCTCCGTCGCGGTGGCCGCCGCCATGCTCACCGGTCTGGGCTTCGAGCCCTTCTACGCCGCGGGCATCTGCCTGCTCGCTAATACCGTTCCCGTTACGTTCGGATCCCTCGGCATCCCCATCATCACGCTGCAGCGAATCACCGCACTGCCGCTCGAAAGCCTCTCGAGCGGTGTGGGCCGCATCTGCTTTCCGGTCGCCGCCATCGTTCCCGCCTACCTGATCCTCATGATGGGCGGATGGAGCGCGCTGAGCGGCGTGCTGGGGCCGGCATTGATCTGCGGTGTCGTCTTCGGCGGCGTTCAATTCCTCGTGGCCACGTATCAGGGTCCGGAACTGGCTGCGCTGCTGGCCGCCATCGCCACCCTGGCTACCCTGGTGCTGATCACGAAGGTGTGGAAACCCAAAGATAAATACCAGATGAAGGGCGACGGCCCGCCGCGCCCGTTCACGTCGATTCCAGCGGGCGAAGCATGGCTCGCCTGGTCGCCTTTTATCCTGCTCGTCACCTGCGTCCTCATCTCCGGTTTGCTCAACAAGCATACGACGCTGATGACCCACTTCCGTCTCGAGTTCCCATGGCCGGGCCTGCACAACCTGGCCGTAAGAATGCCTCCGGTGGTCAAGAAGCCAACGCCTTACGCCGCGTCGTTTCCCTTCGACTATCTGGCTGCCGCGGGGACTTCGGTGCTGATTGCGGCCATCCTCTCGGCTATGGTGCTGCGCATGTCCGTCGGTACCTTCTTCGGCGTGCTGAAAGCCACCGCTTATCAGTTGCGCTTTGCCGAGCTTACTATTGCTACCACCCTCGGCCTCGCCTTCCTGATGAATTATTCGGGCGAGACCGCCACGCTCGGACTGACGCTGGCGGCCACAGGCGCGATGTTCCCGTTCTTCAGCTCGTTCCTCGGCTGGCTCGGCGTGTTCGTCACCGGCAGCGATAACTCCGCCAATGCGTTATTCGGCAATCTCCAGGTAGTGACCGCCACGCAGCTTCATTTGAACGCGACCCTGATGGCGTCGGCCAACTCGTCGGGCGGCGTGATGGGGAAGATGATCAGCCCGCAGAGCATCGCGGTAGCGGCGGCGGCGACGTCGATGGCCGCGGGCGAAGAGGGCCGGCTGTTCCGCTTCACTCTGCGCCACAGCATCTTTCTCGCCGCGGTAGTGGGCGTGATCGTGATGATCTATCAATACGTACTGCCATCGCTCGCGCCCTGATATGGACTGGGAAAACGCCGGTGTCAAGATCGTCCGCGCGGGTGAACTGGACGGGAACACGCCGCAAACACCGGGCATGACGCGCGCCGCCGCCATCACGCATGCGCGGACGCGGGCCAGCAAACTCTGGGCGGGTACGGTGGTGGTGGCGCCCGACGCCCGCACCGCCGCTCACCATCATGGCGAGCTTGAAACCGTGCTCTACATCGTTAAAGGCCGCGCCCGCATGCGCTGGGGAGAGCGCCTTGAATTCTCCGGCGAAGCCGGGCCCGGCGATTTCATCTACGTGCCGCCGTACGTGCCGCATCAGGAAATGAACGCGCGCGCCGACGAGCCCGTGGAAGCCGTGGTGGTGCGCAGCGGGCAGGACCCGATTGTGGTGAATCTGGATATCGCGGAAGCGAATGAAGCGCCTGTGCCGTTCCACCCGCGCCCATAAGCGGATAGACTTGGATTATGAGTAGCCAGACAGCCCGCCTGCTCGAGGCCTTCGAGGCTTTGCCGGAGGGCGAAAAGCGAGCCTTCACGGCAGAGTTCCTGAGACGGGTAGTGCCATTCGATTCCGGTCCTTTGGACGATTCGGAGATCGCCCACGCCGCCGATCAATTGCTGGCGGGCGAATGACCCCACTCAGGGGAGGTGTCGCGCGCACTCTTGCGTGCCGTGTCGAGACACATCTCGACACCTTTCCAGGCGCGACGCGGTCTCCGGCAATTGCTCACGCGCTCGGTAGGACTCCCGCCGACGTGGTGAAGGTGCGTACCGAGGGCTGTTTCTCGCGGCGCGACATTAGGGAAGCGCCTCGGGAACATCGTCAGCAAGGCTGAACACTTGCCCGTCGTCCATCAGATCCTCTTCCCAGAGCATACAACTCGGCCACGTCGAACAGTTTGAACACGCCCGGCGTTCTGTTTTCAGCAAGCGCCAGTTCCGGATCCTGATCGGATTTTGTGGCTGCGCGGTTCGCGTACCAAGCCAGCAGATCGGCAGCCTGAACGCCCGGAACATCCCTCCCTGGCACGAGGCCCAGCTTACGTACCTTCGCCAGTTGCGGCCACTCGGCATAAGGCTTTTCGCGTTCCCACTGGCTGTTCACTTCTTTGAAGAATTCTTCGCCCCTGTCAAAGAAACAGCTGATGGAGTCGGCGTGTTCGAGGAGTTCGCCGATGCAGAACTGAACACAGATACGGCCTGGCGAGTGTCGCTGGCCGCTTAGTTTCCGATACGCCGTCAGGTCCACGGTGGCGGCGACGCTCCTCATTCCGAGGTGGCTGGCCCGGTCGATGGTGTCGAGCAGTTCAGCAATCAGTACCGGCTTCTCACGGTATCGCGGCTCCTTCATGTGAATTCGCTGCTCCCCGTGCTTTCTAAGGATCTCCTCCCACCGCGCTTCGAAAGCGGGCCAGACTGCGGGAGGTGCCGCGTAGCCGGCAAGCGTCAGGAGGCCGCAGAAAGGATCGTCCGACTTTCCGCTGCCGTCGAAGAATCCTGTCAGTACAGCCAACTGATGGTCCTCTGGGAAACGATTGTAAGAGTAAGCGGAGAGATCACAGACCGAGATCCAGCACTTTGTCACTCCTTCAGCGTGTCACGGTCAGGGCCGGATTCCCATGCGCTCTTCGACGCGCGTGAGGCGATTGTCGATATCGACCACTTTGCCCATCAGCAGATCGAAGCGCCCGTCTATTCGCTCGAAACGCGATTCGAGGGCCGCGAAACGCGTGTTCATCGTGCTGTTCAGGTGAATGAACAGGCCTGTGTTCGCAAGGATGCCCACGAGGGGAATCGCGACAAGGATGTAGAGCTGAAGGTCCGTCATTGAGCTCCTTTCACGGTTTCGCGGGCGGAGTTGGCGGGACGGGCACGGTGGCAGCGGGTGGGACGGCAGCGGGTGGGACGGCGAACGTCGGCAACAGCGCTTTCTCGAGAACGACTGCTTTGAACTCCCTTCCATCGTCATCGAGGAAGTAGAACGTCCCGTCTTCGAGCGCATATTTGATCGGGCCGTGAACGGTCACGTTCGGAACCTTCCCGCGCGTGATGTCGCAGGAGACGAGGAACCTATAACCGTTGCCTTCGATGCGGAGGCCCTGCAGGACTGTGGTACGCGGGGGTAATGTGGCGATGGCGGCGGCTGCTGCGCTAGGCGATCCCCCCAGCGCAAAGGTGGGATGAGCAGGAGCTGTGCTGGCAGCATGGGCCGTTTCTTCGAGAGTTCCCATCTTCCAGTCGCGATCCTTTTGCGCCGCTGCCAGCCCGAGGGCCAGCAGACAGAGCGATACGGCAATGCGCGTTTTCATTTCTTTCCCTCTTTTTCGGCCCATCGAGCCTTCGCCGCCTCGGACGCAATTTCTTCGCGCCGCTTCTTCGAGAGCCCCTGTGCGCGTGCCCTGCCACCCATGCGGCCATTTCCTTCACCGTCAAAGACGGTTTTCGTCAGGCTTCTTCCTCCATTGGTCTCATCATATCCTTTCCTGCAGGAAATATACTTGCCCGCAAAGATAATGCTTGCAGGCAAGCACGGGAATAGGTTGGCGATGCGGGCATCCTTCAGCCATCCACCACCGCGCCTCCCTCCATCCGAAAGGCTCCGCGGCGATAGCCTGCTACTTACTCAGCCGCTTGTAGTATTCGGCGACCGCGTCGGCATAGCCCGGAGGCGTATTGCGCGGATTGGCGCTGCGCACGCTGCTGTCGCTCGCGTCGATCTTGCGCCGCAGCACCAACTCGATCTGATCGACAGCCTGAAGAATCTGGCCGTTGATCACCTCGGCAAGCTGCGGATTGCTTCCCCAGCGCTTCGGATCGAGCTCCTGCGCCTGCCTCACTAATTGCCCGTACTCGCGCGCGGCATCTTTATCGTCGGCCACCGAGCCGCGCAGCCGTTGCAGATCGCGCAGCAGATCGGCGTAGGCTGCTTCCGCCTGTGCGGGCGTAGGCGTTGCCTGAGGATCGCCGGAATTCACGCCGTCAATGCGGCGAGGATCTCCCTGCCACGGGTCGCCGCGAAGTTGGCCACCGTTCCAGCCAGGGCCTCCATTGGTGTAGCCGCCATTCGGCGTAGCGCCATAGTTGTTGCCATTGAAACCGCCGCCGCCCTGATTGCCCGGACCGCCCTGTGGTGAGTTGCCGGCTTGCTGGCCTTGCCCCTGACCCTGGCCTTGCCCCTGACCTTGTTGTTGACCCTGACCCTGTTGACCGCTGCCCGCCTGTTGGCCCGGCTGTTGACCCTGTCCCGGCTGTTGTCCCTGTCCAGGCTGTTGACCCTGGCCCTGCTGCCCATTACGCGCCTGCTGCTGACCCTGGCGTCCGTTCTGATTGCCCTGGCCCTGCCCATTGCGCGCCTGCTGCTGACCCTGCGCCGCGCGCCCCAGTTGTTCAATCTCCCGCCGGACCCGCTCCGCCTGATCGAGCGCCTGCTGCATCCCGGCCTGGCCCTTCTCGCCGCCCTGCCCCTGGTTGGCAGCCGATGCCTCCAGCTGCTTCAGATCGTCCTTCAATTCGTTCAGCGATTGCGTCACCGGAGATTCGCGCATCACCGCGTATTGGCCCATGCCCTGGCGCAGCGCCGCCTCAGTCCACTCCATCCTGCTCTGGACTTCTTCCTGCTGGCTCTTGCCCATGCTGTCGCGCAATTTCTTCGCCGTATCGGGCTGCGTAGTGGCCAGACTGCGCGAGGTCTGCTGCATTTCCTTCTGCAGTTGCTCGTACTGCTCCCGCATCTGCTTCTTTTCGTCGGCCATCTGTTGAGCCACCTGCGGATTGTCCTGGCCCTGGCCGAAATTGCGCCGCATGCGCTGCTCGAACTCCGACTGATGTCCCGCCAGTTGCTCGGCCTTGTTGGCCAGATCGCTCATCTGCGATCCGTTCTGCTGATTGCGCATGGCCTGAATGGCTTGCTCGGCCTGCTTCAGCCGATCCGCCGCCCGCTGCGCTTCCGCCTGCCCCGCCGCGCCGCTCCGCTGACCCTGCTGGCCCGGCTGCCTGGCCGACGCCGCACTGCTCATATCCCGCGTGGCCTGCTCGAGCTGACGCAGCGCCTGATCCAACTGCTGCTGATTCTGCTGTTGCTGCCGGTTCATGGGGCCCGTTGGATTCTGGTTGCGCGCCATCTGCTGTTGTTGCTGCTGCTGGCCGGATTGTTGCTGCCCGCTCTGTTGACCCTGGCCGCTGCTCGAAGCGCTCTGCTGACCCTGTTGTCCCTGCTGCCCGGATTGACTCTGCTGCCCCTGCTGCCCGGGTTTCTGCTGCTCCAGATCTTTGCGCAACTGTTCCGCTTCGCGCCGCAGCATTTCCTGCTGCCAGCGCTGTTGCGCCACCTGCTGCGGATTGTTCTGCTGCTGTTGCGCCAGTTCCTGCTGCCGTCGCGCCAGATCCGCCAGCTTCTTCATAGCTTCGTCGATCTTCTGCTGCTGCTGTTCGGCGGACGATGCGCTGGAATTGGTCTCATACTGGTTCTGCTCTTTATCCAGTTCCAGATCGAAGAGATTGGCCAGATCGCGTCCGGCGCCGCCGCCACCACCGCCGCCTCCGCCACCACGGCTGATCTGAATCTGAATGTCGCGGAAAGTCGCTTCGGCGCGCAGCAAATGCTGCAGAGCCTGTTGCTCGGGCGTCAACGCGTCCTGGAACGCCAGCCCTTTCAGCTTGTCCGAGGCAGGCGTCATCGCCGCCACCGCCGCCTCCATCTCCTTCACGAACGAAGAGAAACCGGCGCCATTTGAATCCAGCTGCCGCGCCTTGGTGCGGTTGGCCATCGACTGCGCCTGATCTTTCAGCTTGGCCTGCACTTCGGCCAGATATTTGCCGTTTTCCGCCGCCGCCGCTTTGGCCTTGGCATCGCCCTTCAGCTGATTGAATGTGGCCGCGATGATTTCCTTCTCACGCTCGGAAATCTGCTGCTCCTGCTCGCCGCTCATGCCGCCACCGCCGCCCGATTGCTGCGATTGCGTGTAATTGAACTCGAACGGCACCGCCTGGATGAAGAACATGTCCGTCTTCGCCGAGTTCTTGCCGTCCTTCGCGGTGGCGTAAATGCTCACGATGTCGCCCGGCACCAGCTTGAAATCTTCCATCGAAAGCATCGTCCCGCCTTCGACCTTCTTCGCCCCCTTTTCCTTCAGCAGCGACACGGTCTTCTCAGGCGCGCCGTTGACGGAATAGTGCAGGTCCATCTCCTGCAGGGGATATTCGTCCTCAGCCGTAACCCCGACCATCACTTCCTCGATCGGACTCACCTTGGCGTCCTTGCCCGGTTTGGTAATCCGTACCGAGGGCTCGCCAACCTTGCGCGCTTCAATGAAGTAATCGTCGGTCAGGCGCACCATTTCGCCGTGATCCATCACGCCCAAGTGGTACGTGCCGTCCTTCTGGATCGTCACGTTCGCCGTAGTCTTGTTGTCGTGCGTGGCGTCCAGATCGATGGGCTTACCATCGTCAAATACAATCTGCGCGTTACTCAGCGGGCGGTCGGTCTGAATCTCGAGCTTCGCCACCGTGCCTTCCACGGCGCGCAGATCTCCGCCCGGATCCTCCGTCTCCGCCGCCATCCCGGTCCACGATGGATACGCGTAGGTCACCTTGATGTTCTTGATGTTCGGCAGATCTATCGTATGGATCTTGAAGCTATCGGACCGGACGCCGCCCGCCGACACGTAATAATCGGCGTCTTCCTGCACGCCCACCAGCATGTAGCCGAAACCTGAACCACCCTTCGCGGGCTCCATGGGCGCTTCTTCCCACTTGGTGGAACTCGCATAGCGCACAAACACGCTCGCCTTCGACGAAGTGAACCCGTTCAAGTGCGCCGAAATCAGCTGATCGGTCTTGCGCCGGATCGTCTTCGACCCAGGCTCTACGGTAACGCTGTAGATGGCTTTCGATTGGTCCTTCGGATAGCTTCCCCACAGCAGCGCAGTGCCGGTGCCGAGCACGCCCGGGCCCCAGAACATCAGCCAGACCAGCACACCGGCGGCCGCCGCGGCCAGCGATGCAAACCGGATAATACGGGAATTTTCGACGACCTGGCCCGGCTCCGCATCGCGCGCGATCACCAGCGCGTCTTCGGCCAACAAAGGCAGAAACGGATCGGAAGCATTGTCCCTGGCGCGCTCCGTGAACGTGAGCAGGCGCTGATCGAATCCGGGATGCTTCTGTTCCACTTCCTGCGCCGCGCGCCGGCGATTCATGCGCATCAGGGGTACGATCAGCGCCACCGCCACGGCCGCGCCAATTCCCAGGAAAAGCACAAATCTGCCCGCCAGCAGGCTCGCCGGAGTGAATGCGGCCCCCATCAGGGCGCCCACAATCACCAGCGTCAGCAGCAGCGCGGCGCCCACCACCGCGGCAGCACCTCGCGTCCACGCGATGAGCCGGAGCCTTTGCTCCAAACGATCCAAATATTGCGCAAGACCTTCAAGGGGATTCATCAAGCTTCCTTACCGGCGTTCATCGTCATGTGCCGGTTGCCTAAAACCGATTCCGCCACTGCCAGCATTGCCAGCAACGCCAGCACCCACCACCAGAGTTCCGCGTTGTCGTCACGCGTATTCGACGTATTTCCCACCGTCGAGTCGGACCCTGGCTTGCCTGCGCCCTCGGGGGTCCTTCCTGTATTTTTCCACAGATCCAGCGTCTCTGCTGAAATGATTGTAAAATCCGACTCGCGCCGATCCGGATTCACCGCCGCCAGTTCTTCCCGCCCGTTGGCGCGCCGGATATCGAAAAACCCTTCCGACGGAAACTGAAACGTGCTGGCCTTGGACGATTCCGCCAGCGTCAGCAAACGCTTGTCGCCGGGGCCGATAATCTCCACCGGAGTATTCTTCTCCTTGGCGGTGCGCAATTCCACGTAGGATCCGACTTTGTAAGTCCCGCGCGCCGTCCCCACTCCGCCCATCTGATGCGTGGTGTTTTCGAGGAACGGCAGCCACACCGGCTGCAGGGGCAAATTGTTAGCCAGGTTATCGAAGGCCGAAGCGAAAATCAGCACATGCCCCTCGCCGACCTTGCTGTCGACCAGCAGCGGCAGGCCGTTCGCCAGACGCGCCGCCACACGCACGTCCGGGGATTCGGGCGGCGTCTGCAGCGTCACATATTGAAAAATCTCTACCGAATCCCAGT
>Ga0302320_10002967_pt1 | contig 39610 bp, 36 predicted proteins | sample Bog_T0_3_FD_202130 | JGI IMG/M metagenome (GOLD analysis project Ga0302320, IMG submission 202130) | Peat permafrost microbial communities from Stordalen Mire near Abisko, Sweden - Bog_T0_3 | ecosystem: Environmental > Terrestrial > Soil > Wetlands > Peat | place: Sweden: Abisko, Stordalen Mire... | reverse complement strand
GCATGCACACCCCGGCGACCTGCGTTCCGGCCGCGCACGATGAATTCGTCTTCTTGACCCGCACCGGGCGCTACCGCCTGCCGACGCCGCCGCAAATGAGCAATCACGGCAACTTCATCATTTCCCTGGGACAACTGACGCCGCTGCTCGCGGAAGCGGCCGAAAAGCTCGGTGTCGACGTGTTTCCGGGGTTTGCCGCCGCCGAAGCGCTCATCGACGTGGGCGGCGCCGTCAAGGGCGTGCGCATCGGTGACATGGGGATCGAGAAGAACGGCACACGCGGCCCGAATTTTGCCTTGGGACCCGAGATCCACGCGAAACTCACGATCTTCGCCGAGGGCTGCCGGGGCAGCGTGTCGAAGACCCTGATTCGGCGCTTCGACTTGGATGCGGGAAAGTCGCCGCAAACCTATGGGCTCGGTTTCAAGGAATTGTGGCAACTCCCCGCGGGACGGACCCGGCCGGGACTCATACAGCACTCGCTCGGCTGGCCGCTCGATTCCGCCACCTACGGCGGCAGTTTTCTCTACCACCTCGACGCCGACCGGGTGTACCTCGGGTTCGTGGTCGGCCTCGACTACCCGGATCCGCGCTTCAAACCATTCGAAGCCTTCCAGCAATTCAAACATCACCCCTCGATCAAGGGTTTGCTGGAAGGCGGAGAGATCCTCGCCGGCGGCGCGCGCACGGTCATCGAAGGCGGTTACCAATCCATGCCGACGCTCGAATTCCCGGGCGGTCTGCTCGCAGGCGATGCGGGCGGTACGCTCAATACGCCGAAGATCAAGGGCATCCATCAGGCGATACGTTGCGGCGTGGCCGCCGCGGAACACTATGCCGAGACCGGCACGAGCGCGGGGTTCGACTCGCGCTGGCGGGGTTCGGTCGGCGGGCGCGACCTGCACAAGGTGCGCAACATTCGACCCGGGTTCCGCGCGGGGCTCTGGTGGGGACTCGCGAACGCGGCACTCGAGACGGTGACCTTCGGCAAGCTGCCCTGGACGATCCCGAATCACGCTGACGACTCCGCACTGAAGAGGCTCGCGGAATATGCCTCGCCCGACCGCCATTGGGGGGAGAGGGAGCTTCCGCCGCGCGACCGTCTCGCATCGGTGTTCTTCGCCGCCACCGTGCACGAGGAGAACCAGCCGGTGCATCTGCATGTGGCCGACACGACGCTCTGCGCCGCGCGCTGCGCCACCGAGTTCGGCAACCCCTGCACCAACTTCTGCCCCGCCAACGTCTACGAGATGATACCGGACGGTGCCGGTGGGCGGAAACTGCAGATCAACGCGTCGAACTGCGTCCATTGCAAGGCCTGCGACATCAAGGAACCCTATGCGGGGCAGATTACCTGGGTCACCCCGGAAGGCGGCTCCGGTCCGAATTATCAAGGCCTCTGAGCGCTGATCCGCCGGCATGCGACTTCGGCCGCATTCGATCGCCGCGCACCTCGCGAGCGAGTTCGCCGTCGGGCGGCTCACCCGCGACCCCGCACAGTCGCTTGCGGCGGAGCGCCTCGATCGACTCTCCGCCGGGCTCGAGGCGCGCCCGCTCCCGCGCCCCTTTTGGCGCCGCGGGGCGCACGCCGCCCTGCGCGGCATCTATTTGTGGGGCAGCGTCGGGCGCGGCAAGACGTATCTGATGGATCTGTTCTACGCGTCGCTGAACTTTCCCGAGAAGGAGCGCGAGCATTTCTACCGGTTCATGCAAGGAGTGCATGCCGAACTGCGCGCGGCCGCCCACCGCACGGATCCGCTGGAGCATGTGGCCGCCGCGCTCGCCGCGCGCTCCCGCGTGCTGTGCCTCGACGAGTTGCTGGTGGACGACATTGCCGATGCGATGATCTTGGGCGGCCTGTTGGGCGCGCTGATCCGGCGCGGCGTAACCTTGGTGGCGACGTCGAACCGGCCGCCGCGCGATCTCTACAAGGACGGCCTGCAGCGACAACGCTTCCTGCCGGCGATCCGCCTGCTCGAGGAGCACCTCGACACCGTGGAGTTGAACGGCGGAACCGACTATCGATTGCGGCATCTGCAAGGTGCGCGGATTTACGTCGACAGCGCGGATCCGCATGGCGACGCGGCGCTTCGCGCCGTGTTTCGCGCGTGCGTGCCCGGCGAGGCGAGCGGCCCTCTGACCTTGAGCGTCGGCGGGCGGCCGATCGCGGCGATCGACTCGGGCGGCGGGGTCGCGTGGTTCGAGTTTTCGGCTCTGTGCCGGGCTGCGCGCGCGGCGGACGACTATCTGGAACTCGCACAACGCTGCCACACGCTCATCGTCTCCGGCGTGCCGATCTTCGACTCGAACGATGACGACGCCGCCCGCCGCTTCATCATGCTCGTCGACACGCTTTACGATCGAGGCACCGCGCTCGTGGTGTCGGCCGCCGCGGAACCGCCGCAACTTTACCAGGGCGAGCGATTGCGCTTCGACTTCGAGCGAACCGCGAGCCGGCTGCTCGAGATGCGTTCGACGCACTATCTGGAGCGGCGTCGCACGGATTGAAGCATCACGAGCCCTGCCCTGGCATAATTCCGCCGATGAATACGGTCGCGCGGTTTCAAGTCGATTACCGGCAGCTGCTCGACGAGCGCGGCCGCGCGACCGCCGAACTACCGGCTTTCGCGCGCGACGCGGAGGAAATGCGGCGCATGTACCGCGCCATGACGCTGGCCCGCGTGTTCGACGCAAAGGCCGTCAATCTGCAGCGAACCGGACAACTCGGCACCTACGCCTCCTCGCTCGGTCACGAAGCGACGCACGTCGGTGTCGGCGCCGCGATGCATGCGGAGGACGTGCTCGCGCCGGTCTATCGCGAATACGGCACACAGCTCTGGCGCGGCGTCACGATGCGGGAAATTCTCCTTTACTGGGGCGGCGACGAGCGGGGCAACGACTTCGCGGGTCCGCGCGCGGATTTCGCCTGGTGCGTGCCGATCGCCACGCAGACCCTGCATGCGGCCGGCGCCGCCATGACCTTCAAGATCCGCGGCGAGCGGCGCTGTGCGGTGGCCTATATCGGCGACGGCGGAACCTCGGAAGGCGCGTTCTACGAGGCGCTGAACCTCGCGGGCGCGCGGCAATTGCCGGTCGTCTTCATGGTGGTGAACAACGGCTGGGCCATTTCCGTGCCCGTCAGGGCGCAAACGGCGGCGCAAACGCTCGCGCAAAAAGCCATCGCCGCAGGCATTCCGGGATTGCAGGTCGACGGCAACGACGTCATCGCGGTCCGCGATTCGGTCGGCGCGGCGCTCGATACGGCGCGCGCCGGCGGCGGTCCCTGCGTCATCGAAGCACTGACCTATCGCTTGAGCGATCATACGACCGCCGACGATGCGAGCCGCTATCGCCCCGAGCGCGAAGTCAAGGACGCCTGGGCGCTCGAGCCGCTGCTGCGGGTCCGCGAGTTCCTGCGGCAAGCGGGGCATTGGAGCGCCGACGACGAGCAGGCGCTTCAACGCGACTGCGCGCGGGAGGTCGATGCGGCCGTCACCGAATATCTCGGCACGCCGCGCATGTCGACCGACGCGATGTTCGACCACCTGTTCGCGAGCCTCCCCAAACATCTCCAGGAGCAGCGTGCAATGGCGCGTGCTCGCGGCGCAAAGACGGGCGGCCACTGAATTGCCGAAGCTCACCATGGTCGAGGCGATTGCGATGGCGCAGGCCTGGGAGATGCAGCACGATCCCAGCGTGGTCGTGATCGGCCAGGACGTCGGCGCCAACGGCGGCGTGTTCCGCGCAACCGCCGGACTCCAGGAGCGCTTCGGCGCCGATCGCGTCCAGGATACGCCGCTCGCCGAAGCGACGATCGCGGGCATGTCCGTCGGGATGGCCGCGCACGGCTTGAAGCCGGTCGCGGAAATCCAATTCATGGGGTTCATTTATCCTGCGCTCGATCAGATCGTCAATCATATGTCGCGCATGCGTCATCGCACGCGTGGCCGCCTCTCCTGCCCCGTCGTGATTCGCACGCCGCACGGCGGCGGAATTCATGCGCCGGAGCATCATTCCGAAAGCACCGAGACCATGCTCTGCCACATCCCCGGCATACGCGTCGTGATCCCCTCCACGCCCGCGCGCGCGTACGGCTTGCTGCTCGCCGCCATCCGCGATCCGGATCCGGTCGTTTTTCTCGAGCCCGTGCGCCTTTACCGGGCCGCCCGCCAGGAGATTGCCGACGACGGCCGCGCCCTGCCGCTCGACACCGCTTTCGTGCTGCGCGAGGGCACGGACGTGACGATCGTGACCTGGGGTGCGATGACCGTCGAGACGCTGCGCGCCGTCGCGGAACTCGACAAGGAGGGCATCAGCGCGGAAGTCATCGATCTGGCGACCTTGAGCCCCATCGACAGCGCCACGATTCTCGCGTCGGTGGCGAAGACGGGGCGGCTCGTGATCGTCCATGAAGCGGCGCGCAACGTCGGCGTGGGCGCCGAGATCGCGGCGATAGTCGCCGAACACGGACTTTACGATTTGCAGGCGCCGATCCAGCGCGTCACCGGCTACGACACCATCATGCCCCTGTTCCGTCTCGAACAGGAATACATTCCGAGCGCTCAGCGCATCGTGGATGCGGTGCAAGTCACTCTCGCCGCCTAGGCTAGGAGCCCGTCTGACTACTCAATCGCACTCATGAGCACGTTCAAGCTCCCGGATTTGGGCGAGGGCCTGGCCGAGGCCGAAATCATCGAATGGCACGTGCGGCCCGGCGACCGCGTGAGCGTCGATCAGCCGATGGTTTCCGTCGAGACCGCCAAGTCGGTCGTGGAACTGCCGATGCCGTACGGCGGCGTGGTCGCCCGGCTGCATGCCGCAGCCGGCGACATCGTCCCGACCGGGGCGGCGCTCATCGACGTCGACACCGATGCCGGTACGGTCGTCGGCAGCATGCCCGCAACGAGCGACGAGGAGTTCGTCGAAAACGTGACGCTCGGCGGAAATCCCGGACCCGCGGCGCCGCGCGGTCGCGCGGTGCCCGTCGCACGCGCCCTCGCGAAGCGCCTGGGAGTCGATCTCGGCGCCGTCGTCGGAACCGGCCACGCGGGCTTGATCACGCTCGACGACGTTCTGCAGCACGCGCGCGTGCCCGCCGCGGCACCGGCCATGGCGAAAATGGCGGCGCAGGCCGGCAGCGCACCCACGCCGCTGCGCGGCCTGCGCCGAGCCATGGCGCATACGATGTCGCTCGCGCGGGATCAAGTCGCCTTGGCGACCGTCTGCGACGATGCCGACATCGACGCCTGGCGCGAGACGGGTGGGTACATGTTGCGGTTGATGCGTGCGCTCGTCGCCGCCTGCCGCGCAGAGCCTGCGTTGAACGCCTGGTACGACTCGGTCGAAAACTCCCGATTGCTGCTCGCGCACATCGACCTCGGCGTGGCCGTCGATACGCCCGGCGGTCTGCTGGTGCCGGTGCTGCGCAATATCGAGAGCAAGTCGCCGCTCGAACTCCGGGCCGCGCTCGTCACTCAGAAGGCAGCGGCGCGTGAGCGCAGCACGAGCGGCGAGGATCTGCGTGACTTCACGCTCATGCTGTCGAATTTCGGCACGCTGGCGGGCCGCTACGGCACACCCCAGGTCGTGCCGCCGGCCGTGGCGATCCTGGGGGCGGGCAAGGTGCGTCGCGATGCGGTGGTCGTCGGCGACCGTGTCGAAGGACATTTGCGCATGCCGCTCTCCCTGAGCTTCGATCATCGCTGTGTCACCGGCGGCGAGGCCTGTCGATTCCTGGCTGCCGTGATTGCCGATTTGGAGAAGACCGAATAAGCATTGCAAGAGACGTGGACCCGCGGCAGAGTCCGCGCCGACGAAGGTTCACTGGCTGAAGGGGGTCGATTCGATGTCGTATGGTCCGCCCGGTTCGATGTCGGCGGCGGCGCGCGCCGCCTATCTCAAGAATTACTACGCCACTGTCGACGCCGAGGAACTCGCCGCGCGGGATGCGGCGGAACTCGCACGCCGCGCGTGGTCGCACCTCGCGTTCGCGCACCGCCGGCGTCCGGGTCGCGCGTCGGTGCGGGTGTTCAACGCGACCCAGCGCGAGTACGGCTACGCGAGTCCGCACACGATCGTCGAACTCGTGACCGACGACATGCCGTTCCTGGTCGACTCGATCGGTCTCGCGCTCGCCCGGCGGGGACTCGGGCTGCATTTCCTCGCACACCCCATTTTCGCGGTGGCGCGCGATCGCGGCGGCGTGCTGCACCGGGTCGCCGCGCGCCACGGCGCGGCCTCGGGCGGACGCGAGCACCTTGAATCCTTCCAACACATGGAGATCGACCGGATCGTCGACGTCGAATTGCTCGCGTCGCTGCGTGCCGAGATCGAGCGCAATCTCGACGACGTACGCGTTGCATTCGCGGACTGGGCCAGGATGCAGTCGGCTCTGCGCGAAACGGCCGAGCTCCTGAAGAGCGGACATCCCGGTTTCGACGTGCGCAGCGTCGACGAAACCGCGGCGCTGCTCGAATGGATGACGACGCGGCATTTCACCTTGCTCGGCTTTCGCGAATATCGTCTGCACGGCACGCCGGGGCGCGAAACGCTCGTGGCGCGGGAGTCCACGGGCCTCGGCATTCTGCGGCCCGGCCACCGGCCGCCCGACGGGGCGGCGCGCGTCTCGGCGAGCGACATCCGCCGCCAGAGCCGCTCGCACGACCTCGCGCTCGTCACCAAGGCCAACATCCGCTCCACCGTGCATCGCTCGGGCTACCTCGACTACGTCGGCATCAAGCTGTTCGCGGCGAAGGGCCGCGCAAAGGGCCGCCTCATCGGTGAACGCCGCTTCCTCGGACTGTGGACATCGGCCGCCTACAACAGCAATCCGCGGGAGATCCCGCTGCTCGGACACAAGGTGGCCGACGTCGTCAGCCACTTTGCGTTTGCTCCGGACAGTCACGACGGCAAGACGCTGCAGCACATCCTGGAGACTTTTCCGCGAGACGAGTTGTTCCAGGCGAGCTCGCCGGAGCTGATCCGCACCGTGACGGGCATCTTCGGGCTGCGGGAACGGCCGCGCGTGCGCTTCCTGTGCCGTCGCGATCCGTTCCACCGATTCTACAGCTGTCTCGTGTTCGTGCCGCGCGAGCGGTACAACACCCAGGTGCGCGAACGCATCGAGGCCGTGATTCGCACCGCTTTCGCCGCCACCGCCATCGAGTCGCAGGTGGAAATCGCGCAGTCGAACCTCGCCCGCCTGCACATCGTCGCGCGCACGGCCCCCGCCGAGGACCGGCCGGTCGACCCGCTGCAGATCGAGCGGCGGATTGCGGAGGCCGCTCGTTCCTGGGCTGACGCGTTCAAAACGGCACTGCTGGCGCGCTTCGACGAGGCTTACGCCCTCGCGCTGTTCGACCGGTACTGCGCCGCCCTCCCGGCGGCTTACACGGAGGATTTTTCGGCTGATACGGCCGCGCACGACGTCGCGTTCCTCGAGGCGGCGCATCAAGAGCCCTTGCGTCTGCATCTGGACCTGTACCGGCCCGATACCCGCCGCCGCGAAAAATTCTTCCTCAAGATCTATCGCATCGCCGATGCGATCCCGATCTCCGATCTGCTGCCGATGCTCGAGAACCTCGGTCTGCGCGTCATCGCCGAGCGGCCCTACCAGCTCGAATTCGCGGGCGGCGGCCAGGCGTGGGTCCAGGACCTGGAACTCGAATTTCGCGCCGCCGGGTCCGGCAAGTTCGACGTGCTCGCGACGGCGATCAAGGATGCGTTCACCGCAGTGTGGACCGGCCGCATGGACAGCGACAGCCTGAACCGCCTCACGCTGCATGCCGCCGTGCCGTGGCGCCTCGTCATCGTGATTCGCGCCTACTGCCGCTATTTGCTGCAGACCGGGCTGCCGTTCAGTCAGGGGTACATCGCCGACGTGCTGGTGCGGCATTCGAACGTCTCGCGCGCGCTCACGGACCTCTTCGTGACGCGTTTCGACCCCGATATCGCGGCTGCGGCGCGCACTCGCGCGACCCCGCGGCAGCGCGAGCGTCTGCAGGCGGCGCTCGAGGCGGTCGACGGCTCGGACGAAGATCGCATCCTGCGCGCGTTCTGGAACGCGATGGCTGCGACCGTGCGCACGAACGCGTACCAGACCGGCGACGCCGGCTCCGCCAAGGGATACCTCTCGTTCAAGATCGCGAGCCAGGAGCTTCGCGAACTGCCGCAGCCGAAACCGCTGCATGAGATTTTCGTGTTTTCGCCGCGCATGGAAGGCGTGCACATGCGCATGGGCGACGTAGCCCGCGGCGGCATCCGCTGGTCCGATCGCCGCGAGGATTTTCGCACCGAAATCCTCGGTCTCATGAAGGCGCAGAACGTCAAGAACACCGTCATCGTACCGGTCGGAGCCAAGGGCGGTTTCGTGCTCAAGAGCGGTGCCATCGCCGGGCGCGATGCGCTGCAGGCCGAGGTCGTCGAATGTTACCGCACGCTGATCCGCGGAATGCTCGATCTCACGGACAACATCGGCGGCGACCGCGTGATTCCGCCGCCGCGGGTGGTGCGCCATGACGGCGACGATCCGTACCTGGTCGTGGCGGCGGACAAGGGCACGGCGACGTTTTCCGACGTCGCGAACGCGATTTCCGCGCAATACGGCTTCTGGCTTGGCGATGCCTTCGCCTCGGGCGGCTCGGTCGGCTACGATCACAAGAAAATGGCGATCACGGCGCGCGGCGCCTGGGAGTGCGTCAAGCGTCACTTTCGCGAAGCCGGCACCGACATCGGCCGCGAGCCGTTCACCGCGGCCGGCATCGGCGACATGGCGGGCGACGTGTTCGGCAACGGCATGCTCCTCTCGCCGCATCTGCGGCTGCTCGCGGCGTTCAATCATCAGCACATTTTCATCGACCCCGAACCGGATCCCGCAGTCTCGTTTCGCGAGCGCAAGCGGCTGTTCGCGCTGCCGCGTTCGACCTGGGACGATTACGCGCGCGGCGCCATTTCCAAAGGTGGCGGCGTATGGCCGCGCGCGGCCAAGAGCCTTGCACTGACGCGGGAAGCCCAGGCCCTGCTCGAACTGCCCGCGGCGGCGACGCCGAACGAGGTGATCCGTGCGATCCTGAAACTGCCGGTGGACCTGCTGTGGAACGGCGGCATCGGCACCTACGTCAAGGCGTCCGACGAGAGCCATGGTGACGTCGGCGATCGCAGCAACGATGCGGTGCGCATCGACGCGCGCGAACTCCGCTGCAAGGTCGTCGGGGAAGGCGGCAACCTCGGGTTCTCGCAGCGCGGCCGGATCGAGTACGCCCGTCGGGGCGGACGCCTCAACACGGACTTCATCGACAATTCCGCCGGGGTGAATTGTTCGGACGTGGAGGTGAACCTCAAGATTCTGCTGAACGCAGCGGTCAAATCACGGGAACTCAGCCGCCCGGCGCGCGACCGGCTGCTCGCATCGATGACCGGCGACGTCGCCGCGCTCGTCCTGCGCAACAACTACCTGCAGAGCCAGGCCATCAGCGTCCTCGAGCGCCAGGCGACATCACGCCTCGGAGGAGACGCCGAGATGATCCGCACGCTGGAACGCTCGGGCGACCTGGATCGCGCGCTCGAGCATCTGCCGAGCGAGGAGCAAATCGCCGAACGGCGCATTGCCGGGGAGGGCCTCACGCGGCCCGAAATCGCCATCGTGCTCTCCTACGGCAAGATCTGGGCCTACAAGGCACTGATCCAATCCGACGTGCCCGAGGATGCATACCTCTCCGCCGAGATGACGAGCTATTTTCCGAAGCCCGTGCAGCGCCGTTTTGCGCAGCGCTTGCGGAGCCACCGATTGCGGCGTGAGATCATCGCCACCGCTGTCACGAACAGCCTCATCAACCGCATGGGTCCGGTGTTTCCCGTGCGCGCCCAGGCCGACACCGGGGCGAGCCTCGCCGCGATCGCGCGCGCCTACACCATCGCGCGGGAGGTTCTCGGCCTGCGGGAGATCTGGAGCGAGATCGAGGCGCTCGACAACCGCGCGGACGCTTCGATTCAATACGATGCCATCGAACAAACGACGCGCATTCTGCGGCAATTGAGCTATTGGCTGCTGACGAACCGGCGCGATGATCTGGACATCGACCGTACCGTCGGCCGCTATGGCCCGTTTGTCGGCGAGTTGATGCGCGACGTCGGCGGCGTTCTCGGCAGGGAGGAGCGCGCCCGTTTCGTCGCGCATCGCGCGCGGTTCGTCGCGGAACGCGTTCCGGAAGCGCTCGCTGCGCGAATCGCGTCGCTCGATGCCTTGCACGGCGCCCTCGATCTCGTCGAGATCGCGCGCAAGGCCCGGGTCGGAATCGTGTACGCGGCGCGGGTGTATTTCGAGCTCGCCGAACGCGTCGGGCTCGCTTGGATCAAGCAGCAGGTCGAGGCGCTCGTTGCCGAGGGCCACTGGCATTCCGTCGCGCGCAGCGCCCTGCGCGACAGCCTCTATGGCTTGCAGCGCAAGATCACGGCGGCGGCGCTCGAGGGCGGCGGCGTCGAACCCGGCGCCAGGGTCGATGCGTGGATCGCCGGCCATGCGCTGGAACTCGGCTATCTGACGGGTCTGATCCGCGACTTGAAGAGCGGCTCGGTCACGGATTTCGCGACGCTCTCCGTGGCCCTGCAATCGGTGCGCCGGCTTGCCGGGGAATGACGCGCCGGGGCGCTCCCGACCTTGCCGCAGGCTTCAGGGCGCAGGCTTCAGGTAGAATGATGCGTCTTCCCGCCCTCAGGAGCGCATCGTGGCCGGTTATTTGATCCTCGTTCGTCATGGTCAAAGCATCTGGAACGTCGAGAATCTGTTTACGGGCTGGGAGGACGTGGACCTCAGCGAGCAAGGGCGGATCGAAGCCGCACAGGCGGGCGCGGAATTGCTGCGCGAGAACCTGCCGTTCGACATCGCCTTCACCTCGGTGCTCAAGCGCGCAATCCGCACGCTCTGGTCGATACTCGACGAGACCGGGCGCATGTGGGTGCCAGTCGAGCGCAGCTGGCGCCTCAACGAGCGTCATTACGGAGCGCTGCAGGGACTCGACAAGGCGCAGACGGTCGCCAAGCACGGTGAGGCGCAGGTCAAGATCTGGCGCCGCAGCTACGACGTCCCGCCGCCGCCGCTGTCGCGCGATGATCCGCACCATCCGCGTTTCGACCTCCGTTACGCGGCCGTCGATCCCGCCGAACTACCGGATGCGGAGTCGCTCAAGGACACGCTGGCGCGGGTGCTGCCGTTTTGGGAGGCGCGCATCGCTCCCGAATTGCTCGCCGGCAAGAACGTGCTGGTGGTCGCGCACGGCAACTCGCTGCGGGCGCTGGTCAAGATGCTCGATCACATGTGCGAGGCCGACATCGTGGAGTTGAACATTCCGACCGGAGTTCCGATCCTCTACGAGTTCGTGCAAGGATCGGCGGCGGCGGGTCTTGCGGCGGCCGGCAGGCGTTTTCTCGGCGACGCTGCGGCGATCGCCGCAGCCCAAGAGGCCGTGCGGCGGCAAGCCGAGAAGAAATAGCTACGAATCGGGGGCGATCGTGACCATGATGCCGGAGAGCGCCTCGGTAAATTCGACCTGGCAGGAAAGTCGGGAAGTCTCCGCCTCGTAATCCGACAGTTCCGTCAACAACTCCTGCTCGTCGCTCTGTTTTTTCGGCAGCCGGGCGACCCAGGCCGGATCGACGTAGACATGGCAGGTGGCGCAAGAGCAGAGACCGCCGCAGATCGCGGCGACGCCGTAATCGAGCTCGCGCAGGATCTCCATCAATTTCAATCCCGGCTTGGCCTCGATATCATGACTCTTGCCGTCGCGATCAACCACCGTCATCCGCGCCATTCGCTGTCTCCATTCTGCCGTTGAGCCCTCGATAAAGCCGCTGCAGTCTAGCCGGATGGTCGAGGGCATGCAAAACTCCTCCGCTTTGGGGAGGTCGGGATTTGCGCATTTTTCAGGTCGACGCCTTCACCGATACGCCGTTCACCGGCAACCCGGCGACGGTGATCCTCGGTGCGGACGGTCGCGGGGACGGAGTGCTCGGCGCGATCGCGCGCGAATTCCCGCACGCCGAAGTCGCGTTCGTGCTCGCCCCGACGGGCCCCGATCACGACGTCACCGTGCGCTTCTTCAATGCGCGCAAAGAAGCTCCGTTTGTCGGTCATGCGACGCTCGCCGCCCACGCGGTGCTGCTCGCCGAAGGCTTGCGCGGTTTGGGCACCTCCCGGCAGCGCTCGGGCGTCGGAATACTCGCCGTCGAGGCGCTGGAGCGCCCCGTCGAGGGCGGTGGCGCGGGTGCGAATGGCCCGGCGATCGCGTTTCGTCAAACCGTCCCGCGCTTCGACGAGCCTCTGCCGTTCGAGACGACGCTGCGCGTCGCGGCGGCGCTCGGCATGCCCGGCGAACGGCTGCACGCCGGGTGGCCGGCGCGCATCGCTCGCAAAGGCAGTACTCGTCTGCTCGTGCCGGTGGCGGGCGCCGCGTCCTTGGAAGATGCCAACCCGAACTTCGAAGCGCTGCGCATGATCGGGACGGAAATCGGCGCCGAGGGCTTTTTCCTGTTCGCTCCAACCATCGAGGCGGGAAGCGCGTTCACCGACTCGCGCATGTTCTGTCCGGCGATCGGCATTCCGGAGGATCCCGTGAGCGGCAACGCTCACGGGATGCTCGCGGCATACCTGCTGCGCGCCGGCTTTCTCGGCGCACACCGCACGCGTTTCGTGGGTCGTCAGGGACAGCAGATGCATCGGCCCGGCCGCGTGGACGTCGATCTGAGCTTCGAGCACGGTGAACTGACCGGCGTGCGCATCGGCGGCAGCGCGGTCATCGTCAGCCGGGGACGGCTCACCGTTTGAGCGACGCCGCGAGCGTATCGAGCCGCGCCGAGACGTCCTTGGCCGTGGCCACCGCCTCGGGCATGTTCTGTTGGGCAAACGCCGCGCGCGCCTTGGACCAGAGCGCATAGATCTCGCGCTCGCTTGCGCGCGCGCGCGCAAGCTCCGCGGCGGAAAGACCGTGAGGCCCTGCACCTCGGTCGAGGCGCCGCAAGTCGGCGGCCACGGCGGTCATGCGGTCGGGCAGCAGTCGGGCGAGTTCGGACCATTCGCCCGCGAGCTGCTCGGCGGCGAATCCCGTGGGCCCCGCTGCGGCGGCGGACGCCGTGCTCGCAGCGGCGACCGGGGAGGGTTCAGTGTCCAAGACGGGCGCAGCGCGCCGCTCGCTGCAGGCCGCGACGCAGAGCAGCGTGCCGAGCGCAATCCCAGTCCGGGCGCAGCGGCTCAGCCGAGTTCGCGCCGCGCGAGTTGCAGCCACTCGGCCTGTGCCTTCCGATAGTGCGCCGGAGCGAGTGTGGCGCCATCGACCAAGTCCTTGAACACCGCCCGCGCCTCGGTGCTCTTGCCGCGCCGCTTCAACAGCAGACCGTAACGCCAGCGCGCTTCTGCTCCCGGGTAGCCGGGCGCGAGCGCCGCGTACTCGCGCTCCGCTTCGTCGAGCGCGCCTTCGCTCTCGAGCGCGCGCGCGAACAGCAAGCTCGCATCGGCCGACTTGAATTCGGGATTCTGCGCGGCGAGGCGCTCCAGCGTGGCGCGCGCGGCCTTGGTCTCGCCGGCGGCGAATTGCGCGCGGGCGAGCCCGAGGAGCAGCGTCGGGTCGTGTTCGAAGATGCCGGAAAGCGCCGCCTGGGTGACCTCGATCGCGCGTGCATATTGGCCGCGTTCGAACAATTCCTCGGCGAGGCGCCGGCGCGCCTCGACATTTCCCGAAATCTCCACCTCGGCGCTGGCACGCCGCAAATCCCGATCCGGGTCGATCATCCGCTGCACTCCCGCAGTGGCGCGCCGTGCCGTGCGCCCGCCGACGAGTTCGGGCAGCAGTTCGACAACGACGTAAGCGATCGAACCGGCAAGCGGCAGGAAGCCGATCGCCGCGATCCAGAGCCAATTGCGGCCCGTCTTGACCACATGGATGATCAGGCCCACTTGGACCAGCAGCGACACGGCAAGAGGAACGTAGAAAGGCACGCGGGCTCCCCAGGAACGCGGCGAGGCCGCATGGAGCGGGTATTGTAGCGAAAATCGAGCGGCCGACCGTCCGCGACGGCATCCCGCTCGATCAGCTCGCCAGCACCCGCACGCGCCGTTCGATGTTGCCGCACTTGGACCAACCGAGATTCGACAGCGAAAACCCGAGTACGTGCTGCGAGCGGGGCTCGACCGTGACTTCGAGCTCGCAGCCGTGCAATCCCGCAGGCGCTCCAGGCACCGCCTCGGGAATGAACCAGACATAGACGAGGCGCGTCGGCGCGGTTTCGACCTGGCGCGGTTCACCGAATGCCTCTTGAAGCAGACTCACGGGGCGCCCGACCATGTCCGCTGCGATGCGCGGCACGGGCCGGACGGCGTAACCGGACGCACCGCATGCGCTGAGCGCGGAGCAACCCAGGACCAACAGCGCGGGAAGGGGTGATTTCATCAGGGCAACTCCAGGTGACTCGCGGCAACTCCAGGTGACTCGCGTCGTCTGGAGATTAGGCCGCGATCGGCACCGGACGCCGTCGACTCACGTCGCAGTATCGCGATCCATGGGTAGCTTCACCCGGCTCGCGGTCCGCTTATGTAAGACGAGGCCGAGGAAGCGCCCGCGCGGCAGGTCTTCCGGGTGGTGAACGGCGATCACGAGCGTCACGCCGCGTTTCATGAGGCGCTCGAGAAATCGTTTGATCGCAGCACGCTGGCGCGGATCGAGCCCGGTGAGCGGCTCATCGAGCAGCAGGATGCGCGGGTTCGCCGCGAGCGCCCTCGCAAACAGGGCCCGACGGAGCTGGCCGTAGGACAGCTCGCGCGGGCGGCGGCGCGCGCACGAGCGCAACTCGAAGAAATCGAGCCAGCGCCGCGCCGCGCGACGGTCCGCAGAACTCGCGGGCGCCGCGAGCCCGATGCTCGCGTGGCGTCCGCTCGCGACGAGATCCAGGAGGTTGACGTCGATCGCATGGTCCGTCTGCAGTTCGGGCGACACGAAGCCGACCTGACGCTTCCACGCATCGATCGGGGTACCGCGCGGAAATCCGCTGCGTTCGATGCGACCGCCGTGTGCGGGCGACAAATCGCCGTACAGCAGGCGCAGGAAACTCGATTTCCCGGCGCCGTTGTTGCCGAACACCGCCCAGTGCTCCCCCGCGCGCAGCTCCCAGTCGAGCTTGAGCAGAACCGGACGATATTCGACGAACAAATCGACCGCCTGCAAGCGCAGGAGCGTGCGTGCCGCACGGCGCGGCGCGCACGCCACGGCGGTCCGCGCGACGCGCAGCACGGGCCGCGGGGACGCAAGCGCTGACGCGGGTTCCGCCGCGGCTCGCGCAAGCTCGGCACCGTGCGCGGGCGTGTAAGGCCCGACGCGACGCGGCCGCCCGGCCGCGAGCTCGAGCAAGTGCGTGGTCCCCACGGGTACGTCGGCCGTGCGGTGCGCCGCTATGACCCAGCTCTGGCCGCGTCTGCGCGCGGCGGCGAGCAGGCCGTCGATACGGGCCCGGAAGCGTGCGTCGAGACCGTTGTACAGTTCATCGAGGAGCAACCACCGAGGCCGCGCCACGAGTGCGCGGGCGAGCAGCGCGAGGCGCTTTTGCCCGTATGAGAGGGTCAGGAACTTGCGGCGGGCGAGGGACCGCAGGCCCGCGAGCGCGAGCATCGCCGCGACGCGACGCCGGTCGACCGGGGTGATCGGCGAGAGCAGCAGATCCGAACCGTGAAGGCCGGTCGCGATGAGGTCTTCGACGGCGAGGTTCCAACCGTAACGAGCGTACTTGTCCTGGCGCTCCGCGCCCAGGTAGGCGACCAGCGGCTTCGCTTCGCGACGCTCGATGCGGCGGCCGTCCAGTCGATATTCCAGGCTTTCGCGTCCCGTCGGCGTCGGCCACACATCCGTCGCGAGCAGCTTGAGGAGTTGGGTCTTGCCCGCACCATTGCCGCCGATCAGGGCCCAACGCTGTCCGTCGCGCAATTCGAGCGACAGATCGCGCAAAGCCCAAACATGGCCGCGACGCACGCTCACGTCGCGCAGCCGGATCGAGAGTGCCGCCGTCACCGGGCGGCCAGGCGCCAGACACCATCGCGCTCGGTCACACGGCCTTCGCGCGCGAGCTTGATCAGGTGGGCCTGCAAGGTGTATTGAGCCCAGGCGTGTCGATCCGTGGGCACATCGTCGTAAACCGGGCCGGTCAACTCGGCCACGGAGGCGGCGCCCCGTGCGTCGAGACAGCGGATGACCTTGTTCTCGCGGGACAAGCGGTGGGCACGCAGCAAGGCGAGCGCGCGTTTACCACGCTCGAGGATCGCCCCATGGCCGGGCGCGATGCGGTCGAACGCATAGGCCTCGAGCTTCGCGAGCGAGTCGAGGTAGGCGCTCATATCGCCGTCGGGCGGCAGGATGACCGGCGAGGCGCCCTCGAGCACGTGATCACCGGTCAACAGCAAGCGTTCTCCATCGACCAGGTAGCAGACACAGTTCGACGCATGGCCAGGTGTGGCAATTGCAGTCACCGCGACCGCACCGAGTTGCAATCGCTCGCCGTCCAGCGGTTCGTGCTCCGGTCGAAACCCCATGTCCTGGCGACCGTCTTCCGGAGGCCGCCGTCCGATCAGTGTCGCGCCGGTGCGCGCGGCAAGGAGTGCCGCCAGCGGCGAATGATCACGGTGGGTATGGGTCACGAGAATCCAGCGGATCGGGCGATCGCAGGCCGCTTCGATGGCGGCCAGATGCGCAGGATCGGCGGGACCCGGATCGACCACCGCGATCTCGTCGCCGCCGATCAGATAGGTGTTCGTGCCGGGTCCCGTCATCGGACCGGCGTTGCCGGCCACGATACGCCTGACGGAGCCGCCCAAGGACACAGCAATGCCCGGCGCCAATGTCGTTCTGGATTCCACGCGGCGCACTCTAGCGATTGCAAGGCAAATTCGCGAGGCCCTGTGGAGCACGCAGGTAGCTGCCTTGCGGATGCTCTATACGTCATGGTTGCGGCGGCCGGCGGAGCGGCTACACTGAGCGTATGTCCAAGTCGCCCGCTCGACGATCCGGTGCCCCCCCGCCCTGGGAACAATTGGCACGTCCTGACACCGAACAGTGCCAGCGGTTTTTGGCCGAATCGCTGTCGCTGCTGCTTGCCGACTTGCTTCGCTCCGTGCTCTCGGACGCGAGTCCGGCTTTGCCCGCCGACGAGTCGGCCGTCGAGCGCTATCGCCATTTGACCGATTCTCTCGCCGACGGCGAGACGGGGCGTCGTACGAGTCTCGGCATCACGCGCGCCGGCCTCGCGAAGCGCTGCGTGACCTGGCTCAAGCTGCTGCTCAGCGCGCCGCCAAACGTGGCGTCGAGTGCCGCACTGCGGGAGTTCGTGGACGCCCTCGGACTATTCCCGGCGCTGTTCGATAGTGAACCCTCGGCGCGCTCGCGCCGCGCGCGCCTCACCTGGCTGCTGACCCACGATAGGCGCTTGGACGCGAGTACGCGCGAAGCGGCGGCAGCATTGATCGAAGCCTGTGAAAATTTGGGGATATTGCTCTGGCCGGATGCCGAAACGGCCTGAAGTTCCATGACCCGACTCAAGAATTCGGGACTGCCGTCGCGGTCTGGCTGATTACAATCCCGCGACAACGCGTATAATGCCGGGTTACCCGAGCAATTCGGGATAAGCCGCTGACTGGGAGTGCTCCATGCTATCTCGCCCTCAAATCGAAGCGCCTGTCGCGTTGCAAGTCGAAGCGCCCGTCGCGGTGCAAGCCGTGGCCATGAGCGGTCGGCGCAAATTCACGAAGCTGCTGCAACCGTTCACGCTCGAACGCGGCGTCGCGGCTCCGATCATTTGGTTCATGCTCGATTGGCTCGTCCTCGGCTGCACGATCGCGACGCTGTTGATCGTCGACGTCTGGTGGATCCGGGTGCTCACTTCCTTGGTCGCCGGCCTGTGGATCGCACGCCTTTTCGTGATCGGCCACGATGCCTGCCATGGTTCGTACACGCCGAACAAGACTCTGAATCAGTGGATCGGCCGCATCGCCTTTCTGCCTTCGCTGACGCCGTACAGCCTATGGGACATCGGGCACAACCTCGCGCATCACGGCTTCACGAATCTCAAGGGCCGCGATTACGTCTGGACGCCGTATTCGCCGAGTGAATTCGCCGAACTGCCCTGGGTACGGCGCCAACTCGAGCGCGTCTACCGCAGCGGCGTCGGTCAGGGCGTTTATTACATGGTCGAGATGTGGTGGAAGAAACTATTTTTCCCCGGACGCAAACACGTGAGCATCCGCCGTACGAGCTACACGGTCGACAGCCTCCTGGTCGCCGGTTTCGCGACACTTTGGATCGGTGGGCTCGTCGCGTGGGGACTTCACAGCGGCCGCTCGATCGTCGGCCTGCTGGTGTTCGCCTTCGCCGTGCCGTTCTTCGTTTGGAATTGCCTCATGGGATTCGTCGTCTACGTTCAACATACGCATCCGCGGGTCGCGTGGTACGAACGCCGCGATGAGTGGAGCGCCAATGCGGGCTACGCGACCACGACCGTGCACATCAAGCTGCGGCGGCCGCTCGACGGCCTGATCCATTACATCCTCGAACATGGCGCGCATCACGTGAATATGGGAATTCCGCTCTATCGCCTCAAGGAAGCCCAGGCGCGCCTCACGGCGACGCTCGACGAACGCTTGAATTCGGAGGTGTTCACGTGGCGCTATTACTGGAATACCGTGCGCCGCTGCAAGCTGTACGATTTTGCGAGCCACGTCTGGACCGATTTCGACGGCCGTATCACCTCGGAGCCGATGATCAACTCGCGCTGAGCTCGGCTGCATGATGGCGGAGGTGGTCGGCCATGAAACTCTGGATGAAGTAGTAGCCGTGGTCGTAGCCCGGCTGAATCCTCAGCTCCACGACCTGGCCTGAGCGCGCCGCGGCCGCGGCGAATTTTTCCGGCAACAACTGGCTTGCCAGGAATTCGTCGCCTGCACCTTGATCGATGAGAATCTTGCCCGGAAACGGTGCGCGCAAGGCGAGTTCGGTGGCATCGTATTTGAGCCACGTGCCGACGTCGCCACCGAGATAATTCGTGAAAGCTTTTTGGCCCCAAGGGCAGCGCATCGGCGCCGCGATCGGCGCAAAGGCGGACACGGACTTGTAGAAGTCGGGGTTGCGCAGGGCGCAAACGAGCGCTCCATGCCCTCCCATCGAATGCCCGAAGATACCGTTCGCCGCGCTCCGGGCGGGCAGGTGGGCGGCAACCAGCGCCGGGAGCTCCCGGGTCACGTAGCTGTACATGCGATAGTGCGCCCTCCAGGGCGGCTGTGTGGCGTCGACGTAGAAACCCGCCGATTGCCCGAAATCCCAGGCGGCCGCATCGCCGGGTAAACGCGGTTCGCGCGGACTCGTGTCCGGTGAAATGAGCATCAGCCCGAGTTCCGCGGCGAGGCCTTGGGCGTGGCTCTTGACGGCGAAGGTCTCCTCCGTGCAGGTCAGGCCCGAGAGGAAATAAAGGGCGGGCACGCGCCGGTCGCGCGCCTGGGGCGGGACGAACACCGAAAATTTCATCGGGCCCTTGATCTCGCTCGAAGCGTGTTCGTAGAACCGCTGCTCCCCGCCGTAACACGCATGCGCGCGAACGATCTTCATTGCAGACATCCTGAGTGCGAAAAGCGCTACCCTAATGCAACCCGCGGCGACTTGGAAGGTAGCTATGAACATTGAGTTTTCGGCGCTCGAAGCCCGCGTGATCGGTTGTCTGATCGAGAAGGAGATCACGACGCCGGATCAATACCCGCTCTCGCTCAATGCGCTGACGAATGCCTGCAATCAGAAGACCAACCGCGATCCGGTGCTCGAGCTCGCCGAGGCGGCCGTGCAAACGACCGTCGATGCGCTCATGAAGAAGTACATGGTGAGCGACAAGTCCGCGGGCTACGGCGGCCGCGTGACGAAATTCAAGCACCGGTTTTGCAACACCGAGTTCGGGTCCCTGAAGTTCTCGAAGCAGGAACTCGGGATCCTCTGCGTGCTCCTGCTGCGCGGTCCGCAAACGCCGGGCGAGCTGCGCGCGCGTACGAATCGATTGTGCGATTTCACGGATTCCGCCGAGGTCGAAGCGACGCTTCGGAGCCTCATGACGCGCGAGGACGGCCCGTTCGTCGCGCGCCTCGCACGCGTCGCCGGCGCGCGAGAAGCGCGCTATGCGCATTTATTCAGCGGCAGCATCGAGTCCGTACCGGACGAGCCGGAGACTGCCGCAGCGAGCGGACCATTTGCGGCGGCGGATCCGTCCGCCCCGAGCCTCGCCGCACGGGTCGCTCGGCTCGAGGAACTCGTCGAGCGCCTGCGGCTCGAGATCGACTCCCTCAAGACCGGATCGATCAGCGGCGCAGACGAGGAACCCTGAGAAGGTTCACGAGGCGGCTGCGGCCTGCTGCGCGCGGTCCTTGAGCCAGCCATCGAACGCGTCGAGCGTCGTCGGACGAATGCCCTTCGCCTCCGCGCGGTGCGCCGTGAGCCATTGCTGCATGTCGAGCATCAGACGGTCGGCGAGCGGTCGTGCGTGATTGAACAAATCCATGTAGGCGATCTTGGCGTCATCGAGGCGATCGAGCTTGAGGTATGCCTCCGCCCGATGAAACGTTGCTTCGGAATAGTCGGACCGCAGCTTCAGTGCGTGATCGTAGTCGTCGACCGATTCGCCGTACGCACCCAGACGAAGGTGGACCTCACCGGCCCCATTCCAGGCCTCGAACATGTCGGCATTGCCGCTGAGCGCCTCGGTGAACTGATCGAGCGCACGGTAATAAGCGTCGCGCGCCTTTTCGAGCTCGCCCGTTTTCTTGTCGTCGTTGGCGGCCCTTTGTGCGAGATCGTCGTGCTCCCGGGCCTTGGACAGGGATTTCACCGCAGCGCGATACGCCTTCTGGGCGGCGACATCCGGCTTGTCGAGGCGCGGTGCCGAAGTCGAATCCTCGGCCGGCGGTCCCATCGATTGTCGGCCGCCTCCGCCCGGCATGCCCCCGCCCTGCATTCCGCCGGGCATTTGCGCGAGGGTTTGGCCTCCCCCGAACCCGACGAGCGTCACCGTCAGCATCATGGCCGCCGATCGAAGCCTGGAGCTTGCCGAAGTCACCAGTTCAGTTCGCCGCATTTGGCCTCCCGCCTTGAAGTTCGTGCGCATTATCCAATGATCGCAGAGTCGATTCCAAACGGCCTTCGCCGCCGGTGCGCCGCTCGACTCAGGGCGGCCGCGGCGGCGATGCGGCCCGGATGCCGATGCGCAGCGAATTCGTCGCGATGCGCACTTCGATGAGGAACGCGAGCAGCGCCGCGGCGAGCGACAGCATCGACAAAATGAACAAGATGGCGATGAGTTCGGGCAGTTCCCAACGCAGGAACGCGTTGACGAACAGCATTACGACGACGAGGGAAATCAGCAGCGCCGATACCGTGATCAAGGTGATCGCCGCATTGATGAAGCGCGACCGCCGCGCCAGGACCTCGAGTTGACGATGCAGGGAGTTGTCGTGCTCGGGGCCGTCCCGCCGCCCGTCCGGGGCCATGAGCTTCTCCTCCATCGCGCGCGCACGGTCGACGATGCGGGCGAGGCGGCTCGTCAGCACATTGAGCGTCACGCCGATCGCGGAAATCAGAAAAATCGGCGTGAGCGCCACCTGGATCAGGTGGGCTATATCGACGGACTGGACCTGACCGGCGGGCACGTAATATGAAAAAGCCCCAGCCGCACCGATGCGACTGGGGCTTCGAGACCACTCGATTAATTCGTGGTGGCAGGCGCGGCGGCAGCGGCCTTCTTCTTGTGCTTCTTGTGCTTCTTGGGCTTCGGCGCATCCGTGGCCGGAGCGGCAGCGGCAGGCGCATCGGCGGCGACGACCGTCGTCGCCTTCGGGGCATCCGCGGCCATCGCACCGGCGGCAAGACCCAAGCTCAGCAGAGCGGAAGTGATCAGGGTTCCAGATTTGTTCATACAATCTCCAACGGGGTGTAGGTAAAACCAGCCGCTAGAATACGCGGTCCCCGCGGATTTCCACCGAGATGACGATCATTTCACGTAAGCCTAAACCTACGCAAAAATGCGGCCGCCGGCCGCTGCGGGGTCGGACGGCTCAGGTTTCGATGTGCGGGCCGGGTTCATGAGAAGATCGCAATTGAATGATTAGATACCAAACAATCGCCAAATTCGCAACGAGAACGGCGGCTTTACCGACGGTCGGTCGATTGGCCACTTCCCAGATTTCCAGTGGTACGAGGGACCCGGTGACGATGATCGTGAGCCATTCGGCCCATCGCCTGCGCAGCCACAGGCCGACGCCCTCGGTCGCGAAGATCGCCGCGTAGGCGAGTGTCACCGCCCCATACGTCTCGATGCGCTTGGGGCTCAAGCCGCTGAACCAGGCGAGTCCGCGCTTGACGACGTCCTGCTCGAGGCCGGATGGCAGCGTCGAGGCCCAGTAATAGATACGGGCGATGACCGAGGCATCCCGCATCCGCAGCACGCCATACGCTGCGGCGAGCAGCAGCAGCACCTTCGTCAGCTTGTAGAGGGCAATCAGGCGCAGAAAACCGAAACGCGTCGGTGCGGCGCTCAAGTCGGATTCTCGAGGCTGAACATGGCATTGTCGTCCTGGTAGGCGAATGCCTCGGCATAACGGCCCCATTGCACGACCGCATTGAGCGTCTGTTCCGCGGCGTCCTCGTTCATGAAATCCTCGAGCTCGTCGATGAAACGGCTCTTGCGCGCGAGATGCGAGGCGCGCTCGTCGAGCACCCGGCGAATATGCGCCGCGAGCGGCACGTAGGTGATGAGGTGCCTCAAGAAGATCCGTTTGCGCTCGTCGAGATCGGCTTGCGCGAACGCCATGCCCGCTTCGGTGAGTCTGAGGTCCCCGCCTTCGAGTTCCGCGAAACGCATCATTTGCAGTGTTTCGGCGACCGGAAACAACTCGTCGATCTCCATCTGCAAATCGGAGGAGATCTTCGGCAAATCGGCCGTGCCCTTGAACGGCTCGGCGGCGACCGCCTCCATGAGGCCCGCGAGCAAATTCGACGACACGGGCGGCAGGACGCTGCCGATGCCGAGTCCGGGAAACCGCTCCTGGCGTCCGGGGACGGCGGCGGTGGTCGGACGCGCGGTCATCACGACGTAGATCCGCTCCACGAGCTCGCGAAAACTCGGATCGAGGCGATTTCGCGGCTGCGGCAGCGTGACCTTGATCTCGGACAGGATGCGCCCCGGGTTGCTGCCGAACACCAGGATCCGATCGCACATCAGCACCGCCTCCTCGATGTTGTGGGTCACGAGGATCACGCCCTTGATGGGCATCCGACCCTCGGACCACAGGTCGAGAAAATCCGTGCGCAGCGTCTCCGCCGTGAGCACGTCGAGCGCGGAGAAGGGCTCGTCCATCAGAAGAATATTCGGATGCACGACGAGCGCCCGGGCGAACCCGACCCGCTGCCGCATGCCGCCCGACAGCTCGCGCGGATAGGCGGACTCGAATCCGTCGAGACCGATGAGATCGATCGCGGCGAGCGAGCGTTTACGGATCTCGGCCTTCGCCATGCGCCGCGCCTCGAGTCCGAGCGCCACGTTCTCGAACACCGTGAGCCACGGGAACAGGGCGAAACTTTGGAATACCATGGCAATGCCGGCGGCGGGACCGCTGACCGGCTCGCCGAGATAGCGAAGGCTGCCCGCGCTCGGTTCGGAGAGGCCGGCGATCAGGCGCAGCAACGTCGATTTCCCGGAGCCGGATCGCCCGAGCAGCCCGACGATCTGGCCGGCCTCGAGCTCCAGATTCATACCGTCGAGCACCAACAGTTCGCCGCCGTCGGGTTTGGGAAACGCCTTGCGGACGTCGGTGCATTGAAGCAGTGGGGTGGACATCGCGAAAACCCTTCAAGTCAGTCGATATTTGCGCTCGGCGTGGTAATACAAGGGTCGCCAGAAGACTCGATTGATCAACACGACGAACAAGCTCATCGTGCCGATTCCGAGCACGATCCGATGGAAATCCCCCGCCGTGGTGGCCTCCGCGATAAACGCGCCCAAGCCGTGCGCATGGATCGTCGTGTCGCCCCAGGTGGCGATCTCGGCCACGATGGCCGCGTTCCACGACCCTCCCGACGCCGTGATGGCTCCCGTGACGTAAAACGGCAGAACCCCGGGCAGCGCGACCTTACGCCACCACAACCAACCTTTCACGCCGAAATTCTCGGAAGCATAGCGTAGCTCCGCCGGCAGCGCGCTCGCACCGGCAATCACATTGAACAGGATGTACCACTGCGTCCCCAGGATCATGAGCGGACTCAGCCAGATGTCGGGATTGAGCTTCCAGGCAACGATGCCGAAGACGGCGAGCGGAAACAGCAGATTGGCCGGGAACGCGGCCATGAATTGCGCGATCGGCTGGACGATTTGCGCGGCTTTCGGCCGCAAGCCGACCCACACGCCGATCGGCACCCACACGATGCTCGCGAGCGCGATGAGGAAGAAGACCCTGAACATGGTGATGCACGCGAGGCCGCCGACCTCGAGCGCCTCGTGCAGGGAGGTATCGGCGATCACGACGGCGCCGATTTTCCAAAGGCCGAGGCCGACGGCGAGCACGACGAGCGACACCCATAGCCAGCCGAAGCCGCGCCGCGGCTTGATGCTCGCGAGGGCGAGCTGCGGATCGACGCTCGGAACGGCCTTGCTGGTCCAGCGGATTGCCACGTTGAACAACCACTTGCCGCCCTGGATCAGCCGCGATCGGCGCATCATCGTGAGCGCCCAGGAATCCGGGACGCGCACGCCCGGTTCCTGTTCGACGCGAAAGCGGTCCACCCACGCGACCAGCGGCCTGAACAGCAGCTGATCGTACACGAGGATCACGAGCAGCATTGCACCGATCGCCCACCCGATCGCGACGAGATCCTTCTTCTCGATCGCGAGGGCGATGTACGAGCCGACACCGGGCAGCGCGACCGTCGTGTGGCCGACGCTGATCGACTCGGACGCGACCACGAAAAACCAGCCGCCGGACATCGACATCATCATGTTCCAGACGAGCGCCGGCAGTCCGAACGGCACTTCGAGCTGCCAGAAACGCATCCACGGCGAGAGCCGGAACGAGTCGGCGGCCTCGGACAACTCGTTCGGGATCGTGCGCAGGGATTGGTAGAAGCTGAACGCCATGTTCCAGGCCTGGCTCGTGAAGATCGCAAATATCGAGGCGAACTCCGCACCGAGAACGCGCCCGGGAGCGAGGGACATGAAGAACACGACGGTGATCGAAATGAACCCGAGGATCGGTACCGACTGCAGGATGTCGAGGATCGGGACGAGAATCTTGCCGGCCCGCTCGCTCTTGGCGGCCCAGGTGGCATACGTGAGCGTGAACAGCATGGACAGCGCGAGGGCTGCGAGCATGCGAAGCGTCGTGCGCGCGGCGTACTCCGGCAGGTGCCAGGGATCGAGCGACAGCGGCGTGGAGTCGAGCTGCGCCAGCGGGATGAACAGCCCCCGCGCGGCCTCGCCCAGGAACGCGATCAGACCGATCACGACGACGAAGGCGATGATGTCCCAGCGCGTTGCGAGATCGCGCAGAAAACCGAACCGCTCGGAGCGCGGGAACGTGGAATCAGTCAATACGGTCTTCCTGTCGAAACGGTCTCCCCGAGCGTGGGGTCCGCCGGGCGCGGCATTTTCGCAGTACCGGCCTCGAACTAGCTAGTAGCGCGGCCGATTTTCGCGAGCGCCCGGGAAATCCCTCCTGCCCGAAGGATTGTCACCTTCCGCTGCTACCGGGCTCGCGCGGGCGACCGGCCGGAGCGATCGCCGCGCGTATCGCGGCGAGCAGGCGCGTCGGGCTCGGCGGACACCCGGGCACCGCGACATCGACCGGAATCACGTTCGCCACCCGTCCAAGGCTTGCCCCCCGCTCGCCGAAGATCCCGCCGGTGCAACCGCAGTCGCCGACCGCGACGACCCGCTTCGGATCGGGCGTCGCGGCATGGGTGCGCTCGAGCGCGACGCGCATGTGCGCGCTCACCGGTCCCGTGACGAGCAGCAGATCGGCGTGGCGCGGACTCGCCACGAAGCGAATGCCCAGCCCTTCGATGTTGTAGACCGGGTTGGAGAGCGCTTGGATCTCGAGTTCGCAGCCATTGCACGACCCGGCGTCGACCGCACGTATGCACAGCGCGCGCCCCATGATCGCGAGAATCTCGTCCTGTAAAGCGGCGCGCAGACGCAATTCGTCCGCGGGCGGCGGCGGCGGCTCGCTGACGATGCCGCAGCGGGCGATCTGCCGAAGGGTCTTCAACATGCGGCGGCCCTCGCGGCAATCACTGGTCGTGACCGCTTCACAGGTCGTGACCGCTGTAGGCGAGATTGAAGGACTTGTTGATCAGCGGAAAATCCGCGACGATATTGTCGATGATCGCATGCTCGAGTCCGGGCCAATTTTGCCAGGAGGGGTCATGCGGGTGGCAGCGCCTGATCCCCCCGTCGGGCGAGGCGACGAGCGCGACGAACACGGGTCCCCGCCAGCCCTCGACGAGTCCGATTCCGAGCCGCCCCGCGGGCGGGCGAGGCACGGCGGTCCGGTATGGGCCCGCCGGCAGCGCGGCGAGGATGCCGGCGACGAGCCTGCAGGACTCGAACAGCTCGTCGAAGCGGATGGCGACGCGCGCGGCGACGTCGCCATCCGTGCTGGTGCAGGCCCGTACGCCGAACTCGCGATAGGCGCCATGCGGCCGGTCGACCCGAAGGTCGAAGGCCTGGCCGCTCGCGCGGCCGACGAGCCCGGTCAGCCCCAGGCGTGCCGCGAGCTCCGGCTGAACCACACCGGCGCCCAGGAAGCGGCCGCGCAGGCCCGAGTGCTCGTCGTAGATGTCGCGCAACACCTGCGTCTCGGCCGCGATCCAGGCAATGCACGCGGCGAGCTCCGGGGCGCCGGCGAGATCCCGTGCGACGCCGCCCGGCACCAGTGCGTCGAACAGATAGCGCTGTCCGAAGGCCCGCTCGTTGGCGCGGACCAGCCGCTCCTTGAGCAGGGAGAACTGCGTTAGACCGAACGCAAATCCCGCGTCGTTGCCGAGCGCGCCCAGATCGCCCAGGTGATTGGCGATGCGCTCGAGTTCCAGGCACAAGGCGCGCAGCCACGCCGCCCGGGCCGGCACCTCGACCGCGCTCAAGGTTTCCAGCGCCTCGGCATAAGCCCAGGAATAGGCGACCGCCGAGTCGCCGCACAGGCGCGCCGCGAGCTGGATTCCGGCATCGATCGGCAACTCGGTGAAGCGGCGCTCGACGCCCTTGTGGGTGTAGCCGAGACGCTCCTCTAGGCGCAGCACCTTTTCACCGACGACCGAAAAACGGAAGTGGCCCGGCTCGATGATGCCGGCGTGCACGGGTCCGACCGGAATCTCATGCACGCCGTCGCCTTCGACGCGCACGAACGCATAGTCGTGGGGGGCCGTGCCGTGGGCGAGCCAGGGGCGGAGGTCCCGATCCGTGGAGCGCAAGCCCTCGAGGTCGGCCGCCGCGCGTTGCATGCGGTTGGCGGCCGGGTAGAGGTCCTCGAGGCCCGGGTACCCCACCTCGGCGTCGGCGGCGAGCTCGAGCACGAGCACGCGATCGGCGATGGCGAATGCGCCGTACACGGCGGGTGTCGTCGCGGCGTCGGCCCATAGCGCGATCAAACGCGCACCGTCACGGGCCAAGTCCACGGCGGCGGCGCGCCACTCGGCCGGCGTCACCGTGCGGAGCAGAACCCCGGCCGCGACCTGCGCCGTATCGGCCGCAGCGAACCAGCGCGAGGACGGCATCTCAGCCCCCTCCGATCACGTGGGCCGCGGCACGATACCAAGCGCCCAGAAACGACGGGATGAACAGGCCGAGCATGAGCACCAACCCCAAGTGCGCGATCAGTGGAATCAGCGCCGGCGCGTGCGGCAGGCGTTCGGCGCTGGTATCGCCGAAGGCGATCGGCTGGATGCGTGCGAGGATCGCGGCGAAGGCGACGACCAGCGCGACGAGAATGATCGGTATCGCCCACGGCTGCTCTTCCATGGCGGTCGTGAGGATCAGGAACTCACTCGCGAACACGCCGAACGGCGGCATGCCGAGAATCGCGAGCGAGCCGACGACGAGCCCCCAACCGACCGCCGGGCTGATCGCGACGAGGCCGCGGATGCGCTCCATGAGCTGCGAACCGGTCTTCTGCGCCGCATGTCCGACGCAGAAGAAGATCGCGGATTTCGTCAGCGAATGCACGGTCATGTGCAAAATCGCCGCGAACGTGCCGACGGGTCCGCCCATGCCGAAAGCGAAGGTCACGATGCCCATGTGCTCGATCGACGAATACGCGAACAGGCGCTTGATGTCGCGCTGGCGCCAGAGGCAAAACGCGGCGACGACGATCGACAGAACCCCGAATCCCATGAGCATCTGCGAGGGCCACGGCAGCTTGAGCGAGCCCGCGACGAGGACCTTGCAGCGCACGACCGCATAGATGGCAACGTTGAGCAGCAAGCCCGAGAGCACCGCGGAAATCGGCGTGGGGCCCTCCGCGTGGGCGTCGGGCAGCCAGTTGTGCAGCGGCACGAGGCCGACCTTGGTGCCATAGCCGACCAGCAGGAACACGAAGGCCAGCGACAGCACGCGCGGCTCGAGCTGGCCCTTGACGGCGTTCAGGTGCGTCCATAAGAGCGCGCTCACTCCTTCCGGCCCCAGGATCTTCTCGGCCGCGATGTACAGCAGGATCGTACCGAACAGCGCCTGGGCGATGCCGACGCCGCACAGGATGAAGTATTTCCAGCCCGCTTCGAGCGCCGCGGGTGTCTGGTAGAACGTCACGAGCAGCACCGTGGAGAGCGTGGCCGCCTCCATGGCGACCCACATCAGTCCCAAATTGTTGGTCGTGAGCGCAATCAGCATCGTGGCCACGAACAGCTGGTACATGCCGTGATAGAGGCGCATCCGTCCCGCGCCGAGGCGCCGGCGCTCGACTTCGATCCGCATGTAGGGCCGCGAGTACAGCGCCGTCGTGAAAGCGACGAATGCCGTCAAGTTCGCGAGAAAGGCATTGAACGGGTCGACGAAGAATTGCTCGCGCAGAAACGTGAGGCTTCCCGCGCCGAGCGTCGCGGCGCTCACGAAGCAGGCGGCGATGAACGTCGCGGCGCCGAGCGCCACATTCACGTCCGCGGCCCACGAGCGTGCGCCCCACCAGACGAGCGCAAGCGTCCCGAGCAGCGGCGCACTGATCATGACGATGAAAGCCGCCTCAGGGTGCATCGTCGCGGGACTCGAGATGATCCAGATCGAGAGTGTCGAATTGCTCGCGAATCTGGAAGAAGAACACGCCGAGCACGAGCATCGCCACGAGCACGTCGAGCGCCACGCCCATCTCGACGATCATCGGCATGCCGTAGGTCGCGCTCATCGCGCCGAAGAACAGGCCGTTCTCCATCGACAGAAATCCGACCACCTGGGACATCGCCTTGCGCCGCGTGATCATGGTGAGCAGCGCGAGCAAGATCACGGCGACGGCAATCCCGACCGCACTGCGCGTCGCGGTGCTCGCGAGCGCCGTGATCGGCTGCGCCAGTCCGAAGGAGAACACGACGACGACGAGACCGACCAGCATCGTGCCCGGTATGTTGATGAGCGTGTCCGTGTCCCAATACACTCCCAGGCGGCGGATCATTCGATGGAGCAGGGTCGGCAGCACGACGACCTTGAGGGCGAGCGTGAGCGCGGCGGACACGTACAGATTGCCCTCGCCCGTGCGCCACGCGAGCAGCAGCGTCGCCGCACCGAGGATCGCGCCCTGCAGCGCCAGCAGGTTCACGAGCGTCACGACACGCCGCTGCGCGAGCATCGCGAACGACAGCAGCAACAGAAGCGCCGCGAGGGAATTCAGCAGTTGCAGGACGAAGGGAACCGCGGTCACGATCAGGCGCCGAGGAGAATGTGCACGAGGAGTCCGAGGACCGCGAACAGGAAGGCGGTCGCGAGGAATTCGGGGGCCCGAAACACGCGCAGCTTCGCCGACACCGTCTCGATGAGGGCGAGCGCTGCTCCGGCCACCCCGAGTTTCACGCCCAGCACCGGGATCGCCGCGAGCAGGCCGAGCGGGCCCGCCTCCCCCGTCGCCGCGCCCCAGGGCATGAAGAGCGCGAAGCCGATGCAGGCGTAATTGAAGAGCTTGAGCGCCGCGGCCCATTCCATGAGCGCGAGATGGCGCGCGGAATATTCGAGCAGCATCGCCTCGTGGATCATCGTCAGTTCCAGGTGGGTCGCCGGATTGTCGATCGGGATGCGCGCGTTTTCGGCGAGCAGCACCATCGTGAATGCGACCGCGGTGAACGCGAGGCTCGGCGACAGGGAGAGCGCCTGCGTCATGAGCCGCTCGCTGATGAGCGGCAGAGCCGTCGTCATTGAGATCAGCGAGGCGACGAAGATCACCATCAGCAGCGCCGGCTCGGCGAGAAAGCCGACCATCATCTCGCGGCGCGCACCCAGGGTGCCGAACGGCGTGCCGATGTCCATCGCGGCGAGCGCGAGGAACATGCGCGCCGTCGCAAACAGCCCGACGAGCGCGATCGCGTCGGCCGCCGACGCGAACGGCAGGCGCGTGCCCATCGACGGAATGATCGCGGCCGCGGCGACCATCGTGCCGAACACGATGTAGGGCGCGATGCGAAACAGCGGCGAGGCGCGGGTCGCGACGACCGCGTCCTTGTGGAACAGCTTGCGAATGCCCCGGTAGACCTGGAATATCGAGGGCGCCCGCCGGTTCTGCAGCCACGCTCGACACTGTCCGACCCAGCCGAGGAAAAGCGGCGCCGCGGCGAGCGCCGCACCGACTTCGAGGATCTGGGTGAACCACTCGAGCGTGTTCACAGCACGAGGGCCAGCAGCACGACGAGCGTGACGAAACCATAGATGAGATACAGTGCGATCCGGCCCTGCTGGAGCCATGCGAAGCCGCCGGCGATGCGTTGCACGAGCGTCTGCAGCGGCAGGTAGGCGAAATTCCAGATGCGATCGCCGATGTCGACGCGATAGGTCGGCGCCGCGTCGAACGGCGAGGGCAGATGCCGGCGCATCGCGAAAAACGGTTCGAAGAGCTGGCGGATCGGCTGGCCGAAACCCTCGGCCGTGTCCTGCATGCGCGCGTTCAAGGATCCGAAACCGCAGTCCCAGGCGGGCGCGCGCCGTTCGTGGCGGCGATACAGACGCCGCACCACGAGCAGCGTCAGGACGACGGTGGCGGCGACCGTGAACAGAAAGGCGAGCGGCGCATAGGAGGCTTGGCGGTTGGCGAGCGGCACGAGCATCCACCACGGCGCACGGTCCACGTCGAGTACACCCACGTGCAATTGCGCGCCGACGCGCTGGAGCACGGCACTCACCTGGGCGGGAAAGAGGCCGAGCAAAACGCATGCGAGGGCGAGCCAGGCGAGACCGGCGCGCTCGCCGAATCCCGGATCGTGGGCAAGCGCAAGGCCGGTTTCGCGCGGCTGGCCGAGGAATATCACACCGTAGAATTTCACCATGACGTAACCGGCAAGCGCGGCGACGAGTGCGACGAGGCCCGCGCCCAGGGGCAGGAGCATGTTGACGAACGTGTGCGGAATCTCGTGCGAGAACAGGAACGCCTGCAGCAGCAGCCATTCGGAGACGAAGCCGCTGAGCGGCGGCAGCCCCGCGATCGCGAGCGCGCCTATGAGCGTGAGCCAGGCCACCCAGGGCATGCGGTGAATCAGGCCGCCGAGACGGCCGAGATTGCGCTCGCCCGTGGCATGCAGCACGGACCCCGTGCCGAGGAACAGGAGACTCTTCGTGAAACCATGGCCCACCGAGTGATAGAGGACTGCGAGCAGCGCAAGCGCCGCGAGCGTCGGCATGCCGACGCCGTGGAAGACGAGCGCCAACCCCAGGGCGGTGAACAGGATGCCGAGGTTGTCGATCGAGGAGTATGCGAGCAGGCGCTTCATGTCGGTCTGCGCCGCGGCGAAGACGATGCCGTAGAGCGCCGAGAACAAGCCGACTGCGATCGGCACCAGACCCCACCACCACGCGAGTCCCGTGAGCAGATCGAAACTCACCCGCAGCATGCCGTAGACGGCCATTTTGAGCATGACGCCGCTCATGAGCGCGGAGACCGGCGAAGGGGCGGCGGGATGCGCCTCCGGCAGCCAGACGTGAAATGGTACGAGCCCCGCCTTCGCGCCGAAGCCGACCAGTGCGAACAGGAACGCGGCGCCCGCCCCGACGGGGGTCAAAGCGGCGGCGCGCATGGCATCGAAGGTCGATTGCCCGGCACCGCTCTGCATGAGCGCGAAAGCGCAGAGGATGGCGAGTGCGCCGGCGTGGGCGATCACGAGGTACAGGAAACCGGCGCTGCGAATCGCGGCGATGCGGTGATCCGTGATCACCAGGAAATACGAACTGACCGCCATCGTTTCCCAGGCAACGAGAAACGCGTAGGCGTCGTCGGCGATCAGCACGAAACCCATGCTTGCGAGAAACACGTGATACTGCAGGCAAACCAGTCCCGGGGGCGAGCCCTGGTGTTTGCGGAAATAGCCGCTCGCGAACGTCGATACGCCGCAGGCTACGCCTCCCAGAAGGATGAGGAATACCGAACTCAAGGCGTCGAGACGCAGGTGAACCGGCAGATTCGGCAAGCCGACCTGGAGCAGGCAGTGCGGAGCGGCAGCGCTCGCGGGAGATCCGAGCAGCGCCCACAGGCCGGCGGCCGCCACCGTCAGGCCGATGACGGCGCCCATGGGAAAGAGCCACGCCGCGGCAAACCGGATGCTGTCCAACCGGACGAGGCCCGTGACGCCGATGAGTCCCCAGACGCACAACAAGAGCAGTATCAACGTGAGCGGACCGTGGGGAGTCGCGGGCACAGCGAATTGACAACCTATTCAACTTGAATGTGTGTTGCATTATAATCCAATTCACACATGACTAGCGAAAACCGCACGGCCCGCCTGACGATTCTCATCGATCCCCGTAAGAAGGCGGTCTTCGAGCGCCTTTGCGCGGAGGAAGACGCCGTGCCTTCTCAAGTCGTACGCCGTCTGTTGCGGCGCTACATCGAAGAGCGTTTGGGACGTCCGTGGACCCCGGAGGACGTACCCATCGACGACGTGGAGAGTCTTCCGCCGGACCCCTCACGCACCGCATAGCGGTCGGCTTTCGACCGACTCCCGGTTATGTAACACGCTTCCGGTTATCATCGTGCTCTCCCGTCCGTTACGGAGACGACTGCACGATGTCGATTCCCGCCGATTCCAGAATTCATCATGTCGTGATCATCGGCGCCGGGTTCGGCGGCCTCGCCGCGGCCGTCGGTCTCGCCGGAGCCCCCGTGCGCATCACGATGATCGATCAGCGCAACCATCATCTGTTCCAGCCCTTGTTGTATCAGGTCGGAACAGCGACGCTCGCGACCTCCGAAATTGCATGGCCCGTGCGGCATTTGTTGCGCAATCGAAAGGAGATCACGACCCTGCTCGGGGTCGTCTCGGGCGTCGACCCCTCGACGCGGACGGTGACGCTCGACGACGGCGGCAGCACGGTTTATGACACACTCGTGCTCGCCACGGGTGCGCGGCATGCCTATTTCGGGCACGACGAATGGGAGCGCGATGCGGCCGGCCTGAAGACGCTCGAGGACGCCACGGCCATACGCCGGCGGATCCTGCTGGCCTTCGAGCATGCGGAGCGCGAAGAGGATCCGGAGGAGCGCGCTGCGCTGCTGACGTTCGTGATCGTCGGCGGCGGCCCGACGGGCGTCGAACTCGCCGGAGCGATCGCGGAGCTCGCGCACGAAAACCTGCCGCCCGATTTCCGCAATATCGACACTCGCAAGGCGCGCATCGTACTGATCGAGGCCGGACCGCGGATTCTGCCCACGTTTACGCCGGATCTATCCGCTTATGCGCGAACGGCCCTCGAAAAGCTCGGCGTCACGGTCGAGACCGGACGGCCCGTCAGCGAGCTCGACGCGAACGGCGTCGTCTACGGCGGTGAGCGATTGAATTCCAAGGTGATCCTCTGGGCCGCCGGTGTACGTGCGTCGGCGGCGGCCACCTGGGTCGGCGCTCCGGCGGACAACGCGAACCGCGTCAAGGTCCTACCGGACCTCACGGTCCCGGGCCATCCCGAGATCTTCGCGATCGGCGACACGGCGAGCGTTGCCGCTTGGCATGGAAAGCCGGTGCCCGGTATCGCGCCCGCCGCCAAGCAACAGGGTGCACACATCGCCGCGACGATTCGGGCGCGTCTCGGCGGCCAAACCGCCGACCGGCCCTTCAAGTACAAACATTCCGGCAACTTGGCGACGATCGGCAAGCGCTCCGCCGTCATCGATTTCGGTTGGCTCAGCCTGCGCGGTCATCTGGCCTGGTGGATCTGGGGGCTTGCCCATATTTACTTCCTTATCGGCGTGCGCAATCGATTGGCGGTTGCGCTCAGTTGGCTCTGGATCTATACCACCGGCAGTCGCAACTCCTGCCTGATCACACAAGGTGAGAAGCGCGCCGTGTTGCGCGAACTCAGCGCTCTACCCAAGTAGGCGGATCGCAGCCACCCGGCAATCACCGCATGGCAGCGCCGACCACCCGTGTACCGATCAGCACCGAGCCGTGGTTTGCCGTGCTCCTGCTCGCGACGCTCGCCGCCGGCATGGCCGCTCCCGCGGCTGCGTCGACACCCGCGCCGGCGGGACCCGATGAGGCGGCTCGCGTCGACGCCGGCCGCGCCCTGTTCCGCGTGCAATGCTTGACCTGCCATTCGGCCGAGACCGGCGACGGCGGCGGCGCCCAGGGACCCTCGCTGAGGGGGGTTTTCGGCCGACGCGCCGCGGCCGATCCGGAATTCTCGTACTCACCCGCGCTCGCCGATTCCCGGCTCCTGTGGGATGGGGCGACGCTCGACCGCTTTCTCACAGCGCCGGCGCGGCTGGCACCCGGCACGCGCATGGCGGTCGCCGTACCCGATGCGATGCAGCGGGGCGAGCTCATCGCGTATCTCGCCGGCGCCACGGCGCGGTCATCCTCTCGAACTGCCGCGCCGTCGGCAGCGGATCGCTCCGCTGTGCCGTCGGCCGCCGGCGTCGCGCCGGCGGCGCCCGTCGTCGAGGACTGGCGCGAGGACGCGCCCGGGCGCCTGCATCACATCGGCGCCGAAGCCTTGCCGCGACCCTACGTCACGCCGTCGGCGCAGAATCCACCGAAGCTCGTGCGCCGCCCACCCGATGCGCACCTGCAGCTGCCGCCGGGTTTCAAGGCGGAACTGTTCGCGGCGGGATTTTCGGGGCCGCGCAAAATGCTGCTCGCCGTCAACGGTGACGTGATCGTGAGCGACACCTACGGCGGCCGTCTCGTGGTGTTGCGGCCCGCGGCCGACGGACGCGGCGTCGCGGCACGCGAGACCTTCGCGCAGGGGCTCGATACGCCGTTCGGCCTCGCGTTCTATCCGGACGCCATCCATCCGACCTGGCTCTATGTCGCCGAGACTCACCGCGTCGTGCGCTTTGCCTACCGGACCGGCGACTTTCAGGCGCGCACCCGCGCCGAGAGCGTCGTCGCCGCACTTCCGTCCGGCGGGGGCCACGTCACGCGCGACATTGCCTTTTCGGCGGACGGCGCACGCCTTTTCGTCTCCGTCGGATCCGCATCGAACGTCGCCGAGTCGATGCCCCGGAAAACGCCGGCCGAACTCGGTGAGTGGCAATCGCGACATGCACCGGGCGCGGCCTGGGATCAGGAGTCCGATCGTGCGGCGGTACTCGAGTTTCGCGTCGGTGAGCCCGATCCAGGGCAGGAGTACGCGACGGGAATTCGCAATTGCGTAAGCCTCACCGTACAGCCCGCCACCGGGGCGCTGTGGTGCACGACGAACGAACGCGACGGTCTCGGCGATGATCTGGTGCCGGATTATTCGACCCGCATCGCGCGTGGCGCGTTTTACGGGTGGCCGTGGTTTTTCACGGGCTCGCACGAGGACCCCAGACACGCGTCGGAGCGGCCCGACCTCGCGGGCAAGGTGAGCGTGCCCGACGTGCTCTATCAGTCGCATTCGGCGGCGCTCGGCCTGACGTTTTATACGGCGTCAGCGGGTGCCTCAGCGTTTCCGCCCGAATTTGTCGGCGACGGCTTCGTGAGCCTGCACGGCTCGTGGAACCGGAGCGTGCGGACCGGACATAAGCTCGTCCGCATGCGAATGCGCGATGGCGTTCCGACGGGCGAATACGAGGACTTCATGACCGGATTCATCGTCGATGACGGTCACGCGTGGGGCAGGCCCGTCGCGACCGTCGAACTCGCCGACGGATCGCTGCTCATGAGTGACGACGGCGCCGATGTGATCTACCGGATCTCCTACGCGCCGCGCCCGGCGCCGTGATCTGCGTCACGGCCCGGACAGAGCCCTTCGGCGCAGCCTCGCCGACTCAAGTTTCCGCATCCAAAGCCGAAAGGCTGTGCTTCGGTGCGCGCGCAATCGCGGGCCTGCTCGCGGAGGGTTGCGGATGCATGCGGTGGAGTCAACTTGAGCGAACCCGCCGGCACCACCGACGCGCTCATTCAATTCATGTACCGTGCGCCCATCGGCATGCTGCAGACCACCGCAGACGGTACGATCGAGATCTTGAATCCGGCGGCGGCACAGTTGCTGATGCCCATGTCCTGCGACGGGGCGCTGGACAACCTGTTCGAGCTGCTCGAAGCCCACGCGCCGCAGCTGCGCGATCGCGCCGCGGCGTGCACGGCGGCGAGCGGCATCCTCTGCGATGGGCTGCGCATCGCGCTGCCGCTCGGGATCGTCGGCAACGCGACCGTGCGCACCTTGTCGCTGAACCTGCTCAAGCTCGACGAGCGCCGTCTGATCGCGACGCTCGCCGACGTGAGTCAGCAGATCCAGCGCGAGCGCGGCGTCCTCGCACGCCGGCACGACGATGCAGGGCGCATCGGCGGCCTGACGCAAATGCCGAACCGCGCCGCGATATGCGCGTTTATCCAAAGCGCGATCGACCGGGCGCCGGACGCCGGTGTGCGGGAGTTCGCGGTCCTGTTCCTCAACTGCGATCGCTTCAAGCAGATCAACGATGCGCTCGGCCACGCGATCGGCGATGAGGTGCTCAATCTGATGGCCGACCGGCTGCGCTCCCTGCTCCGCGCGCGCGACGGCGTTGCGCGGACCGAGGGCGGGCTGCAAATTGCTGCGCGCGTGAGCGGCGATGAATTCGTCGTGCTGCTCGACAAGCTGCGGCGTCCCGACGATGTGCACGCGATCGCACAGCGTCTCGTCGATCAACTCAGGAAGCCCTACGGCGTCGGCGAACATCAAATCCACTGCGGCGTGAGCGTCGGAGTCGTGCTGCGCGCCCACGCGTCGGGTGACGCCGATGGGCTCATCCAAAAGGCGAGCATCGCCATGGTCGAGGCCAAGCGCTCGGGCGGCGGCCGCTATGTCGTGTTCGAACCCAGCATGCAGGAGCGCGCCTCACGGCGCAGTTCGATCGAAGTCGATCTGCGCCGCGCCCTCGCCGAGAATCAGCTGTTCGTCGTCTATCAACCGATCGTGCGGCTCAAGGCCGACGGCAGATCGGAGGGTTCGGCGGGCGTCGAAGCGCTCGTGCGCTGGCAGCATCCGACGCGCGGCTCGATACCGCCGCTGGAATTCATCAGCGTCGCCGAGGAATGCGGCCTCATCGACGCAATCGGCGACTTCGTGCTGGCGACCGCCTGCGACCAATTCGTGGCCTGGCAGCGCGAACTCGGCCCACGCACCGCACCCCAGATGCTTGCCGTGAACCTGTCGCGTGCGCAGTTGCTGCAACCGCGTCTGGTCAGGCACGTGCGGCAGATCCTGGAGACGAGCGGCATGCGTTCGCGGCAGCTTCAGCTCGAGGTCACCGAGAGTCTTGCGGCGCAGGACGAGCGCGTGCAGCGGACTCTGAATGAACTCAAGGAACTCCGGCTTACCCTCGCGCTCGACGACTTCGGCACGGGGTATTCGTCGCTCGCGAGCCTGCATCAGCTGCCGATCGATACCGTGAAGATCGACCGATCCTTCGTCAGCCAGGCCGACACGAGCTACCATCATCGCGTGCTCATCGAGGCGACCGTGCGGGTCGCGATGAGCCTCGGCATGAGTACGGTCGCCGAAGGCATAGAGACGCGCTCCCAGGCAAACGTCGTACAAAAGCTCGGCTGCGAAAAAGGCCAGGGTTATCTCTTCAGCAAGCCGCTCACGGCCCAAGCCCTCGTCGAATGGCTCGCGGTCAAGGAGCCGAGTCCGGGTTGAGCGCGGCATTGGCGGCGGGCGTTCGCGCGGCGAACTCCTGTAGGCCGCCTCCCACGGTCGAACGCGCACAAGAGCGCCTGCTCGGATGTTCGAGGGCGGCGTATCGTGCTCGCGACAATGAACGCGCATGGTCGTGCGCGATCATCAAGCTGGGAGGGAGTCCTATGAACGGTGGACGGTGGATCAATTTCTCATGGCTGCCCCTCGTGGCCGGGCAGGTGGCGGCCCTCACGCTGACGGGTGCAAGCGCGCTTGCGGATAGCGGCGTGCCGATCACGATCACGAACGACGGCACGTCCGACATCCTGGTGACCGTCTATGACCTGAATGCATCTCCGCATCGCGCCGTGGTTCCAGGCGAGCGCATCAATGGATTTAGTTCCATTCCGATTTCCGTGACGCCGGGACTCGACGGCACGGGGCACGTAGCCTGGACGGCGACCGCGGTCGACTCGAACTCGCACCTCTGCGGGCATGAGAACCGCCAGGGGTTGCAGAGTGCTGACTCGGTGCATGTGCACGCCGACGTGCTCTGCACCAGCAGCTAGGGGCGAGCGCCTGACTCCGAGCGCCTGAGTCGGAGCGGACGCCCCTGGAGCCTGTCCGAGTCATTCGCGTCGTCTTGCCGTGCCCCGCACCAGCAGCAGGGCGGCGAGTCCGGCCAGGGTGGCAAGATCGATGTCCCCGCCACCGCCACCCCCTCCCGAGCCGCCGCTGCTGGAACTGCTGCTCGAACTCCCGCCGCTCGAACTGCTGCTCGAACTCCCCCCGCTCGAACTGCTGCTCGAACTGTTGGTCGCCGGAGTAACCGTGAGCGTTGCCGTCGCTGCGGGCGAGGTCGCCGCAGCGTTGGTGCAGGTCAGCGAGTAACTATCGGTTCCCGACGCGGTCGGCGTTACCGACTGGGATCCGGTCGTGCCCAAGCTGCCGGTCCAAGCGCCCGAAGCCGTGCATCCCGTCGTGTTCGTCGAAGCCCAGGTGAGCGTCGCAGCGCCTCCGACCGTCACCGACGTGGGCGATATGCTCAACGTCGGCGCCGCCGGGGCCAGCAGGGCGAGCGCTGCGTCCGCCTGGATGAAGCCGTAGCCGGAATTGAAGTTGGGGGTCACGCCGCTGCCGGTCATCGGAAGCGCGCTCGTGCGCAGAGCGGAATAGATTTGCGCGGGCGTGATCGCGGAGTTTGCTTGCAGCATGAGCGCCGCAATGCCCGCCGCATGCGGCGTTGCAGCCGAGGTGCCGAAGAAATTCGGATAGGCAGGAGCGTTCTGGCATTGACTGGTCGATGTCGGGA
>Ga0302320_10002966_pt1 | contig 39621 bp, 31 predicted proteins | sample Bog_T0_3_FD_202130 | JGI IMG/M metagenome (GOLD analysis project Ga0302320, IMG submission 202130) | Peat permafrost microbial communities from Stordalen Mire near Abisko, Sweden - Bog_T0_3 | ecosystem: Environmental > Terrestrial > Soil > Wetlands > Peat | place: Sweden: Abisko, Stordalen Mire... | reverse complement strand
TGACCCGTCCGGTGCCAGGACCATCGAGGTTTCCGGCAACGCACCGGCCGGCAAACTGGCCGTGACCGGCTCGAACGTCTTCGGCGCCGTGCAGGCTTGCTGCCGCGAAGAGCGCGTCATCTCGATCTGCAACGCGGGCGAGTGCAAACTCAATATCACGAGCGTGGCGTTCAAGCGCCAGAGCCGCCACTGGAAACTGATCAACAATCCGTTCCCCGCGGCCCTCCATCCCGGCTCGTGCCTCGCGGTCGTGATTCGCTACTGGGCCACGGAACGGTATCCGCGCCCGTGCGAACTCATCATCACGAGCGACGATCCGGTCACACCGAAGAAGACCCTGGAGCTTCTCGCCGCGACGATCTGGAGCGAGTGCGGCTGCCACAACTGCTGCGACGATTGCCGGAAGGGAACCTGCGACAAGCGCCATTGCGAGCCTTCCTGTTGCGGCAAGTGCAGCGATGAATCGGAAGACAATGAGGAGGAAGAGCCGTAGATGAGCGCTGCCCAGCCGGCTCGCGCCGGCGGGCAGCGTGAGCGCGACAGAGTCAGGCAGCAGGCGCCTTCATGTGTCATCGCGTTGACAGAACCAACGCGGCCCTGCGCTCAACATGACTCTCGGTGAAACCACAAACTAAAAGGAGAATGTCATGAAGATCATCAGCCACGGGAAGATCGCAATGGCGGCCATCGCCGCTTTCGGTATGGCAGCGCTCGCGGCGCATGCCGATGAAGTCCAGGTGCCCACGCACACGGTTCGCTACTCAGACCTGAAGCCTCAGCAGGCGCAGGGCGCCAGGATGCTCGCGCCGACCACCCTGAGCGCCGCCTCGATCCGCTAAGGGTTCGGTTGGCCAGCCGCACGGGCCCGCGAAGCTCGTGCGGCTTTTGCGGTCAAACAGCACTGATGCGTGCAGCGGCGGGGCGATGTAGGCTGCGTATTGCGCCGAGGAGCCTTCATTGTCCATCGATTTGGCCGAAGACGAACAGTCCGCGTTGAGTTCAGCCTGGCATCTGCAGCGCACCGGCAATTTCGTGGCCGCGCTCGATCTGGCGCAGGATGCGTTGCGCCGCTGGCCAGGCTCCCAGGCGCTCGAATATCTGTGGATATTGGCCCTGGCGTCCTGTGGTTCGACGCAGGCGGCGCTCGACGCGCTGCGCGCGAGTTCCTTGAGCTTGAACATCGATGAGGATTGCCTGGCGCTCGAGGCCCGGTTGCTCAAGGATCTGGCGTTCAGCGGCCTCGCCGACACCGGCGCCGGGCTCACGGAAGCCGCCGCCGCGTACGAACGCGTCGCGCAACGAACCGGCGGCACCTACAGCAGCCAAAACGCCGCCCTTCTGTGGATGCTGGCGGGTGATCACGATCGCGCACTCTCCCTGGCCGCGGCGGTGGCGGAACGATTGGCCGCCTCCGAAGTGCCGGCGGATGAGGATGGCGCCTATTTCTATTGGGCGACGGTCGCCGAAGCGGCTTTGGTGCTCGGCGATCAAGCAAGCCTTCGGCTCGCGCTCGCCGGCGCAGAACCCTGGTGCCGCCGCAACTCCTGGGCGCGATCCAGAACATTGCTGCAGATGAGGCGGCTCGCGGGAATGCGGCCTGAATGCGCAGCACTCATCGAGCAGTGGTACCGGCCCCCGGTTGCCCTGGTGGTCAATGCCGCGTGGATGCCGGCCGGATTGGGCGATGCCGTAAGCATCGAAGGGGGGGACCTGCCTGCGCTCGCGTATTGTTTCGGCCGCGCGCGTCCCGAGGATTGGCATGAACTCGCCGCGTTGGGAGTGCAGCTTCACGCCATCTATCCCGACACCCCGTTCGATGAGCCGAAGTCGCCGGCCGCGAATCTCCCGCCCGAGCGGGACGCCTCCGGCCACGTCGACACGCACACCTGGTCGAGCCTGTTCTTGGACGAAACGGATGATCAGCAGAGCGTCTGCGCACAAACGGCGCTCGGCCTTTCTTTGAGTCAGGCCGATCAATTGCAAGCGCCCTGGATCGTCCTTGCACGATCGAAAGGCCGTTGGTGCCTCTATCCGGACGCCGACCGGGCGGCGCTGCGCTCCACGTTCGACTCGGTCGAGATGCTGCGGGAAGAGCGGCCGAGATTTGCTTTTCTGTTTGCGGACGCCGTCAGCTACTCATCGCTGAATGCGGACGAAACACGGCGTTATTGGACCCGCTTGTTGCCCCAGACGGCCGCCGCGGTTCTCAAACGGCATGCCGGCGACATCGTGATGCGCAAGACCTGGGGCGATTCGGTGCACGCGGTGTTTCGCGGTGCGAGCTCGGCGGCGATCGCCGCGCTCGAGATCCAGTCCGCCACCGCGCGCCTCAAGGAGGAATTCGGCCCCGGCCGCCGCCTCATGTTCCGCATGGCATTGCATTACGGCCCTGCGGATCAGGGCATTGATCCGGTGGAGGAAGCGCCTTCCGTGTTCGGGCCGCAGCTCTCATTTGCCGCGCGCATCGAACCGGTCGCGCCGCCGGGCGGCATCTTCGTGACCGAACCCTTTGCCGCACAATTGAGCCTCGAAGGCGCTGCAAACGTCCGCTGCTCGTACGTCGGCACCACGAGTCTTGCGAAGAGCTACGGACGGGTCCGACTCCTGCGGCTTGCATGAGCGGCATCGGCACGGGGGGATGCCGGTAGGCTTACAATCTGCGTTTTGCAAGGGGAGACTTCTTTGGCCATTGGCGTACGCACGGTCCTCGAGCGCAACCTGCTGTTTCGCGGGTTGGCGCCCGCCACGCTCGATCAGATCGCGCGGATCTGCATCCGTCGCAGCTACGAGCCGGATGCCGTCATCTTTTCGCAATCGGATCCCGGCGATGCATTGTTCGGAGTCGTCACCGGCCGGGTGCGCATCAGCGCGAGCTCCGCCGGCGGCCGGGAAGTGTTTCTCAACATCATGGAGCCGGGCGACACGTTCGGTGAAATCGCCTTGCTCGATGGCCGGCCGCGCACCGCAAGTGCCAGCGCCATGGCGGCGTCGGATCTGTTCATGGTGACCCGCGAGCAGTTTCTCGGGTTGTTGGCGCGCGATCCGGTGCTCACCGATCACCTGCTCAAGCTCCTATGCGCGCGGCTGCGCTGGGTGAGCGGATTTGCGGAGGAGTCCGCATTGCTCTCCGTGCCGGCGCGGCTGGCGCGGCGCTTGCTGTCGCTCGGCAAGCTGCACGGTCACGAGATCGGCAGCGTCATCGAGCTGAAGATTTCGCAGGATGAAATGGCGAGCTTTCTGGGACTTTCCCGCCAGATCGTCAACCAGCATCTGCAGGACTGGAAGGCGCAACGCTGGGTCGGCCTGGGCCGCGGCAAAATCATCATACTGAATGGCCGTGCGTTGGAGGACGCGGCGAGTCAGTAGCAGCGAACCGAGCGGCGGCTCATCGGTACAGTCGGCGTTTATAGGTCACGCCCGCTTTTGAGGATCATTGGAAAGACTGTCCTTCACACGCTACGCGGAAAAAAGCGGCGACATTGCTGAACGTCGATCCTACGGCAATGCGGAACTCTTATGGAATCAGCCGCAAAGGCGGATATACGCGCAGCGAGGCGCAAAAGCACGCCGCACTGGCTGGGGGGCCAATGCGGCGCTCCTCTGCCCGATCAATGCAGCATGGCGACGTTGATCGTCTCCGGTGCCGCATCCCTGTGGGCGTCGTACACACGGGTCAACTGCACGTTGTTCACCGCATGCACCCCGGCTTGCACCGCGCGGGCGAGGCAGGCCTTCGCCGCCATCGCTTCTGCCAACTGGCGCGCATTGCCATCGCCGCAGACCTGTTCGGCCGCGTTCTTGATGCGCTTGTACAGAACCGCAGCGCCCGCCGGCGTGTTCAGATTCAAATCCGCATAGCGCACCGTGCGAGCCTGAGGTGCGGGGGCGTCCGCTTGAGCCGCCATGGCGGCCGTTGCGAGGCAGAGGGCGGCAATGCCGGCCATCACGATCGGGTGTTTGTGGTTGGTGGTTTTCATGATCTTCTCCTTGAGTTAGCGGTATTTGCTTCGTCTTCGGGAGTCATGTTGAACGCACCCGGCAAGGAGTTCTGTCAACGCGTTGACACAAGGTCTTGCCACCCGGAGTCTTGGCAACAGCTCGGCTCAACTCTCGGCATAGTCCGGGCGCATTTTCTGCGGTAGCACCGGCCGGCGCAACCGCCCGGTGGGGCCGATTCCTCGTACCGATGAGGCGATCCGATCCGCGTTTCCGCATCCGACTGTAACGGCGCGCATTTTTTCATGTGCTCCGGAGCGGAAATTCGATCAATCACCCATTCATCAACTTGAGGAGATTCCAATGACGACCATTCATAATTTGCCGCGCGCAGCAAGTTCGCTTGCCTCGACGTTTTGCCGGTCGCTGGCGGCGCTCACGCTGCTCGCGGCAGGCGCAGGTGTCTGCGCGGCGAGCGAGGTGCACGTGGACGCCCGCAACATCTTTACCGGAACGGAGCTCTATGTGGCGCAGATCAATCCCATCGATTCATCCGGATGCGGCAAGCAGACGGTGGGCGCGCCCCAGGAGTTCACCATCCTGAGCGGAGCGAACGCGGGGACGTACGAGTTCGTGTTCTGGAACATCAACGCAATCCCCTATGCCGAGACGAGTGTGACGTTCCAGCCCATTTGCGGCGAGTACAACTATGCAGTAGCGCTGTATATCCAGCTGAGCGGATGCTCATCCTCCGAAGTCTGTCCGCCACCGACGACGGATACGACCTACGCTTATTCGCTCAATGACAACAAGATCATCGCGGGCAAGACACCGATTGCCTCGGCGACGAGCGGCTGGACCGCGGGTTCGACCGTGGTCACCACGCCATCGACCATCGAGGCGTTTCCCGAGATGGCGCCTTATGGGAAATTCAAGGGGTGGGACATTCTTCTGGGTTCCTTTACGTCGAGCAGTTCGCTGACGCTGAGCACGCCCGGCAACTACGTGTTTGCACTCTACGGCTTTCCCAGCCCCGATCCCTGCCAGCCGATTCGCAATACGATTCAGAATTTCACTTGTGACGGGCTGTCTCCCGGCGCTTGCGTGGCGGAGCGTAAACTCTTGAATAATGAATTGACGTCGTGCGAGAACACCAACGGGGAATGAGAACCGCGAACTGCCGCGGGGCTCGAGCCTCGCCATTGCGGAGCCGGCGCGACCTCAAAGGTCGCGCCGGCTTTTTGGGGCTAGGCCTATACGGGCGCAGCCCGATCAACGCAGGGTCGCGACGTTGATCGTTCCCCGCGCCACTCCCTGATGGGCGTCGTACTCGCGGGTCAACTGCAGGTTGTTCACCGCGTGAACGCCGGCATCGACTGCGCGGGCGATGCAGGCCTTGGCCGCCATGACCTCCGTCAACTGGCGGGCATCCGCATCGCCGCAGACCTGTTCCGCCGCGTTTTTGATGCGCTTGTAGAGAACCGCAGCGCCCGCCGGCGTGTTGAGGTTCAGATCCGCATAACGCACCGTACGAGCCGGCGGATTGACCTCGCCCGCATGAGCCCCCATGGCGGCCGTTGCGAGACCGATGGCAGCAATGCCGGCCATCGCGATTTTCGTGGTGTAGTGGGTGGTTTTCATGATCTTCTCCTTGAGTAAAGCGGTATTTGCCTTGTCTTCCGGAGTCATGTTGAGCGCACCCCGCAAGGAGTTCTGTCAACGCATTGACACAAGTCATCCGGGCCATCATGCGGCCGCGACGAACGGCTCCGCGGCGGCGCGGTTGCCGGGCCTGCTTTGCGCGGCCCCATTCCCGTATTAAACTGCCGGTACAACGGAATGTGCACAAACACGGCGAGGTCTGAACCATGGCTATTCAACTCACGATGTTGCCGCCCGCCGGCGTGGGCTACTACACATTTTCTCCGTCGAGCCGGCAATATGGCACGCCCCACACGATCTCGATGCTGCTGGATATCTGCCGTCAGCAGCACTGGAACATGAGCGACGCCCCCATCGGTATTGGCGACATCAGTTTCCAGGATGCGGGGAACATGCCTCCGCATCATGCGCATCGCCACGGGCGCAACATCGATTTTCGCCCGTTTCGGAAAGACCGGCACAAGCTGCCGACGAACATTCATGACAAGTCGTACAGCCGGGAAATGACCCGACTGCTGGTCGAGAATCTGCTCGCGCACCGGAACGTCCACCGCATCTTGTTCAATGACAAACACATCCGCGGCGTGCACTTCTTTCCCGGGCACGATAATCATCTTCACGTCGAAACCAGGATTTGACGTGCTCGGCAACCGCGCATCCTCCACTGCCTGCCTGCTCGCAGCGGCGGCATTGGCGCTCGTCGCGCCAGGATCGGAGGCCGAACCGCCCAAAAATGCCATTGCCGTTACGGCGACGTTCGATTGTCTGTGGTGGAGCGAAGCGCAGATGGACGGACTCGATCCGAACAACCCGCCGCCCAAGGAAACCCGTGTGCCGATCAAGCGCTGGGAATACTCGGATCCGGTGGGAGTTCCTCATCCAAACGTCGTCGACTTGGTGGTGCGAATCAAAAATGACTCGCCGAAGGATGCCGAAGACGTCTCGCCCGTTGTATATATTCAGTGGTCCGAGGGCCCTGTGCGCGGCAAGCAGTCTGCGGTATGGGGACAGGCCCTAAAGCTGCCGTCCCAGACTCCGGTGCATCTGGCCGCCCTGGAGGCGAAGTCATTGCGTTTTCCCATCGATATTGCAGGGAAAATGTCGGAGCTCGACGCCAAGCACCAATGGCCTTGGTCCTTGCGTGCCGTGGTCGACGCACGAGCCCCCGATGGCGGCACTGCGTCGACTCGACTGGAACTGCCGATTATTCCGGGAGATTGACCAGGCGTGCGCAGGCGCGAGCGCCGTCGCACCTAAGTGTTCGCCGCGGACACCGGGCTATGCCGCGCAGGCCGATCCCCGCGGGATTTCCTGGCAACGCTCACCGAGCGATGCGCGGCATTGATCAACTCCGAGGCGCTCTGAAACGGCTTCTTCGCATGCGTGGCAAGCCCCACCGAGGCAGTCACCGTGACCATCTCGCCGCCGATCGGGTGCAAGGTGCTGCGCAGGCGTGCGATCAGACGCTCGCAGAAGATCGTGGCGCCGTGTCTGGCCAGACCCGGGAGCACAACCACGAACTCCTCGCCGCTGTAACGCGCCACGCAGTCGGTGTCCCGTGCCACCGATGCGATCACCTTGGCGGTTGACACGAGCACCGCATCGCCGGCCTCACGCCCATAAGCTTCGTTGATCTGCTTGAAGCGATCGAGGTCGACGAACACCACGCTCAGCGGCCATTGACCCGCGGTCGCCGCTTGAAATTCGCGCCTCAACATCAGATCGAGATAGCCGCGGTTATAGAGTCCCGTGAGGCCGTCGCGCAGCCGCTGATCCTGCCGCTCTGGGGTGCGCGCGCCGAGTTTCAGGTTCGCGGCGGCCGAAAGGTCGGCCTCGTCGGGCTGCTGCTGATCACGAAGAATCAGCAGGTCGCGCGCTTGGCCGAGGATCACGTTCGCGGCGTCGGGGTCGAGCAGGGCGGTATCGAACAAGCGCTCGATTTCCGGTATCTCGGCGACGATCTGGCCGATCACCTCTCCCACCGCCGGTGCGCCGATGCCCAGCCATGCCGACGCATGGTCGACCAACGCCGTAAAATCAGTCACAGCCGCGGGCGCCAGCAAAATCTCGACGCACTCGCTGCCAAGGGCGACACAACAGGCGGCCATCCCGGTCGGAGTCGGCGGATCCGGGGCCGGCGGTGCGTGACTCCACCCGACCGCACGATAGAGCGGCTCGGGCAGCTTCCAATATTCCAGAAGCCAGGCGCCGAGCTGCGTGTGATCGGTGCCGAGGACGGCCGCTTCGTACTCCGAAAGCTCGCGGTGGGAGGCGTTGCGGGGAAGGCCGCGATAGAAATCCGGAACGGCGCGATCGATGCCGAGGATGGCAATATCCTGCAACAGCGCCGCAAGGTAAACCTCGTCCGCGGGACTCTGATTCTGAAGCGCTGCAAAGCAGCGGGCCGCGGTGGCACTCAAGATGGCGCGCCGCCAATAGCGCTCGTAATCCACGCTATTGCTCTTCAAACCCCTGTAGGTGCCGATCAGGGAGAAACCGAGCGCGAGCGTGGTTGCGCCCTGCAATCCGAGCGCGATCAGCGCCTGGCGCAGGTTGGTGCTCTTGCGCTGCCGGGAATACAGCGCTGAATTGGCAACGCGCAGCAGCTTGGCGGCAAGCGCCGGGTCCCGGCTGACGGCTGCGGCGACCTGCGAGATATCGGTATGGGGATCCCGTGCCAGCGCGATGATCTGCTGGGCGATCGCAGGCGGGCTCGGAAAATCCGCAGACGCTTTGAGTTTGTTCTTGAGGTGCCGGAGCATCGCACTCATCCCTGCATCGTGATGCGTCCATGCTATTAGCGGCCTGACAGCCAGAATCTTGAGGTGCGGAAGGCAGGCCTGCGGGAGGCAGGCCAGATTACGTCAAATCGAACGCAGGGGGCTGGCGCGCCCGCCCCGCCCTTCGGCGGGGCGAAACGCACGCTCAACGGTCCGCGGGCCAGGCGTCTTTCCCCGGTTTGGCGCGCATGACGGATGAGGCCGTGAGCGCACCGTCCTCGACGCGCACGGTGGCGAGCACCGTATAGGGCTGGCCGACGATGAGTTGAGTCGCCCGCTGCCGCTCCAACGCCACGCTCGCATCGACCCCGACTTTCTCGCCCGTGCGGGTCAGGAGGGTGAGCTCCGCGCCGGAGTTCGCCACGAGTGTTCCCGTCAGGCGCCTGACATCGGGCGACAGAGCGACCTGTGCCTCGGTGCGCGGGGCCACGGCCGCGGCCGCCGTACCATTCGGCCCGAAGATGGTCAAAGTCCGGTAAGCGCCGACATACACCAATCCATTGGCCACGAGCGGCACGACGTTGGCGTTGCCGCCGAGATTGGGCCACTGTCCGGCCGCTCCGGAATACAGCAGCGGCAAGCTCCCGTTGACGGGCGTCGCGGAGAAGGCGTACAGCATCAAGCCGGTGGTCGAGGTCGGGCGGCCGACCGCCCAGATGATGGCCGTTCCCGCCTTGCGCTCATTGGTGCTCACGACGGTGAAGAATCCGGGATCCTGCACCGAGCTGGGGATGGTCGTCGTGGTCGATTCGGCCACCCAATGCGGGGCCGGCGAGGTGACCACTTTCCAAGTCTGCAGCGACCCCGCCGCGGTCACCACGCGACCCACCCCGTCATGGCCCCCGTAATAGGAGGGACCGCACCAGCAGCCGGAGCCGAGCTGCTGCAGATCGAGCGCCACGCCCAAATCGTTCTGATTGAGCAGAAACAGCCGCCCATCCTTGGAGACGATGGCGGCGAGCTCATCGCCGCTCGGTTGGACCGGCAGCAAGAGCACGCCGGCCGCACCGAGGTCCGCATCGTCAATGTCCATCTGGTACACGTTGCTCGGCGTAAAGACACCGGTGCGCTGCGCCAGATTCGACGTCAAGCCTATGACGCTCTCCTGAATGTTCGTGACGCCGTCATAGGTGGACTGCGGCGGACAAAATTCCGGGCTCACGTAGAAATTGCAGTCGGAATTGCCGGTGGAGAAATAGATGGTCGTGCCGTTCGTCGACAGTCCGAATCCGGACATCCACACGGAGCTCAAAAAGAAATCCGTCGGCGAACTCGCCTGCGTGTCGTTCAGCTCCGAATTCGCGATGGGCTTGAGATTTCCGGCCTGCCAGCCGAGCACCCAGCCGCGCGAATTGTTGGCCGCAAAGTCGCAAAAGCTGCCGAAGCCCGCATAGACCGTGCCGCCGTGCAGGAGCAGCGCCGGCCGCTGGCGCTGATACGTCGCATCGAAGGTGAAAGTCGTGCCATCGGACAACATGTGAGCGGCGGTGACCGTGACCGGCGCAACCGCATCCGCCAGCGTGACCAGGTTCAGGGCGTGCAATTGATACTGAGGCGGCATCCCGTTCACGTAGGCCATGACGAGGATGCGATTGCGGCCGATATCGATGACCGGCGTGCTGGTGATGCCGACATTCGGTCCGTTGTTGCCGCACCCGAGCGGCGTCGGTACGGGCGGTCCCAGATTGCGCGATACCAACACCGCACCGCTCTGCGCATCCAGGCCATAGACGGTATTGTTCTCGGTGACGACGTACAGCACATCGTGGACACCGCCGGCGATCGCCTGTGCGGGCACCAGCAAGGGTTGCGCATCGACCTGTTCATCGAGCGCGACCGTCGCCAGCACACCGAAACTTGCCGGAAAGGCGGACGCGCTCAACGTCGTTTCCTGCTTGTTCCATCCGGTGCGCCAGGTGTTGTATTGATAGGTCGTCACGGTGATGGGCTGGGCGCGGGCGCCATCCGCAGCCAACCACAACGCAACCGCGATCAGGCCCATGCCGATGATGAACCTCGGTCCACGCAACAAGTCACTCATGATTTTATCCCTGCTTTTTTTTGGATTTTTTGCGGTTGATCCGCTTTAGTTCTTCCGTGAGTAAAAAATAGCACCTTGCATGGGTGCCCGCAACAATGCGCCTTATGTGATATCGCCGTTCGAAGCAGTCGCGCGAGCCATCGAATCAAGCCCTTGCTGCAACGAGTCAAAGCGAAGTTGACAAAACGTTGACCTCGGCAGCCATCTTCGCTTGGTAGTATCTTCGAATGACGATGAGCGAGGACTGGACCAAAGAGTGGGAGCGCCGGATTGTCAACGGAATGTATCCGCTGCGCCGCTTTCTGGGCCGATCCAATCACAGCGTGGTCTTTCTCACCGAGCACCCGGCGCAAAGCGTTGCCGCGATCAAAATCCTGCCTGCCAATCCCACGCGCATGGAGGGGCAGCTCGCACACTGGAAGATGGTTGCGTCTCTGTCGCATCCTCACTTGATCCGCCTGCTCGACTCGGGCCGCTGCCAACTCGGGGGAAACACCTTCCTATTTGTCGTGACGGAGCATGCGGAGCAGACGCTCGCCCAGATTCTTCCCAACCGCGCATTGACTGCCGACGAAGCGCGGGAGCTGCTGCCGCCCACGCTCGATGCACTGGCATATCTGCACGGCAAGAATTTGGTGCAGGGCGCCCTCAAACCGCCCAACTTCCTGGTGGTCGATGATCAATTGAAGCTGGCGAGCGACACGATCCGACCCGCCGGGGAACGCACCGCAAGCACCGCCAAGCCGTCGCTGTACGATCCCCCGGAAGCCAGAAACGGCAGGGCCACTCCCGCCGGCGACGTGTGGGGCCTGGGCATCACCGTTGTCGAAGCCCTGACGCAGACTCCGCCCCAGTGGTTTCGAGAGAGCGGCGAACCCGTGTCCCTGCCCGCAGATCTGCCATCGGAATTCGTGGATGCCGCACGACGATGCTTGAATCGCGATCCTGCGCAACGTCCCGCAATCGCTGAACTCGCCGCGCAATTCGGCGGGGCGCCGACCGTGACACCTTCCCCCGTGGCGCCTTCCCCCGCCGCACCGCCTGAACAGGATGTTCCCGTGGTCCGAGCGCGCCCCGCTGAGGATCCGCGCAAGCCACCGCTTCCGGTCATCGCGATCACGGCGGGCGTCATCATCCTGGCTGCGGTTTGGGGCGGGGTGCACGTGTTTCATGCCCACGTCAACGCACAGCAGGCTGCATCGGCGATTCCTCGATCGCTGCCGGCTGCTTCGCCAGCCCCCGCGACGCCGCCGGCCGCCGCGGAAATCGCCACCGCGGCGAGTACTCCCTCGCTGCCCACGGTGCTTCATCACGAGCTGCCCGAATTATCGCGCACTGCGCGCGAGTCGATTCGCGGCGTCATCAAGATAGCCGTTCGCGTGATCGTCGATCGCTCGGGCAACGTCGTCGCCGCGGCCTTGGATTCTCGCGTGCAGAGCAAGTATTTCGCCCGCGAGACCATCGCGGCCGCCAAGAAATGGCGGTTCGCGCCGACCTCCGATCGGGCATCGGAAGTGTGGCGATTGGACTTCGAACTCACCCGCGCGGGAACCACGGCAAACGCCACGGCATTGCGCTAGGCCTGGACGAGCCCGGCGCACGCTCGAGCTTGCAGCGTCGAGCGGCGCGCATATTGCGGTGCACCATTGGTGTGCCGGTGGGCGCGATGCGCACGCGCTGCGGAAATTACGGATGTTTCGACGCCGCGGTTAAATAAGAAAATGCCGTCAAACAACGATCATCATTTTTCCAAGGTTTGACGCAATGGCCAATTTCACCACCGAGCGTGTTGTCGACGTACGGCACTGGAGTGAGAGACTGCTCAGCTTCCGCATGACCCGCGGCGCCGGTCTGCGATTCGAGAACGGTCAGTTCGTGATGCTCGGGCTGCAGGCGGAGGGTCGCAACATCGTGCGCGCGTACAGCATCGCGAGCGCCAACTACGAGGAGTACCTCGAGTTCTACAGCATCAAGGTGCCTGGCGGACCGCTGACCTCGAGGCTGCAGCATGTGGCACCGGGCTCGGACCTCCTGGTGAGCACCAAACCGACCGGTACCTTGGTGCTTCGCGATCTGAAGCCCGGCAGGCGGCTGATCATGCTGGCCACCGGCACCGGCATTGCGCCGTTCCTCGGCATCGTCAAAGACCCGGCAACGTACGAGAAATTCGCGCAGGTTCTCCTGATCCGCGGCGGATGTGGCAACGCGGATCTTTCCTACGGCGATGAGGCCATCGCTCGACTGCGCGACGATCCTTATCTCGGCGAGCTGGTGCGCGAGCGCCTCCTCGATTATGCGAGCGCCACCCGCGAACCCCGCCGCAATCACGGCCGCGTCACGTTGGCGGTGGAGAACGGCGGCGTCTTCCGCGACCTTGGCCTGAGTCCGCTGGATCCCAAGCACGATCGATTCATGATTTGCGGCAACATGCGGATGCTGGCGGATGCAACGGCGTTGCTCAAGACCCGGGGATTCTATCCATCACCGCAGATCGGCGTGCCCGGCGATTATCTGGTGGAGCGCGCCTTCGTCGAGTCCCTCGATGCGGCGCAGAGGAATACGCGGCGAGACGCATCCCCCGCCGCCGCGTTGGCGGGCTGAGCGACTGACGGCACTACCAAAAGGGCACGACGCCGATGGGACCCGCGGCGAACACCCGCTCACCGGCGCGACGTGTCACCGCATACCCTCCGGTAAAGAGTCCGAAGGACGGCAACACCAAACCGGCGGCTCTCTGCCAGAACACCGGAATCCGGGGTGCGCGCTTCGGTAGGTTGCGCAAGCGGACGACGGGATGCACGTGGCCGCTGAGGGCGAACAGCGGGCGGGCATCGGGGCCGACGTGATCGGCATTGTGAATGAACCGAAACGGCGGATCGAGCAGTTCCCGTTCCCACCAATGCAATCGGTCGCACCAGGGCTCGCGTGCGCCCGCGTCGTGATTGCCCGCCACGACATGAATCATCGCGGGCTCCAGGCCTCTGGCCCACGACTCGAGATCGAGCGCGTCTCGAGATCCGGGTGCGAGCGGGGCGTGCAGAAAGTCACCCAGAATGATCAGCCGACGCGCGCCGGTGGTCAGCATCAGTCGATTGAGCCGCTCGCGATCGGCCTCATCGGTCCCGGCCGGAACCGCGATTCCATGGCGTCCAAAATGGCCGGTCTTGCCGAAGTGAGTGTCGGCGACGATGACGGTGCGCAGGCGCGGCCATATGACCGCGCGGTCGGGATGCAGCCGCAAGATCTCGCCCTGAACCTCCACGGTGGCGGTGCCGTCCGTCATTGCGCCTGACGCTCCAGCCTGCGCGCCTCCCGCTCGACCCGCTTCTGCCACGATTCGGTCGACAGCGTTTGCGTCTGCAGCCGATCCGCCCAGAGCGGAAATGCGAGCGGTGTGAATCGCTGCGGCCGGGACAGGCACAAACTCTGTTCGGACAGCCGGCGCAATGAAGTGGACAGCTCGCGATGATCGAGCTGACTGTCCAAGACTTCGCGCCTCGACTGCTCGAGCAGCAGATTGCCCGCATCGTGCCGCTCCAATACGTCGAACATCAAGCCGCTGGAGGTCTGCAATTGACGGGCCGTCTTGTTGCGTCGGGGGGCGCCCGCGTCGATGAGTCCGGCAATACGCGCGATGTCGCGGAATTGCCGGCGAGCGAGGTCCGACGCATTGACGCTCGCCATGAGATCGGAAACCAGATCCTCCCCGCTCAGCCAGCGGCGCACATTGACTTCGGTCACCTCAAACGGATCCTCGCACAGGAGCTCGAAACCATATTCGTTGGTCGAGATGGAAAAGGTTCGAGGCGACTCGCGCGCGACGCGCAGCGCCACGATCGAAGCGACACCCTCGTTGAGCAGGCGGCCGAGAAACGGAAAAGCGAACAGATGGAAGCCTTCCCGGCTTTGCAAAATTTCCACCAGCAGCCGCTCGCGCGTCGGCAGCTCGGAGCATTGTCTTTGAAGCTCCAGCAGAGGGGCCAACGCCCGTACTTCCGGATCGCCGGCGTGTCCGCATCCATAACGACCCAGCAGATCGAGGAGTTCTGCGCCGAGCGATGCCGACAGCGGCAGGCGGGCGCCTTGCCAACGGGGAACGAATCGGGCCGAGGATTTCGCCAATCGGACATACGCGACGGAATCGCGAACCCGGCCAAGCCGCAGCGTCCTGCCGCCGAAAACGAACACATCGCCGGGACGCAGGCGGGCGATGAAAGACTCCTCGACGTGTCCCAACGTGCCGCCCTTCATCCAGCTCAGCGCGACGGAGGCGTTGCTCGTGATGGTGCCGACGTTCTGCCGGTGCCGGCGCACCAGATCAGCACCTTGAACGACATAACGGGAGTCGACGAGGCTCACGCGGCGGAATTGGGGATATCCCTGCAGCGCGGACCCGCCGCGGGTGACGAAATCCAACACCCAGGACCACTGAATATCGGACAGCGATTCAAAAGCGTGCGTGCTGCGCGCCTCGCGAAGCGCTTGCCGCTCATCGAAGCCCCCGCCGACCGCGAGTGTTACCAGGTGCTGGGCCAGGACGTCGAGCGCAAGGGTCATGGCGGTCCGCGGCTCCAACTGCATGCGAGCGAGCGCATGGCGCGCCGCGGCGCATTCGAGCAGCTCGAGCGCCAGGGTTGGAACCAGCGTCACGCGGCTCGATTGGCCGGGCTGGTGACCGCTGCGGCCGGCCCGCTGAAGAAGCCGCGCAACGCTTTTCGGGCTGCCGATTTGAAGAACCTGGTCGACCGGCGGGAAATCCACGCCGAGATCGAGCGAGGAGGTGCAGATGACGCATCGCAGGGCGCCGGATTTCAAACCCTCCTCGACGCGGCGGCGGATCTTCGCATCGATGGAACCATGATGGATCGCCGTGGTGGTGAGCCAATCGAGCCGGGCGGCGATGATGGCCTGATACCACAGTTCCGCCTGGGAGCGCGTGTTCGTAAACACCAACGTCGAGCGGCCGAGTTCCAGGACCTTCAGAACCTGCGGCAGCAATGCGAGGCCCAGATGCCCGCGCCACGCAAAGCGCTCGATCGACTCGGGAATGATGGAATCGATCTCATAGCGCTTGACGGGCGGTGCGCGAATGACGCGTCCCGACAGCGTTGGGCCCAAGAGCGCCTGCATCGCGCCCTCGAGGTCGGGCAAAGTTGCCGACAAACCCCAGATCCGGAGCCGCGGCGAGAGTGTGCGCAATCGGGACAGCGCGAGCTCCAATTGCACACCCCGCTTGGTCCCCAGGAACTCATGCCATTCGTCCACGATGACGGCATCGACATTCGCCAGTGCCCGCGCCATGTCGGCGTAAGTCAGGAGCAGCGATAAACTTTCCGGCGTGGTGATCAGCGCCTGCGGGGGGCGGCTTTTTTGCCGCGCGCGGCGCGCGGAGCTGGTATCGCCCGTGCGTTGCTCCACACGCCAGTCGGAGCCGAAAAAATTCAGCGGCTCCGCCAATGCACCCTCCAAATCCCGCGCGAGCGCCCGCAGGGGCGTGATCCACAAGACGCGGATACCGGGTTTGCCCGGATTCTCCGCGCCTTCGATCAGCGGCCCGAGCCACGCCGCCAGGGTTTTGCCGGTTCCGGTCGCCGCATTCAAGAGGCCCGATTGGCCGCTCCAGTACGCCGACCAGAGCGCCTCCTGAAACCCGAAGGACGTCCTGCCGCGGCTCGTAAACCAGGCGCGCGCCCTCCTCAGCCGCTCGCCGGCGTCAACCGCCATGTTGCGCGGTGAGCACTTGCTGCAGGTCGGCGAGTGAGTTGGCTTCGCGCGGCGGTTTGTCCGGCCGCCACCGGACGATGCGCGGAAAGCGCAGCGCGATGCCGGATTTGTGGCGCGGCGAGCGCGCGATGCCCTCGTAGGCGAGCTCGAATACGTGCTCCGGCTCGACGCTGCGAACGGTGCCGAATTTTTCCCTGGTATTCTTTCGAATCCAGCCGTCCAAGCGGCGGATCTCCTCGTCCTTCAGTCCCGAGTAGGCCTTGGCGATCGGCACCAGCTCAGCGTCGCGCCAGACCCCGAAGGTGTAGTCGGTGTAAAGATTCGAGCGCCGGCCATGGCCGGGTGCCGCATACAGCAACACAGCATCAAAGACGTACGGGTCGATCTTCCACTTCCACCACGCACCCCGCTGACGCCCGGCCCCATACGCAGCGTCCCATCTTTTGAGCATGATCCCTTCGACATGGCGCGCGCGGGCTTGCGCGCGCGCCGCGGCCAGGCTCTCCCAGGACTCGCCGTCCACGACGGCCGACACCGCCAACGCCGGCGACGCTGCGGCTGCGATCACCCGCTCGAGCTGGTCACGGCGCTCGCGCAGCGGCCGCGGCCTCCAATCGATGCCGGCAAATTCCAGCAGGTCATAGGCCACAAACCTCACCGGGACGTCTTTGAGCATAGCGGGGGACAACTTGCGACGACCAATGCGCTGCTGCAGTGAGGAGAACGGCAACACCCGGTCGCCCGCGCCCGCGAGCACTTCTCCGTCGAGCACCGTGCCGTCCGGAAGCAACTGCGCCGATGAGACAATTTCCGGAAAGCGCTCGGTCACGATTTCTTCGCCGCGCGACCACACGACGCACCGGCCCTCCCGTCGCACGATTTGCCCGCGGATGCCGTCCCATTTCCATTCCGCGAGCCACCCGTCACGGCTGCCCAATCGCTCGGGCGAAATTTCGAGCTGCGATGCCAGGTAAAACGGGTAGGGCTGCGCAACGTCCGAGTTGTGCTCGTTTCGGCACAGATTGCCCCAGAACGCGGCGCTCGGCTCCCACGCACCGATCAAGGCTCGCTCGATCTGAATTCTCGGCTGATCGAGACTTTCCGACAATGCACGGGTCACGAGTGCGCGCGACACCCCTACCCGCAAGGACCCCGTCAGCAATTTGTTGACCAGGAAGCACTCGCGATACGGCAGCTCGTGCCACCAGCCGACGATCTGGCGGCGCCTTTCGATGTCGTCCAGCAAGCCGAGCGGCGCAATCCGGCCCGTGAGCCACTCCGCCAGCGAAATATCGGGTGCGGCCACGCCCTCGGTGCTCGGCACCAGCAGCGCAATGGTTTCGGCGAGATCGCCGACCGAGGCGTAGGTTTCCTCCACCAGCCAGTCCGGCAGATGCGATTCCTCGTGAAGCCACTTTCGCAGCTGAGCCGGGCCGACGGTGCGTTTCAGGCGATTGCCGATCAAGACGAAGACGGCCCATGCCGCGTCGCCAGGATCGGCTGTGCGGAAGTAGGCCAACATCGCGTCGATCTTCGCGACCGTCGAAGTCGTGGTATCGAGACTCTCGAACAAGGCCGCAAACCGTCGCATTCACTCCTCCGCGCCGTACTCGGTGCGCAGCGCGGTTGCATCGATGCCCTGTTCCTGCAAATACCGGCACATCGCGTCGGTATAGCCGTGGGTCAGCAAAATGCGCTTCGCGCCGGTCTCGCGAAACGTCCGCAGCAAGGAGGGCCAGTCGGCGTGGTCCGACAAGACGAAGCCGCGGTCGTAGCCGCGACGGCGCCGGTTTCCGCGCATGCGCATCCATCCGGAACAAAACGCCGTTCGATGATCGCCGAACCGGCGCATCCACGTCGACCCGGCAGCGCTGGGCGGCGCCAACACCAGGGCGCCGGCGTAATCTCTGGGCTGCGATACCGTGGCGGGAGCCGTGGGAAGCATGGTGATTCCTGCCCGGCGATAGGTGTCGACGAGGCTGGCGATCGCGCCGTGCACGAACACGTGGTCGGCCGTGTGGGCGGACAATTCGGCGAGAACGCGCTGCGCCTTGCCCAAGGCGTAGGCAAACAGCACGCTCGCGACTCCCCGCTCGCGATTGTGGTGCCACCAGCGCAGGATGTCGCGCGCCACGACGTCCGTCTCCGCCCATCGATAGGCGGGCAGCGCAAACGTCGCCTCGCTGATGAACACATCGCAGGGCAGAACTTCGAAGGCGTCGCACGTCGGATCCGGGTCGCGCTTGTAATCCCCGGAGACCACCCAGACGCGGTCGTCGCATTCGATACGCACTTGCGCGGATCCGAGGATATGCCCGGCGGGGTGCAGCGTCACCCGTGTGCGCCCGAGCGTGATCGGCTCGCCGTAACCGAGCGGCTGGAGGGCGGCATCGTCGGGCAGGCGGTGCCGGGCTACGTCCTTGCCGGGCGCCGCGAGGTAGTACCGGGAACTGCCGCCGCGCAGATGATCGCCGTGAGCGTGAGTGATGACCGCATGCTCGACCGGCCGCCACGGATCGATGTAAAAGCCGCCGGCTGCGCAATACAGCCCGTGCGCACCGGCCGTCACGAGATCCTGATCAGGTGTCATATCGATTCAATTGTGTCGCGGTGCGGTTATTCAATACAGCGATAAGGCGACCGACTGCCTGTAGGATCTTGGCTTAGTGGCGGATGCGGGCGGGTCTCTACGACCCGCGGGCTCTCATTCCGCCCTTTTGCGATTGGTGAACCGGGCATTGCCCAGACCCGTGCCGATGGTCATCACACCCCAGTGACCGACGTCGCTCATGAAGGGCGCTTCGCTCAGCCCTTGCACCACCGCATCATTGTGCATCGATGCAATCATCTCATGACCGTCTATTTCCGGGATGGCCGCCCGCAGAAGATCCGGCAGATTGAAACTTTTCTGCTCCCAATCCCCGGGTAGATTCTGGCTGCCCTTCTCGATCGATCCATCCTCGCGGATGCGGCCGGGACAGCCGATCCCGATGAACGGCGCGAGCTGCAACTTCCCCTTGTTCGCCCGCTTGATCATGGTCTTGAGCATCGACACCAGCTCCTCCACGGCTCCGTCCCGATCCGGAGCATCATCGGCGTGGCGCCACAGCTCCGTCTCCACCACCTTGCTCTTGGTCAGATCGCCGGACTTGCGCGTGTTGAGCTGGACAATGCCTACGCGGATATTGGAGCCTCCGATGTCGACGGCGAGGATGCCGTCATGACCGGAGAACATCCAAGACGGCGCCAAATGCATGCATCCGATCAGGCCCGCTTCATCGGGGTGGTAGCGGATGGGCACCAGCTCGACATCGATGTCCATGGTCTTTAGAAGCACGGCGGTCCGGCCGATCGCCAGCTCGCCGATACGGCTCGCACGCAATCCCCCGCCGATGACGATGCGCTCGGTATTTTTCCAGGCCTTCAGCCGCAAGAACTGACGGATGACGTCGGCAAACTCACGGGCGAATTCCTCGATCGTGCCGAGCACCAGTCCGGCCGCCTCTGCATCGCCTTCGACCAGCAATCGATCGAGCTGCTTTTTGCTGATCTCCTCGCTCGCCACCTCGCCGATCGGATCCTTGTCCAATTTCCTGACCTGTTCACGGGCGGTTTCCAAGATCGCCCGAAACGCCCGTCCGCTCGCGCGATCGCCGACGAACCCCTCTTTGTCACTGATTTCCTCGTTGTAGGCGTCGATCTCGACGTCAGTCAGTCGGCTTGCGCCGTGGGCCACGAATGTGGTGGGCGGTTCCGGTTTTTGTGCCACAAGAAAACCTCGCGATTGGGCCGACAAGTCGTGCAGTAGTTAAGCAGATTTTCGCCTGTCTGCCGGCTCAATGCCGCGTGCACCTCCTGCGTAGGAAGGGTCCTATGGAACAACGCGCCGGCACCGCTGGGCGGTCGCGTCAGGAGCCGCGCACCGTGCACAAATGAAGGGGTCCAAGCCTGTATGCTGAGGCTCGACATGAACGCACCCGGACACCCATGACTGAGCAAGGATCCGCAGCTGCGGCGCAAGCAACGACCCGACTCGATTGGGAGTCGTCCGGCGCGCGCGTGGCCGCTTTCAGAACCGGCGATACCGGCGCGCCGCTCCTGCTCATTCACAGCATCAATGCGGCGGCGTCGACCGCCGAGATGGAGCCCTTGCGCACCCGATACGGCACGGGCCGCCGCGTGCACTGCATCGATCTGCCGGGATTCGGCGAGTCGGATCGATCGGATCGAGCATATACCGCCCGTCTGATGACCGACGCCATCGTCAGGGCCGCCAACGAAATCTGCGCCATTGCCGGCGGGCCGATCGATGCCTTGGCCGTCTCGCTGTCGTGCGAATTCCTGGCGCGCGCTGCGAGCGAAAACCCCTTGCTGTTCCGATCGCTTGCATTCGTGAGTCCCACGGCTTTTACCGGCACTCGCACGCTGCGCGGACCGGCGGGCGCGACTCGCGGCAAAGCGTGGCTTTATCGATTGCTGAGAGGCCCCGGCTGGGGAGCGGCGCTGTATCGGCAGCTGACCCGTCCCGGGGTGATTCGCTATTTTCTGGAGCGCACTTGGGGATCAAAAAATATCGACGAGGGTCTGTGGCGTGCCGACGTGCTGACGTCACGGCATCCAGGCGCTCACTTCGCCCCGCTGTATTTTCTCTCGGCGATCCTCTTCAGCGCGGACATCCACGACGTTTATGACTCGATCCGCTTGCCCGTGTGGGTGTCGCATGGACGGCGCGGCGACTTTGTGGACTACCGGCAGCTGCCGGCGTTCGCCGATCGAAATCACTGGCGCGTCACGGTGTTCAACACCGGAGCGATGGTCTATTTCGAAGTGCTGACGGCGTTTGCGGACGAGTACGACCGATTCCTGGCCGCACCCCGACCCTGACCCCCAAGAGTCGGGTGGCCCTCTACGGAGCGGCTGCCTGTGCCTCGGCGCGCAGATAGTTCGGAGATCCGCTGATCTGCGCCGAAATTCTCTGACCGATTTCCCGCATTCCCGTTTCGAAAGCCGTACGGATGTCGTCGGTATCTGTCATGACCGCTTCGAAGGACGGATAGGCGAATTTGGCATCGGGCATGATGGCCCACGCCTTGCCTTTTTTCGCATCCACGCCATAGTAAAGCTCCTCCTCGTAGATATCGTCGTCCTGGTCCTTGACGAAGAGCTTGGCGGAGGCGTTGACGCGGGGAATGTAGTTGGTCGAGGTGTGTGAGGAATACAACCCCACCTCATCGATCTTCAGATGCAATATGGCATCGGCCTTGGTGGCCACGCTGTCATAGTCCACGTTGTCCGGATCGTCGGGCGGACGCTTCACCTCGGAGAGGATTTCCACCGTGAAGCCATCGCTGCGAAGCGCCGCCGCGACGTTCTCGGTCAACGCGGATCCGAGCGGCAGCGGCTGGGACTTGAGCTTGTCGTTGAAGAGCTTCGCCTTGTGGCGGCTGTCGAGCTTATTGGCGAAAAACGTCACGGGTACCGCATAGACGATCGCATTGACGTTCTCGAAGGAATACCAAGCCGGGTCGGTCGCCGGAATGATCGCGATGCTGCGAATGATCGGCTTGGGCGCAACGACCTTGGGATGAGAGGCACAGGCGCCGAGGAGGCCGGACGCCAGTACTGTGACGAGGACTCGAATGAGCCGGCGCTCCGGACCTGGACCAACCCTTGCCGTGCAATCTCCCATGTTCAGCGTCCTCATTTGTCGTAATGGGGGCCGTGGCGAATTCCGCAGCCGCACCCGCCGTACGTCAAGTATCTCGTAAATTTCCGGGGCGCGGTGCGAATACCGGCGACCCACCCCGCTTCGCCCGTCGGGCGGCAAGGCGCGCCGCGGGGCTTTTCTGATATGAATCGCCCCCCCGCTGCGCCTTCATTCATAAGCCGCGTACCGCGGATCCAGTTCCCGTTCCGGGAGGACTTTTGTCGCATCGGCCAACGGAGACGGTTCGCGTGGTAAAGTTTTCCATCAATGACGGACTCAGCCGAATCGGATTCGTTGGGGCTCGCGGCCTTGTTGGAGCGTTGGTCGAAAGGGGAAAAGGAAGCCTACGACCAATTGCTGACTCATTTATATGGCGATATCCACGCCATCGCCGTGCGGCAGCTGCACCGTGAACACTACCTTACCATCAGACCCACAGCGCTCGTGCACGAGGTGTACCTGCGCCTGTCGGGACTGCGGCAGATGCAATGGCAGGATCGGGCGCACTTCCTGTCGATGGCCGCACGGGTCACCCGCCAGGCGCTGGTGGATGAGGCGCGGCGGCGGCGGTCCGAGAAGCGCGATGGCGGACGCGCGGTGACCTTGAGCGACACCAATCTGGGCGCGAGCGAGGCCGCCTACGATGCGCTGGACGTCGAGAACCTGTTGTCCAAGCTGCAGCAATTCGACGCCATGGCGGCGGATATCGTCTCGCTCAGAGTCTTTGGCGGCTTGTCGATCGAAGAAGCGGCCGAAGTGTTGAAACTATCCACCGCGACGGTCAACCGGCGCTGGGTGACGGGGAAAACGTGGCTGGCTCGGCAACTGACCCGGGAGGCATGACCGGCGGCGGCGATTCGGCGAGAGCCTATCAGCTGTTCGCCGAAGCACTGGATTTCGAGGGCGAGCAGCGCGAACAATTCCTGACGCGCGAGTGCGGCGCCGACCTCGAGTTTCGTGCCGAGGTCGATGCCTTGCTGGTGATCGCGACCCGCGATATCGCCACCGGCACGCTGTTGGCATCACCAGGGCCCTACGCCGAGGATCTGGCCGGGCGAACCTTCGGGCATTTCCGACTGACGACCCGGATTGGCGAAGGCGGCATGGGGGTCGTCTACCGGGCCGAGCGCGCCGACGGCGTGCAGCAATCGGTGGCCATCAAGGTCATTTCCGCCACCGTGGGCCATGCCAACCAGGTTCGATTCAAGCGCGAAGCGCAGCTCCTGGCTCAAATCGAGCATCCCGCCGTGGCGCGCCTGGTGGATGCGGGCGTGGAAAGCGGCCGTGCCTGGATCGCCATGGAGTTCGTCAACGGCTTGCGCATCGACGATTACTGCCGCGCCAAAGAACTGAGCTTGAACGACATCGTGAGTCTGATGGTGCAGCTCGCCGGCGCGGTCGCGGCGGCGCACCGCATGTTGGTGGTCCACAACGACATCAAGCCGGCCAATGTGCTGGTGACCGCCGAGGGAACACCGAAGCTCATCGACTTCGGCATCTCGCGCGCCCTGCAGGAAGCGGGGGCGGCGCTGCCGGGCGCGTCCACGACCATCGGCGCCGGCCGCCTGTTCTCGCCGGGATTCGCCGCGCCCGAACAGATCAACGGCGATCCCGTCACGGTGGCGACCGATGTGTTCGGACTCGGGGCGCTGGCGTATCGCCTGCTGACCGGACGCCCGACGTTTCCGGATGCCGTCGAGCCGCTCGATTACATGCTGGCCATCACGCAACGCGATGTCGAGCCGCCGAGCCGCTCGGCACTGAAGGGAGGCCGCCCGATCGAGGCGCGAGAGCTGCGCGGGGATTTGGATGCCATTCTGTGCAAGGCCTTGGAGCGAGATCCCGCGCGCCGCTACGTCTCCGCCATCGACATGCAAGAGGATTTGCAGAGTTACCTCACGCGCCGCCCGGTCAAGGCGCGCGCGCCCACGTTCCTCTATCGATGCGGAAAATTCGTCCGCCGCAATACGCTTGCGGTCAGCCTCACCGCATTGCTGCTGGTCGGCCTGCTCGCGGGTGCGACCTTCGTGGAATTGCAACGCCATCGCACGGCGGAGGCGCGTGACCTCGCGGCGCGGCGCGCGGAGTTCATCGAAAACCTGCTCGCCTCCGCCGATCCCGGCAGTGGCAAACCGAGCGTCACCGTGGCCGCCCTGCTGGACTCGGCAGCCCAAGAACTGGATCACAAGCTCGGCGGCGAGCCGTTGGTCGAAGCCTCCATTCTCGGCATGATTGCGAGGACCAACGATTCGTTGGGCCGATATCCCGAAGCGCTGGCGGCGAGCGATCGCGAACTTGCGATTCTGCGGGCGCACGGCAGCAGCGCGTTGGAAATGGGACGCGCGCTGACGATCCGCGGCGAAATGCTGCGCGAACTCGGCAGGTGGTCGGACGCGATGGCGCCGCTCGAGCAGGCGGTGGCGTTGCTGCGGCCGCTCAATGTCCCGTCGGATCTCTGCAATGCCATGGACACGCTCGGATTCGTGCTCGCGCGCACCGACCGGGCGCCGGCGGCCGAAGCCATGTATCACGAGGAGATTGCCATCGAAGAGCGCGGCGATGCGACGCTGCGCGCGCAGCGCATCCATCCTTTGTCCTCGCTCTCCATGTTGCTCGGCGAGGAGGGACGCTTCACGGAAGCCGCAGCTTACGGGCGGGATGCCCTGGCCCTCGCGCGCCAGACCTTGCCGGCGGATCACCCGGATTTGCTCCTCATCGAGACGGCATACGGCAACACGCTCGCGAGTCTCGGTCAGAGTGCGGAGGCCGAGCCGCTGTTCCGCCAGGTCATCGCCGCACAGACGCGAGTGCTCGGACCCGAACACAAGGCCACACTCCTCTCGGAACTTGCTCTGGAGCAGGACCTCTTAAAGCAGCACCGGGATGCAGAGGCGGCGGCCATCGGGTTGCCGGCGGCGCGCTCGCTGGAATCGCAGTTGGGCGCAGACAACGTCTATGCGCTGAGCGCCTGGACCCAGTACGGAATCGCCGCCTGCAACAGCCATCAAGAGGATCAAGGTCTCCCGGCGCTGCGCCGCGTCCTGGCTGCCAGGCAGCGGATTTATCCGAGCGGCAGCTGGCTCGTTTACAACACGCAACTCGGCGTCGGGGAATGTCTTTATCACCTGCGCCAGTACGGCGAGTCCGAGGCCGCGCTACTCGCCGCCGTCTCCGGGCTGGAATCGGCACGCGGCCCGAGTTTCAATCGAACCCAGGATGGCTATCGCGCGTTGCGCGATCTGTACGCGGCCCTGGGCAAAGGCGATTCCGCGGGGCTTTGGGCCAGGAAAATTCTGCCCTAGCACCCCCCGCTTTGCGGATTGGACGGGACTTCGTTTCTACGCCATCCTTCGGCCGGTCGCCACGTGGCGCCGTCACCCATCGGGACAGGCCATGCGCCATCGATCAACTGCTCTCGGTGCCGCGATTCTGGTGCTGTACGCGCTTGCGCCGAGCGTCGTCGCCGGCGAGCCCTCGCACCTCGATGCGAAAGAGCTCCAGTCGGGCACTCAGAGCACCGGGGTGATCGACAACCGCGCTTTCGCGCCCGGTCCCACCGTGCGCCCCGCGCATGCGCCCTTCGATGGCGATCTGATGTTGTCCGAAGAGGCGATGCAAACCGCGCCGGCGGATCTGAAATTCCGCGCGGCGCACGGCAAGGATCCGCGCTACTTTCCCGCAGCCCGGCTGTCGTTCATCACGGTCGATGGCGATCTCGTTCCGGCCACTCAGGAGCTCATTCGCACCGGCTTCTCCGCCGGCGGCCACAGCTACTGGGACATCATCGTACAGCCGGGCCGCGTGTGGTCCGAGCCCGCCGATGGCGGATGGTCCCGGGCCGCGTTCCCGTTCGCGCTCGTCAATTCCCTGGAGGGCGAAACGCACAACGGCCTCGCGATGTTCCTGTATCGCGGGCACGAGGTGAGCGCACTGCGCTATCAGATCGTGCAGCAAACGCTGCCCGGCAACGTGGAGGCGATATTCACCGCCTCCGGAAGCGTCCCCGCGCACCGCACGCATGGCGCTTCACGGGATGCGGGGGCGATCGCCAGTCGCTACCGGGCCGCGCGGGCCGATGCGGTCCCCGTCCGTCCCTGGGCCGAACTCGAGCAACGGGTCGGCCAGGAAGCGCTGGCAGGATTCGCAGATGGCTTGCCCTCGAAGGATACGGTGCTGACCGGGCTCGATTATCACGGCTCGTTCTACCTGCATGGGTGCGACAGCGCCGGGGGACCGCTGCCTTGGTGCGACCGGGCCCGGTTCGGCGTTTGGTCGGTGACCAAGTCCTTCCTCAACGAAATTGCGCTGCTGCGTCTGGCACAGAAATATGGCCCGGAGGTGTTCAAGGCGAAGATCGTCGACTACGTCCCCGCGGCGAGAAGCTATTCCGGCTGGGCCAACGTGACCTTCGATGACTGCATCAACATGGCGACCGGGGTCGGCAACGGCAGCACCCGGCGCGATCCGAACGATATCTCGGACGGATATTTGGATCAGACCTACAACGATTGGTACGACGCCGAATCAAAGGATGAGAAGGTGTCGGCATTGCTGCGCACGGCGCGCGTCTATCCCTGGGGTCCGGGCCAAGTCGCGCGCTACCGTGATCAGGACATGTTCATGCTGGGCGTCGCGATGGATGCGTTCGTCAAAGCGAAGGAAGGCCGCGAGGCGAGTCTCTGGTCCATGATCGAGCACGAGGTCTACGAACCGATCGGCATCCATGACGCCACCGCCAGCCGAACCCTCGAGGCGCAGGGCGAAGGCATTCCGCTGATGGGATTCGGCGTCTTCGCGACCATCGATGAACTCGTGAAGATCGGCCGCCTCTACCACGCGCGGGGCGCCTGGGGCGGGAGCCAGATTCTGTATGCGCCGAGGATCGAGGCCTTGAGAGCCGGGACCGCCACGCGGGGGCTGCCCACCGGCGACCGCGGCCCCTTTGGCGAGACAATGTATTTCAACGCCTTCTGGCACATCCGATATGACGCCCAAGAAGGTTGCAAACTCTACATCCCGCAAATGATGGGATGGGGTTCGGATGTGGTCGCGCTGTATCCCGGCGGAGTCACCGGCATTCGCATCGCGCACCTCCCCTCGGACTCGAGCGCGCAGGATGACCCGACGCCGATGGCGCGCGTCGCGAACCGGCTCGTGCCGTTCTGCGATCCTTACAGTCCCAGCGCGCCGGCACATTCCGGCGCGGGCTCATCGGTTCTGACCGGTAGACCCTGAGCGGTGAGGAAGTACGCCATGATGTGAATCGGCGTGCTGCTGGTCACTTTGAATGCGTGCAGCTGGCCGCCTTCCATCCAGGCATCGCCCGCGTTGTATTGCGTTGGATTGCAGTGCTCGTCATACCAGGTGATCGATCCGGCAACCAACATCACGACCACCATGCCGGGATGCTTATGCCAGCCATTCACGCCGCCCGGCATGATCGCGGCGTCCTGTATCGAGGAGGCTGCCGGTCCGTTGGCATCCAGGTGGACGCTGAATGCCTCTCCATTTTCCGCGATGCCGGCGCCATTGGCTCGCAGAGCGCCTTGATGATTGCCGACCGCCAGAAAAGGAGAGGTCAGACCGACAATCGGTGTGGCCAATGCGATTCCAAGTGCCGCAGCGGCAACTCCGACGCCGATACCCAGCTTAGTGACAACTCGCATGATTGCTCTCCTGTTACTCTGGTTTGATTTCAAACACCACACCGACGTTTTCTTTCCCGCCGAAGGGCGTGGTGCCGTACAGCGCGCCCTGCGGGCCGAGAATTACCCCCGTGTAGGGGCTGCCGCCGTCATCGCCGCCCGTGAAGTTGTGCAGCACGGTTTCATGACCGGACGCATCCAGCTTGAAAACCACGCCCGCGTCGAGCGTTCCGCCTGCGACGGTGGTTCCATAAAGGTTGCCGGCTGCATCACGCGCCAATTTGACCCACAGGGGATATCCGCCGTCGGCCCCTCCTGTGAAGCTGTGAAGCACCGTCTCATGGCCGGATGCATCCAGTTTGTAGACCACGCCCGCGCCCGATGCGCCGCCTGCGTTGGTGGTGCCATACAAATTGCCGGCGGAGTCGAAGATGACTGCCTCGAAAGGGTTGGCGCCGTCGGCACCGCCGCTGAAACTGTAGAGCACCGTCTCGTGGCCCTTGTCGTCGAGCTTGAACACGACGCCGTTGCCGGATGTGCCGCCGCCCGTTGTGGTCCCGTAGAAGTTGCCGGCCGAATCGCGGGTCAGACCGCCATACGGACCGGCTCCGTCGGCGCCGCCGCTGAAGGTATAAAGCACGTTCTCCTGTCCGGCGGCATCGATCTCGAAGACGACGCCGCTGTTCGATGCGCCGCCGCCGGAAGCGGTTCCGTAGAGATTACCCTTGGCGTCGAGAATCACACCCGCGTAGGGATTGGCGCCGTCGTCACCGCCGGTGAAATTGTGCAGCACCGTTGCGTGGCCGCCAGCGTCCACCTTGTACACCACGCCATATCCAAAGCCCGTGTCCGTCTGGCCGATGAAGGTGCTGCCGTACGAATTGCCCGCCGAATCGCGAGTCACCGTTCCGGTCGGCTGACCGAAGCCGCGAGTCGTGAACAGGCTGAAGGTGTACAGCACGTGCTCGTCGCGATCGTCATCCAGCCGGTAGACGACGCCCACGCCGCTGCGGCCGCCATAAAAAGTGTCGCCGTAGAGATGGCCGTCCGAATCCAAGGTGACGCCGGCGTTGTAGGTATATTGACCGCGGTGATTGCCCGGGAAGTCATACACGGCGGTCGCGTTGCCGAGCTTGTCCAATTTATAGACGGCGCCCGCGCCGCCCTCGGCGCCGAACGCAGTGGTTCCGTACAGATTGTCGGCCGGGTCGAGGATCACACCGGCAAAATCGGGCAGCATCCCGACATCTCCTCGGGTGAACGTGTGCAACACGGTCTCGTGTCCGGACGCATCGACCTTGAACACCACCCCCAAGTTCGGCGCGCCGCCGCCCGACGTCGTCCCATATAGATCCCCGCCGCGACCCCGGGTCACGCCGGCGTTCGGATAGCCGCCATCGTTGCCGCCCGTGAAGTTGTAGAGCACGGTCTGGTGGCCCGCCGCATCGATTTTGAACACCACGCCCGCACCGGCGCTGCCGCCGCCCGACGCCGTTCCGTAAAGATCGCCTCGCTCATCTCGAAGAACGCCGTTCGGGTTCGCTCCATCGTTCCCGCCCGTGAAGGTGTACAGCGCCGTCTCATGGCCGGTGGCGCTGACTTTGAAGACGACGCCCGCTCCCGTCTCGCCCGACTGATTGCCGCCGTAATTGGTCGCCCCGTAGAAGTTGCCCAGTGAATCTAAAGCCACATTCGAGTTCGGATAGGCCCCATCCGCGCCGCCCGTGAACGTGTAGAGCGTGGTCTCATGGCCCGAGGGATCGATCTTGAAGACCACGCCCCATCCGGCTGCACCGCCCGCGCTGGTGGTGCCAAAGAGATTCCCGTACCGGTCGCGGATCAGGCCGTTGGGGTTGCTCCCATCGTTTCCCCCCGTGAAGCTGTAGAGCACCGACTCGTTGCCCCATGGGTCGACTTCGAAAACCACGCCTGCGCCCGATGCGCCGCCCGCGTAGGTCGTTCCGTAAAGATTGCCGGCCGCGTCGCGGATCAGGCCATTGGGGCTGCCGCCGTCCGTCCCGCCCGTGAAACTGTAGAGCACCGTTTGATGACCCGCGCAATCGATCTTGTACACCACACCCGCATCATGCGGGCCGCCGCCGCCGATGTCCGAGAACGAACCGTTCGTCGTCCCGTACAGATTGCCGTCGAGATCCCGGATCACCCCGTAATCGGGATACGCGCCGTGCCGAGGACTCATGAAATCATGAAGCACCACCTCGCGGCTCATCGACGCTGGTTGCGCCGACCTCGCCTCACGCTGCGGCGCGGCGGCTGAATGTGCGGGGCGTTGCTGACTTCTTGGGCGCTGCAACATGAGCGCTCTTGGGCTCATCGCAGGCGCCGCGCCCTGCGCGCCGGCCTGGTTCGCCGCCACCAATGACCACGCCAGCAGCCAAGCGGCGAATGCGCCGATACCACAAATCGATGTTCTGTGACCGCAGCATCCGATTGCCATGATGCCCCCTCCCTTTGAAGCGCAGGGTAGGGTCTGCGAGAGGCGCTGTATTCACCCAAATGGGGTAAAGTGCTTGCGGGGTAGAGGGCTCGACACCAACGTGCAGTTGGCGATGGGGACGTGGCGTGGATGTCTCGAAGATCATCGATGATCTGTACGAAGGCACCTTGGATCCCGTGGCCTGGGATCGGGCGATTCTCGGCATCGCGGACAGCGTCCGCGCAGCGGGAGCGATCCTGTTTGCATTCAACCCGAGCAACGGCGCCGTGTTGCGCGAGGAGAATCATCGGGTCGATCCGCAGGTGGTCGCGGATTACGCGCGATACTGGACATTCGAGGACTTCCGACTCGGCTATTTCCTGCCGATCCCAACCGGGCAACCGATGACCGAGGACTCGTTGGCGATACCGCTCAAAGGCTCACGGCTTTATCACGAGTTTCTCCTGCCGGTGGATAGTCCGCACTTCATGCCGGTGTGGCTCAGCAAGTCCGAGGAAAAGGTCGTGGGCTTAAGTCTTCAAGGCTCGCACAAACGCGGGGCATTCGGGACCCAGGATGTCGAGACCGTCCGCCGGATTCTGCCGCATTTCGCGCGAGCCTTCGAAATTCGCGACCGGCTCGAAGCCGCGGAAGTCCGCGCCGCCAATTTCGGCAATCTCCTCGATGCGACGACGTTCGGCGTCATCGTCGTGAATGCCCGGAACAAAATTCTCGAGGTCAACGCGGTGGCGTCCGCGATCCTGTCGGAGGGCTGTGGTCTTCAGCGCGGGAAGGATGGGGTGCTGACGATGCCGCACTCCTGGACCGACTGGCTTTCGCGCTGCAGAGGTGCCGGCGCCGCCTCGCAAGGCGCCGCCGACGCTCTCATGCACGTTTCGCGAGACGGCCAATTGCCCCTGTCGGTCCTGGTGCTTCCCGTCCGCGAGTTGCGAGTTTCCTGGATGTCGAGCGAGCCGGGCTGGGTGCTGCTCGTGTTTGACCCTGAGCGTAAATTGACCGTCAGTCGAGACGTCATCATGAGGGACCTCGACCTCTCGGTACGTGAAGCCCATGTCGCGGCGCTGTTGGCCGCCGGACTGCAGCTCGAGCAAATTGCGCGACGAATGCACATCAGCGTCCACACGGCCCGCACGCAGCTCAAATCCGCCTTTCACAAATCGGGCTGTCACACGCAGGCCCAGCTCGTGAAACGGCTGCTTCTCGGACCGGGAGTGATCGCCTAGTTGAAGATATTCATTGACCCCCTCGCCACGCTTTTTTTTCTTCCTTTTGATTGATATGCCAATGTACACACATGTCGTACGAGCAATGGCGTGAGCTACAGAGCAGGCGCCGTCGTCTCACTTTTTTCGAGACTTGGCGCAGACCTTTTTATACTCATCGACTTTAACGGTGAGCGCAGAAGCGATACGCTTTCTCACCCACAGCGACTCACTGCCAAGCAATAGTTCACTCCCAAGATCAAGTTGCGTCGGTCCAGAAATGCGGGTGCCATTCACGTGGGTGCCGTTGGTGCTCCCAAGATCCTCAATGGTCGCAGCTCCGGAGACAACGGTAATTCGGGCGTGATGTCTCGAAACTGTGCTGGCGTCGACGACCAGCGCGCATGCTTCGTCCCGACCCGCCAGGTGCACACCGTCGATGAGCGGCAGGCATTGCTTCTTCCAAACAAGCTCAATTTTGGCGACGCGCCCGGGCGCGGACAGATAGGGAGTCACATCGGCGCAGAACGCATATCCTGTTTTGTAGGCGGTCCGAATTACATTGGACCCGCGGGGTGTATCGCCCAGCGCTCCTCGCAGCTTCGATACCAGACGGGTGAGGCTCGTGCGTCCCACATAGGCCAGCGGCCAAAGTAGCTCGTCCAGCTCGATGTTGGTAACGACCGCGGGTCGACGTTTGATCAAAATCTCGAGAAGCTCGTATACCTTGGGCTCGAGAGGCACGACTTTGCCCTGCCGCTCGAGCTGTTGTGCGGCCAAATCAAACACACAGTCGGCGAACCTCATTCTCATGAATCTCGATCAGAGCACTTTCGCGAGGGTGTATCAATCGTTCCGCGTTCTGCGGTGCTTGAGATAGGATACGACACCCCAGCGTGCCACAAAAAGAAAGGCCCGGACTCATTTTTTGGGTCCGGACCCTATGTCGAGCCTATCGAGCAGCCACCAGCGGTTGCGTGCGGTCTCCGGTCTTCGTCTTGGTTTGGTAGTACGCCGTGAGCTGCGGCAGGTTGACTTTTTCTATCGCGCCGACCTCCGCTTTTCTCGCACAAGCGCTCACGGCCGAATGCAATACAGGGTCGCTGTCGGCGCAAACGCGCACGGCGGCCGCATGAATCCTAGCGTAGAGCGCCTGCACACCCTCAGGCGTATCCATATTCAAATCCTGAAACTTCACCTTTTCCGAGCGGACTTGTTCATCGGCTAAAGCACTCGAAGCGCCCCAGCTGCACGTCAGCAGGATTGCGCTTGCGAGAACCAGCGACACATGGTTGGGAGTCTTGATGTTCGACTTCATGATGATCTCCTAAAACAGGTTAATGGTAACTTCACTTCGGCTCGGGCCCTTGGCTTCGCCAAGCTCCTCAGGCCTTGGGTGCAACGATACGGATCGAGGTCCGCGAGATCCTTACGGAGTTCGGACCGAGTTGTGATTCTTGGCGCCGGCTGCCCGCTATCTCGGCGACTCGAGGGCATCTGATCCGATCGGATTTGCGATAAACGGCTGCGAGGGCGCATGCTTTCCGAAAGCATCCGGAACGCCTTCAGACCGTATGAACTCAGAAGAAAATCGCGGCCATCCCCCAGCCACCGGGCTCTCGACGCAGCGTGAGGTTGACCCGCAGCTGTCAGCCTGCGCGCAAGAGGGGCCTCATTCGAGTGCGTTACCCGATACCTCCGAGGTGCGCGGAAGCACAGCCCGGCGAGCGCGAATGGAAAGTACATCAAACAGCACCGCGCGGCTGGTAGTCGGTCAATTACTCGGAGGCCGCTACCGAGTCGAGCGCGAACTCGGAGAGGGCGGCATGGGGGTCGTATATCTGGCAATCGATGAGCAGGTGCCAGGTGAAAGATTCGCGATCAAAGTGTTGAAGGAAGAGTTGCACCACGAGTCTCTCTCCCTGCTTCAGGAGGAAGTTCGCAAGACACGCAAGCTCAGTCATCAAAACATCGTCGATATGCATTCAGTAAACGTCGATGGTCAGAGGCTGTATGTGCTGATGGAGTACCTTGAAGGTAAATCCCTGGATTCGCTGCTGAACGAGGAATTCGGTCGTGGCCTTTCCTTCAGTCATGCCTGGCCGATCATCGAGGATGTGGGAGCCGCATTGGGCAACGCGCACGATCACAACGTGATCCACAGTGACATTAAGCCAGCGAACGTCTTTGTTACGACAGCGGGCAGGACAAAGCTACTTGATTTTGGGATTGCGCGGGTCTCGCGTGGACCACTCATGCTTATCGGTCAAGGACCTCGCGCGCTGACGCCTGCCTACGCCAGCTACGAAATGCTCGAGGGTAAGGAAGCGGACCGTCGCGATGACATTTACTCCTTTGCTTGCGTAGTGCACGAGATGCTCTGCGGGGATCGTCCGTTCGGTGAACTTACGGCGATCGAGGCTCGAAAGGCGGGCGCGAAGGTTTCGCCGATACAACGGCTTTCGCGTAAGCAGAATGCGGCGCTGGCACAGGCCTTGGCCTTTGACCGTGAGGCGCGGACTTCCAGCATCGAAGCGCTGCTCGCGGGACTTTCGCCCGACGCCAAAGCGCGCACTGGGCCGGCTGCTCTAATCGGTGCCGCGATCCTCATTGCCATCGTGGCCGTGAGCTTCATTTTCGTGGCCATCGACAGGCAATGGGTGTCCCATCAGACAGAGGCGATCGTTACAAACGATAGTGCACTGCTGCCGGCCACTATCCCGCAGAATTCAATTGCCGTCCTGGCGTTCGTAAATATGAGCGGGGATAAAGAGCAGGGGTACTTCTCGGACGGTCTCAGCGAAGAAATGATCAATCTGCTCGGCCAGGTGCCGGATTTGCGCGTACCGGCACGCACATCCAGTTTTTACTTCAAAGGCAAGAACGAGACAATCTCCAACATCGCTCGACTCTTGAAAGTAGCGCATGTTCTTGAGGGGAGCGTGCGCAAGGCAGGCAGACGTCTACGCATAACGGCGCAACTGGTCCGTGCCGATAACGGCTATCACGAATGGTCGCAGGCTTATGACCGGGACGATACGGACATATTTGCGGTGCAGAACGAGATTGCAAAAGCAGTGGTCACTGCGTTGCAGCTCAAGCTCGGCGAGCCTGTTCAGGAGACAGGATCGCGCGGAACCTCGAATGCAGAAGCCTATAGCCAGTATCTAAGAGGCAGACAGCTGGACCAGCGTGACAGCCTCGAAAGCCTGCGCGGCGCCGTTGAAGCGTACAGCCGGGCCGTACATATCGATCCGAACTACGCCGCGGCGTACGCAGGGCGCGCCATCGCTGAGGCGACACTCGCGGATCTCACCGGCGATGCGCGCGGAATCGAACGCGGTGAGCAAGACGCCGATGCGGCGATTGCGCTCGCCCCAGCGGATGCCATCGGCTATTCAGCGCGTAGCTATCTACGAACAACCTGGTTGTGGGACTGGTCCCGAGCGCAAGTGGACATTGAGAAGGCGTTGTCGCTCGGTCCACGCACGAGAACGGTTCTAGGTAGGTATGCGCGGCTGCTTGCAGTGCTCGGCCGCCTGCCGCAAGCAATTTCCATTCAGAAGGAGGCGGCGGACCTCGACCCGCTGTCGAGTGGCGCGTGGGATAACCTTGGATTTTACTACGCGAGCACCGGAGATTACGCGTCCGCCGAGACCTCCCTCGGCCGCGCTTTGGAGGTCGAGCCGACATCCGTAATTGCGTACAGTTATCTCGGCACGGTTCGCTTGCTCGAGGGAAAAAGCGAGGAAGCGCTCGAATTGTTCCAGAAAATAGACCAGGAAGGCTTCCGATTGGCCGGAGTCGCCATGGCTGAACACAGTCTCGGGCGCCAGCAGGAATCGCAGCAGGCGCTGGAGAAGCTCATTGAGAAACACTCACAGGAGCAGGCGTACCAAATTGCCGAGGCCTATGCTTGGCGGAATGAGAAAGACAGGGCGTTCGAGTGGCTGGAGCGGGCCTACCAGCAACGAGATGGTGGCCTTTCGTTCATCAAGATCGCGCCAACGCTGACATCGCTCCACGGCGATCCGCGCTACCGGGCTCTGCTGCAAAAATTACAGCTTCCTGAGTGAAGCGCGCCAAGATCGATCAGGGCCCACCCTGGTCCTTCACGTCCCAAAGGACGTCCTGATGAGACCCGCAAATCGAAGCCATAGCCCCTTCCAACGGGTCATTTTCGGCCGCCGCGACGAGAGCTTCGCGTACCGCGATCAAGGCTTCCGGGGTTTGAGCGGTCATAGTTTCCAAGCGACGGTACTTGCCGCCGATAACGTGCTCGGCCCAAGTCCACGTCATCAGCTTGCCGGCCGCAATCATTTTGTCGTACGCCGGCCCGAGAACGCGTTTCACCAAGGCGTCGGCCTGCGATTCCCGTGATTGATCGCAGACAAAGTAAGTTGAGAAAGAGGCGTTTCCACGCCGCGCATGCGGATCGCTGCCCGCAAGCACGTGCCAAACGTACTCTTCGGCGGAACCACACGCCTCCTTGAAGGCTTTTACGGGAGGATGCCCATCGCTCTTGACGACAAGCGCGGTGGCGGCGCTCAAAACGGCTTTGAGGCTTGGTCCGGTGATATATCCCGCTCGCGCCCACTCGCCTCCCACAATTTTGCCAAGCCAGCCCCACGAACTCGCGGCCCTGTCCTTGATCATATCGTCGAGTTCCGCTTTGTAGAGCTTTGTCACGGATTCGTCCGCACGCTCGACCGTTGCACTATTGCAGTGGTAGTAAGCGGCGTAAATAAAGGTCGGCTCCTCCTGAGCTTCGGCGTTCGCGAGAGTCGATGCGACGCACATCGCGGTGGCCGCCAACACCATGGTCGTTATCTTCATTGCTTTCTCTCCCTTTGAGCCGATACCGTGACATCCTTTCCCTCTTCGAACCCAAAACAATAGTGAGCTGCATCGTTTGCGGCGTCGGTTGCCGGCAGTTTATTGAAACTGGCTTCTGCAAACTGCGAAATCTTGCTTAACTCCGCCGCTGAATCCATCACAATCGACACCATATGAGCTGTTTGCTTCAGCGCTTCCGATTGTTTATCTTTTTCCGGCTGGGAACCTGGATAGTCCTTGCTCGGGTATAGAGCCACCAGTGTCGTGTACTGGAGGTTCGTCAGTTGCTGACCCACGTAAAATCCCGGGAGCGCCGGCAAGGATACAAGTGTAAGCGGCAGCATCACTTGTTGCTGCGTTTGTCGGCTTATGCCCGCGGCGGCTGATGGCGCAGCAGCGATCGTAAACGTTCCGCTCTCGGTAAACTGCCCTTGCACTGTCAGCTGAAGTGGGCCGGTTGTTACAGCAATCAATGGGTCTTTCGTTCGGAGAGCGGGATTTTTCTTTCCGCTTGGATTCTCCTTGTCCTTATCATTCTCATCCAAATCAAAGCATTGCGAGTACTTGATCGCGTCCAGAATTGCACGGCCTCCCTCCGACCAACAGTCTGGTTGCTTATCCCCCGCGGAACACCCGCTTGTCGCGCCATGGGCATCTGTCAGCACCACGATATGCAGACCGCGGACGTCACTTTCAAAGTTGTGAACGGCTTTCCGCAATGGAATCGGCTGCGATCCTTGGTTCTCCCAAGCGCATCCGCCAAATGCCATGCAGAGCCCCAATGGCCAGCAGAACAGAGTGTGGTGAAGTTTGGCGGCGGCAGCACCATGGCGCTCGCTTGCCGGCATGATAGAGCCAAGCTCGCGAACTCGGCGCAAGAACAGCCTCATTTGCACCCCCTGCTTCTTTGTTTGTGAGAATCAGGACAGCGTGATTAAGACACAGGCACCATGCATTTGTCCATTGAGGGACGTTCCCGCTACGAGCCGGAAGCTCGCGAGCCCGCGACAGTGTCGCTAGGGTTGCTCGCCTTCTTCAGTCGCCGCAGGCCACTCTATGACCCCCATCGGATGCTCGTCGAGATCGCCAAGCTCGGCGGTTTGCTCGAGTTCGGCGGGCCGTGCAACCGGATTGAAGCCGCCCGATTGTCTGAGCCACAGGTCGGCATACAGACCGCCCTGCGCCAGGAGCTCGACGTGCGATCCGTCGGCCACGATCGATCCGCGGTCCAATACGATGAGCCGATCCATGTCCATGACGGTGCTCAGCCGATGCGCGATGGCAATCACCGTTTTGCCGGCCATCGCTTCGCGCATGGCCGCTTGAATGACGTGTTCGCTGTGACTGTCGAGTGCGCTTGTGGCTTCATCCAGCAGCAAGATCGGCGCATCTTTGAGAATCGCCCGCGCGATCGCGATGCGCTGGCGCTGCCCGCCGGACAGCTTGATGCCGCGCTCGCCCACCATGGTGTTGTAGCCATGGTCGAGCTCGACGATGAACTCGTGCGCATGTGCCCGCCGCGCCGCCAATTCGACTTCCTCATCGGTCGCGCCCGGCCGGCCGTAGCGGATGTTCTCCAGGAGGCCCCGATGAAACAGGTTCGTGTCCTGAGGGATGAGCGCTATGGATCGGCGCAGGCTTTCCTGGGTGACTTCACGAATATCCTGATCGTCGATGCGGATGGCCCCTTGGTCCACATCGTGCATGCGCAGCAGCAGACCCATTAGCGTGGTTTTGCCGGCACCGCTCGGCCCCACGAGGCCGACGCGCTGTCCGGCCGGGATCATCAACTCAAAGGCTTTGACGACATTGCGAGCGCGCCCACCACGATCCTTCGAGGGCGCGTCGTACGCAAAAGCGACGTGCTCGAAATGAATGCTGCCCCGCGTCACCGCGAGCTCGGGAGCGCCCGGCTTGTCCACGATCGTGGCTGGAACGATCAGCGTCTGGATGCTCTCGCGCGCCGACCCCAGCTGGTCGTAAAACTCGGGGATTCGCTGGCCGATGTTGTACGCCGTCTGCAGCAGGGAACTGGTGAGTGCCGTGATCATCACGAAGTCGCCGGCGCCGATCAGCCGGTGCACCCAGGCATAGAGGGCGCCGCCGACGAAGACGATCCACATCGAAATATCCATGACGTATTGCACCGAGCGCAGCCGGACGACGGCTCGATAGGAGGCGCGCCGGCGGTCGCGCTCTTCGCCCGTGTAGCGCTTGAGCTCCTCGTCTTCCAGGGTTTGATTGGCGAAGAAGAAAACGTTTCGGATGTTGGTGAGCACATCGACCACGCGGCCGGTGACGGCCGCCCTCGCCTCGTTGTTGGCGATGGCGCGGCGGGTGCACTCGCGACCTACCAACAGGCTGACGCTGAAATACACCGCGATCGCGCCAAACGCAGCGGCGGAGAACAAGGGACTCGCGATGTAGAAGTAGGCTGCGACAAAAACGAAGAAGAACGCGCCCGGGATGAAGTCGAACACCGTCATGTCGAAGAGCGCGAGCACCTGGTCCGGCAGGAGCACGGTCCGATGCGCAATCTTTCCCGAAAGTGTGTTCTCGAAGTAGGCGCTCGACAGCCGCTGCGCGTACGCGAAGACCTCCTCTTTGATCCGAACCAACATGGGCGAGCGGGTGTTGTAAGAGCTGAACCACATGCCGGCGTCCGTCACGAAGCGGGCGACGACCAGAGCGACGAACAGCATGAACGGGGCGCGCAGCCTGGCCGCCTCGGCCGCAGGATCGTGCATCGCCAGCACCGTGTCCGTGAGGCGCTTGGTCGCATAGGCGATCGAGGCGAACACCGCGCGGCCGAGCACAGAGAAGACCAGAAGTCCCACACAGCCCCAGAGGAACTGCCGGAAGAAGTGCAGCGTGAACGGCAATAGCCGATTGGGCAGGGTCGGAGCATTCATACGGCACGTCGAGGAGCTAAGCGTATTCGAACGGCACAACACTCGCAACGGATCGCACGCGTAGATCAGGGGCAACCGGCCGTTCGATTTCTTGCCGAGAACTCTCAAGACTTATAATATGCCGCCGACCGGCCGCGCATTGATGACAAAAGAGCTGTTGGGCAGGGATTCCGGTACCAGCCGGTGTGCGCGGCCCGCTTGCGGGATGGATGATTCCTTATGGGACGCATGATGCGCTGGTTGGCAGGAGAGGCCCGATACCGGGTGGCGTGTGCGCTGACGCTCGCGGCAATTATCGCGGCGATGCCTGCTGCGTACACCCAGGTTCCGGAACCGGAAGCGCCGCAGGATCAGGCGGCGCCCGCGGCACAATCTTCCGGCCACCTTCTGCCGTCCAACAGCACCATATCGCTGCAGTTCGATGAAACCCTGGTTTCCGGGGTCTGCGTACCCGGGTCCACATTCCGCATGCTGGTGACAGACGATGTCCGCGTCGACGGTGACGTCGTGATTCCGGCCGGCACCGTGGCTTTCGGGGAGGTCATCGACTCGAAGAAGTCCGGGATGCTCGGCAAAGCAGGCGTGCTCGTACTGTCGGCGCGCCGTATCCACCTGGGTGAGCGTGATATTCGGCTGCATTCGGCCTTGGGAGCCGCCGGCGACTCGATGATCGCAGCGGCCTTTTTCGTGCCCTTCATTCGCGGAACGAACGCGACGG
>Ga0302320_10002965_pt1 | contig 39624 bp, 34 predicted proteins | sample Bog_T0_3_FD_202130 | JGI IMG/M metagenome (GOLD analysis project Ga0302320, IMG submission 202130) | Peat permafrost microbial communities from Stordalen Mire near Abisko, Sweden - Bog_T0_3 | ecosystem: Environmental > Terrestrial > Soil > Wetlands > Peat | place: Sweden: Abisko, Stordalen Mire... | reverse complement strand
TTGTTCGGCTCAGAGGAGTCGCCTTTTGCTTCCCCGTGCTGATCCAATAGCAGCTTCGATTTTCCAATCACCATTTCGTGGATCAGGTGATGCTGGGCTGATTTTGTCAGTCCAAGCCATGTGGTGACTGGGGCGAGCTGGATTTCGATGGAATCGCTTTTCCAAGAGCTGCGATGCGTGGCTGCGCCAAAGGTGACCGTCACTCCCTGCGCCTGGAGTGTTCCGATTTTTTCAAGCGAAAGATGACCGATGGAGAGTTCCGCGCGCTGGTTCCAAGCCAGCATACTCAACCCGACTCGCAGGGCACCGCAGACGATGGCGTCAAAAAAGAGGATCACAATCATCAGGGTGGCGAGGATGATCAGGGTCATCCATGCCGTTGGCGTGCCGGAACGCGCCGGGCGGTGTTCTTGCTCTTCTGCAGTACTCATGGATCGGGAAAAAGGAACTTCCACTATGACAGAGCCTTTTTGGAAAACCACGAAAAGAACCCGTGACTCAGCAGGAGTATTAATCCGCAAGCTTCCCTCGTCCCTGTCCCCCTCTAGAGTTCGTGTACTCTACCCGGAAAAAGATTATAGCCAGAAAAGATACAGGCCGCCGCACCAATTGGTACGACGGCCTGTTGTTCCCCCCAGAACAATCTTTCAATAAGTTGATCTTATGTGTTTTCTTCGCTCATGCAACATCTTTTTTCAAAAAAATGCATTTTTTTTATTTTTCTAAATTGCTCAGGCCGTTCCCGCCTGGGAAACGGCAATGCGAATGCGCCTTTGCAGACGGGCAATCCCTTTTTCAGTGCAGAGTTTTTCCTCTTCCTTGGTGCGCAGATAAAAGACATCCAGCGCAGCCTTCTTTTCCGTGGCGATGCGGGCAGCCTCGATTTTCATTCCGCCATATGAGATGGCACGCAGGAGATGATAGAGGATACCGATCTGATCGGGTGCCTGAACTTCGACGATGGTGCAGGTCGGGTGCGCGGTATTGTTCACCAGGACGCTGAGCGGGAGTTCCTGATCGGTCGGGGTCTTGTGCAGTGGCAGCGGCTTTCTTGTCGGTTCTGGAACCGTCCTGCTACCGGGGGCCTGTAGGAGCACCTTTAGCTTTTCTTCAAAGGCTCGGCGAGTTCGCTCTCGAGGATGAGGTTCGCTGCGGTGATTGGTGACCCGGAAGATATCGAGCGCGAGACGGTCGATCCTGGTGTAGATGTCGGCACCGAGGACATTGATCCCAGTTTCGAGGAAGGCGGCGGCGATGCGCTCGAGTAATCGATCCCGATCCCAACCGCAGATGATCACTTCGGTATAACCAGCCTCCGGGTGATCGATCCATTCGATGACGGGTTCGAGATGCAGTCCGCTTGCGGCAACTCCCTCGGTCATGAATTTTCTGAAGAGTCGCAGGTGGGTGCAAATCTCCTCGGCTTCGTTGGAGTGGAGGTAGCGCTCCGGCATCCCTGCAAAGTGTGCCTCAATCTCCTCGGCAAAGTCGGCTGGCAATTTCGAGCCTACCTGATTGATCACCTCGTCTCGGCGCTTGTTACGCTCCTGGCGAAATCCTGAGCTGTCGGCAAGGAAGGCCTTGGCCTGGTAGTAGAGCTGCCAGACAAGGAGTTCCTTCCAATCGCTCCATCCTTCATCACTCGTCCCCATTCCGTCGGCTAGCGTCAGTACCATGAGGGCATCCAGGATGACTGGGTCGCGGATAATTTCCGCGAACTCCTCCACGGTGGCCGGATCTTCCAAATTGCGGGATCGGGCTACGGTTGCTAGCTCCCCGTGCGCATCCACGAGTGTGATGAGCATTTTTTTTCGCTGCGGACTGAGTTGTAGTCTTCTGGCGACGCGCTGGGCGGCGATGGCGCTGGCATCCTCGTGCCGTCCGGTATTGGCCGCTTTCCCGGTGTCGTGCAGCAGCATGGCCAGGTAGAGCATGGCGGGATCTTCCAGGTGGCGAAAAAGTTCTGCGTAGCGTTTCAGCCGTGACTCCGTGGTGAAAAGGAGTTCGTCGATTTTTTCGGTGCAGAGAAGAGTGTGTTCGTCTGCCGTGTAACGGTGGAAAAACTCGTGCTGGACGAGGCAGGTGAGGGGTTTAAATTCCGGCAGGTATTTTCCAAGAAATCCGAGGTCGTGCATCAGGCGCAGGATTCGGCTCACCTCTCCCTTCTGGGAAAGAATGGAAAGAAACATCGTGCGGTTTTCTTTGTTGTACTGAAAGGTTCGATCGACGAGCCGGAGGCGGCGTTTGATGAGATCCTCCAATTCCGCCGAGAAATTTAGCCCGCGTTTTTGCGCCAGCTGAAAGGCCCTCATTAATCGGTTGGGGTCTGCGTTGAAAATGTCGCGGCTTTTGGGAAAGAGCTCTCCGTGGCGAATAAAAAATTCTCCCACCGACTCGTCCTTCTTTCTTCCTCCCATCAGCTTGGTGAGGAGATCTCCTTTTTCTTCCCGCTGCTCTTTGATGCGGCCCAGTGCAAGCGTGGTGATCAGGTATATCTGACGCGTGTGCTTGTAGTAATCGCGCATGAAGGCCTCGCAGCGACGGAGGATATTTTTCTGCGGATAGCCGAGCGCCGTGGCAACCTTCCCCTGAAGCTGGAGGGTGAGCTGTTCCGCCGCGCGACCTGTCTGATAATGCATCTCGGATCGGACACGGAGTAGAAAGTCGTGCGCCTCTTCAAGGGCGCGACGCTCGCGTTCGCGCAGGACTTTTTCCTCCACCAGGCGCGTCATGCTGGAGGCTCCCGAATGGAACATACCCGTCCAAAGTAGATTCTGATAAAATCGCAATCCGCCGCATCCCGATTTGATATTCGGCTCCTGCATGAAAACGCTCGCCCCAAATTTGGAGCGGAGTTCCTGAAGGTTTTCTATTCTCCAGGCGATGTAGGCCTTTTCATACCCCTTGATGCAGGAGTCATCCACTTCGGTTTTGAATTCCTCAAAGAGCTTTTTATCCCCTGCCAGCCAGCGGCATTCCAGCATGGCCGTTTTGCTGGTCATGTCACTATTGGCCTGAGTGATGGAGCCTTTGATGGAACGGGTCGCGTGACCGACCTTGAAACCCAGATCCCAAAAAATCATCAAAATGCTCGTGATGACCCTCTCCATCTCGGTGGTTGGTTTTCTACCAGCGTGGATGAAGTTGATATCGACATCGCTATAGGGATTGAGCTCGCGTCTTCCATAACCTCCGAAGGCGCTCACCGTCAGTCCCTTGATCTCCTTTTCACCCGTTTCCCTCAGGACAATGTAGCGGAAAATTTCACGGAAGATGATATCCACGAGTTCGGTGCGGCGGCTGACGATTTCTTTGCCACCTCCACCCGCGCGATGCCAGAGCTTGAGCCGAAGTTCCTCTTTCTTTATCAGACTTTGAAGTTTCTGCGTCGGCAGTTCCACCTGATCCTTTAAGACCGCCGCCAGGCGCTTGGCGACTTCCTGCTGAATTCGCGCTCTGTGTTCTGAAATGGGGACGATGCCTTCCATGAATGACTTAAAAATTTATTCAGCGCTTCCCTTGGGCGCGGAAATAACGATTTCCACGCGTCGGTTGAGTTGCTGTTGCTCCACATTCCCAGTGGCAGGAACCAGCAGCCTGCTCTTTCCTAATCCGATTGTACTGATTCGGGAAGCATCGATTCCCATGTTGGTGAAAAGCCAATTTTTAACGGCTTCGGCGCGCCGCAGACTCAGCGCCTTATTATAGTCCTCACTGCCAAAGGAGTCGGTATGACCCTCAATGCGGAATGTCGCCTTGGCATTTCTGTTGATCAGGCTACCGAGTTTGGTCAGCGATGCCGTAGCCGCTGGTTTGAGCGCATCGGAATCATACTCAAACAGCAAATCCGTGGGCATGAGAATCGGTGCCGTGTTCTTTTTCACCGTTCCTGATTCCGCCAGCAACTCATCGAGAGAGCTAAACTGGGGTAGCTCATTTTTATTCCCCGGTGTGGGTGCAGATTTATCCTGGCTGCCCATGAGTTCCTTGTCATGGGGCTCAGGAAGTTGGATTGCTGTTTCCGCGCCGAGGGCTAGCTCGTTGTCGAGGCCCTTTGGTAGTTCCCCTTTTGAGCTCTGCGCGGTCGTTGTCTCCGCCTTACTGAGAAGATTCTCCATCCCTTGGACAGGCGTTTGGTCGCCTGGTTTTTCCAACGGAATACTCTCCTGAGGTTTGGAGAGGATATTTTTTTCTGCTGATACAATCGGACGATCACTCTGCGGATTTTCCTTTTCTATTGGTATGGAAATCGGATTTTGACGCTCTTTCTTCGGAGGCGAAGTATCATTCTCTAAAGTCTTGGGATCGATCTCGACCCGTTTCATCTTAAAGGTTCGTGGTACAATCGTGTCGTAACTCTCCGGAGAAAAACCGAGCACCGCCCATTTTTTGGCTTTCTGAAAAAAGAAAAAATGAATCAGCAGAGAAATTGTCAGGCAGATCAGGGTAAGGATGATAAAAAATGAGCCCTTTCGCGAATGCCCTTTATTGATCGTGACTCTTCCCATGAAGAGATGATGCTAGTCTGATTGGCTGGAAATTGCTATTTCTGACTCTCCTATTTTCTTTTTTTTGAGCAACGATCTCTCCACGACTCACTCGATTTGAGAAAAAGTAGTAAACGCCGACAGGCTGCTCGGACCCATAAAAAAAACTTATTCACCAAAACGGTAAGGATTTTTGTTCACATCTTCGGTTAAGAAAAAAGATTTTTGAACCGTTGAATCATAATCATAACAGTGTGGATAAATTCGAATAGTCAATACAACTTCTTTATCATCAATAAAATAACAGTTTCAAAAAAGAGTGAATTCATACTGGCTCCATGACTAGCAAGTGACGAGAACCTGTTCCATGAAACAGAAATCTCACAAATGACCACAAATCCTCACAGGTTATTCACAAACGATTCACGAAACAGTCGCTTTGTATATATTTCTCATAAATAATTATTATTCTGATAGTTATAGAAATGTTCCATATGGAACATTAAAAAGCCATGTTCACTTATCCTATTTCGTTTGATGTACTCGTCATCGGTGCCGGTCATGCCGGTGTCGAAGCAGCCCATTCTGCGGCACAGCTGGGAGCCAAAACTCTCCTACTGACTCAAAATGCCGACACCATTGCGCAGATGTCGTGCAATCCTGCGATTGGAGGACTGGCTAAAGGACATCTCGTTCGTGAGATAGACGCGCTGGGAGGAGTGATGGGATTGAACACAGATGCGACAGGCATTCAGTTTCGAATGCTCAATGCCTCCAAAGGGCCCAGCGTCCGAGCACCTCGTGCCCAGTGTGATAAAAAAGCGTATCAATTCAGGATTAAGTCACTATTGGAACACCTTTCCAATCTTACACTCATGCAGGCCAATATCACGGAGCTCATCGTGAAGGATGATCAAGTGGTGGGGGTTGAAACGAATCTGGGTCTTCGTTTTATGGCTAGGAGTGTGATTATCACCACTGGAACCTTCATGAGAGGATTACTCCATGTCGGACTTCGCACTCAGATAGGAGGGCGTATGGGAGATACGATTTCCACACTGAGCGATAACTTGAAAGCACTTGGATTTGAAGTTGGTCGCTTCAAGACAGGAACTCCTTGCCGACTCCTTTCCAAGTCGATCGATTTTTCCCGTTGTGAACGACAGGATGGCGATACCCCTCCACCCCTCTTTTCTCATATTCCAGAGAGCATTACGCGGGATAAACATGATCTACACACTCTGAACTTCACTGCTAATGGAATGTTCCATGTGGAACAAATTCCCTGCTGGATCACCTACACCACAGAGAAAACGCACGAAATCATCCGTTCCAATCTCCATCAATCCCCACTCTATGCAGGAGTAATTGATGGAATTGGGCCTCGTTACTGTCCTTCCATTGAAGACAAGGTCGTGAAATTTGCGGACAAGAACCGCCATCAGATCTTTCTCGAACCGGAAGGCCGACATACAGGAGAGATCTATGTAAATGGCGTTTCGACGAGTCTTCCCTATGAGGTTCAGTATGATTTCATTCATTCTATCCCTGCATTAGAGAATGCAGAGATCCTGAGGCCCGGTTACGCGGTGGAATATGATTACTGCCCCCCTCACCAGCTTCACACCACCCTGGAGACAAAACAGATCGAGAATCTCTACTTTGCCGGACAGATCAATGGAACTTCAGGCTACGAAGAGGCAGCGGCGCAGGGACTGATGGCCGGAATCAATGCAGCCCTCAAGGTTGCGCAGAAGCAACCTCTGATTCTGGGTCGTGATGAAGCCTATATCGGAGTCTTAGTCGATGATCTGGTGACCCGTGGGACGCCTGAACCCTATCGAATGTTCACGAGCCGTGCAGAGTATCGTCTGCGTCTCCGACAGGATAACTGTGATCTCCGTCTGACGGGAAAAGCTATTGAGATTGGAATGGCCAGTGATCATCGCCGTCAGAGCTTCTTGAGTAAACAGGCCTCCCTAAGAGAGCTCCATACAGAAGTACTCACCATCCAAGAGGAGGGAATTCCACTGGCCCAATGGCTCAAGCGGCCGGAGAATATTCCCAGCAAGCTTCCGGGCGAACTGCTCGGGCGCTACAGCGCGGAGGTTTGGAATCTCGTGGAAACTGACCTCAAGTATGAGGGGTATCTCCGTCGCGAGCAGGATCAGATAGAGAAGCAGCATCGCCAGGAATCGCAGCGAATCCCGGATGGCTTGTATTATGATGCTATTCCGAGTATGAGACTCGAGGCTAGGCAAAAACTCCGTGATTACGCTCCTGAAACACTAGGCCAGGCCTCCCGAATCAGCGGCATCACACCCGCAGATATCTCCGTTCTCTCCGTTTGGATGAAGAAGAAAGAGGGGAGTAAAAGTCCTGGTGTCTAGAGTTGTAACTACTTACCAATAAATAGGTTATTGTCCTATTGAAAGAGCGTCCGAAGCCTCCTGCAACGACTCCACAATCGTAAAAAGATTTTCCAGACCGGCGAGTTGAAAAAGCTCTCTTACCTGTGGAGTCAGCGAGACAAAGGCCATCCCGCCCCGCTGGGAGCCAAGCTTGCGTTGGGTCGTGATAAAGACCCGCAATCCTGCGCTGCTCACATAGTTCAGATCCGAGCAATCAAAGATCACCCGCGCCCCCTCAACGGAGAGCAGCGGCAGGAGGCGATCCTCAAGCAGTGGGCTCGTGGTGACATCAAGTCGGCCAGAGAGGTGAAAAACAGGGACTTCACCCTGAAATGAAAGCGTGATCTCCATCAGGCACCATAAGCACGAACTTCCCCCTTCATCCAGAGAGATGACAAGAAAGAACAAGAATCTTTTTGACGCACGGGCCACTGCCGCAGAATCTCTAGAGACTTATGCCCACAACATCATACGACCTTATCGTCATCGGAGCAGGACCCGCCGGCTATGTCGGCGCCATTCGCGCGGCACAACTTGGCAAGAAAGTTGCCGTTGTGGACATTGAGCGCGGAGGAGGCACCTGCAACAACTGGGGTTGCATTCCGACCAAGGCCCTCCTCAAGAACGCAGAGCTCTATCATCAAATGGCGCATCGCGCCGAGGAGTTCGGCTTCAAGATCGCGGGGCTTGAATACGACTGGACCAAAATCATCAAACGCTCGCGCGATGTCTCCGAGAAAGGCTCTGCCGGACTCGACTACCTCTTCAAGAAAAACAAAATCGATTTCCTCCGTGGCACTGCCCGTCTCGACAAGGCCGGTGAGGTTACCGTCACCGCAGCCGATGGTGCTGAGAGCATCTATGGCACTAAGGACATCTTGGTCGCCACGGGTTGCGTCACCCGCCCGTTGCCCGGCCTGCCCTTCAATGGCAAGACCGTCATCGGTTCCAAGGAGGCTCTCACCCTTCCCACTCAGCCGAAGTCGATCGTGATCATCGGAGCGGGAGCCATTGGTGTCGAATTTGCCTACTTCTTCAATTCCTTCGGCACGAAGGTCACCATCGTCGAATTGCTTCCAAACCTCCTCCCTCTCGAGGATACCGATGTCTCCGTGGCACTGGAAAAATCCTTCATCAAACAGGGCGTTAATCTCCTCCTTGGCCACAAGACCACCAAGACCGAAGTCACCGAGAAGGGGGTCAAAATCACCGTCGCCAATGCCAAGGGTGAAGAAAAAGTCGTCGAGGCCGATGTTGCCCTTGTGGCCATCGGCGTCCAGCCGCTGCTGCCCGGAGGAGCCCTCACAATCGGGCTGACGGATCGCGGCTACATCCAGACGAGCGACCGCTACGAGACCACCATCAAGAATGTCTATGCCGCTGGTGACATCATCGGACCTCCATGGCTCGCCCATGTCGCCAGCTACGAGGCCATCCAGTGCATCGAGGGACTATATCTTCCCGGATTCAAGCCCAAGAAAGTCACCCTCTTCCCAGGCTGCACCTACTGCCATCCGCAGGTCGCCAGCATCGGTCTCACCGAGCGCGCCGCCAAGGCAAAGGGACTCAAATACAAAGTCGGCAAATTCGCCTTCATGGCCAGCGGCAAGGCCCGCGCCATCGGCGAACTCGACGGCTTTGTGAAGCTCATCGTTGGTGAGCAGCATGGAGAAATTCTCGGCGCTCACATCATCGGAGAATCGGCCACCGAGCTGATTGCCGAGCTGGGACTCGCGATTAATCTCGAAGCTACCTACGAGGAACTCATAGACACCATCCACGCGCATCCGACACTTAGCGAGGCCGTGCACGAGGCAGCTCACGCCTCACAAGGTCACGCAATCCATAGCTAAGTATTAGTTATGGAAAATCCAGCCGAGGAGAGCGTCAACGACCTTGAGCAAGAGCTGAAGGAACGCGCCTCCGAGGCGAAGGATGGATTCCTCACCCGCATCGCCCTGACCACGGCGCTGATTGCAGCGCTGGCAGCGGTGACGGGCTATCTGGCCGGAGAGAGGGCCGATGAATCGCTTGTCGATCAGATCCATTCATCGGACAGCTGGTCCTATTATCAGGCCAAGAGTATCAAGAGCGCCATGCTCTCCGCTAAAATGGAAACCCTCCAGAGCCTGAAGGATATGCCACCCGCGAAGGCTGACACCGACAAGATTGCCGAGTATCAGGCAGACATGAAGGAGATCAAAAAGACGGCCGAGGAGCAGCAAGCCAAGGCCGAACATCGGCTTAACCAGCGCAAGATCTTGGCGAATGGCGTCACGCTGTTTCAAATTGCCATCTCCATCGGGGCGATCTCTGCCATTACGCGGAAACAAAAACTCTGGTATGTCAGCTTGATCTTTGGCGCTGCAGGACTCGTGCAACTCCTGCACGAGCTGTTCTTTAGCTAAGCAACATCACTTCAATTTCTGGATGAAGCCCGGGGCATCCTTCCCGGCTGAATAGGCAATCCCTACGGCGTGGGATTTCTGATCAACAGCGACGGAGTGAGCCCCCTTTTGCGTGGTGACAGTTCCCAGGAGTTTTAGATCACCCGCCGCATCCACCACGGAGAGCACGCCCGAGCCGCTGGCGCAATAGACGCGGTTGAGAGCGGAGTCATAGGCGATGCTGTTCTGAGGATCAAAGGCCACGATGTCAGCAGGACCCGGAAGGGGAGTCTCTCCGACGATTTCCAAGGTAGAGGAATCAACGGACACCAACTTGGATTCCTTGCTGACGGAGACATAATAGCGCCCGCCTTTGGCATCGATGGCCACATCCTGAGCGACGCCCGTTGGAACGGACTTGATGAAACGACCACTTGCGGAATCAGCGAAATCCAGCGTTCCGTTGCCGGAATGCGGAAGCAACAGTCGACTCTTTGCCTGATAGATTTCAATCAAATCAAAACCGCCGTGAGAGTTGGTGATGGCGATGGGAGCCTCCTTGGTTAGGATCTCTTCGGCAGCCGAGAGCGAAATGATAGGAAAAAAAATGGAGAAAAGTGCGATGGGAAGGAGTTTCATAGAGCCAAGTACTCGGTGATAAAACGGTTTTTGCAACAACGGCAGGATGAGAACTTCATGAACAACCAAACGAAACAAACCCTGAGCAAAGTTCCCGAAGTCACACTGGCATTCTGGATCATTAAGATCGCCGCGACCACGCTCGGGGAGACCGGTGGTGACGCGCTCTCAATGTCGATGAATCTCGGTTATCTGCTGAGTACAGGAATCTTTGCCGCACTCTTTGCCGGCGCAGTCGTCGTGCAGATCATCGCCAAGAAATTTCATCCCTTAATCTACTGGGTCACTATCATTGCAACAACGACGGTTGGGACAACGCTTGCCGACTTCGCCGACCGCTCGCTCGGCATCGGTTACGCCGGAGGGGCAACCCTCTTGCTCGCCCTGCTTTCTCTCTCCCTTTTTCTCTGGCATCGCACCCTCGGCACGATTTCCGTGGAGAGCGTTAGTACACCAAAAGCAGAAGCCTTCTATTGGGTGACGATCATGTTTTCCCAGACCCTTGGCACGGCTCTCGGAGACTGGACTTCAGATAGCGCAGGGATGGGCTATCTCGGAAGCGCAGCACTCTTCGGCGGTGCGCTTGCGCTGCTCGCGCTAGCTTTTTGGAAAACCACGAGCTCCCGCACCCTCCTCTTCTGGGCGGCCTTTATACTGACTCGTCCGCTCGGCGCGGTTCTCGGTGACTTCCTCGACAAACCTCATGATCACGGAGGCCTAGCCCTCAGTCGCTACGCCGCTACCGGCGTGCTCCTCCTGCTGATGGCAGTCGGCATCAAATGCTTTCCCCAACGCGCGGCGAGAAACGGACACTAATAAGGTGCATCCATCAATGCCTCAATTTTCCTGAGACCCTAGAGTTCCACAACTCATCTACACCCCATTCGTCGCTAGAGGCGTGGCGGCGGGGGATGGCTCCGTGGTTGGTGTAAAAATAGGGGATGAAAGCGGCGTCGCTGAGGGAGCGGGTGTCGCGGTTGCCTCCGGCGTGGGGGAGGAGAGGGGAGATGCAGCAGGTGTCGGTGTGGGCGAGGGTTCTTCCGCAGGACGGAATTCCGCGTGGCGAATGCGACCACCGGCTTCCGCCGTCCAGACGCTGAGGCTGATGGAGAGAGCGCTACCTAAGAGAACGGCCCAGCTGAGCCAGGCGGCTTGCCGGGGAAATTTGATCAGGATCAGCAGAGCCACCAGAGCCAGGATGCCGACGGCATAGACGACAGGGGCCGTGTAATGGGCGCGATTGCTGTGTTCGCGAAAGGCTGCCTTTCCCGCCACATCCATGCCGGGATCAATCGATCCATCGACAAAGGCTTCCTGGGCAGCCTCGCCGGTTTCCATGATCGCAGGCATGGTGCCGACGCAGAGGAGAAGCGCGAGAAGCCCCGAAGCAAGCGCCCCGCGACTGTGAAAGAGGATGCCGAGAAGGACAGGCAGGCAGGCCACAGCCAGACCGATAATGGGAACATGATTGATCGCCAGATGAATGTGGGCCGGAGTGAAAAGTTGCTGAAGCATTTACGGAGCGTTATCCAGCTGAGTTTTTCACGCAAGGGAGAAGCGATGGATTATGAATCCAAGGAGGCCAGCGACTCATCGGCTTGAGCAGAAACCTTTTTGCCTTAAACCAACTCTCTGAAATTCTGCATCGGAAGTTCCTGCTTGCCTCTCCCATTGCACGCGCTAGGGCTAAGGATCCTAGAAAAAATATGTTGAACATTTTGGCTGGTTTTTTGGGCCTCTGGCTGCGTTGCTCCTCAGTCGCTTTTCGCAACGGATATGCTCCTTCGTTGCGCCTTGCCAGAGACCAAAACTCCTGCCCCAATTCTGATCAACTTATTCTTTCTAGGCTCCAAAAGAAACGCTGATGGAAGCGTGTGGCACCATCCTACATTGAACGATCATGGGTAAACGAATCCTCATTCTCTCAGCGAGCGCGGGTACCGGGCACCTTCGTGCCGCAGCAGCCTTGCAAAAAGTCTTTGAGCAGATGCCGGAGGTCGAGGAAGTCTGTTCCCTGGATGCGCTGAAATACACCAATCATCTGTTCCGGGATTTCTATTCGAAGCTCTATACCCAGCTTGTCGAGAAGGCACCCACCTTTCTGGGATGGTGGTACAAGACCAGCGATGAGCCATGGAGAACCGACCGGATGCGTTCGATGCTCGACCGCCTGAACACGCTTCCCCTCATCAACCAAATCACCCGGTTCAATCCCGACATCACCATCTGCACCCACTTTCTCCCAGCAACGCTGATCTCCCACCTGATTGCGGAAAACAAACTCCAAGCCCAACTCTCCATCGTGGTGACCGATCTGGATTTTCATGCGATGTGGCTTTCGCGGACATTTCACCGTTATTTTGTGGCACTGGAGGAGACGAAGATTCACCTCCAGAGGCTTGGCCTTCCAGAGGATCGGATCACGATCAGCGGCATCCCGATTGATCCTGTCTTTGGCGACTCCCGTACCGAGGAACCGGGTGGGATTCGAAGCGAGCTGGGACTCGATCCTGATCTGCCCGTTCTGCTTGTCTCGGCGGGAGCGCTGAGCGTCAGTCCAGCGGAGGCTGTTCTCGAAGCTCTCTTCGAGCTGAAACAGAAGGCTCAAGTCGTCTTGATTGCCGGGAAAAATGAGCTATTGAAGCAGGATCTCGAACAGCTCAGCGCACAAGCCCCTCCGAACCTCAGGGTGACGGTCATCGGCTACACAAACGAGATCCACCGCTGGATGGCCGCTGCGACGCTTCTGATTGGCAAACCGGGCGGACTCACCATTTCCGAGGCGATGGCTTGCGGACTTCCGCTAGTCATCATTTCTCCGATTCCTGGGCAGGAGGAGCGCAACTGCGATCATCTGCTTGAAATGGGAATCGCCATCAAATGCAACGAATACACCACACTTGCTTACAAGATCGGTAAGCTCCTGGAAGATCCCTTGCGACTTGGGCAGATGCGCCAGAACGCACTCACCTGGGCCCGTCCTGACGCTGCGCAGGTCATTGCCCTGACGCTACTGAACGAGGCCCTCCACCCTCAACCGGCCATCGAGCTCAACCCGATTCCAAAAGGGCCGCTTGGATGGCTCAAGTGGTAAGGACCCGTACCCGAGAAATTATTAATTGCTAATTGCTGATTCAGAACCCGCCCCAATTAACAATTAACAATTTTCCCGCCTCCGCCATGACCTTTCAACAACCCAAACCGGAATGCAGAGGCGGTGACGCCCATGAATTTCTTTGGGGTGTGGCCACTTCAGCCTATCAGCACGAAGGCGGACTCAATGGCGAGGGAGAGCCGCAGAATAATTGGTCCTGGGCGCAGCGGAGTCACAAGGTCGATCCTGCGGGAAGCGCCACCGATTTCTGGAGACGGGCCGAGGAGGATTTTGCCCGCTGCAGCGCCCTCGGTCTGAATGCCTTCCGACTCAGTCTGGCCTGGGAGAGGATTCAGCCGACGACCGAACTTCCCCCCGCTGGAGCCGTCGCCGAGCCTCCTCCCTTCGATGAGAAGGCGCTGGAGCGCTACGCCGCCATGATTGCCGCCTGCCGCAGGGAGGGACTGGAACCGGTGATCACACTCCATCATTTCACCCACCCGGCATGGCTTGGCATCGACGCCTGGCTCCATCCCGAAACCATCGACCATTACCTCCGGTATGTCGAAAAAACCGTCGGGGTGCTCCTCAAGACGCTGCCGGAAAAATATGACACTAGCCCGCTTCGTTGGTTCATCACCATCAACGAACCGAACCTCCTGGCTGTTTGCAGCTATTTGAATGGTCTCTTTCCAACCGGTCTCAACACGGTAAAAAATCCCGCCCAGGCGCTCACCTGCCTCTCGCATCTGATGGAGGCCCATGTTCGTGCCTACCGATTGATTCATCGGCTCTACCGAGAAGCGGGAGTCCTAGGCGAACGAGCGCCGATGGTCAGCTTCAACAACTATTGCAGCGATCTCTATTGGGGTGATCAGGCATGGCTGGATCTCCTCTTTGCCCCAGCGCGAGGCATTCATCGCCACGCTCTTTTTCCCTATCTCTGGAGTCAGGCGTGGAATCTCGACGAAGCCTTCCGCAAGGCGCGGCTTCCGATCCGATCGCGCCTCCGATTCTGGTCGGGAGAGGTTTTGAAAAAACTCCATCATCTGGTCGCCTTCGCCTGTTCCTTTGAGGAAGCCTGGAAGCGACTCCTGGATGTCCTCTATGAGAAAGATGCCGAGTTCTCGAAGCCGCCTCTCGATTTCATCGCCATCGACTATTACGACCCGTTCATCGCCCACACTCTCCGCTGGCCCCGAATGCACGATTTATTCCACAAGCATCGCCAGCAGAGAGCACCCATCCGGCCTCCCTTCCATGAACGCCTCCTCGACAGCATCACCAGCAAATGGTGGGACTGGCGACTCCTTCCCGAGGGACTCTCTTTTTTTATCCACAATTTGGAGCGCTACAAGCTGCCGATCCTGATTGCGGAAAATGGAATGGCCACCCGCTCCGACGCACATCGACATCATGGACGACGCGACAAACTGCTCCGCAGCGACTATCTGCGGGCGCATCTGGCCGTTGTCAAAAAGCTCCGCTCGGAGGGGCAACCCCTGATCGGCTACCTCTACTGGTCACTGGTTGACAATTACGAATGGGGCTCCTACGCCCCACGCTTTGGCCTCTTCACCCGAGAGCGGGAAGCCGTTGATTTCCGGGGAGACAACGCCTCGGAAACCTACGCTCGTGAAGTCGCCGAGGCGCGGAACGAGCAGACTTGATAGGAAAGCGCTGCAAAAGCTGCGATTTCATTCGCCAGGAATCATGGTTTTGCCTATCTCAGCAACAACCTCAGCAGATGCGCCTGTAACGCGTTTGCACATCCCAACTGATTACTCCCATGGCGACAGTTGATTCCAAGACCTCCCAGGAGGCAATCGACATGCCCGACATCAAACTCGGATTTGTCAGAGGCACCCAACCCCTCGGCTCCTCACTGATCGAGTGGATTGATTGAATCGGGGCATAGCGGCGAGAATTCTCATCAAACCGAGCCGTTTCCATAGAGCGCAGCAGCTCCTTCGGCAAATCCCGCAACTGCTTCAACAGATCCTGATCGGATTGAGGGTCTGATCAACCAGGCCGCACGACAGCGTGAAAAACAGAAATGATGCACCTCCCAGTGATCGCGTTGTGATCTTTGATGAGACGCAGCGAGCTTGGAATTTGGAAATGACGGCCAGCTTTATGGCACGAAAGAAACATCGCCCGGGCTTTACTCAGTCCGAGCCCGAGTTTCTGATTTCGTATCTCGATAGACATGAAGATTGGGTGGTTATCATCTGCCTCGTAGGAGGCGGTCAGGAGAACAACCGTGGTGAAGCCGGCATCTCAGCTTGGCTCGATGCCGTCCGCCAATCATTTCCGGATTGGCATGTTCATGTTTCCCCTTACCTCACGGATACCGAGTATGCGGCTGGCCATGCCCTTTCCCATCTCTCGGGAGTAACCTCTGTCAGCAAAGATCCTGATCTTCACCTTGCCGTTTCGATGCGATCCTTCCGCGCAGAGAATGTCTCCGCTTTTGTTAAGGCCGTTCTTGATTGAGAAATCGGTACTGCCCAACATTCCTGAAGGAGATGTGGATGACCACACCCGTATTCCAGATTTCTACGATCACACATTCAACTATCTGAAAGACATCGGAATCGCTGTTATCTGAACTCCGCCTCAATTCAGACGATATTCTTTTTGATCAGGTCAAGGCGTGATAGGAAACAGTATCCATAATACTGCAAACGATTAACAACAATGCCATGTACAAAAAGATCCCATTAAGCAGTCCTCCCGTGGCAGGATTTGTATTTCTTGCCCGACCCACAAGGACACGGATCATTCCGGCCTGCTTTGGGAGCTTCCATTTTCGGACGCGGAGCGGCGAAGGCGCGATCCATTTCGGCGGATGCAGCGGAAACCTGTGGTGCCTGCGTTTCTTCCGGCAGATTCTGGCTTTGGATTCCAAGTCCATCCTGCGAGGGCTCCAGCAGATCGCGCTGCATGAGATGCTGGGGAAGTGAGGCGAGGAGCTGCTCAAAGGCCTGGAGATTGGTCGTGCTGCGGAAGAGGTTGTTGAGCACCTCGTTCTTAATGTTCTCCATGAGCTCGACGAAGATTGCGTAGGCCTCGGTCTTGTATTCCGTCAGCGGATCTTTCTGTCCGTAAGCGCGGAGGTACACTGCCTCACGCAGGCTGTCCATGGCATAGAGGTGCTCCTGCCAGAGGCGATCAACGGCATTGAGAATGACATATTTCTCCAGTCCACTGCGGGCGGCGGCATCCTCAATGGCGGCCTTGCGGTCATAAGCCTCGATGATGGTGGAGAGGACAAACTGGCCGTTCTCCTCGAGGGAGCGTTTCTCAAAGGCGCATTTCTCTGCGCTGAGTCCGACGGGGAAGGTGGTGTTGAGCCACTGGAGGAGTCCGGCGATGTCGGGTTCGGAATCGTTTTCAGTCGTGAGGAATGCGGCGACTTTCTTTGGGACAATCTCGGTGATGACTTCGTGAATGAGGGAGCGCGGATTCTCCGCATCCATGACTTCGTTGCGATAGCCGTAGATGACTTCGCGCTGCTGGTTCATGACATCGTCAAACTCCAGCGTGCGGCGGCGCATGAGATAGTTCCGCTGTTCGACGCGCTTCTGGGCGGTCTCCACACTTCTGTTGAGCCAGGGGTGCTCGAGCTCTTCGCCCTCCTTCATGCCGAAGGTCTCCATGATCTTGGTCATGCGGTCGCTGGCACCGAAGTTACGCATGAGATCATCTTCAAAGCTGATGTAGAAGCGGGAACGGCCCGGATCTCCCTGACGGGCGCAACGGCCCCGGAGCTGGCGGTCGATTCGGCGGGATTCGTGCCGTTCGGTGCCGAGCACGAAGAGGCCGCCGAGTTCGGAAACTCCCTCTCCGAGTTTGATGTCGGTACCACGGCCGGCCATGTTGGTCGAGATGGTGACGGCTCCGGGCAGTCCGGCACGGGAGACGATTTCAGCCTCCTGCATGTGGAATTTGGCGTTGAGAACGGTGTGGGGAATGCGTTCGCGTTTGAGCATCCGGCTGAGAACCTCGGAGGATTCGACGCTGGCGGTGCCGACGAGGATCGGCTGGCCACGGCCATGGGAGGCCTTGATTTCGTCGATGGAGGCGGCGAGCTTTTCGCGGCGGGTTTTATAGATGCGGTCGTTCTCGTCGAGTCGCGCCACGGGGCGGTTGGTTGGGATGACGGTGACTTCGAGTCCGTAGATGTCGTGGAATTCATTGGCCTCGGTTTCTGCCGTGCCGGTCATGCCCGCCAGTTTCTCATAGAGTCGGAAGTAGTTCTGGATGGTGATCGTCGCCATCGTCTGTGTCTCGCGATCAATCTGAACTCCTTCCTTGGCCTCGACGGCCTGATGGAGTCCGTCGCTCCAGCGACGACCGGCCATTTTGCGCCCGGTAAAGGTATCGACGATGACCACCTTGTTCTCCTCGACGACATATTCGACATCCTTGTCGTAGAGGCAGTAGGCCTTGAGCAGCTGGGCGATGTTGTGCATCCGCTCGGCGGAGGTGTCGCAGTGCTGCTGCGCGGCGGCTTTCTTGGCGGCCTTCTCGGCGTCGCTTAGGCTTGGATCGACTTCGATGTCGGCAAATTCGGTCAGGAGGTCGGGCAGGACGAAGGCATTCGGATCATCGGGATTGAGGAAGGTGCGCCCCATTTCGGTGAGGTCGGCCTCCTGCTGCTTTTCCTCGATGGTGAAGTAGAGTTCTTCCTTGAGGGCGACGAGTGCGTCCTTGGAGGTGTCCTGGTAGAAGGAGAGCTCGGCACGGTCGGTGAGGCGGCGCAGTTCGGGGTCCTCCATGGCGCGGAGCAGTCCCTTGTTGCGGGGCTGGCCAAGCTTGACCTTAAAGAGGGCAAGTCCGGCGGCCTCCTTTTCCCCTTTTTCGAGAAGCTCCTTCGACTCGACGATGAGCCGGTTGATGAGAGCCGTCTGCTTGCGGACAAGCTGTTCGACCAGAGGCTTGAAACGATCGAACTGGTGGGTCGAGACGGTGGAGGGGCCGCTGATGATGAGCGGTGTGCGGGCTTCGTCGATCAGGATGGAATCGACTTCATCGACGATGGCAAAATAGTGGCCGCGTTGCACCTGCTGCTCGCGGCTGGTCGCCATGCCATTGTCACGGAGGTAGTCGAAACCAAATTCACTATTGGTGCCGTAGGAGATGTCGCACTCGTACTGGGCGCGGCGTTCCTCGGGAGACTGGTCGTTCTGAATGATGCCGGTCGTGAGTCCGAGAAAAGCGTAAAGCTGTCCCATGCACTCGGCATCGCGGCGGGCGAGGTAGTCATTGACGGTAACGACATGGACGCCACGGCCCGTGAGGGCATTGAGAAAGACGGCAAGGGTCGCGACAAGGGTCTTGCCCTCGCCTGTCGCCATTTCGGCAATGCGTCCCTTGTGAAGCACCATGCCGCCGATAAGCTGCACATCGAAATGCACCATGTTCCAAGTGTAAGGATAATCGCAAACGCTGAACTCCATGCCGCACATCCGGCGCGCGGCATTCTTCACGACGGCAAAGGCCTCGGGTAAAATCTCGTCGAGGCGCTTCTTGAGAAGGTCTGGATCTTCAATCTGGGAGAGCTCGGCCTTCCAGGCGGCGGTCTTTTCACGGAGCGCATCGGCTGACTGGCTCTGAAGCGCAGCTTCCAGCTCGTTGATTTTGGCCACAGTCGGAAGCATCCGGCGCACTTCGCGCTGGTTCTTGGAGCCGACGATTTTTTTGAGAATCCAGTTAAACATGAAAAAAGTCCCTTTTGGGGAAGTAATGAATAAATCGCATAGGGCCCGTTGCTGCAAGAACTGACGCAGAGAGGTGGGGGGGCTTTACTTGCGCCGCGCGGCAAAAAAACTCTTGAGCAGGCGCAGCGCCTCCTCACCCTGGACTCCCGAGGTGATCTCACACTGGTGATTGAGACCGGGCATCTGAAGAATATTGATCCGCCCTCCTGCGGCTCCGCCAATCGGATCACCACAGCCGAAAATCACCCGGCGCAGCCTGGCATGAACAAGCGCTCCGGCGCACATCGGACACGGCTCTTTGGTCACATAGAGATCGCAGTCGTTGAGCCGCCAGTCGCCGATCGAATTCTCGGCCTGGGTGATCGCCAGCATTTCGGCATGGGCCGTGGCATCCTTGAGGGTCTCAACCTGATTGGAAGCCCTGGCGATAATTCGGCCTTCCCTCACGACCACGGCACCGACCGGCACTTCCTCCGCCGCATAGGCTTTCAGAGCCTGGCGCATCGCCTGACTCATGAAATAGTCGTCGCTGTTGAGGTCGATGAGGGGAGCCTCGTCCCCTGAGGGGTCATGTTGTATGAGATCCATGCGGGAAGCATAGTTTCAAGAACCCTGAAACTTGAAACCTGAAACTTGAAAGACCCGTAAAATCTTGGGTCATGAACTTCCCGTTTGACTCCGCTTTCGTCCACGCTCACTGGTGCCCGTGGGATTACGGTTGCCGTTGCCACTGGGTGCCGCTCTCCGAAGATGATGCGCACGATATCCGCAAGGGGGACGCGAAGCTCCCGCCGGATCAGCGCACGCTCATCGAAGGCCAGCAACTCGATCACCTCCAGATCACCGGCCACCTGGTGCGCGGGATTAACCAGATCACCGATGTCCGCACGCCCGTCGAGAAGAACGGCCCCGATGCCTACAGCTTCAATCCCCAGGATCTCCACATCCCCATTGAGAAGCTCCAGGGCCGCTATGATTCCCAGACCTGGAATCAATTTCAGCAATGGGCCAGCAAGACGCGCGTCCATGATGGCGGCACGACCGTCTGGGAGTGGATGGGAGGGAAGAAGATCACCTCACCTGAGACTCTGCCTCCGAGAGAGATGAGCTTCGGTAACGTCGCCCAAGCCAAAGCCTGGGCCGATGCGATGATGAATCCTCACTCCCAGGGATTTTCTCTACAGGAAATTCAGACGCTGAAGGAATACCAGTCCATAGGACATGATGCCATCAACAGGGGATTGAGGGGATTGGCACCTCTCTCAGGAGCGGACAAGATTCAGATCCACCATATGGACGCAGCCATGCAACAATCCAAAACCCCCGTAGCAGTGACTGTCTATCGTGGATTAAACAGGGAACGGTGCGCCCCCTGGATTAAACTCAAGAATGGGGATGAGTTTAAGGATGAGGCCTTTGGTTCCACCTCTCTTTCTCACCAAAAAGCCATGGAAGAATTTGCACGGGGACTGGTGTTGAAAATCCACATCCCCGCTGATTCTCCGGGAATCTACCTAGATGGACTCGAAGAAGCCCATGAGGAGGAAGTAGAAATCCTTCTACCTCGCGATTCACAGTTTGAGGTCTTGAGCAAGGAGACCCGTGATGGCATCGTAACTTTAGAGGTCAATCTCATCCTATGAAAAAGACTCCCTTTCGCACCGAACGTTTTGCATGGCGCTTTGAGGATATCCGCATTCTTACCAAAGAGGAAGCAGCCACGAGGCCACGAGGTCCGCGTCCTTTAGAGGAAATCGACAGGGGCTACAGGGAAAAACAAGCAGCCCTCGCCGCCGAAGAAGCCGCCAAAAAGAACTCCTGATTTTCACATGAGCTTCAAAAATCCAGCGGTAAACCGCCCGAAATGGAGAGATAAGAAAGAGGGAGAGGTAATCGAAGTTGGTGATCAGTATCAGCAACTCGATGGCCGTTGGTTCCCTTCTGGAATGTTTGGCCAGATAGTGGGAACGACAAAATTCCCAACCGGTGATGTCATCCGATATAGGACGAAAAGGCCTCCCCCATCTTCCAGCTTCTAGCTCCCAACTCCCAACTCTCCATGTCCGCCTTCATCCGCGTCAATACCGATACGATCACGCCTCGCCTGGTCTTCCTGGCCCGCTGAAAGTCTATTAGGCGGTAGTCTATTAGACTGTTAGGTTCTGCGGATCGGCTCGGGTTCGGTTCTGGCTAAAAGCCTACAGTCTAAAACGGTAATCCCCCGAGCCATCCGGGCTTCGGTCTTTCAGCTTTCAAGTTTCAGCTTTTCAGCTTTTTCTCTTCCCCATGCCAAGCCTCATCGCTCCTTCGATTCTCGCCAGTGATTTTTCCCGCCTTGGAGAGGAGGTGGCCAGTATCACCGCCGCAGGCGCCGACTGGATTCATTGCGATGTGATGGATGGGGATTTCGTTCCGAATATCTCCTTTGGCGCCCCCATCATTGAGGCCGCGGGCCGTTGCACAGCCTTGCCGCTCGATGTGCACCTGATGATCCAAAGGCCCGACCGTTATCTGGAACAGTTTCTAAAAATCAAAGGTGTCGCCTCGGTGACCATTCACCTGGAAGCCAATCATGATGCGGGCATTTCCCTGGATCTGATTCGCGCAGAGGGGAAGAAAGCCGGCCTCTCGATCAAGCCGGGCACGCCGCTCGATCAGACCCGTCTGCTCTTTGGTCGCTTCGATCTTCTCCTCATCATGACGGTCGAACCGGGATTTGGAGGGCAGTCCTTCATGCCGGAGATACTGGGGAAAATCCGCGAAGCCTCCCGTCTTCGCACGGAACTCGGTCTCGATTTCCTGATCGAAGTCGATGGCGGAATCAATGCGCAAACCGCTGCTCTCTGCCGCGAGGCTGGGGCCGATGTGATGGTCGCAGGAACCTCGGTGTTTAAATTATCCGGGGCATCCGATCGCGCCGCCGAGATCGCCGCGCTGCGGGGTTAGTGGCAGATGCACGCGGGGCGAGAGTGGCAATAGCAACTCCGCCCCGCGACAACGGTGATTGGTATTACAGTGCGGCGAGGTAGTTGGCCTCGGCCTTCTCCCAGTTGAGCACATTCCACCAAGCCTTGAGATAATCAGGGCGGCGGTTTTGGTAGTTGAGGTAATAGGCGTGCTCCCAGACATCATTGCCGATCACAGGCTTGTTGCCATCGGTGATCGGGCTGTCCTGGTTCGGTGTGGAGACGATCTCGAGGCCGCCCGTCTTGTTGACGACGAGCCAGACCCAGCCACTACCGAAACGACCAACACCGGCGGCTTCGAACTTGGCCTTGAATTCGTCAAAGCTGCCGAAGGTGGCCGTGACGGCCTCGGCGAGCTCGCCGACGGGTGCGCCACCTTTAGCGGAGCCGAGCAGCTCCCAGAAAAAGGTGTGGTTGGAGTGACCGCCGCCGTTGTTACGGACGGCATTGCGAACAGCTTCAGGGATCACCGAGAAGTCGGCGATCAGCTCATCAACTGGCTTGGCGGCCAGCTCAGGGAGATCCTTGAGGGCGTTGTTGAGGTTATTGACATAGGTGGCGTGATGCTTGTCATGATGGATTTCCATCGTGCGTGCGTCGATGTGTGGCTCGAGCGCATCGAAGGCGTAGGGAAGCGGAGGAAGAGTGTAGGACATAGGAGCAGAGCATGAGCACGCCCCACTGACGGAGACAAGCAGCATCTTGACTTGAACCTCCCGAAAGGAACTCGGGAAAATTCAGCGATCGCCAAGCTTTTCCAGGATGCGATCGACATCTAATCTGAAGTCGATCTCTTCCTGAATCCTCGCGATTTTGGTGTAATCGGAAGGAAGAGTTTTCACCGTCATGGAATGGACGCGGCTGGCAATCTGATAGCAATCGCCTGAGGCGAGGATCACGGGGAGCTGGGTTTTTTTCATCTCGCGCAGAATTTCCTCAGGAGGGCGAAGACCGTCAGAGAGCACGACTCCTCCGAGCTTGTCGGCAGATTGGAGCGCCATGGAGAGAATGTTTTCCCGATCACCCGGAATCACTAGCAATGTGTCGGGAGTGAATTGCTCCTGGGCATGAGCCGCGCTCATTGCACCAATGATGACGCGGCCAGCGTGACGGCTGAAATGTTTTTGCCCGAAAAGCATCTCGCCATGCAGCGCCTCGCGCACCTGTTCCAAGGTCGGCACCGTGAGCATCTCCACGCGCGGGATCATGCCGAGCAGTTCGAGGCCGATGCGCTTGAAGCCCTTGCGTGCGACCTCGGCAATCTCCTCCAGCTTGGAGGCAATCACCTTATTCATCACGACGCCGATCACTTCGACTCCGGCGCGGTCAAAGAGAGCCTTGTTGAGTGCCGCCTCGTCAATCGGGCGACCAATACCGCCGGGGGTCACCAAGATGACCTTGGAACGGAGAATGCCCGCGATCCGGGCATTGGAGAGATCAAAGACGGAGCCGACGCCCGCATGACCGGTTCCCTCGATCAGGGTGAAATCTTTTTCCCAGCAGGAACGGTCAAAGGCATTGCGAATTCTCCGAACCAGCGCCTCGTGATTGGCACCGTTGATGTAGCGCCTTGTAAAATCAGGCTCCACCGCGATCGGGCTCATCGCCTCAATCGGAACCTGTGTGTTATAGGTGTCACGGATGAGCAGGCTGTCCTCGTCAATCCGATGTCCCTCGACATCGACAAATCGCTGTCCCACCGGTTTGATGAATCCGATGCGCCCATACCGTGCTCTCAGCGATTGGTAGAGGCCGAGAGCCGTGGTGGTCTTGCCGGTATTCTGCTCCGTAGCCGCAATAAATAGCCGGGGAGTAACCTTATTCACGACGCGTTATTTTTTGGCGGCAGGCGTCTCGTCGGCAAGCGGGTAGAGTTTGCGGTATTCGACGGCCTGAAGTCCGATGATCGCCGCCACGGAAACGATGTCCTCGCTGAGGGTTCCGCGTGACAGCTCGGCAGCTGGCCTAGCCAGTCCGAGAATGATCTGTCCATACATCTTGGCCCCGGAGAGATGATGCACAAGCTTGGCGGCGATGTTGCCGGAATTCAGATCGGGGAAAATAAGCACATTGGCCCGTCCTGCCACCATGCTGGAGGGCCTATTGGCCTCCTTGATGCGGGCAATGGCCGGAACAATCGCCGTATCCGCCTGCAACTCGCCGTCGATCTCCATGAGGTCGTAGAGGCTATTGCCGCTGATCTGAAGGGCGAGCTGACGGGCCTGCACAGCAGCAGCGGCCATCTTGGAAACGGCGGGATGCGAGGAGCTGCCGTGGGTTGAAAAACTCAGGAAGGCAATGCGCGGACGATGGCCAAAAACCTGTCGCGCGAGCAGTCCTGTCTGTACTCCGATGGAGGCAAGTTGAGGAACAGTCGGTTCGGGCACCACGCCGCAATCGGCAAAGAAGAGCACTCCCTCATCACCGAATTCGTGTCTTGGCACTTCGACGATCATGGCGCTGGAGACCACCGTGGCGTGAGGGAGCGGCTTGATGAGCTGGATCAGAGGACGGAAAAGCGAGCCGGAATAGGCGCCGACACCACCGACCAGACCATCCACCAGACCGTTCTGGAGCATCATCGCGGCAAAATAATTCGGCACGCAAAGGGAATTTTTCAAATCCCCCTCGCTCATCCCGCGATAGCGCTCCAGCTTGCCCGCGAGCTTCAGGAAGCGTGGCAGCTCCGAGGAAATCTCGGGATCGACGATGGCCACATGATCCAGGGAAACCTTATTGGCGGCGGCGACTTCCGCGATTTCAGCCCGCTTGCCGATGAGCACGGCCACCCCAAGTCCCCGGTCGTGGAAAAGTCTGGCGGCCCGGATGACGCGAGGGTCATTGCCATCTGGAAAAACGATTCTCTTGGGATGACGACGCAGTTTGGCGTAAACGGATTGAAGAAAGGACATTTCAGCACCTAGGGTGAGAAAAATCTCTGCAGGAGACAAGGATGTTCCCGTTATTCTTAAAATATCCTTTCGCGTTTTCCTCTTCAGCAATCCCAGTTTAAGGATCATCCTCAGGATATGATCACCAAACTTCTCCACACCCGTTACCGCGTTCACGATCTCGAAAAATCGATCCGCTTCTACCGTGATGTCCTGGGGCTCCAGGAAACCCGACGCAGCGAAAGCAACCGTGGCTCCAAGCTCGTTTTCTTCAAAGCTCCCGAGAGTGACGAGGAGATTGAGCTCTGCCAGTTTGAGGCCAGCGGCCCTGTGCAGGTCGGCTTCGATCTGACTCACCTTGCCTTTGCCGTGACGGATCTGGAGGCCTTTGCCAAGGAGTCCGCGGCAAAGGGGTATCCCCTGAGCGACGGCCCGCATCGCACTACCACCGGGTCGCTCATCGCCTTTATCGACGCACCGGAGGGATACGAAATCGAACTGATCCAGCCTGCGCCGCAAGAGGATTAAAGAACATTTTTTCCTTCATTCAGCGTCTCTCCAACTTCATGCTCACTTCCATGATTCCCGATCCAAAAGCTGCGAAAGCTGTTCTTGAACACTCCTCGAAGGTTATCACCGAATTCAAGGCGTTCATTTCCAAAGGCAATGTCATCGACCTTGCCGTTGGTGTGATCATCGGCGCAGCTTTTGGCAAGATCGTCACCGCCCTGGTCAACGACATCATCATGCCGCCGATCAGCCTGCTGTCCAAAGGGGTCGATTTCAAGGATCTCTACATTCCACTTGACGGGAAAAAATACGCGACGCTAGCCGATGCCAAGAAGGCCTCTGCGGCGATCCTGCCCTACGGAGATTTCATCAACACAGTTTTTGAATTTTTCATCATCGCCGCCTGTATCTTTTTCCTGGTCAAGGTGGTCACTGCCATGCGCCTTTCCCAGACAGCAACTCCGGTTGCTCCCACCAAGAGCGAAGTGCTTCTCACCGAGATCCGTGATCTCTTGCAACAGAAAAACTCCAACTGAAACCCATGACCTTCGACGCCACCGAACACCCCCATCGCCGCTTTAATCCCCTGCGCGGGGAATGGATCCTCGTTTCCCCGCACCGTACCAAGCGCCCCTGGCTCGGCCAGCAGGAAAAGATCGTCAGTGAACGCCCCGCTTACGATCCCGATTGCCTGCTCTGCCCGGGCAATACCCGTCAGGGTGGTGAAAAAAATCCCGCCTACGACGGCACCTTTGTCTTCGACAATGACTTCGCCGCCCTGCTGCCGGAGTCACCCAAGGCTCCCGCCGCCCAGGAAATAGGGACTCCCGCAGCGACCCTTTTCCGTGAGCTTCCAGTGGCAGGCACCTGCCGAGTGATCTGCTTTCATCCACGGCACGATCTGACCCTGCCCGAGATGCACCCTTCCGAGATCGTCGAGGTTATCCGCACCTGGGAAGATCAGACCCGCGAGTTGGGAGAGCGCTACGCCTGGGTTCAGGTTTTTGAAAACAAAGGGGCTGCCATGGGCTGCTCCAATCCCCATCCGCATGGCCAGATCTGGGCCGGAGATTTTCTGCCCAACGAAGTCGCCGTGGAGGACTTGAATCAGCGCACCTACTTTGCCGGACATGGCCGCCCGCTTCTTCTCGACTACGCCGATCATGAGATCGAAAAGGGCGAGCGCATCGTCGCGCAGAACGACGGCTGGATCGCCGTGGTGCCCTACTGGGCAGTCTGGCCGTATGAGATCCTTCTGCTCCCCCTCACTCCGGTGAAGCGCCTCACTGATCTGACCGACGACCTGCGCCAGCAGCTTGCCTCCATCCTCAAGGAGCTTCTCACCCGCTACGACAATCTCTTTGAAACCTCCTTCCCCTACTCGATGGGATGGCATGGTGCTCCTTTCACCGAGGGGCCGCATGAACCCTGGCAGCTTCACGCCCATTTCTATCCGCCGCTTCTGCGTTCCGCCTCCGTGAAGAAATTCATGGTCGGCTACGAAATGCTCGCCGAGGCGCAGCGTGATCTCACAGCCGAGCAGGCTGCCGATCGCCTGCGCGCGGTCAGCACGATCCATTACAAAACGAAGCGATAAAGAGATGGGCAGATGATGCGAAGGTTCACCCGTTAGGGTGAGCCGAGGGCGTCGGCGAATCTCTCCGCTGCGAAATCCCAAGCCTCGCTTGCGAGAGCTCCTGCTACAGCAGGAGAAGCGCCGGCGCTTCAAGCAGCTTGCGGAGCGCCGTCATATATTCCGCTGCAACGGCTCCATCCACGACGCGGTGATCGCCGCTTAAGGTAATGCTCATGCGGTGACCGATCTCGATGAGGTCGCCATTGACCACGGGCTTTTTGATGATTGCACCGATAGCAAGGATCGCAGCCTGAGGAGGATTCACGATGGCGCAGAATTGCTCGATGCCGTAGGAGCCGAGGTTGGAAACGGTGATCGTTCCACCAGCGTATTCTTCAGGCTTGAGCTTTTTATCCCGGGCGCGGGTAGCGAGATCCTTGACGGCGGCGCTGATTTGCTCAAGCGAGAGAGTCTGGGCATCGCGGATGACAGGAGTCACCAGTCCATCTTCGACGGCAATAGCGACGGAGAGATTGACGCTGCCGTACTGGATGATGCTGTCAGGGGCAAAGGAGGCATTGACCTTGGGCTTGTCCATGGCGGCTCGGGCCACGGCGGCGAGGGCGATGTCGTTGAAAGTAATCTTGGTGGCCTTTGCCTCCATGTATTCCTTGCGGAAGGCCATCATCGGCGCGGCATTGATCTCGATGGAGAGGTAGAAATGCGGGATTTGGGTCTTGCTCGCAAGCAGGCGCTCAGCGATGACGCGGCGCATTCCACTCAGCGGAATCTTGGTCTCCTGCATTCCGGCAATCGGAGTCGGCAGGATCGCCGCAACGGGAGAGGAGGCTGTGGCAGCTGGTGCAGAGCTTCCGTTTGCGGGTGCATTCTCCACATCAAAGGCGATCACGCGACCTCCGGGGCCGGTGCCCTTGAGGCTGTCAAGTCGGACGCCGCGAGAGGCGGCGATTTTGCGGGCAAGCGGGGAGGCCTTGACGCGGACTTCCGGTAAGGATCCGGCACCACCTGCACGGGCTGCGGCAGCGCGAGCACGGGGAGTGAGGGGACGGCCTGAGGAGACAGCGGCACGGGGAGCAGGGGCCTCAGCTACCGGAGCTGCGGTTTTGACAAGATCCTCCAGCTTTTCCCCAGCAGCGAGAATCACTCCGATCGGAGCGCCGACCAAGACCTTGCCACCTTCCTCCACATAGATGTCGGCGAGGATTCCATCTTCAAAGGCTTCCATTTCCATGGTGGCCTTGTCGGTCTCGACTTCGGCGAGGATGTCGCCGACTTGAATCTTATCCCCCTTCTTTTTACACCAGCGCAGGAGGGTTCCCTCCGTCATGGTGTCGCTCAGTTTGGGCATCGTGATCTCTGGCATGGTCGTAAGAGGTAAGGGTGGCTAAAAAATTCAGGGCTGCATGTTCTCGCGCAGAGACGCAGATGCGCAAAGGAAAGAAGTTGTTGGAATTGTCTCTCTCTGCGTCTCCGCGTCTCTGCGGGAAATCTTTTCGGTCAATCCTTGAGAAGCGATACGATTCATGGGATTAGAAGCTCGAGAGGACTTTGGCAACGACGGCCTGGGCATCGGGAAGCTGGAGCTTCTCCAGCGGCATGCTGTAGATGGCTGGGGCGTCGAGTGCGGTGACGCGCAGGATGGGAGCGTCGAGGTTGTCAAAGGCGTGCTCGGCAAGAAGCGCCGCGATCTGGGCGCTGACGCCGCAGAAGGGTTTGTTCTCATCGACCAAGACGGCGCGGTGGGTCTTGGCGACGGAGTTGAGGATGGTCTCTTCGTCTAGGGGACGGATGGAACGCAGATCGACGACTTCGGCCTCGATGCCGTGTTCTGCGGAAAGAATTTCGGCGGCGGCCAGGCAGGTCAGGACGGCACGGCCATGGGCAATGAGGGAGATATCGAGCCCCTCGCGCTTCACCTCGGCGACACCGAGAGGGATCGTGTAGGCACCATCGGGAACTTCGCCAATGTCACCGTAGAGGAGGGTATTCTCCATGAAGCAGACGGTGTCGTTGTCACGGATGGCCGAGATCATGAGGCCCTTCGCATCGTAAGGGGTGGCGGGGCAGACGACTTTAAGCCCAGGGGTATTGGCCAGGAAGTTCTCCGGGGTGTGGGAGTGGGTCGCGCCGACATTGGTACCGCCATTGGCAGGGCCGCGGACGACCATTGGGACATTGATGAGTCCGCCCGACATGTAGCGGATGCAACCCGCGTTATTGATGATCTGATCAAGTCCGACATAGGCAAAGCTCCAGAACATGAGCTCGACGACGGGGCGCAGTCCCATCATGGCTGCGCCGACACCGAGTCCCAGGAAGGCTGCTTCACTAATCGGGGTGTCGATGACGCGCTTGGAACCGAAGCGCTCCCAGAGTCCCTCGGTGACTTTGTAGGCACCATTGTACTGGGCAACTTCCTCGCCCATGAGGAAGACATTCTCGTCGCGGGTAAGTTCCTCGGCAAAGGCGTCGTTGAGGGCCTGGCGGTAAGTGATGAGCGGCATGACTAAAAAGGCTAAAGGCTAAAGGCTAAAGATTGAAGCATGGGAGCAGGTATCTTATTCGCTGAAGAAGTGGCGTCCGGTCTGTCCGGCCTCGGTCTGATGATCGACCTCGTAGTAGATGTCCTGGAAGATGCTCTCCTCACTGGGCCAGGGGCTCTTGATGCCGAAGTCGGCTGCGGCTGCGGCCTCGGCCTTGGCCTCGTCGTCGATCTTGGCGATTCCTTCCTCAGTGATCACCTTTTCAGCAAGAAGCTGTTTCTCCCAGAGGGTGATCGGGTCATATTCCGCCTTGTAACGCTCAATTTCCTCGGCTGAGCGGTATTTTTTGGCATTCGCATCGGCAACCGAGTGGCCGTAGTAGCGGTATGTCGAGACTTCCAGTACATGCGGACGGCTCTTCTCGCGGGCCTTTTCCATGACTGCGCCGAGACTAGCGCGAAGCTCGTAGAGCTCGAAGCCGCCACAGGCGCTCCAATCCACGCAGAAGCCCTCGGCACGGGAGGCGAGGTATTGATTGACCGCCGAGGAGCGGGCAAGGCTGGTTCCCATGGAGTAGCCGTTATTCTCAATGACAAAAACGATCGGCAGTTCGAAGAGGGCTGCCATGTTGAGGCACTCGCTGTAGATACCCTGGTTGACGGCTCCGTCTCCGAGGAAGGCGACGGCACACCCCTTGATGCCCTTGTATTTGAGGGCAAAGGCGAGACCGAGACCGAGCGCGGTCTGTCCGCCGACGATTCCGTGTCCCCCCCAGTAGTGCTTGTCAGGAGCGAAGAAGTGCATGGAGCCCCCCTTTCCCTTGGAACATCCGGTGGCCTTGCCGAAAAGCTCTGCCATACATTCATTCATCCCCATGCCGACGACAAGCGCATGGCCGTGATCGCGGTAGGCGGTGATGATCTCGTCATGCCCATTCATCAGGGAGGCGGTGCCGACGGCGACCGATTCCTGGCCAATGTAGAGATGGAGGAATCCCCCCATGATCCCCTGGTTGTAGTATTTCAGCGCCTGCTGCTCAAATCGACGGATGCGCAGCATCTCGCGGAGATAGCCGATCTTCTCGTCGGAGGTCAGTGAGGCATTGATCGGATCTTTGGAAAAATCGGTCATCGCAGGAATCTTCGCGGTTTCTTGGGATTGGTGGGAAAGAGGTGTGGATCGAGCCATGGGCCATTCCTGACGGTGGATGCCGTCAGGGCGGTGGAAACTATCTAGAATTTCCCCTGTGGAGTGAAGGGGAAAGTGAGCAGAAGTTGTAAGAAAGTGTGAAAGTGAACGGTAAGAAGGTTTTTCGGACCGGCCATTCTCACCTTTTACATTCCTACCTTCTCAACAATTTAGCCTATGCTGAAGGGGCGGGCTGCTTTTTCTTCGTTCCCTCGGCGGCGGCTTTGGCCTCTGCTTCCATCACGGCTTTCACGGCCTCCTCGATTTCGGCGTAGAGTGCCGCATCGCTCTTGAGCAGTTCCTTACCGGCGTCACGGCCCTGGGCGATATTGTTTCCCTTGTAGCCAAGCCAGGAACCGCGCTTCTCAATGATATTTTTTTCGAGAGCGAGATCGAGCAGGGAGCCGGTGCAGGAGATGCCCTCATTGTACATGATGTCGAATTCGGCCTCGGTGAAGGGAGGGGCGACCTTGTTCTTCACCACTTTCACGCGGGTACGGTTGCCGGTGACGGTGCCGTCGGCCTGCTTGATGGCGCCGATTCGACGGATGTCCACACGGACGCTGGAGTAAAATTTGAGAGCCTTGCCGCCGGGGGTCGTTTCGGGATTGCCGAACATGACTCCGATTTTTTCACGGATCTGGTTGGTGAAGATGCAGCAGCAATCGGCTTTGGAAATGAAGGCGGTGAGCTTTCTCATCGCAGCACTCATGAGGCGGGCCTGTGCGCCGACAACGGAATCGCCAATTTCACCCTCCAACTCGGATTTGGTGACGAGGGCGGCGACGGAATCAAGAACGACGACATCAATGGCATTGGAACGCACGAGGGTCTCGCAGATGCGGAGGGCCTCTTCGCCGGAGCTGGGCTGGGAAACCAGGAGTTCCTCCAGATTCACACCCAGTTTGCGAGCGTAGGTTGGATCCAGGGCGTGCTCGACATCAATAAAGGCTGCCACTCCACCACGCTTCTGAGCCTGCGCCACGACGGTCAGGGTGAGGGTGGTCTTGCCGGAGGATTCTGGACCATAGATTTCGACAATACGGCCTTTGGGAAATCCACCGACTCCGAGCGCTCGGTCGATCAGGAGATTGCCGGTAGGGATCACCTGGATTCCCTTGGAACCCTCAGCGCCCAGGCGCATGATGGCACCATCGCCGTAGTCCTTGGCGATCTGCTGGATGGCGAGGTCGAGATTTTTTGCACGGGCTGCGGAGGCCTTGTCTGTGAGTTTCTCGGTGGAGGGTGCGTCTTCTTTGGCCATGATCGTGTCTATGTGTAGGTTGCTAAGGACACAATACCGAAAGTTTGTTCGGTAGCAACTGGAAAACGGTGTCTTGCCATTCTTGTCCTCCTTTCTAACTTGGTGTGCCGCCGGATGAACGCCCTTCCTTCCTCATTTCTCCCCCGAACGATCAGCACAGTTTTTCTCTGGCTGGGTATTATCGCGGCCTATGTCCTGCGCTCGGAGGGTGTGTTCGCCATGTTGATCGCGCTCCCGGCGCTCGGTGCACTCTGGGAATATTTTCGACTCCTGAAATCAGGCGGCCTCGCCCATCACCGGGGATTTGGGATGACGGCGGCACTGCTGCTCATCGGGCTCAATTTTTTCTTTCTGCACTCGACGAGTGCGTTTCGCGAGTTAGCGATCTTTCCGTTTGAAGAAGCTGTGTTCGCGCTGCTGATCATTGCTCTCTTTCTGCGGGAATTTGGTCGCAATTCCCTTGGTCGGGAAACGGCGGAGGCCGTGGTCTTCACCCTCTTTGGCGTGGTCTATATCCCGTGGCTTTTCCTTTTCATGGCGAAGCTGCTCTACCTCACCCCGCGTGATGAACACGGCTATCTTACCGGGCAATATCTCGTCCTATTTGTCGTCGCGGTGACGAAGTTCACCGATGTCGGAGCCTTCCTCTGCGGCAGTTTTTTTGGACGCACCCCCTTCTTTCCGAACATCAGTCCCAAGAAAACCTGGGAGGGAATCGTCGGCGCCCTCGTGCTTGCCGTCCTGGTTGGCATTGGCATCTTCCATTTCTTCGGTCATCACCTTCCTCATTTCTCGTTTGGCCTGGTCTGCGCCCTTTCGCTTCTACTCGCTATCAGCGGGATCGCGGGTGATCTGGCCGAATCGCTGCTTAAGCGATCTCTGGCCTCGAAGGATTCGGGTCACGCCCTGCCCGGGATCGGCGGCGGGCTTGATCTCATCGATAGCTTGCTCTTCACGCTGCCGATCTTTTACTTCCTCCTTCTTTTCTTTCTTCGCTGATGAAGAGCCTGTCTGAATAATCCCCGAATCATGTCTGAAGGTGATTTTCACGATCTGCCAAAACCTTTCAATCCGTCGTTATCTTTAGATAGCGCCGGATTGAGAAGGCCTCGCCATCTTGCAAAACTTACCTCCATCCACAATCCGCTGATTATTCAGACAGGCTCTAAGAAAAAAATCGTCGTTCTCGGCGCCACCGGTTCCATCGGCGAGAGCACGATGCGTGTGCTGCGGGCTCTGCCTGATCATCTCGAGCTCGTCGGCCTCTCCGGCCATAGCAATACCCAATCGCTGCTCCAGCTTGCCCGTGAATTTCCTGCCGCAGCCCTCTGTAGTGGCGATGCAACCGCGGCGGCACGGCTTCGATCCGAATCCCCCGATCGCCAGATTCTGCATGGGGAGGCGGGCTTGGAGCATCTTGCTACATTGACCGAAGCGGATCTTGTCCTCATCGCGATCGTCGGTACGGCGGGGCTGAGGCCCGCCCTCCGGGCGCTCGAATCAGGCAAGGATCTGGCGGTGGCCAGCAAGGAGATCCTGGTCATGGCGGGTGAGGAGGTCATGGCGACGGCTCAGCGCTACGGGGGGCGTGTTCTACCCGTCGATAGCGAACACAATGCGATTTTTCAATGTCTGGAAGGACGCGACCCTGCCACAATCAAGCGGCTGATTCTCACCTGCTCCGGTGGTCCATTCCGCCAGAGCGATGCCGCAGAACTCTCCTCGGCGACGCCAGTTCAGGCGCTTCGCCATCCCACCTGGTCGATGGGTCGGAAAATCTCGATTGATTCCGCCACGCTCTTTAACAAGGGCCTGGAGATGATCGAGGCCAAGTGGCTCTTTGGCATTCCGATGGAGAAGATCGAAGTCGTGATCCATCCCCAGAGCATCGTGCATTCGATGGTGGAATTCATCGACGGCTCCATCATCGCACAGCTTGGCTCCACTGACATGGCTCTGCCGATTCAGTTTGCCCTGACCTATCCCAAACGCCTCGCCGGCCCCTGCGCCCCGCTGGATCTCACCGCCCTTGGCCGACTTGATTTCGAAGCTCCCCGCACCGACCTCTTCCCGGCAATCAATCTCGCCCGTCGCGCCGGAACTGCCGGAGGCACGCTTCCAGCCGTCCTCAATGCCGCCAACGAAGCCGCCGTGGAGGCCTTTTTGGCAGGGAAAATCAGCTTCCCCGGTATCTGGGAAAATGTGGAGCGCGCCATGGATCGCGTCCCGTTTGTCGAGCATCCGACGCTTAAGCAACTCGTCGCCGCCGATCAGGCTGCGAGAGCAAGCGTCGCCTGAACCGGCCGTAGCAGCCCGTCGGACTTAGTTGCCGGCAAGGACTTCGCTGAGGACTTTGGCAAAGTCGGCGAAGCCGGAGTCCGGCACGATCACCGTATTGCGGCGACCCTGGTTTTCCTCAGTGATGCGGAGGAAGCGACCACGGTCGTTTTCACGGACTTCGAAGCGAAAAAATTTCCGCTCCACTTCAAGTTCACGGGTAGCCAGCACCTGGTCGCGGGAGTACTGGCGGTAGGCATTGGAATAGGAGGAATCGCGGTCATCACCGCCGTTGTTTTCGTAGTGCATGAAGTCTCGATTCTTAAAACTGCCACGGCGGAAAATCAACCGTTTATGCAGGGGGAGAGATTCTCGCGCAGAGACGCAGAGACGCAGAGGAGGAAAAACAGAGATCAGACTTCATAGGTCATGAGTCGGTTTTTTCTGAGTTCTTGAGTTCCTGATTATTCTTCTTCTTTTCTCTGCGTCTCTGTGTCTCTGCGCGAGATTTCCCCATATCTCCTTACAAAAGAAATCCGCGCAATAGGGCCATTGCCTCGATATCCTCGGCGAGGTCTTTCCCCTTGGGGGTCTCGAGGATTTTGGGAATTGCCGCCAGTTCCGGCGCTCTCATAATCCAGCGGAAAGCATCGAGACCGATCAGCCCCTTGCCCAGATTGTCGTGCCGATCAACGCGGGAGCCGAGGGCGGCCTTGGAATCATTGATATGGAGAATCGAGAGGCGGGAGAGTCCGATGACGCGGTCGAATTCGGCGAAGGTTTCCTCCGCACCGTTGGGTGCAGCGAGATCATAACCTGCGGCAAAGGCGTGGGCGGTGTCGAAGCAGACTTCGAGGCGCTTGGAATCGTCAACATCCACCAGGATCTCGGCAATCTCCTCGAATTTTGCACCGAGGCAGGCTCCCTGGCCGGCCGTGATTTCCAGGGTGATGCGAACCTGGAGGCTTGGATGCTCGGCATGAAGTCGGTCGAGATTGCGGACGACGCAGCCGATCCCTTTTTCAATACCTGCTCCGAGATGGGAGCCGGGGTGCAGAACCAGCGAGCGTATGCCAAGCTGCTCGCAGCGGAGCATTTCGTCGGAGAGGGATTTCAGGGATTTCTCGTGATTTTCGGTTCCCTCGACGGCGAGATTAATCAGGTAGCCTGCATGGGCGACGACGCAGCCGAGCTTGCCGCGCAGGGGATGCTGGGTGAAGGCGCGGGCATCGGCCTCCGGCAGGGGCTTGGCAAACCACTGCATGTTGTTTTTGACAAAGATCTGGATGGCCGTGCAGCCGGTCCCGACACCGCGATCAATCGCGGTGGCCACACCGCCGATGGTCGGCACATGGGAGCCGAGAAGCGGCCTGTCGGACTTGGAGCGTACAGGCGAGAGAGTCGCGGTTTGAGTCAGAATTTTCACGGGATTGAGGAGTCTATGTGAACATAAACGACGAAAACACGGGTAAATTCTGGCCAAATCCCCGATTTTTGCAGCCATGCGGGCTAAGTCTGACAGGCTGCCAGGGCAGGAGATCCTTTGGAATGTCGGAAGGCAGAGACATGGAGGCGAGCCTAGCTGGTATGAGAGCGACAAAAAAGAATCCCTTTTCTCTTTGACTGTCGAACTGGTAGCCAAGTGAGGTGTCTTCCTCGCGTCCCCCCTTCTTTTCCAAAGAGCTGCCCGCCTACACGCTTCCCTTTCTCCTCTTCATGATGGGACTTGCGGCAGTGTCTGGTGCCAAGGCGCTCGGTCTTACGAGCTTTGCCGGGGTCACGCTTGATCCGATGTATTGGATTTATCCGCTGCAAACGGCGGTGAGTGCCGGGGCGCTGCTCTGGTTTTGGAAATGCTATGATGTTGGCGGCACCACGCTCGGCAAGCTCTTGATCGGTGTGGCCGGGGGGGTAATTGTCTGCACGCTCTGGGTGGCACCGCAGGAGCTTTTTCATCAGCCACATCGGCTTGAAGGATTTGACCCCAATGTAGTACCGAGCTTGACGAACTGGATGCTGGCGACCCGTTTTGCCCGACTGGTGCTTGTCGTACCGCTGGTGGAGGAGATTTTCTGGCGCGGCTTTCTGCTCCGTTATCTAGTGCGCGAGGATTTTGCATCCCTGCCCTTTGGCAGTGCCAATGTCTTCAGTTTCTGGGCCGTCGTCGTGGCCTTTACCTGCGTGCATCAGCCCGCTGATATGCCGGCGGCCTTCATCACCGGCATCCTGTTGAATCTGATCGCCGTGCGGACGCGAAGTCTGCTCGCCTGTGTCGCTGCCCACGCCACGGCAAATCTTGCGCTTGGCGTGTATATTTGTGCCACACGCCAGTGGGGTTTCTGGTAGAGTTGCTTTATGAAAGTCGGACTGGCTCAAATCAATACGACCGTTGGGGATCTTGCGGGGAATGCCGAGCTGATCCTCGACGCTTACCGGGATCTCACCCTGCGTGGCGCAGAATTGGTGGTCACGCCCGAGCTGGCCCTGACCGGCTATCCGCCGCTGGACCTGATCTTTGCCGGGGAATTTGTGGAGCGCAATCTTGCGATCCTGGCTGACCTGCACGATGCGATTAGTCTGATGGGCGAGGTGCCGCTGCTGGTCGGTTTCATCGACCGCAATGAAAGTGGACACGGCAAGCCCTTCTACAATGCCGCCGCGCTCCTGCGAAAGGGAGAGGTGCCTGCGATCATTCACAAGAGGCTGTTGCCGACCTATGATGTCTTTGACGAGGCCCGTTATTTTGAACCGGGGAATGCCTCTTCGCCCATCGAGGTGGCTGGGAAAAATATCGGCATCACGATCTGCGAGGATCTCTGGACGCCGGAATATCTTCCAGGGCCGCTTTATCGCATCGATCCTCAGACGGAGCTGCTGGAGGCTGGAGCGGAGATCCTGATCAACCTGAGCGCCTCCCCCTTCCAACTGGGCAAGCCTGGCCTTCGCTTACAGATGTTACAGCATCAGGCGCAGAGGCTTAAGCTGCCGATCGTCTATTGTAATTCTATCGGAGGGAATGATCAGCTTGTTTTTGACGGTCATTCGCTGGTGCTTTCGGCCAAAGGGGATTGCACTCGGGAGTTGAAGGGATTTTCCGAGGAACTGACTGTGGCCGATCTTGCAGACGATCAACCGGTGGCCCTCTCTCCGCGCGATAAGTTGGGCGAGCTTTACCATGCCCTCGTGCTCGGTCTGCGCGATTATTTCAAAAAATGCGGCTTCAGGAGCGCGGTGCTGGGCCTCAGCGGTGGTATTGATTCGGCGATAACGGCGGTCTTGGCCGTCGATGCTCTTGGCAAGGAGTATGTCACGGGGGTGGCAATGCCGGGGCCGTTTTCTTCCGAGGGAAGTATTGCGGATGCATTCTCGCTCGCACAACATCTTGATATCAAATGCCTTAAACTGCCGATCACGCCAGCCTATGAGCTGCACAAAGAGGGACTCCGGGGGGCCTTTGACGGACTTCCCGAGGATGCCACCGAGGAAAATCTTCAGGCGCGTCTGCGAGGGATCACGCTCATGGCGCTTTCCAATAAATTCGGCAGCCTGCTCCTGACTACTGGCAACAAGAGCGAACTGGCTGTCGGCTACTGCACCCTCTACGGCGATATGTGCGGCGGACTGGCTGTGATCTCCGATCTGCCCAAGACATTGATCTATGATCTCTCTCGCTGGATCAATCGCAACGGCGAGATCATTCCCGTCTCGACGATCGAGAAGCCGCCGAGCGCAGAACTGCGTCCCGATCAGACCGATCAGGACACGCTCCCCCCCTACGATCTGCTGGATGCCGTGCTGGCCCACTATGTGGAGGAAAACCTGCCCGTCGCCGAAATTGTGGCCCGGGGTTATGACGAGGCTCTGGTGCGACGGATCACGGGACTGGTGGATCGCAATGAATACAAGCGCAAGCAGGCCGCGCCGGGTCTGAAAGTCACAGGCCGCGCATTTGGCATGGGCCGCCGTCTGCCGCTGGCCCAACGATACACGCCTTGAGGAACTGCTAAATCAATACAGATTTTCGCGCAAAGACGCAGAGTAGGGGAGGGGAAGTGCGAAGATTAAAAGTTGAAGTTGAAGAAGGGAAAGAGAGTTTCCGTTCGGTGCTTCAACTTCTGCCCGAAAATCTCCTCCTCTGCGCCTTTGCGCGAGTTCATTTTCTCACCACGCGAAACTGTTCTCTAGATTCCAATAATAGCCTCTTTCTGGTCTCAAGTTTCATCCTTCACTGCAATCTCCTCCGCGTGAGACCGCTGTTATTCTCCTAAAAGTTTTGGCAGCTGCTACGAATAACTTCGTTGACTGAAGACGAAAGTGTTCGTAGTAATGCAGGCATGGCCCCCCCATCACTTCCCAAGCCGACCGACGCAGAGCTTTCCATTCTTCAAGTCCTCTGGCGGCTCGGTTCCGCAACCGTCAAGGAAGTGCAGGAGTCTCTTGGATCGGAAACCGGATACACCACGGCACTCAAGTTTCTGCAAATCATGACCGAGAAGGGGCTGGTGAAGCGCGACGAGTCCCAACGCGCCCACATTTACCAAGCCTCCTTGTCCAAGGAAGCGACCCAGCGGCAACTTGTGACGGGCTTGTTGCAAAAAGCCTTCAACGGATCGACCGCCAAATTGGTCATGCAGGCGCTGGCTTCCAAAAAGGCGAGCCCCAAGGAACTTGCCGAAATTCGTGACCTCATTGAACAGCTCACCAAGAAATAACCGTGAACGCTTTGAATCTTTCAATCGGAGGTCCAGAGGGGATGGAGCGCCTCGGCTGGGTGCTGGTTCATTTTCTCTGGCAGGGAGCGCTGATTGGCATCCTGAGCTGGATCGGAGTGGCGCTACTCAAGAAAGCCTCCGCGCAGAGCCGCTATCTCTTCCTCTGCGGGGCATTGCTCGGTTGTTTTCTCTGCCCGTGCATCACCTGGACACTGCTCGATAGGAATACTCATCACCCCCTTGGGATAACGGCAGATCGGGGATTGAGATCCTTCGACCCTCATCTCACGGCCACGCCCTTGATCACGACGACGACAGCCGTTGTTTCCTCCACTCCCGAGGTAAAAAAGGCCTCTCTTTTTCCACTCTGGTCACTTGACCAATTTAAACGCTCAATTAAAAAAGTGCTTCCTTGGCTTGTCGTCATTTGGGGGCTTGGGGTGATCTTCCTCAGCCTTCGACTTCTCCACGGCTGGCTTCAACTTCGGCATTTGTGCGCCTCGGGAATTCCTGTTCGGGATCTCATCTGGGTGGAGCGCCTGGATGAACTTTCCCAGCGCTTGGGGATCAGGCGGAGTGTCTGTTTGCTAGAATCCCTCCTGATTGAGGTGCCCACTGTCATCGGCTGGCTACGCCCGGTCATTCTGCTGCCTGCCACCTTCCTGACGGGGCTTCCGGCAGATCAGATCGAGGCGATTCTGGCCCACGAGCTGGCCCATATCCGGCGGCATGATTATTTCGCCAATCTGATCCAGACTACCGTGGAGACACTCCTCTTCTACCACCCGGTAGTCTGGTGGATCAGTCGCTCCATCCGGGAAGAACGCGAGAACTGCTGCGACGACCTCGCTCTGGAAATCGTCGGGGACAAGGCGATCTATGTCACCGCGCTGGCTTCCTTGGAAGAAAGCCGCTCTCTCCCCCTGGCCATCACCGTGTCCGCAGCGGGAGGATCGCTGCTCCAACGGATCAGGCGGATTCTGGGTGCCGAG